>Ga0247823_10000010_pt1 | contig 114547 bp, 102 predicted proteins | sample 13C_PalmiticAcid_2_FD_192426 | JGI IMG/M metagenome (GOLD analysis project Ga0247823, IMG submission 192426) | Soil microbial communities from agricultural site in Penn Yan, New York, United States - 13C_PalmiticAcid_Day30 | ecosystem: Environmental > Terrestrial > Soil > Agricultural land... | reverse complement strand
CCGGCATCGTCAAGGAGATGGCCAAGCAGACGCGCCAGGCCGTGGCCGAGGCCGATGCCGTCGTGTTCGTCGTCGACGTGCGCAACGGGCTCTCGGCCCAGGACCACGACATCTCGCGCTACCTGCGTTCGGTCAACAAGCGCGTGTTCCTCGCGGCCAACAAGGCCGAGGGCATGAGCGAGTCACCGCTGCTCGGCGAGTTCTACGAGCTGGGCATGGGCGAGCCCCATCCCATCTCGGCTGCGCACGGGCAGGGCATCCGCAGCCTGCTCGACGCGGTGCTCGCCGACTTCCACTTCGACGAGGAAGACGAGTCCGCCGAAGAGGAAGACAAGCCCATCCGCCTCGCGGTGGCCGGCCGTCCGAACGTCGGCAAGTCCACGCTGATCAACACGTGGCTGGGTGAAGAGCGCCTGGTCGCGTTCGACATGCCGGGCACCACGCGCGACGCCATCACGGTGCCGTTCGAGCGCCATGGGCAGAAGTTCCAGCTGATCGACACGGCGGGCCTGCGCCGCAAGGGCAAGGTGTTCGAGGCCATCGAGAAGTTCTCGGTGGTCAAGACGCTGCAGGCCATCGCCGACGCGAACGTCGTGCTGCTGCTGCTCGACGCCACGCAGGGTGTGTCCGAGCAGGACGCCCACATCGCCGGCTACGTGCTCGAAAGCGGCCGTGCCGTGGTGCTGGCCGTGAACAAGTGGGACGCCATCGACGACTACCAGCGGGAGACGCTGGAGCGCTCCATCGCCCAGCGGCTCGCGTTCCTGAAGTTCGCCCCGGTGCTGCGCATCTCCGCCATCCGCCGCCAGGGCCTGGGCCCGGTGTGGCAGTCGATCGCCGATGCCCACGCCTCGGCGTTCCGCAAGATGTCGACGCCGGTGCTGACCCGCCTGCTGCACGAGGCGGTCGAAGCGCAGGCGCCCAAGCGGGCAGGGGCCTTCCGTCCGAAGTTGCGCTACGCGCACCAGGGCGGCATGAACCCGCCGGTCATCGTGATCCACGGCAATTCGCTGGAACACGTGTCGGCCGTCTACAAGAGGTACCTGGAAAGCCGCTTCCGGGAGCACTTCAAATTGACGGGCACGCCACTGCGGATCCAGATGAAATCGTCCGAGAATCCGTTCACCGACAAAGACTAGGGTCCATTGTTCAAAGTCGGCTGGTGCGGCGCACCACTGTGTTAACGTGCAGTCTCATCCCTCTCTCCCACGTCTCTCTCAAACACGGAGCATATCGTGAGCAACAAAGGCCAACTCCTCCAAGACCCGTTCCTGAACCTTCTCCGCAAGGAACACGTGCCGGTCTCGATCTACCTCGTCAATGGCATCAAGTTGCAAGGTCACATCGAGTCGTTCGACCAGTACGTCGTGCTGCTCCGGAACACCGTGACCCAGATGGTCTACAAGCACGCCATCTCCACCGTCGTGCCGGGCCGCGCGGTCAACTTCAGCACGGCGGACGCCCCTGAACAGGCCTGACACCCGCTTGGCCTCCCCCGGGAACCCACGCACCTTGGCCGCGGTGACCGACCTTCCTCGGGCGATCCTCGTCGGGGTCGACTTCGGCGGCAATTCGCCGTTCGACGGCACCCTCGACGAACTCGCGCTGCTGGCCGAATCGGCCGGCGACCTGCCGGTCGCCCGTGTCACGGCGCGCCGCAAGTCGCCCGACCCGGCGCTCTTCGTGGGCTCCGGCAAGGCCGACGAAATCAAGGCGCTGGTCGAGGGGCATCGCGCCGAAGCGGTGCTGTTCGACCAGGCGCTGTCGCCGGCGCAGCAGCGCAACCTCGAGCGGCACCTCGGTGTCGCCGTGGCCGACCGCACCATGCTCATCCTCGAGATCTTCGCCGCCCGCGCGCAGAGCCACGAGGGCAAGCTGCAGGTCGAGCTCGCCCGGCTGCAATACCTCTCCACCCGCCTCGTGCGCCGGTGGAGCCACCTGGAACGCCAGCGCGGCGGCATCGGCAACCGCGGGGGCCCGGGTGAAGCCCAGATCGAACTCGACCGCCGCATGATCGGCGAGCGCATCAAGTCCGTGAAGGAACGCCTCGTGCGCGTGAAGAAGCAGCGCGGCACGCAGCGCCGCGCCCGCGAACGCAGCGGCACCTTCCGCATCTCGCTCGTGGGCTACACGAACGCCGGCAAGTCCACGCTGTTCAATGCGCTCGTGAAGGCCAAGACCTACGCGGCCGACCAGCTGTTCGCCACGCTCGACACCACCACGAGGCAGCTCTACATCGAAGAGGCGGCGCGTTCGGTGTCGCTGTCCGACACCGTGGGGTTCATCCGCGACCTGCCGCACAAGCTCGTCGACGCCTTCGAGGCCACGCTGCAGGAAGCCGCCGACGCCGACCTGCTGCTGCACGTCATCGACGCCTCGAGCCCCGTGCTCCAGGAGCAGATGGCCGAGGTGACTCGCGTGCTCGGCGACATCGGCGCCGGCGACATCCCGCAGGTGCTCGTCTACAACAAGCTCGACAACCTCGCCAGCGACCGCCGCCCGCACGACCTGGTCGACGTGCTCGAACTCGACGCCGGCGTGCGCGTGCCGCGCGTGTTCGTCAGCGCGCTCGACGGCACCGGCCTCCCGGAGCTGCGTCGCTTGCTCGCGTCGGCTGCGGCGGGAACCTTGTCGGGGGACTTGAACTCGATGCATTCGTCCTCCAACTGGGATCCGGCGGTGAACGCACTTTCCGGGGAGCCCGACGAGGACCGCACCGGGGCGCCCCAGGACCATCACACTCAACAACCACAATGACCATGAGCCGATCCTCCTCATCGCCCGACTCCTTCACGGCCCGGACCTCCGCCGTGACGACGGCGCTTGCGGCGCTGATCGCCGGCCTCGGAGCCCATGCGCGCTGGCGCCTGGCCGGGCGTCCGCAACCCATCCTGAACAACGGCGGGAACCGGGGTGACGGCCCGCCCGACATGGAAGAGATGTGGCGCGACTTCAACCGCCGCCTGAGCGGCCTGTTCGGCGGGAAGGGCGGCGGGCCGCGTCCCACCGGCCCGAACGGCGGCGGCGGCAACAACTTCCAGCCCGACATGCGCAACGCGGGGGTCGGCATCGGCCTGATCGCGGGCGTGGTCGTGCTGATCTGGCTCGGCAGCGGCTTCTTCATCGTCCAGGAAGGCCAGCAGGCCGTGGTGACGTCGTTCGGCAAGTACGACCACACCGCGAACGCCGGCTTCACGTGGCGTTTCCCTTACCCGTTCCAGGCGCACGAGACGGTCAACGTGACCCAGGTCCGCACCGTGGAGGTGGGGCGCAACAGCGTGGCCCAGTCCACCGGGCTGCGCGAATCGTCGATGCTCACGCAGGACGAGAACATCGTCGACATCCGCTTCACCGTGCAGTACCGCCTGAAGGACGCCCGCGCGTTCCTCTACGAGAACCGCGACCCCGAGGCCTCGGTGGTGCAGGCCGCCGAATCGGCCGTGCGCGAGATCGTGGGCCGCAGCCAGATGGACTCGGTGCTGTACGAGCAGCGCGACGCCATCGCGATCGACCTGATGAAGTCGCTGCAGACCCAGCTCGACCGCCTCAACACCGGCATCCTGGTGCTCAACGTGAACGTGGGCAGCGTGCAGGCGCCCGAGCAGGTGCAGGCCGCGTTCGACGACGCCTTCAAGGCCAACGCCGACCGCGAGCGCTTCAAGAACGAAGGCCAGGCCTACGCCAACGACGTGATCCCGAAGGCCAAGGGCAGTGCGGCCCGCCTGAAGGAGCAGGCCGAGGGCTACCGGTCCCGCGTGGTCGCCGAAGCCGAGGGTGATGCCGAACGTTTCAGCCAGGTGCTGGCGGAGTATCAGAAGGCGCCGGGCGTGACACGCGACCGCCTGTACACCGATGCGATGCGCCACGTGTTCTCGAACGTCACGAAGGTGATGGTCGACACCAAGAGCAACTCGAACCTGCTGTACCTGCCGCTCGACAAGCTGATCGCCCAGACCGCCGGCACCGCCGTGCCCGCGGCCACGGCGCCGGCCGCCCCGGCGGCGGAGACCCTGCCCAGCACCATGGGTGGAAACACCATCGACAGCCGCTCGCGCGACAACGCGCGCAGCCGTGACCGCGAAAGCCGCTGAGCGCCCGGGAGAACAACAAACATGAATCGCATCGGTCTTATCGTCGCCAGCACCCTGATCGCGCTGATGGTGCTGTCGTCCACCCTGTTCATCGTCGACCAGCGGCAGTTCGCGGTGATCTACGCCCTCGGCGAGATCAAGGAAGTCATCAGCGAGCCCGGCCTGAAGTTCAAGCTGCCGCCGCCGGTCCAGAACGTCGTGTTCCTCGACCGCCGCGTGCAGACGCTCGACAGCCCCGAAACCCGTCCCATCTTCACCGCCGAGAAGAAGAGCCTGGTGGTCGACTGGCTCGTGAAGTGGCGCCTGATCAACCCGAAGGAGTTCATCCTCAGCAACGGCGCGGCCGACATGCGCAACTTCGAGAGCCGCCTGATTCCCATCGTGCAGGACGCGTTCAACGCGGAAGTCACCAAGCGCACGGTGCAGGCCATGCTCGCCACCGACCGCGACGCGGTGATGCAGGGCGTGAAGACCCGGCTGGCCGACGAGGCCAAGTCGTTCGGCATCGAGATCGTCGACGTGCGCATCAAGCGCGTCGACTTCTCGGCCAACATCACCAGCGCCGTGTACCAGCGCATGGTGTCCGAACGCACCCGGGTGGCCAACGAGCAGCGCTCCACCGGCTCGGCCGAAGGCGAACGCATCCGTGCCGATGCCGACCGCCAGCGCGAAGTCATCCTGGCCGACGCCTACCGCGACGCCCAGAAGGTGATGGGTGACGGCGACGCCAAGGCGTCGGCCCTCTACGCCGAGGCCTTCGGCCGCGATGCCCAGTTCGCCCAGTTCTACCGCAGCCTGGACGCCTACAAGGCGGCCTTCCGCAGCAAGGCCGACGTGATGGTCGTCGACCCGGATTCGGAGTTCTTCAAGGCCATGCGGGGCCCCGGCAAGAAGTGATGATCCGACGCGCCTGATGGACGGTTCGCTCAGCGACCTGCTCGTCGGCGCGTTCGCGCTGATGCTCGTGTGCGAAGGGCTGCTGCCCTTCGTCAGCCCGGGCCTGTGGCGCCGCATCTTCGAGCGCGCCACGCAGCTGAACGACGGCCAGATCCGCTTCCTCGGGCTCGGCAGCATGATCGCCGGCCTGCTGATGCTGGCTTTCTTCCTGCATTGAGGCTTCAGACCGCCCCCGGCGGTCGATTTTTGCGGTCGCCCGCGCGGTGACCGGTACAATCTCTTTTTTAATCCCCCGGTCATTTCTCATGTCGTCTGCTTGGCTGCTGCCCGAGCACATCGCTGACGTCCTGCCGTCCCAGGCTCGACGCATCGAAGAACTCCGCCGCGAACTGCTGGACGGAGCACGGGCTTATGGTTTCGAACTCGTGATGCCGCCGCTGCTGGAGCATCTCGACTCGCTGTTGTCCGGCACGGGCAGCGCACTCGACCTCAAGACGTTCAAGCTGGTCGACCAGCTGAGCGGCCGCACCCTCGGTGTGCGCGCCGACACCACGTCGCAGGTGGCACGCATCGATGCGCACCTGCTGAACCGCCACGGCGTCACCCGCCTGTGCTACTGCGGCCCGGTGCTCCACACCCGTCCCGACGGCCTGCACGGCACCCGCGAACCGCTGCAGTTCGGCGCCGAGATCTACGGCCATGCCGGCCTCGAGGCCGACCTGGAAGTGATGGAGCTCGCGCTCGATGCGCTGCAGCGCGCAGGCGTGGCCAAGCTCACGCTCGACCTGGGTGACGCCCGCATCGTGCGCGGCGTGCTCGCCGACGTGTCCCTCGACGCGGCCAGCCGCGATGCGGTGTACGCAGCGCTCGCCGCGAAGGACCAGTCCGGCCTCGAGGAACTCACCGCGTCGTTCCCGTCCGAGTCGCGCGCCGCGGTGCTCGCGCTGCTGCGCCTCTACGGCGGCGACGACGTGCTTGCGGCGGCCCGCCGCGAACTGCCGGCCCGTCCGCTGATCACGGCCGCGCTCGACGACCTGCAATGGCTCACGTCGCACCTGCGTGCCGCCTACCCGGGCGTGCGCATCGGCTTCGACCTGGCCGACCTGAGCGGCTATGCGTACTACAGCGGCGCCCGCTTCGCCATCTTCGCCGCCGGTTCGGCCGATGCGCTGGTGCGCGGCGGCCGCTACGACGAGGTCGGCGCCATCTTCGGCCGCAACCGTCCGGCCGCGGGGTTCAGCACCGACCTGAAGCAGCTGGTCGTGCTGGCGTCCGCCCATCCGCTGCGCCCGGCCGTCCGGGCGCCCTGGGGCGAGGATGCCTCGCTGCGCAACGCCATCCGCCAGCTCCGCGAGCAGGGCGAGTCGGTCGTGTGCGTGCTGCCAGGCCACGAACACGAAGGCCAGGAATTCGACTGCGACCGCGAGCTGGTCGCCTCGGGCGGACAGTGGGTCGTGCGCGCGCTCTGAGCGCGCGCCCCCCTGACGCGTTACCCATTTCTCGAACCGGAATCTCTGACATGCAACAGAAACGCAGCGGCCACAACGTGGTCGTCGTCGGCACCCAATGGGGTGACGAAGGCAAGGGCAAGGTCGTCGACTGGCTGACCGACCACGCACAGGCCGTGGTGCGCTTCCAGGGCGGCCACAACGCGGGCCACACCCTCGTGATCAAGGGCGTGAAGACGGCGCTGCAGCTGATCCCGTCGGGCATCATGCGCGACGGCGTGAAGTGCTACATCGGCAACGGCGTGGTGGTCGACCCCACCCACCTGCTGAGCGAGATCGAACGCCTGGAGGCCATCGGCCTCGACGTGCGCTCGCGCCTGTTCATCAGCGAATCGTGCCCGCTGATCCTGCCGTTCCACGTGGCCGTGGACAAGGCCCGCGAGGCCCTGCGCGAAGACAGCGGCGCCGGCAAGATCGGCACCACGGGCAAGGGCATCGGCCCGGCCTACGAAGACAAGGTCGCCCGCCGCGCGCTGCGCGTGCAGGACCTGAAGCACCCCGAGCGCTTCGCGAAGAAGCTGCGCGAGCTGCTCGACCTGCACAACTTCGCGCTGACGGGTTACCTCAAGTCGGAAGCCCTCGAGTTCCAGCCCATCTTCGACCACGCGATGAAGGTGGCCGAGCAGCTCAAGCCGATGCTGGCCGACGTGGGCTACACGCTGCACACCGCGCACAAGCAGGGCGACAACATCCTGTTCGAAGGCGCGCAAGGCACGCTGCTCGACATCGACCACGGCACGTACCCGTACGTCACGTCGAGCAACTGCGTGGCCGGCAACGCCGCCGCGGGCGCGGGTGTGGGCCCGGACCTGCTGCACTACATCCTCGGCATCACGAAGGCGTACACCACGCGCGTGGGCAGCGGCCCGTTCCCCACCGAACTCGACTGGAACACCCCGGGCACCGTGGGCTTCCACCTGTCGTCGGTGGGTCAGGAGCGTGGCACCGTGACCGGCCGTCCGCGCCGCTGCGGCTGGCTCGACGCCGCGCTGCTCAAGCGTTCGGTGATCATCAACGGCATCTCGGGCCTGTGCCTGACGAAGCTCGACGTGCTCGACGGCCTGGCCGAGATCAACGTGTGCGTGGGCTACGAGCTCGACGGCAAGCAGATCGACATCCTGCCGCTGGACGCCGACGAGATCGAGGCCTGCAAGCCCGTCTACGAAGTGTTCCCGGGCTGGACCGAAAAGACGTTCGGCCTCACGAAGTGGGACGAGCTGCCGCTGAACGCGCGCCGCTACCTGGAACGTGTGCAGGAACTCATCGGTGCGCCGATCGACATGGTGTCCACCGGTCCCGACCGCGAGCACACCATCCTCCTGCGTCACCCGTACCAGGCCTGATTTTCCGAAGGACCCCGCAGCACCATGCTCACCGACGACGGCAAACACCTCTACGTCTCCTGGGACGAATACCACATGCTGATCGAGCGCCTCGCGCTCAAGGTCGATGCCTCGGGTTGGCAGTTCGACCAGATCCTGTGCCTGGCCCGCGGTGGCCTGCGTCCGGGCGACGTGATGTCGCGCGTGTTCGACAAGCCGCTGGGCATCATGTCCACGAGCTCGTACCGCGCCGAGGCCGGCACCATCCAGGGCCGCCTCGACATGGCCAAGTACATCACGATGCCGAAGGGCGACCTCGCCGGCCGCGTGCTGCTGGTCGACGACCTCGCCGACTCGGGCGTGACGCTCAAGGCCGTGGTGGAACGCCTGCGCGGCATGCCGGCCATCACCGAGCTGCGCTCGGCGGTCATCTGGACGAAGGGCGTGTCCACGTACACGCCGGACTACTACGTCGAACTGCTGCCCACGAGCCCGTGGATCCACCAGCCGTTCGAAGAGTACGACGAGCTTCGCCCCGAGGGCCTGGCCAAGAAGTTTGTAATCTGAGCAAACGCATCAATAATGAAGGCCCGCACTTCGCAGGCCTTCGACATGGACCACGACGAGGTACCGATCGCTTCTGAAGCCGATCGCATCACCGGGCAGCCCCTTCGCGGGCTGCTGATGTCGTCGTCACTGCGAGGGGCAGGGCGCTTCTCCCGAAGCGCGCTCTCGCGGTTCCTGCGGGATGCCTCCGCATCCTGCTTCGCCCGGCACACGTCCGTGTGCCGATCCAACCCAGGTGTGCGCACCGGGTTCGGAATTCCTTCTTCTGTTTCCTTGTTTGCAATGCCTCCACGACGTGTTGTCGTGATCGATGCGCGCGCGTTCGTTCGTGTGTGTCGCGAGGCTTCGCAAGCTCGGCAACATCGAGCAGCACAAAAGCAAAAGGCCCTGCGATTTCTCGCAGGGCCTTGCTATTTTGGTGCCCAGAAGAGGACTCGAACCTCCACGGAGTTACCCGCTAGTACCTGAAACTAGTGCGTCTACCAATTCCGCCATCTGGGCATCTCAGGAAGACTTGGATTCTATCATCAAAAAATCAAACGCACAACACTCTTCTTCAACAATCAGCACGGAGCTGATGAGTGAAGTCGAAGGCACGGTGCAAGGTCACCGTGACGGGCACGGGTTCCTGGTCCGCGACGACCACCAACCCGACCTCTATCTCTCGCCGCAGGAGATGCGCGCGGTGCTGCACCGCGACCGCGTGCGCGCACGTGTCGTGCGCTACGACCGCAAGGGCCGGCCCGAAGGCCGCGTGGTCGAGATCATCGAGCGGCGCAAGGCACCCATCATCGGCCGCCTGCTGCACGAGAGTGGCATCTGGCTCGTCGCACCCGAAGACAAGCGCTACGGCCAGGACATCATGGTCCCGAAGAACGCGATCGCGAACGCGACCGCGGGGCAGGTGGTGGCCATCGAACTCACCGAGCCGCCATCGCTCTATTCGCAGCCCATGGGCCGCGTGACCGAAGTGCTCGGCGAGATCGACGACCCCGGCATGGAGATCGAGATCGCGGTGCGCAAGTACGAGGTGCCGCACCAGTTCTCACCGGAGACCCTCGCGCAGGCCGCGGGCCTGCCCGACAAGATCCGCCCCGCCGACCGCAAGGACCGCATCGACCTCACCGATGTGCCGCTCGTCACCATCGACGGCGAGGACGCGCGCGACTTCGACGACGCGGTGTACTGCGAGCCGGTGAAGACGGGCCGCGGCAAGACCGCGTTCGAAGGCTGGCGCCTCGTCGTTGCCATCGCCGACGTGAGCCACTACGTGAAGCCGGGAGAGCCCATCGACGAGGACGCGTACGAGCGCGCCACGTCGGTCTACTTCCCGCGCCGCGTGATCCCCATGCTGCCCGAGAAGCTCTCGAACGGCCTGTGTTCGCTCAACCCGAACGAGGACCGCCTCGCGATGGTGTGCGACATGCTCGTCACGACGGAGGGCGTGATCCACGCGTACCAGTTCTTCCCGTCGGTGATCTGCTCGCACGCGCGCTTCACCTACACGGAGGTGGCCGCCATCCTCGGCAACACGCGCGGGCCCGAGGCCGCGCGCCGCAAGGACCTGGTGCCGCACCTGCTGGACCTGCACGACGTGTTCCGCGCGCTGCTGAAGGAGCGTGCGCGGCGCGGCGCGGTGGACTTCGAGACCACCGAGACGCAGATCGTGTGCGACGACAACGGCCGCATCGAGAAGATCGTCCCGCGCACGCGCACCGACGCGCACCGCCTCATCGAGGAGGCCATGCTCGCGGCCAACGTCTGCTCGGCCGACTTCATCGCGACGAACAAGCACCCGTCGCTCTACCGCGTGCACGAAGGCCCGACGCCCGAGAAGAAGACGCTGCTGCAGAACTACCTGAAGGCGCTGGGCCTCGGGCTGTCGATCAGCGACGATCCCGAACCGGGCGAGTACCAAGCCATCGCCGCGGCCACGAAGGACCGGCCCGACGCGCAGCAGATCCACACGATGCTGCTGCGCTCGATGCAGCAGGCCATCTACACCGGCACGAACAGCGGGCACTTCGGGCTCGCCTACGAGGCCTACACGCACTTCACGAGCCCCATCCGGCGCTACCCCGACCTGCTGGTCCACCGCGTCATCAAGGCGCTGCTCGTGGGCAAGCGCTACAGCCTCGTCACCGGCGTGGTGGAGACGGCCGCGAAGGCGAGGAAGGGCGCGCATGCCGAGGGCGAGCAATGGGAGGTCACCGGCGCGCACTGCAGTGCGAACGAGCGCCGGGCCGACGAGGCTTCGCGCGACGTCGAGGCGTGGCTCAAGTGCCGCTTCATGCGCGAGCACCTGGGCGAGGAGTACGCCGGCACGGTGACCTCGGTCACGAGCTTCGGCCTCTTCGTCACGCTCGACTCGCTCTACGTCGAGGGCCTGATCCACATCACCGAACTGGGGGGCGAGTACTTCAAGTTCGACGAGGTGCGCCAGGAGCTGCGCGGCGAACGCTCGGGGGTGCGCTACACGGTGGGCGCGCGCGTGCGGGTGCAGGTCATCCGCGTGGACCTCGACGGCCGCAAGATCGACTTCCGCATGGTGCGCGAAGGCGAAGACCCTGCGCTCGCACCGCGTGCGCGCCGGGGCGAGAAGGCCGCCGAGAAGCACGCCAGCGCCGTCGCGGAGCTCTCCTCCGTGAAGGAGGCGGACCGTGCGGTGAAAAACGCCACCAAGGCGCGCAAGGCGGCCGGGGCGGGGCATCCGGTGAAGGCCGCCAAGTCGGCGGCCCGCAAGACCGCCGGAGGCAAGGTGCCGCGCCGACGCTGAGGCGCGTCAGCGACGCGAGAGGGCGTGCAGGGCCTCGACGAGGTCCGCCGCCCGGAGCGGGGTGAGCGGGCTGCGGTCCGCCGCCTCGCCGTGCTGCCACGTGCCCCGTTCCGCGGCGTCCACGGCCGTGAGGCCCTGGGCCGCCCACAGGCCGCCGATCCAGCCCGCCAGCACGTCGCCCGTGCCGGCCGTGGCCAGTGCGGCGTTGCCGGTCGGGTTGATGGCGGGCGCCGCGTCCGGCGATGCGACGATGCTGCCGGAGCCTTTCAGCACCACCACGCAGGCGAACCGATCGGCGAGCTGCCGTGCGGCCGCGAGGCGGTCGCGTTGCACCGTGGCCGTGTCGACGCCGAGAAGCCGTGCCGATTCGAGCGGATGCGGCGTGAGGACCGTGCCCAGGCCGAGGGCCGCCCGCGCGGCGAGGGCTGTCTGCAGCGCGGGATCCCGGGCCAGCGCATTGAGCGCATCGGCGTCGAGCACGAGGCGTTCGGCTTTCGCGAGCAGCTCGGGCAGGGCCGTGGCAATCGGGTCGCCCCCGCCGCAGCCGGCCACCACGGTCGCCGAGGCGGGCAGCGCCGCGCGCCGCTCGGGCGGGCGGAACATCAGCTCGGGCCGCACGAGGTCGTGCGTGAAGGCGTTGTCGTCGAGCAGGTCCACGTGCACCCGCCCGGCACCGGCCGCGTGCGCGGCGCGAGCGGCCAGCACCGCGGCGCCGGCCATGCCGTGGCTGCCGCCCACCACCAGCACGTCGCCGAAGCTGCCCTTGTGCTGGGCGTGCCGGCGCGCGGTGGTGGCCGGGGCTGCCGGCAGCCAGGCCGTGGCGGGCTCGTCGCCGGGGGCGGTGTCGAGGTCGTCGAACCAGACCTCGCCCGTGTGGTCGCGGCCCGCCCCGGTGAAGAGGCCGGGCTTGAGCGTCAGCAGGCTCAGCGTGTGGGTGGCGTGCACGCAGTCGGGGCCGAGCGGCTGCCCGGTCTCGGCGTCGAGCCCGGAGGGCAGGTCGATCGACAGCACGGCGCAGGGCTGGGCGTCGAGGTGCCGCACGAGCGCGGCGAGGTCGCCGTCCGGTGCGCGGGTGGCGCCCACGCCGAGGAGCGCGTCGATGGCCAGGTCCTGCGGGCCGAGCGGCCCGGGCAGGCCGGTGCCGATGGCAACACCTGCCGCCATGGCCCGCTGGTGGGCCGTGCGGGCATCGGCGGGCAGCCGGCCGGGATCGGCGAGCAGCGTGATCTCGACGGTGAACCCGGCTTCGTGCAGCAGCACGGCCACCTCGAGGCCGTCACCTCCGTTGTTGCCCGGGCCCGCGGCGATCCAGACGCGTCGCGCGTGGGGCGCGATGGCACGCGCGAGCGCCGCGGCGGCGGCGCCCGCCCTCGACATCAGCGCGAACGGCGGCAGCGCCGCCTGGGCGGCGTGTTCGATGCGGCGCGTGGCCTCCCGCCCGAACAGCGGCTCGCGCTGCTGGAGGGGCAACAGGCGCCGCAGCCGGTTCATCGGGCGAGCCGCTCGATGCCGAGGCCGTCGATCTCGACCTCGGGCGCACGCGCGGCCAGCGCGTCGGCCACCAGCCGCGCGGAGCCGCAGGCCATGGCCCAGCCCGCGCCGCCGTGGCCCAAGTTGAGCCAGACCCCCGCGATGCCGCTGCCGCCGAGGACCGGCGGCCCGTCGGGCAGCATCGGGCGTGCGCCGCTCCAGCGCTGCGCCTGGCTCACGCGGGCCGCGCCCGGGAACCAGTCGTCGAGCACCTGGTAGAGCCGGGCCAGTTCGTCCGCCTGGCCGCCCTTGTGTGGCGGTCCCATGCGGGCCCCGCCCGAGACACGCAGCCGCGACCCGAGCCGGTTGATCACCACGCGGTGCCGGTGGTCGGTCACGGCCGACTTCGGGCCGATGTCGGGGTGGGCTTCGTGGTGGCGGATGGGCGTGGTGACCGACTGCCCGTACACCGCGGCCATCGGCAGCTTCAGGCCGTGCGGGGCGAGCAGCGCGTTCGCCCCGAGGGCGGCGCAGACCACGACGGCGTCGAAGGTCTCGTCGACAGGCCCGTCGAGCGGCATGGTGGGCTGGAACGCGGGCGTGTTGGGCGTGTCGCCGTGCGAGGCGATGCGGCTCGTCGTCTCCTCGTGCGGCGAGTGCATCACGGTCAGGCGCGGGCGGCGGCCCGGTTCCAGCGACTGCACGGTCGAGTGGAAGCGGAACTCCGCGCCCATCTGCTCGGCCGCGGCACGCAGCAGCAGCGCGAACTGCCGGCAGTTGCCCACCTCGTCGGCCGGCAGGTGGATGCCGGCGTGCAGCGGCGTCTCGGTGCTCAGGCCGGGTTCGACGGCGAGGCAGCCGGCGGCGTCGAGCGTGTCGAAGCGGATGCCCTGTTCCGTCAGCAGCCCCAGCGCGGGCTGGACCTGGTCGAGCTCCTTGCGCGTGCGCAGCAGCACGAGGTGGCCGTCGCTGCGTTCGTAGTCGAGCTTGAGCGACGCGGCCAGGCCGTGGAGGCGGTCGCGGCTGTAGGCGGCCAGGCGCTGCATGCGCAACTGGTTCGCGCGGTGCGTGGCCGGTTTGCCTGCGCGCCACCAGCGCCACATCCAGCCCCAGGCGCCGGCGCTCGCGCCCACGCGCCACGGGCTGCGGCGGTCCATCAGGGTGCGCAGCAGCCGCCCGGCCGAGCCCGGGCCGGTCCACGGGCCCACGGCGCCGGGCGAGGCGAGGCCCGCCTGCGCGAAGCTCGATTCCACCGCGACACTGCCGCGGCGCTCGAACACGACGACCTCGTGCCCGTCGGCCGCGAGTTCGTACGCGGTGGTGACGCCGACGACCCCGGCCCCGATCACGGCGACCCGCATCAGGCGGCCCCCGCGCCGGCGAGCGCCCGTTCGATGGCGAGCGAGGTGTCGAGCACGGTGTCGTCGGCCAGCGCCGGGCCCCACACCATCAGCCCCATGGGCAGTTCGGTCGCCGCGTGGCAGGGCAGGGACAGCGCGCAGCCGTCGAGGAAGTTGATCACGGACGGGTTGCGCAGGAGCAGGGCGTTCATGGCGAAGAAGGCGTCGTCGGTCGCGAGCGACGCGATGGAGGGGGCGACCACGGGGACCGTGGGCGAGAGGAGGGCGTCGTAGGGCCGCAGGCGGTGTTCCACCCGGGCGATCCAGTCGCGCCGGGCGTCGATGAGCTTGAGGTGGTCGGCGGCGGTGAGGGTGGCGCCGCGGCGGATGCGCGACACCACCCGGGGATCGTACCGGGCTTCCTCGCGGGCGAGGAGGTCCCGGTGCCATGTCCAGGCCTCGGCGGCGGGGAAGCCCCCGAGCGCGTTCAGCGAACGCAGCTCGGCCAGTTCGTCGAGCGCGATGTCGTCGATGCGTGCGCCGGCCTGCCGGAGCACCGTCAGCGCACGCTCGAAGGCCGCGGCCACGGCGGGCTCCAGGCCATCGAGCATCGTGGTGGACGGCACGGCCAGGCGCAGCGAGGCCACGGGCCGGTGGTGCAGCGTCACCGTGCGGTCCGCCAGCACCTCGTGCAGCAGCACCGCGTCACGCACCGAGCGCGTGAGGGCGCAGGCCGTGTCCAGCGTGGGCGACAGCGGCACGGTGCCGGCCGTCGGCGTGAGCCGCGACGTGTTCTTGAAGCCGACCAGGCCCTGCAGCGCGGCGGGGATGCGGATGGAGCCGCCGGTGTCCGAGCCGAGCGCGGCGAAGGCCGCGCCCGAGGCCACGGACACGCCGCCGCCGGACGTGGACCCGCCCGGGATGCGCGGCGTGGCGTCGAGCGCGGCCGTGGCCGGGTTCGCGGGGGTGCCGAGGTGCGGGTTCAGGCCCACGCCCGAGAACGCGAACTCGGTCATGTGGGTGTGGCCGGTGAGGGCGGCGCCGGCACGGCGCAGGCGGGCGACCACCGGGGCGTCGGCGGTGGCCGCGGGGCGGTCGCGCAGCACGACGGACCCGGCGGTGGCGGTGAAACCCGCCACGTCGAACAGGTCCTTGATGCTGACGGCGAGGCCCGCCAGCGGCGGGAGCGGGATGCCGGCGCGGTGCTGCAGGTCGACGGCGGCGGCGGTGGCCTCGGGCTGGCCGGCGAAGCGGCGCACATAGGTCTCGGCCGGGGCCGCCCGGGCGGCCTCCGTGCAGCGGGCAAGGGCGTCGGAGGCGCTGTGCTGGCCGAGGAGGATGGCTTCGCGCGCGGCGCTCAAGTCATGGGTCATGGAGAAAGGGTCGAAGGCCGTGCTACACTCTACGGGTTTATCTGAGGGCCGCCCTGTCGGCTGCCCCGGTGAAACCGCAATCCTGCGAAATCGCGAATCCGGTCATTCAAGGTGTTGAGCGCCCCTCGCTGATCAGTGTTTCACAGCACTGCAGCTGATACAGAGGCTTTCAATTCAGTCCGGATTCTAGAACCAACCTTTGGAGTAAACATGTCTGTCACCATGCGTGAGATGCTGGAAGCCGGCGTCCATTTCGGCCACCAAACCCGCTTCTGGAACCCGAAGATGGCCCCGTACATCTACGGCCATCGCAACAAGATCCACATCATCAACCTCGAGAAGACGCAGCCGCTCTTCAACGACGCGATGAAGTTCATCAAGCAGCTCGCCGCCCGCCGCGGCACCGTGCTGATGATCGGCACGAAGCGCCAAGCCCGTGAAGTCATCTCCGCCGAAGCCCTGCGCGCCGGCATGCCCTACGTCGACCAGCGCTGGCTCGGCGGCATGCTGACCAACTTCAAGACGGTCAAGGGTTCGCTGAAGAAGCTGAAGGACATGCAGGCCCAGATCGAGTCCGGCACCGAGATCCGCATCAAGAAGGAAGCGCTGATGTTCCAGCGCGACCTGGCCAAGCTCGAGAAGGACATCGGCGGCATCCAGAACATGAACGCGCTGCCTGACGCGCTGTTCGTGATCGACGTCGGCTACCACAAGATCGCCGTGCTCGAAGCCAAGAAGCTGGGCATTCCCGTCATCGGCGTGGTCGACTCCAACCACTCGCCGGACGGCATCGACTACGTGATCCCGGGCAACGACGACTCGTCGAAGGCCGTGGCGCTGTACGCGAAGGCCGTGGCCGACGCGGTCCTCGACGGCAAGGCCAACGCGACGAACGAAGTCGTGCAAGCCGTGGCCGCCGGTGGCGACGAGTTCGTGGAAGTCAACGAAACGGCCTGAGGCCTCCGGCCCCGGCTCGCCCGAGAGGGCGTGCACTGAAAGGGGCTGATTCCAGCCCCTTTTTCACAACCCCATTTCTCATTTCCGGCACGCGACCGCCCCGCGCGCGTGCCGCACATCACGGAGATTCAAGATGTCCGCTATCACCGCAAGCATGGTCGCCGCACTGCGCGCGAAGACCGACGCGCCCATGATGGAATGCAAGAAGGCCCTGACCGAAGCCGCTGGCGACATGGACAAGGCCGAAGAGCTGCTGCGCGTCAAGCTCGGCACGAAGGCCGGCAAGGCCGCCGACCGCATCACGGCTGAAGGCGTCGTCGCCGCCGCCGTCGAAGGCACCACCGGCGCCCTGGTCGAAGTGAACTGCGAAACCGACTTCGTCTCGAAGAACGACGACTTCCTCGCCTTCACGAACGCCGTCGCCAAGCTGATCGCCGAGAACAACCCCGCCGACGTGGCCGCCATCGGCGCGCTGCCGCTGTCGCAAGCCACGTTCGGCCCCACGGTCGAAGACGTGCGCAAGGGCCTGATCGGCAAGATCGGCGAGAACATGTCGATCCGCCGCTTCAAGCGCTACTCGGGTGGCGGCCAGCTGGCCAGCTACCTGCACGGCACCCGCATCGGCGTGCTCGTCGAGTACACCGGTGACGCCGTCGCCGCCAAGGACGTCGCGATGCACATCGCCGCGATGAAGCCCGTCTCGCTGTCGTCGGCCGACGTGCCCGCCGAGCTGATCGAGAAGGAACGCGCCGTGGCCGCCGGCAAGGCCGCCGAAGACGCGAAGGTTGCGGAAGCCGCCGGCAAGCCGGCCCAGTCGGCCGACATCGTCACCAAGCGCATCGAAGGCTCGGTCCAGAAGTTCCTGAAGGAAGTCAGCCTGCACAACCAGGTCTTCGTGAAGGCCGCCGACGGCAAGGCCACGGTCGAGCAGCACCTGAAGGGTGTGAAGACCGAGGTCAAGGGCTTCACGCTGTTCGTCGTGGGCGAAGGCATCGAGAAGAAGGTCGACGACTTCGCAGCCGAAGTGGCGGCCCAGGTCGCCGCTGCCAAGGGCGCCTGATCTCCCGGGTGACCCGTTGAAACAAGGGGCTCGATGCCCCTTGTTCCATCTTCACGGATAGACTTCGAAAGGCACCACCCGCGTGCCTGAACAGCCAACACAGGGAGATCCCCGCATGCCGGCGTACAAGCGCATCCTGCTCAAACTCTCGGGCGAGGCCCTGATGGGCGACGATGCCTATGGCATCAACCGCGCCACCATCGTGCGCATGGTCCGCGAGGTCCAGGAAGTCACGAAGCTCGGCTGCGAAGTGGCCGTCGTGATCGGCGGCGGCAACATCTTCCGCGGCGTGGCCGGCGGTTCGGTGGGCATGGACCGCGCCACCGCCGACTACATGGGCATGCTCGCCACGGTGATGAACTCGCTGGCCCTGGCCGACACCATGCGCCAGGAAGGCATGACCGCCCGCGTGATGTCCGCCATCGCGATCGACCAGGTCGTCGAGCCGTACGTGCGCCCGAAGGCGCTGCAGTACCTCGAGGAAGGCAAGGTCGTCGTGTTCGCCGCCGGCACCGGCAACCCGTTCTTCACCACCGACACCGCCGCCGCCCTGCGTGGCGCCGAGATCGGTGCCGAGGTGGTGCTGAAGGCCACGAAGGTCGACGGCGTCTACACCGCCGACCCGAAGAAGGACCCCACGGCCACCCGCTACAGCAAGATCAGTTTCGACGAAGCCATCAGCCGCAACCTGCAGGTGCTGGACGCCACGGCGTTCGCCCTGTGCCGCGATCAGAAGCTGCCCATCAAGGTGTTCAGCATCTTCAAGGAAGGCGCGCTGAAGCGCGTGGTGATGGGTGAGGACGAGGGTACGCTCGTCCACGTTTGAGGAAATAGCCATGAGCACCGCAGACATCCGCAAGAATGCCGAGCAGAAGATGACTCGCTCGATCGAGTCCTTGAAGAACGATCTCCAGAAGATCCGCACCGGCCGGGCCCACCCGGGCATCCTCGACCAGGTGCAGATCGACTACTACGGCTCCATGGTGCCGATCAGCCAGGTGGCCAACGTGTCCCTGCTCGACGCCCGCACCATCACCGTCCAGCCGTGGGAAAAGGGCATGGGCCCGAAGATCGAGAAGGCCATCCGCGAGTCCGACCTCGGCCTGAACCCCTCCGCCCAGGGCGACCTGCTGCGCGTGCCGATGCCCGCGCTGACGGAAGAGCGCCGCCGCGACCTGACGAAGGTCGTGCGCAACGCCGGTGAGGACAGCAAGGTTGCCATCCGCAACCTGCGCCGCGACGCCAACGACCAGGCCAAGAAGCTCACCAAGGACAAGGAAATCTCCGAGGACGACGAACGCCGCTCGCTCGACGAGGTGCAGAAGCTGACCGACCGCTACATCGCCGAGGTCGACCGGCTGGTCGCCGCGAAGGAAGCGGAAATCCTGGCCGTCTGATGGCCCTCATTTCCACCGGCCGCAGTTTCTTCCAGAAACCTCCCTTGGACGCCACCTCCCACATCCCCCGCCACGTGGCCATCGTGATGGACGGCAACGGCCGGTGGGCGAAGAAGCGCTTCATGCCCCGGTTCTTCGGGCACAAGCAGGGGGTCGACGCGCTCGTGCGCACGGTCCAGGCCTGCGCCGACCGTGGCATCGAGTACCTCACCGTCTTCGCGTTCTCGAGCGAGAACTGGAAGCGTCCCACCGAGGAGGTGTCGGGCCTGATGGACCTCGTGCTCGTCGCGGTGTCCAAGTACCTGGCCAAGCTCGCGTCCGAAGGGGTGCGCATCCGCATCGTGGGCGACCGCTCCCAGGTCTCCGACAAGGTGCGCAACGCCTGGGACCAGGCCGAGCGGGCCACGGAGCACAACCGGCGCATCACGCTGTCGGTGGCGTTCAACTACGGTGGCCGCTGGGACATCGTGCAGGCCTGCCAGCAGGCGCTGCGCGACGGTGTGCCGGCGGCCGAACTCGACGAAGCCCGCCTGTCGCGCTACATGGCGATGAGCTACGCGCCCGATCCCGACCTCTTCATCCGCACCGGCGGCGAAGTGCGCATCAGCAACTTCCTGCTCTGGCAGGTGGCCTACGCCGAACTCGTGTTCAGCGACTGCCTGTGGCCGGAGTTCGGAGACGCACAGCTCGACGCGGCACTCGCCGACTTCGCCAGCCGCGACCGGCGGTTCGGCGGGGTGAAGCCCACCGAACCGCAAACCGCGAAGGCCTGAACCCATGCTCAAGCAGCGCGTCATCACCGCAATCGTCCTGTTGCTCGTGCTGCTCCCCGCCGTGTTCGCCCCGGTGGCCTGGCCATTCGCGCTGCTGACGCTGGTCATGGTGGCCGCCGCCGGCTGGGAGTGGGGTCGCCTGAACGGCGCGTCGCCCGCTGCCTCCGTGTCGATGGGCGTCGTGGTCGCCGTGATGTGCTTCGCGGCCTACCTGGCGGGCTGGGTCGGCGTGGGTGGCAGCCCGGCCTGGTGGATCGCCTGTGCCGTCTGGGTGCTGGGGGGCGCGCTCGCCGTGAAGGTGGGCCCGTCGTCCTGGCCGCAGCTGCCGAAGGCGGGCCGCTGGGTGCTCGGCGTCGCGATGCTCTTCACCGCGTGGCTCGCGCTGGCGAGCGCCAAGGTCATCGGCCTCAACTTCCTGCTGTCGGTGTTCTGCCTCGTGTGGGTGGCCGACATCGCCGCGTACTTCGGCGGGCGCACGTTCGGCCGCCGCAAGCTGGCGCCGTCCATCAGCCCCGGCAAGAGCTGGGAGGGCGTCTGGAGCGGCATGGTCGGCGTGATGGTGCTCGCCGCCGTGTGGATCTGGATCGACCGGACCTGGACCACCGGCTCGCCCAGCCTCTTCACGCTGCTGTGGCAGCGATTCGACGCACCGGGGCTCCTGCTTGCCCTGGTGTTCCTCTGTGCCATGAGCGTGATCGGCGACCTCGTCGAATCGCTCGTGAAACGCGCGGCGGGGGCCAAGGACAGCAGCCAGCTGCTGCCCGGCCATGGCGGTGTGCTCGACCGGGTCGATGCGCTGCTTCCCGTGTTCCCCATCGCGCTCGCCCTCAGTTCAATCTGAGCGGACGGGGCTTCCCGTCCTCTCCCGCAGTCAGTCCCCCATGTCCACGACACCTTCGACCCGCCAGCGGGTCTGCGTCCTCGGTGCCACCGGCAGCATCGGCACCAACACGCTCGACGTGCTGGCCCGCCACCCCGAACGGTACGAGGTCGTCGCGCTGACGGCCCACGGCCGCGTGCCCGAGCTGCTGGCCCAGTGCCTGCAATGGAAGCCGCGTTTCGCGGTGATGTCGTCCGCCGACGCGGCGGCCACGCTGCAGCGCGAGCTGCGCGGCGCCGGCCTGCGCACCGAGGTGCTGCATGGCCCCGAGGCGCTGTGCCACGTGTCGGCCCATGCCGACGTCGACGTGGTCATGGCCGCCATCGTGGGCGCCGCGGGCCTCGAGCCCTGCCTGGCCGCGGCACGCGCGGGCAAGCGGCTGCTGCTCGCGAACAAGGAGGCGATCGTGGTCGGCGGCGCGCTGTTCATGGACGCCGTGCGCGAGGGCGGGGCCACGCTGCTGCCCATCGACAGCGAACACTCGGCCATCTTCCAGTGCCTGCCGGAAGACCGCGGCACCTGGGCCCAGCGCATCGACCACATCGTGCTGACCGCCTCGGGCGGCCCGTTCCGCGACCGCGATCCGGCGACGCTCGCCGCCGTGACCCCCGATGAAGCCTGCGCCCATCCCAACTGGGTGATGGGCCGCAAGATCTCGGTCGACTCGGCCACCATGATGAACAAGGCGCTCGAGGTGATCGAGGCGCGCTGGCTGTTCAACCTGAAGCCCGAGCAGATCGAGGTGGTGGTGCACCCGCAGAGCATCATCCACTCGATGGTGGTGTGCCGCGACCGCTCGGTGCTGGCCCAGCTGGGCACGCCCGACATGCGCGTGCCCATCGCGTACGGGCTGTCGTTCCCCGAGCGCATCGAGTCGGGAGCGTCTTTGCTCGACTTTACACAGCTGCCCGGTCTGACATTCCGACCGGCCGATGCCGCCCGCTACCCCGGGCTGCAGCTCGCGTGGGAGACGCTGCGCGGGGCCGAAGGCAGCACCGCCGTGCTGAACGCCGCCAACGAGGTGGCCGTGGCCGCCTTCCTCGCGGGAACCATCCGGTTCGACCAGATTCACAGCGTGAATGCACGCTGCCTCGAAGCCATCTCCCCGTCGTCCGACGCCTGCCGCAGCGTCGCGGGCCTGCTCGCGCTCGACGCCGAGGTTCGGCGCCATGCCGACACCGTCGTCGGAAAGCTGAGCACATGAGCACCCGCCCGGCCGTTCCGAAGGGGGCTCGCCCCGCAGTGCGAAGCACGGAGGTTGCCCGATGACCACCGCGCTCGCCTTCATCGTCACGCTCGGCCTGCTCGTGATCGTCCACGAGTACGGCCACTACCGCGTGGCGCTCGCCTGCGGCGTGAAGGTCGAGCGGTTCTCGTTCGGCTTCGGCCCCGTCGTGTGGCGCTACCAGCGGTCGCCCGACAGCACCGAGTTCACGCTGTCGGCGCTGCCGCTCGGCGGGTACGTGCGCATGCTGGGGCACGGACCCGACCCGGTGCCGCCGGGCCTCCACGACCAGGCCTTCCGGAACAAGACCCTCTGGCAGCGCACCGCCATCGTGGCCGCGGGCCCCGCGGCCAACCTGATCCTCGCCGTGCTGCTGTATGCCGGGTCGAACTGGATCGGCGTCGACGAACCCCAGGCGCGCCTGGGCACGCCGGCCGCCACCACGCTCGCCGAACGCGCCGGACTGCGCGCGGGCGACTGGGTGCGGGCCACCTCCACGGACGGAGAGGACTGGAGCGAAGTGCGCTCGATGGCCGACCTCCGCTGGTCGCTGACCCAGGCCGTGCTGAACGGCGAGCCGCTCCACCTGAACGTGAGCAACGCGCGGGGGCAGGGCGCCCGCACCGTCGTGCTCGACATCGACAGCCTCGGCACCCGCGAGGTCGACGCCGGCGTGCTTCGCCGCATCGGCATCGCGCTGTCGATGGGCGAACCCGTGCTGAGCGAACTGGGCGCCGGCCCGGCCCGCGCGGCGGGCCTGCACACCGGCGACCGCGTGCTCTCCGTGGACGGCGTGCCCATGGTCGACAGCAACCAGCTGCTGGCGGCCATTCGCGCGAATGGTGGCGCCGCCCCGATGGCCTGGCGCATCGAGCGGGCAGGGCAGGTGCTCGAGATCGCGGTGCGCCCCGACAGCGTGGTGGAGCAGGACCGCACCATCGGCCGCATCCAGGCCGGGCTGGGCCAGGCGCCGGAGACGGAACGTGTGTCGTACGGCTTCGTGGAGGGGCTGACCAAGGCGGCCACGCACACCTGGAGCATGTCGGCGCTGACCGTGAAGATGCTCTGGCGCATGATCACGCTCGACGCCTCCTGGAAGAACCTGAGCGGTCCGCTGACCATCGCCGACTACGCCGGCAAGTCGGCCCGCCTGGGCCTGTCGTACTACCTGGGCTTCCTCGCGGTGGTGAGCGTGAGCCTCGGTGTGCTCAACCTGCTGCCATTGCCGATGCTCGATGGCGGGCACCTGATGTATTATCTTTTCGAGGCAGTGACTGGGCGCCCCCCTACAGACGTGTGGCTGGACCGGCTCACACGCGGCGGCCTTGCCATCATGATCGTGATGATGTCGCTCGCTTTCTACAACGACGTGGCCCGCTACCTGGGCCTGCACTGATCACCCGATGCGAACTCCCCCCGCTTTCACCCTGTCCTGCCCGAGTCCTGCCCGCCTTTCCGTCGTTTCCATCGCCGTGGCTGCGGCATTCGCCGCGGCGCCCGCGTACGCGGTCGAACCGTTCGTGCTCAAGGACATCCGCGTCGAGGGCCTGCAGCGCTCGGACGCCGGCACCGTGTTCGCCGCGCTGCCGTTCCGCGTGGGTGACACCTACAACGACGCCAAGGGCGCGGCCGCGCTGCGCGCGCTGTTCGCCACGGGCCTGTTCAAGGACGTGCGCATCGAGATCGACGGCGACGTGGTCGTCGTGGTCGTCGAGGAACGGGCCGTCATCGCGAACATCGACTTCGTGGGTCTGAAGGAATTCGACAAGGAAGCCCTCAGCAAGTCCCTGAAAGACTTCGGCATCTCCGAAGGCATGCCGTTCGACAAGGCGCTCGCCGACCGTGCCGAACAGGAACTCAAGCGCCAGTACCTGACCCGCAGCCTGTACGGCGCCGAGGTCGTGACCACGGTCACCCCGCAGGAACGCAACCGCGTGAACGTCACGTTCACGGTCACCGAAGGTGCGGCCGCCCGCATCAAGGAAATCCGCATCACGGGCAACAAGGTCTACTCCGAGAGCACGCTCAAGGGGCAGCTCGACCTGAACGACGGCGGCTGGCTCAACTGGTACACCAAGTCCGACCGCTACTCGCGCTCGAAGCTCACGGCCGACCTGGAAACGCTGCGCTCGTGGTACCTGAACCGCGGCTACCTCGAGTTCGCGGTCGAGTCCACCCAGGTGGCCATCTCGCCCGACAAGCAGGACATCACGATCACGATCAACGTGAACGAAGGCCAGCGCTACATCGTCACGGGCGTGAAGCTCGAGGGCGAGTACCTCGGCAAGGACGACGAGTTCAAGTCGCTCGTGAAGATCCGCCCGGGCGAGCCCTACCGTGCCGAGGAAGTCGCCGAGACCACCAAGGCCTTCACCGAGAAGTTCGGCAACTTCGGCTACGCCTTCGCCCGCGTCGACTCGCGCCCCGAGATCGACCGCGCCAAGGGCCAGGTGGTGCTCACGCTCGTGGCCGAACCGGCGCGGCGGGTGTACGTGCGCCGCTTCAACGTCTCCGGCAACAGCCGCACGCGGGACGAGGTGGTGCGCCGCGAGTTCCGCCAGTTCGAATCGTCGTGGTACGACGGCCGCCGCATCAAGCTCTCGCGCGACCGCGTCGACCGCCTGGGCTACTTCAAGGAAGTCGGCGTCGAGACCAACGAGGTGCCCGGCACGGCCGACCAGGTCGACCTGAACATGAACGTGGTCGAGAAGCCCACCGGCAACCTGATGCTGGGCGCCGGCTTCTCGAGCGCGGACAAGTTCTCGCTGAGCGGCTCCGTCAAGCAGGACAACGTCTTCGGCTCGGGCACGTACCTCGGCATCGAGGTCAACACCAGCAAGTCGAACCGCAACCTCGTGCTGAGCGCGTCCGACCCGTACTTCACCATCGACGGCATCTCCCGTTCGTACGACCTGTTCTACCGCACGAGCCGCCCCATCAACAGCCAGGGCGAGGACTACAAGCTCGTGACGCCGGGCGGCTCCATCCGCTTCGGCATCCCGTTCACCGAGTACGACACCGTGTACCTCGGCATCGGCGTCGAGCAGACCGAGATCCGTGGCGACTTCGGCCTGCCGTGGCAGTACCGCCGCTACCGCAACGAGTTCGGCGAGAAGAGCACGTCGGTGCCGCTGACCCTCGGCTGGACCCGTGACGGCCGCGACAGCGTGCTGGTGCCGAACGATGGCCAGTACAAGCGCATCAACATCGACTGGGGCGTGGCCGGCGACACCCGCTACGTGCGCACGAACGCCCAGTTCCAGCAGTACTGGCCCATCACGAAGCAGTACACCCTGGCGTTCAACGCCGAAGTGGGCTACGGCAAGGGCCTGCAAGGGCTGCCGTACCCCATCTTCAAGAACTTCTATGGCGGCGGCCTCGGCACCGTGCGCGCGTTCGACCAGGGCTCGCTCGGTCCCATCGACTGGGGTGGCGCCTACCTGGGCGGCTCCAAGCGCTTCAACATGAACGGCGAGCTGTACCTCCCGGTGCCGGGTTCCGGCAACGACCGCACGCTGCGCATCTTCGCCTACACCGACGTCGGCAACGTCTGGGGCGAAATGGAAAAGGCCACCATCGACAGCCTGCGGGCGTCGGCCGGCCTGGGCCTGAGCTGGGTCTCGCCCATCGGACCGCTGAAGCTCAGCTACGGCACGCCCATCCGCTCCGAGCGATTCGATAGAATCAACCGTTTCCAATTCCAAATCGGGACCGCGTTCTAATGAAAAGCCCTTCCGTGAAGTGCGTCTTGGCGATCGCCGGCCTGGTCCTGGCCGCTTCGGCGGCACAGGCGCAGGAGCTGAAGATCGGTTACGTCAACAGCGACGTCGTGCTGCGCGATGCGGTGCCGGCCAAGGCCGCCCTCACGAAGCTCCAGGCCGAGTTCACCAAGCGCGAGAAGGAACTCACCGAGATGGGCAACCGGCTCAAGGCCGCCGGTGACCGCTTCGACCGCGACCAGCCCACGCTGGTCGAGTCCGAGAAGGTGCGCCGCCAGCGCGAGCTGATCGAGCAGGACCGCGAATTCCAGCGCAAGCGCCGCGAGTACCAGGAAGACCTGAGCCAGCGCCGCAACGAGGAACTGGCGTCCGTGGTCGAGCGGGCGCAGAAGGCGATCCGCCTGATCGCCGAACAGGAGCGTTACGACCTGGTCGTGCAGGAGGTGCTGTACGCCAGCCCCCGCATCGACATCACCGACAAGGTGATCAAGGCCCTCAACGCCCAAGGCGGCAAGTGAAGCGGTGGCCACGATCACTCTGGGTGACATCGCCGCACACCTGGGCGGCGAACTGATCGGCGACCCGAAGCAGCCGATCGACCGCGTGGGGCCCCTCGAGACGGCCACCCCCACCACCATCTCCTTCCTGTCGAACCCCAAGTACGAGTCGCAGCTGGCCTCCACGGCCGCCGCGTGCGTGATCGTGGGTCCGGCCCTGCGCGATGCCGCCACGGCCCGCGGGGCTGCGCTCGTCATTGCCGACCCGTACCTCGCGTTCGCCCGCCTCACGCAGTGGTGGGCCGCGAAAACCCGCCCGGCGGCCGAACCCGGCGTGCACCCGTCGGCCTTCGTGCACCCGTCGGCGCACGTCGCCACCAGCGCCAGCATCGGGCCGTTCGTGATGGTGGACGCCGACGCCGTGATCGGCGAGGGTGTGCGCATCGATTCCCACGGCCACGTGGGCCGGGGCGCCACCATCGGGCGCGGCACCTGGTTCAAGCCGCACGTGACGCTGTCCCACGGCTGCCACATCGGCGAACGCGGCATCGTGCACTCGGGCGTCGTGATCGGGGCCGACGGCTTCGGCTTCGCCCCGCATGAAGGCGCGTGGGTCAAGATCGAGCAACTCGGCGGCGTCACCATCGGCCACGATGTCGAGGTCGGCGCCAACACCTGCATCGACCGCGGCGCGCTCGACGACACGGTGATCGGAGACGGCGTCAAGCTCGACAACCTCATCCAGATCGCCCACAACGTGCGCATCGGTGACTACACCGCCATCGCGGCCTGCACGGCCATCGCGGGCAGCGTCACCATCGGCAAACACTGCACCATCGCCGGCGCCGCCATGTTCGTGGGCCACATCAGCCTCGTGGACCACGTCCACGTCACCGGCGGCACCGCCATCACCCGGTCGATCACCAAACCGGGTGTCTTCAGCGGCCTGTACCCGTCGCAGGAACACGGCGAGTGGGAAAAGAACGCCGCCACCCTGCGCAACCTGCATGCACTGCGCGACCGCGTGCGCGCCCTCGAAAAGAAGAACTAGCTCGAGCTCAACATGATGGACATCTACCAGATTCTCAAGAAGCTGCCGCACCGCTACCCGATGCTGCTCGTCGACCGCGTGGTCCACATCGAACCGGGCAAGGACATCAAGGCGCTGAAGAACGTCAGCATCAACGAGCCGTACTTCAACGGGCACTTCCCGAACCGCCCCGTGATGCCGGGCGTGCTGATGATCGAGGCCCTGGCCCAGACCGCCGGCCTGCTGTCGTTCGCGACGCTGGGCGTCGAGCTCGCCGACGACCAGGTCTTCTACTTCGTGGGCATCGACGGCGCACGCTTCAAGCGCCCCGTGCAGCCGGGCGACCAGCTGATCCTGGAGGCGACCCTCGAGCGCTCGAAGGCCGGCATCTTCAAGTTCAAGGGCAAGGCCTCCGTCGACGGTGAACTCGCCGTCGAGGCCGAGCTGATGTGCACGATGCGGCGCGTGTCCTGACCGGGAGACCTGCAATGGCCACGACGATCCACCCCACCGCCGTGATCGAGCCGGGCGCCGAACTGGGCGACTCGGTGACCGTGGGCGCCTACAGCGTCATCGGCCCGAAGGTGCGCATCGGCGACGGCACCACCATCGGGCCGCACGTCGTGATCGAGGGCCGCACCACGATCGGCCGCGACAACCGCGTGTTCCAGTTCGCGTCCCTCGGCGCCATTCCGCAGGACAAGAAGTACAAGGGCGAGGACACCGAACTCGTCATCGGCGACCGCAACCTGATCCGCGAGTTCGTCACGTTCAACCTGGGCACGGCGCAGGACGGCGGTGTCACGCGCATCGGCAACGACAACTGGATCATGGCGTACGTGCACTTCGGGCACGACTGCCAGCTCGGCGACCACATCACCATCTCCAACAGCACCCAGCTCGCGGGCCACGTCACCGTGGGCGACTGGGTCACGCTGGGCGGGGTCACGCTGATCCACCAGTTCTGCAAGATCGGCGCGCACGTGATGACCGGCATGGGCTCGGCCATCGGGCAGGACGTGCCCCCGTTCATGATCACCACCGGCGCGCCGGCCGAGGTGCGCGGCCTGAACAGCGAAGGCCTGCGCCGCCGCGGGTTCACGCCCGAGCGCCTCGCCGTCGTCAAGCAGATGCACAAGCTGCTGTACCGCCAGGGCCTCACGTTCGAGGCCGCGCGCGAGGCCATCGCGGCGCTCGCGGGCACGGTGCCCGAAGCCGATGGCGACGTGGCGCTGATGACGCAGTTCTTCGCTGCTTCCACACGCGGCATCCTTCGCTGATCGCCGAGCATGGCAACCGACTCACCGCGTTTCGCGATGGTCGCGGGCGAGGCGTCCGGTGACCTGCTGGCCGGCCTGCTGCTCGGCGGGTTGAAGGCGCGCTGGCCGGGGCTCGAGAGCCACGGCATCGGCGGCCCGCGCATGGCCGAACACGGCTTCAAGGCCTGGTGGCCCCACACGAAACTCGCGGTGCGCGGCTACACGGAGGTGCTGCTGCGCCTGCGCGAGCTGCTGCGCATCCGCCGCGAGATGGGCGACCGCGTGCTGCAGGAGCGGCCCGACGCCTTCATCGGCGTCGACGCGCCCGACTTCAACCTGGGCCTCGAGGCGCGGCTGAAGGCGCAAGGGGTCAAGACGATCCACTTCGTGGGCCCGTCCGTCTGGGCCTGGCGCAGCGACCGCATCCTCAAGATCGGGCAGGCGGTGGACCACATCCTGTGCCTCTTCCCGTTCGAGCCCGCGCTGTACGCGAAACATGGCATCGGTGCCACGTACGTCGGCCACCCGCTGGCCGACACCATCCCGATGGAGGTGCCGCGCGATGCTGCACGCGCGTCGCTGGGCCTCGCAGCCGGTGACACCGTGGTCGCGCTGCTGCCCGGCAGCCGGGGCGGTGAGATCAAGTACATCGCACCGAAGCTGCTCGCTGCCGCCGAGCTGATGGCCAAGCAGCGCCCGGGCCTGAAGTTCGTGCTGCCGGTGGTGCCCGGCTTGCGCAAGCTCGTCGAACCGCTGGTGCCGCGCCTTGCGCCTACGGCCGGCGTCGTGCTGCTCGACGGTCGCTCGCACGAGGCGCTGGCCGCTTGCGACGTCACGCTGATCGCCAGCGGCACCGCCACGCTCGAGGCGGCGCTGTTCAAGCGGCCCATGGTCATCACGTACACCATCCACTACCTGGAGTGGCTGCGCCTGCGCCGGCTCCAGCTGCAGCCGTGGATCGGGCTGCCCAACATCCTGTTCAACGAGTTCGTGGTGCCCGAGCTGATCCAGCAGAAGGCCACGCCCGAGGCGCTCGCGCAGGGCGCCTTCGACTGGCTCGACCAGCCGGCGCGCGCCGCGGCGCTGGCCGAGCGTTTCGCCGGGCTGCACCGCGAACTGCGCCGCAACACCGCCCAGGCGGCCACCGATGCCATCGAAAAAGTCCTCGCGGCCTGAGCAGCTGGGCCTGCACTTCGACGTCGCCGGGCTGATGGCCGGCGTGGACGAGGCCGGCCGCGGGCCGCTGGCTGGCCCGGTCGTGGCCGCCGCGGTCATCCTCGACGACCTGAACCCCATCCAGGGCCTCGACGACTCGAAGAAACTCACCGAACGGGCCCGCGAGCGGCTCTTCGACGAGATCCGCGCGAAGGCGCTGTGCGCCTGCATCGCCGAGGCCACGGTCGAGGAGATCGACCGGCTCAACATCCTGCACGCCACCATGCTCGCGATGAAACGCGCGGTGGAAGGGCTGCGCCTGAAGCCGGCCAAGGTGCTGGTCGACGGCAACCGCATCCCGGTGCTGAAGATCGCGGCCGAGGCCATCGTGGGGGGCGATGCCAAGGTGCAGGCCATCTCGGCGGCGTCCATCCTCGCGAAGGTGCACCGCGACCGGCTGCTGCACTCGCTGCACGACGCCCACCCGCAATACGGCTTCGCCGGCCACAAGGGCTACCCCACCGCCGAACACCTCGCGGCGCTGCGCACGCATGGAGCCTGTGTCCACCACCGCCGCTCGTTCGCGCCGGTGCGGGAGGTGCTCGAGGTCGTTCGGGTGACCGAGGTCACCGCGGTCGTCGAGGTGCGGGCGCCATGACCGTCAAGACCGTCACGTCGCGCGACAACCCGCTGCTGGTGCGCCTGCGCAAGCTCGCGGGCGACCCGGGCGGCTACCGCAAGGCCGGGGAGGTCTGGCTGGAGGGCGACCACCTCGTCTCGGCGTTCCTGCACCGGGGTGGCCACGCGCCGCAGGCCGTCATCACCGAACGGGGCTGGGAGAACGACCGCCTGCGCGAGTTGGCGAACCAGGCGGACGCCGTGGCCATCGTGCCCGAGGCGCTGATGGCGGGCCTGAGCACGCTCGAGTCGCCCGCGCCGCTCGGTTTCGCCGTGCCGTGGGCGGGCGCGGGCGAGCCACGCCCCGGCGTGCCCACCGTGGTGCTCGACCGCCTGCAGGACGCCGGCAACGTCGGTGCCGTGTTGCGCAGTGCCTCCGCGTTCGGTTTCGCCCAGGTCGTCGCCCTCAAGGGCACGGCCGCGCTGTGGTCGCCGAAGGTGCTGCGTGCCGGCATGGGGGCGCACTTCGCGCTGCAGCTGGCCGAGGTGGCCGACCTCGCGGCGCTCGACCACCTGCGCCTGCCGCTGGTGGCCACCAGCTCGCATGCGGCCCAGGCGCTGCACGAGGTGGACCTGCCGTGGCCGTGCGCCTGGGTCATGGGGCACGAAGGGCAGGGCGTCTCGCCCGAGCTGATGGCGCGCTGCACCCTCGCGCTGCGCATTCCGCAGCCGGGTGGCGAGGAGTCGCTCAACGTGGCGGCCGCGGCGGCGGTGTGCCTGTACGAATCGGCGCGCCAGCGCAGCTGAACGGCCCCGGGCGTGCAAGGCGCGCCCAGTCGGCGTAACCTCGCGCCGGTTGTTCGCGATCGACTCCATCCCTCTCTTGAAAGCCACCCGCATGTTCGTCCTGAACCGCACCCTCCGCGCCGTCGCGCTCTCAGCCGCCTTCGTGGCCGGCTCGGCCGTCGCGCTGCCTGTCCTGGCCGCCGCGCCCCAGGTCAAGACCCAGGCCCCCGGCTACTACCGCATGATGCTCGGCGACATCGAGGTCACCGCGCTGAGCGACGGCACCGTCGACCTGCCCGTCGACAAGTTGCTCGCCGCACCCGCCGCGAAGACCCAGGCCGCGCTGGCCAAGGCGCACCTGAAGGCGCCGCTCGAAACCTCGGTGAACGCCTTCCTCGTCAACACGGGCTCGCGCCTCGTGCTGATCGACGCGGGCGCTGGCGCGCTGTTCGGCCCCACGCTCGGCAAGCTGCTCGAGAACCTGCAGGCCGCCGGCTACAAGGCCGACCAGGTCGACGACATCGTCATCACCCACATGCACCCCGACCACGTGGGCGGCCTCGCGCCGCAGGGCACGCCGGTGTTCCCGAACGCCACGGTGCACGCCGACAAGGCCGACTCGGACTTCTGGCTCTCGAAGGCGAACCAGGACGCCGCCCCGGCCGAGGCCAAGGGCTTCTTCCAGGGCGCGATGGCGTCGCTGAACCCGTACGTGGCCGCCGGCCGCTTCAAGGCCTTCAGCACCGGGACCGAGATCACCCCGGGCGTGACGTCGAGCGCCGCGCACGGCCACACGCCGGGCCACACGGTCTACGTGGTGGAAAGCAAGGGCGAGAAGCTGCTCCTGATCGGCGACCTGATCCACGTGGGGTCGGTGCAGCTCGACAACCCGGACGTGACCATCGCCTTCGACAGCGACCAGAAACGCGCGCTGGCCGCACGCCGGGCGGTGTTCGCCAAGGCGGCGAAGGAGGGCGCCATCGTGGGCGCCTCGCACCTGCAGTTCCCGGGGCTCGGCCGGCTCGTGGCGCAGGGCAAGGGGTACCGCTGGGTGCCGGTGAACTACACGGCGCAGGTGCGCTGAAGAAACGGGAAGGCAAGAACGCTGTCATCCCGGCGGAAGCCGGGATCCACCGCGGCCGCAGCGCGCGCGGCGGGCAGTGGGCCCCGGCGTTCGCCGGGGTGACCCGCTCCCGCTAGTACATCAGCCGATCCGGCCGGATGTCCCGCAGGATCGTGGTGGCGATCTCCTCGATCGACTTGTGCGTGGACGACAGCCATGAGATGCCCTCGCGGCGCATCATCGACTCGGCCTCGGCCACCTCGTGGCGGCAGTTCTCGATGCTGGCGTACTTGCTGTTCGGCCGCCGCTCGTTGCGGATCTCGCAGAGGCGCTCGGGCGCGATGGTGAGCCCGAAGCACTTGGCCTTGTGCGGCGCGAGGCTGGCGGGGATGGCCCGCCGCTCGAAGTCTTCCGGGATCAGCGGGTAGTTGGCCGCCTTGATGCCGTGCTGCATGGCGAGGTACAGCGACGTGGGCGTCTTGCCGCTGCGGCTCACGCCCACCAGGATCACGTCGGCCTGTTCCAGGTTCTTGGCCGACTGCCCGTCGTCGTGGGCCAGCGAGAAGTTGATGGCCTCGATGCGGTCGGTGTACTCCTGGCTCTTCGAGATGTCGGAGAACCGGCCCACGCGGTGGTTCGACGTGATGCCGAACTCGGTTTCCAGCGGCTCGATGAAGGTGTTGAACATGTCCAGCACCATGCCCTTGCACTGGGTCTTGAGGATGGCCAGCAGTTCCGAGTCGACCAGCGTGACGAACACGATGGAGCGGCGCCCCTCGAGTTCGGTGGTGTGGTTGATCTCGCGGACCACCTGGTGAACCTTGTCGACGGTGTCGATGAACGGGCGGCGGACGTGGCGCGGCTTGATGGTGAACTGCGCCAGGATCGAATTGCCGAAGGTTTCGGCGGTGATGCCGGTGCCGTCCGAGATGAAGTAAACGGTGCGATTGAGCATGGAGACCTGCAAATGCGGGGGTTCCGACATCATAGGCAAAACCCCGTAGAATCCGCCCCAAGTCTTTCCCCATATGCACGGTCGATGCCTACACCCACTCGAACAACGCGCCTGACCGTGCGCGGCCATCTGCTGGAGCCCTCGAAGCATTGCTCGGGTTCGCGGGGCCATGGGAGCACACCGGTTTTTCATCATCACGGAGTTTTCCCATGTCCACCCCAAACCTGGCGACCGCCCTGGTCGTGCCGTTTGAACACCTGAGAATGACCGACGTCGAGTCGGTTGGCGGCAAAAACGCCTCATTGGGCGAAATGATCAGCCAGCTGGCAGCTTCCGGGGTGCGTGTCCCCGGCGGTTTCGCGACCACCGCCCACGCGTTCCGGCAGTTCCTCGCCCACAACGGCCTGGCCGACCGCATCGCCAAGCGTCTCTCGACGCTGAACACCGACGACGTCCGTGCGCTGGCCGAGGCCGGTGCCGAGATCCGTCGCTGGATCGAGGAGACCCCGTTCCCGGCCGACCTGCAGGCCGCCATCACCGCCGAGTTCGCGAAGCTCACGGCCAGCAGCCCGGGCGCGTCCTTCGCCGTCCGTTCGTCCGCCACCGCGGAAGACCTGCCCGACGCCAGCTTCGCCGGCCAGCAGGAAACCTTCCTGAACGTGGTCGGCATCGACGACGTGCTGCACAAGATGAAGGAGGTGTTCGCGAGCCTCTACAACGACCGCGCCATCAGCTACCGCGTCCACAAGGGCTTCGCCCACGCCGATGTGGCGCTCTCCGCCGGCGTGCAGCGCATGGTGCGCTCCGACCTCGGCGCGGCCGGCGTGATGTTCACCATGGACACCGAAAGCGGCTTCAAGGACGTGGTGTTCATCACGTCCAGCTACGGCCTGGGCGAGACGGTGGTGCAGGGCTCGGTCAACCCCGACGAGTTCTACGTCCACAAGCCCTCGCTGAAGAACGGCAAGGTCGCGGTCATCCGGCGCAACCTCGGCTCGAAGCTCATCAAGATGGAGTTCGCCACGCCGGAAGAAAAGGCGAAGAGCGGCAAACTCGTCAAGACCGTCGACACCGCCACCGAGCAGCGCAACCGCTACTCGCTGAGCGATGCCGACGTGACCGACCTCGCCAAGTTCGCCCTGATCATCGAGCAGCACTACGGCCGCCCGATGGACATCGAATGGGGCAAGGACGGCGGCGACGGCCAGCTCTACATCCTGCAGGCCCGCCCGGAGACGGTGAAGAGCCAGCAGGCCGGCAAGCCCGAGCAGCGCTACAAGCTCAAGGGCACGGGCACCGTGCTCGTGGAAGGCCGCGCCATCGGCCAGAAGATCGGCACCGGCCCCGTGCGCATCGTGCACAGCCTGGCCGAGATGGACACCGTGCAGCCCGGCGACGTGCTGGTCACCGACATGACCGACCCCAACTGGGAGCCGGTGATGAAGCGGGCCGCGGCCATCGTGACGAACCGCGGCGGCCGCACCTGCCACGCCGCCATCATCGCGCGCGAACTGGGCATCCCGGCGGTCGTGGGCTGCGAGAACGCCACCGACGTGCTGAAGGATGGCGCGCTGGTCACGGTCGCCTGCTCGGAAGGTGACACCGGCTACATCTACGACGGCCTGCTCGAGACCGACATCAGCGAGGTGCAGCGCGGCGAACTGCCGTACTGCCCCATCAAGATCATGATGAACGTGGGCAACCCGCAGCTCGCCTTCGACTTCGCCCAGATGCCCAACAGCGGCGTGGGCCTGGCGCGCCTCGAGTTCATCATCAACAACAACATCGGGGTGCACCCGAAGGCCATCCTCGACTACCCGAACATCGACCCCGACCTGAAGAAGGCGGTCGAGTCGGTGGCCCGCGGCCACGCCTCGCCGCGCGCCTTCTACGTCGAGAAGCTGGTCGAGGGCATCGCCACCATCGGTGCGGCCTTCTGGCCGAAGCCGGTGATCGTGCGCCTGTCCGACTTCAAGAGCAACGAGTACCGCAAGCTGATCGGCGGTTCGCGCTACGAGCCGGAAGAAGAGAACCCGATGCTCGGTTTCCGCGGCGCGGCGCGCTACGTGGCCGAGACCTTCCGCGAAGCCTTCGCGATGGAGTGCGAGGCGCTCAAGCGCGTGCGCGGCGAGATGGGCCTCACCAACGTCGAGATCATGGTGCCGTTCGTGCGCACGCTGGGCCAGGCCAAGCTCGTCACCGAGATGCTGGCCGAGCAGGGCCTGAAGCGCGGCCAGGACGACCTGCGCCTGATCATGATGTGCGAGGTGCCCAGCAACGCGGTGCTCGCCGAGCAGTTCCTCGAGTACTTCGACGGCATGTCGATCGGCTCGAACGACCTGACGCAGCTCACGCTCGGCGTGGACCGCGACTCGGGCCTCGAGATCCTGTCGCGCGACTTCGACGAACGCGACCCGGCGGTCAAGGCGCTGATCTCGCGCGCCATCGCGGCGTGCCGCGCCGTCGGCAAGTACGTCGGCATCTGCGGCCAGGGCCCCAGCGACCACCCCGACTTCGCCGACTGGCTCGCCCAGGAAGGCATCGTGTCGATCTCGCTGAACCCCGACACGGTCGTCGACACCTGGCAGCGCCTCGCCAAGCGTTGATCCTGCTCAACGACCGTGCCCGAGTCGCTGCTGCTCGCACGGTCGCTGAAGCTGCTGGCCGAGATCGCGCTCCTCGCGTGGCTCGGCCAGGCGGCGCTCGGTGCGCTCCTCGGCGCCGGGCGTGACCGCAACGTGGTGTACGGCCTGTTCCGGGCCGTCACCTCGCCACTGCGCTGGGTGACGGCCCGGTGGCCTGCCGGCTGGCCGCCCCGGGTGCGCGCCACGCTCACCGTCTTCCTGCTCCTCCTGCTGTGGATCGCCGCGCTCGCCTGGAAGGTGAGCCTGTGCCTCGGCACGGCCGCGTGCCGCTGAGCCACGCGCGGGTTCTCCGGGATCGACAGGCCCCGTGGGGGCGACCCAGAATGCCGGGTCCGGTCCGGAGCCTTTCCCCGTGCATTCCCCTTCCGCATCCGATCCACCCCGCTGGCGCCTCGTGCGCGCCGTGACCCTGGTGCTGCTGGCCGTGTGGTTCGGGGTCACCTTCGTCACCACGTTCTTCGCCCGCGGCCTCGACCTCCGCTGGTTCGGCTGGCCGCTGAACTACTGGATCGCTTCCCAGGGGGCGCTGCTCGTGTTCCTGCTGCTGATCGGGGTCTACGCCTTCGTGATGGACCGCATCGATGCGGCCGACGCGGCGGCGGGGCCCGGGGCCGGCTGACGTGTTCCGTTTCTTTCCCGTGCCGGGGCCGCGGACGTTCACGCAGCAGCTCAACCGCGTCTATGCGGGCTACACCATCGGCCTGCTGTTCTTCATCGCGGCGCTGGCCATGCTGGAGCAGATGGGGCTCGGCAAGCGCTGGATCGGGCTGATCTTCCTGCTGTCCACCGTGGTGCTGTACGCCGGCATCGGCATGTTGTGCCGCACGACCGACGCCGACGAATACTTCGTGGCCGGCCGGCGGGTGCCGGCGGCCTACAACGGCATGGCCACGGCGGCGGACTGGATGTCGGCCGCCTCCTTCATCAGCCTGGCCGGCACGGTCTACCTGCAGGGGTACGCCGGACTGGCCTTCATCCTCGGGTGGACGGGCGGCTACTGCCTCGTGGCGCTGCTGCTGGCGCCGTACTTGCGCAAGTTCGGCGGCTACACCATCCCCGACTTCCTCGGCGAGCGCTATGGCGGCAACCTCGCGCGCGGCGTCGCGGTGCTGGCCACCGTGCTGTGTTCGTTCCTGTACGTGGTGGCGCAGATCTACGGCGTGGGCCTGATCACCGCGCGGCTCACCGGCGTCACGTTCGAGATCGGCATCTTCCTCGGCCTGGGCGGTGTGCTGGTGTGCTCGTTCCTGGGCGGCATGCGGGCGGTGACGTGGACCCAGGTCGCCCAGTACATCGTGCTGATCATGGCGTACCTGGTGCCCGTGGTGTGGCTGTCGGTCAAGCAGACCGGCGACCTCGTGCCGCAGGCGACGTACGGCATCCAGCTGCAGCAGCTGAGCGAACGCGAGCGGCAGCTCGAGCACGACCCGAAGGAGCTGGAGGTGAGGGCGCTCTTCAAGGCCCGCGCCGACGAGCAGCGTGCGCGCCTCGCCGACGTGCCGGCGGCGCTGACCCGCGAGCACGACCTGGCCCGCGCCCGGGTGGACGCGCTGCGCACCGCCCAGGCGTCCCAGGCCGAGCGCCAGGCCGCCGAGCGGGCCCTGGCCGCGCTGCCGGTCGACGAGGCAGCCGCCCGCGCCGCCTGGACGCAGGCGCAGGCGAGCGACGAGGCGCGGTCGCGGCCGCTCGGCGGCATGCCGCCCCACGCGACGCCGTTCGCGGGCGACCCGGACGGCGACGAGGCCGAACGCGCGGCCTTCGCCGACTCGCGCAACAACTTCCTGGCCCTCGTGTTCTGCCTGATGGTGGGCACGGCGGCACTGCCCCACATCCTCATCCGCTGCTACACCACACCCTCCGTGAGGCAGGCGCGGCAGTCGGTCACGTGGTCGCTCGTGTTCATCCTGCTGCTGTACCTGTCGGCACCGGCGCTCGCGGTGATGGTCAAGCACGAGGTGTTCACGTCCCTCGTGGGCACGCCGTTCGACCGCCTGCCGGCCTGGATCGCCCACTGGACGAAGGTGGACCCGACGCTGCTCTCGGTGGTCGACATCAACCTCGACGGGCTGCTGCAGCTCGGGGAGATCCGCATCGGCGCCGACATCGTGATGCTCGCCACGCCCGAGATCGGCGGGCTGCCCTACGTGGTCTCGGGCATGGTGGCCGCCGGCGGGCTGGCCGCGGCGCTGTCCACCGCCGACGGCCTGCTGCTGACCATCGCCAACGCGCTGTCCCACGACCTGTACCACCGCATGGTCGACCCGCACGCCTCCGCCCGGCGGCGGGTGATGCTGTCGAAGATGCTGCTGCTGCTCGTGGCCCTGGCCGCGGCGGCGGTCGCCGCCCAGCGGCCCACCGACATCGTCTTCCTGGTGTCCGCCGCCTTCTCGATCGCCGCCTCGGCCTTTTTCCCGGCCCTGGTGCTGGCGGTGTTCTGGCGCCGCGCCAACGGGTGGGGGGCGGTGTGCGGCATGACGGCCGGCCTCGCCCTGGCGCTGTACTACATGGTGCGCAACGAGACCTGGCTGCGGGGCGTGTTCGGGGTCACCGCCGACCCCTGGCTCTGGTTCGGCATCCAGCCCATCTCGGCCGGGGTGTTCGGCGTGCCGCTCGGGTTCGCGGTGATGGTGACCGTGAGCCTGCTCACCGGGCCGCCCGATGCCCGCGCCATGGCCCTCGTGAACCGGCTCCGGGCCCCGGGAGAGGGTGTCCCCGCGCCGGCGAGGACATGATCTTCCAGACACCCCGCTTTTCGGAGTACAATCGCGGGCTCACCTTGCCACACCCGACTGAATTGACGCTTCGGGGTGGCTTCCTCAACGGAAATCAGAAGGAGTTCCAATGCGTCACTATGAAATCATCCTGCTCATCCATCCGGATCAGAGCGAACAGGTTCCGGCCATGCTGGAGCGCTACAAGGGCATCGTCACCGCCGCCGGCGGCAAGGTGCACCGCGTGGAAGATTGGGGCCGCCGTCAAATGGCGTACCTGATCCAGAAGCTGGCCAAGGCCCACTACCTGTGCATCAACATCGAAGTCAGCAAGGAAGCCCTTGCCGAACTCGAGACCGGCTTCCGTTTCAACGATGCCGTGCTGCGCCACCTGACCGTCGTCAAGACCAAGGCCGAGACCGGCCCGTCCGTCATGATGAAGTCGGTCGAGCGCGAAGACGCCCGCAAGGCGCCGCAAGAGGCAACGGCCTGAAGAACACACCGCCTGTGACGCCGTCCGCGTCAGCCGCATGAACCAGCTGGTTCTGCAGGCCGAAGTGGTCGAACGGAGCGCGGCGCGATACACCCCGGCAGGCTTGCCGGTCTGCGAGTTGAGCCTTCGGCACGAATCGCAGCTCTCCGAAGCCGGCCAGCCCCGCAAGGTCTCCATGGAGATCCGGGCGGTGGGCATCGGGGACATCGCGACACAGCTCCAGCGTCTGGAGATCGGGGCATCCGGCCAGTTCGCCGGGTTCCTGACCAACCAGCGCAACGGCAGAGGCATCGTGTTCCATGTGACCGAATTCAATCGTTCCGGATCAAATAGTTAAGAGGTGAAATATGGCTCCCCCACGTGGTAAAGGTCGGTTCTCGAAGGACCGCAAGCCCAAGCGCAACCAACAATCCCTGCTGTTCCGCCGCAAGCGCTTCTGCCGCTTCACGGTGACCGGCGTCGAAGAAATCGACTACAAGGACATCGACACGCTGCGCGACTTCATCGGCGAAAACGGCAAGATCACGCCCGCCCGCCTGACCGGCACGCGCGCGTTCTTCCAGCGCCAGCTGACGACCTGCATCAAGCGCGCTCGCTTCCTGGCCCTGCTGCCGTACAGCGACCAGCACAAGGTCTAAGGAGCACACGTCATGCAAATCATCCTGCTCGAAAAAGTCGCCAACCTCGGCAACCTCGGCGATGTCGTCAAGGTCAAGGACGGCTACGCCCGCAACTTCCTGATCCCGACCCGTCAAGCGCGCCGCGCCACGGAATCGGCCATCAAGGAATTCGAAGCCCGCCGCGCGGAACTCGAAAAGGCCGCCGCTGAAAAGCTGGCCGCCGCGCAAGCCCTGGGCGAGAAGATGAGCGGCCGCACGGTCCACATCACCCAGAAGGCCGGCGTCGACGGTCGCCTGTTCGGTTCGGTCACGAACCAGGACATCGCCGAAGCGCTCACGCGCATCGACTTCAAGGTCGCCAAGGCTCAGGTTCGCCTGCCCAACGGCCCGCTGAAGACGGTGGGCGAGCACGCCGTGACGGTGGCTCCGCACACGGACGTCGTGGTCGAAGTGAAGGTCGTGGTCGTCGGCGAAACCGACTGATCCTGCTTCACCCGCGAGTCCGAGGGGCCGGCTTCTGCCGGCCCTTTTTCATTCCGGTCCTCCATTTGGTGCTTGTGCACCGGCTGCCCACGGGAAGTCCACAGACTTGCCCACAGCCGAGGTGCGTCCGCGCCCGTATGATCCGACGATGTCCGCAGTTTTCTCGAACCCCGAATCCCTCACGCCGCCGGGCGCCTCCTCGGGCGACGACGAAGTCGCCCGCCTGCGGGTGCCGCCGCACTCGGTGGAGGCCGAACAGGCCGTGCTCGCCGGCCTGCTGCTCGACAACAGCGCCTGGGACCGCGCCGGTGACCTGGTCAAGGAAACCGACTTCTACCGGGCCGAGCACCGGCTGATCTTCGGTGCACTCGCCACGCTGATCAACTCGGGCAAACCGGCCGACGTGATCACGGTGTTCGAGCACCTGCAGACCCACGGCAAGACCGAGGAGTGCGGCGGCCTCGTGTACCTGAACGCACTGGCGCAGAGCGTGCCCAGCGCGGCCAACCTGCGCCGCTATTCCGAGATCGTGCGCGAGCGGTCGGTGCTGCGCAAGCTCGTGGCCACCAGCGACGAGATCGCCACCGCGGCGTTCAACCCGCAGGGGCGACAGGCCCGGGACATCCTCGACGAGGCCGAGAGCAAGATCTTCAAGATCGGCGAGGAGGGCTCGCGCTCGCGCGAGGGTTTCCTCAGCATGGACCAGCTGGTCGTCGACCTGATCGACCGCGTCAACGAACTGCACGAGAACGGGGCGGAGGAGGTGACCGGTGTCAGCACCGGGCTGTACGACCTGGACCGCATGACCGCCGGCCTGCAGCCGGGCGACCTGATCGTGCTGGCCGCGCGTCCGTCGATGGGCAAGACCGCCTTCGCGCTGAACATCGCCGAGAACGTCGCCGTCAACGAAGGCCTGCCGGTCATCGTGTTCTCGATGGAAATGGGCGCCGCGCAGCTGGCGCTTCGGGTGGTGGGGTCGCTCGGCCGCATCGACCAGGGCCACCTGCGCACCGGCGCGCTGCGCGACGACGAATGGGGCCGCCTGGCCGAGGCCGTCGAGAAGCTCGGCAAGGTCAGCATGTACATCGACGAGGGCTCGGCGCTGAGCCCGAGCGAACTGCGCGCGCGCTCGCGCCGCCAGGCGCGCATCAGCGGGCAGATCGGCCTCATCGTCATCGACTACATCCAGCTCATGAGCGGCAACGGCGGCGGCAGCGAGGAGAACCGGGCCACCGTCGTGGGCGAGATCTCGCGGAGCCTGAAGTCCCTCGCGAAGGAACTGAAGTGCCCCGTGATCGCGCTGTCGCAGCTGAACCGGAGCGTGGAAACGCGGACCGACAAGCGCCCCATGATGAGCGACCTGCGTGAATCGGGCGCCATCGAGCAGGACGCGGACGTGATCATGTTCATCTACCGCGACGACTACTACAACCGCGAGACCAGCAAGGAACCGGGCGTGGCCGAGATCATCATCGCCAAGCAGCGGAACGGCCCGGTGGGCACCTGCAAGGTGGCGTTCCTGAAGCCGCTGACCAAGTTCGACAACCTGGCGCCGGGCTATGCCTCGGCCGGCGACGAGTACTGATCTCCGGCGGCGTCACTTCATGGCGCCGAAGGTCATGCCCTGCACGAGCTGCTTCTGGCAGCACCAGCCGAACACGACGATGGGCGCGATGGCCAGCAGCGATGCGGCCGAGAGCTTGGCCCAGAACAGGCCTTCCGGACTCGCATAGGACGCGATCAATCCCGCCAGCGTGGCGGCGTTGGCCGACGTCAGGTTCAACGACCAGAACGCCTCGTTCCACGCGAGCACGAGGCACAGCAGGCCGGTGCTGGCGATGCCGCCCTTCGTGAGCGGCAGCACCACGTGGCGGAACTCCGCCCCGACCGAGGCGCCGTCGAGCCGTGAGGCTTCGATGATCTCCCGTGGCACGTCCTTGAACGCGCTGTAGAGCATCCACACCATGATGGGCAGGTTCGTCAGCGTGAAGACGACGACGAGGCTCCACAGCGAATCGAGCAGGCCGGTGGCCTGCGCCAGCACGTACACCGGCAGCAGCGCGCCCACCGCCGGCATCATCTTCGTCGACAGCATCCACATCAGGAGGCCGCGGGTGTTCGGCGTGCGGAAGAACACCATCGCGTAAGCGGCCGGGGCCGCGATCAACAGCCCGAGCACGGTGGAGGCGGCGCTCGACACCAGCGAGTTGCGCGCGTGGGCGAGGTAGTCGCTGCGCGCATGGACCTCGGCGAACGTGTCGAGGGTGGGGGTGAAGAACAGCTGCGGCGGCACGGCGATGGCCTGCATCTCGGTCTTGAACGCGGTGAGGCCGAGCCAGAAGAGCGGGAAGAACAGCAGCAGTGCGGCGGTCCAGGCGCAGACGGTGCGCACCCACGGGAAGGAGCGGGGATTCATCGCGTTCAGTCGAGGTTCTTGCCAACGAGGCGGATCAGGAACACCGCGGCGATGTTGGCCAGCAGCACCGCGATCAACGCGCCGGCCGAGGCCACGCCCACGTCGAAGTTCATCAGCGCCTGCTTGTAGACCAGGAAGGCGAGGTTGGTGCTTTCGTTGCCGGGTCCACCGGACGTGGTGGTGAAGATCTCGGCGAAGACGCTCATCAGGAAGATCATCTCGATCATCACGACGACGGCGATGGACCGCCCGAGGTGCGGCAGCACGAAGTGACGGAACTGCTGGAACCGGTTGGCGCCGTCGAGGCGCGCCGCGTCGAGCATCTCGCGGTCGAGAGACTGCAGCGCGGTGATGAAGACCAGGCACGCGAAGGGCAGCCACTGCCAGGACAGCATGATCACGACCGACAGCATCGGGACGTCGGTCAGCCAGTCGACCGGCTCGGCCCCGAAGAACTGCCAGAGCTGCGCAAGCAGTCCGTAGATCGGGTTCATCATCATGTGTTTCCACAGCAGGGCGTTGACCGTGGGCATCACGAAGAACGGCGAGATCAGCAGCACCCGCACGATGCCGCGGCCCGGGAACGGCTCGTTGACGAGCAGGGCCAGGCCCACGCCGAGCACCACCGTGATCGCGATCACCGAGGCGAGCAGCTGAAGCGTGTGGGCCACGGCTGGCCAGAAGTCGGGGTCGGTCGCGAAGTAGTGGAAGTTCTCGAGCCCGACGAACCCATGCTCGCCGGGCTGCATCAGGTTGTAGCGGATCAGCGAGAACCAGACCGTCATCGCGAGCGGGACGATCATCCACAGGAACAGGGTCACCACGGCCGGGGCGAGCAGCCAGCGGCCGAGGCGGGAGCCGGGGGAGGGGCGAGGGGTGAAGGTCATGAGGGATCGGGAGGGCCTCCACGGAAGAGCCGCTACTGTAGGGCGAGTTCCTCGGCGCACCCGCCCCGGACCCGGGGTCGACAGTGCAAACCCACACGCACACTTCGTCCCGCCGCGCTCCGCTTCGCCTGGCAGGCCAGCAGGGGCCGCGCGGCCGCCGACCATCGAACGGTCCTTGTACGCTGCGCGAGAGGCTTTCCGTTGCGACATCTCCACCTGCACATGCCGTCCTGGCTGACCCGAAACCCCGTTGGCCGGACGGAGGACGCGCGGCCGCAGGCGCCCGCGAAGGGCCCCGAACGTCCGCCGCCGCTGCCGCCCCGGCCGAACCACCTGCCCACCGCGCGGCCCGCGGCGCCCACGATCGGCACCACCGCGCCGATGGGCCAGTTCGCCGCCCGGCAGCCCATCAACACCGCGCTCGGCAAGCTGTCGGCCCTGCGCGACCGCACCGTGGCGCCGGCCGCCGAGCCCGCGGTGCTGGCGAGCGTGGACCTGGCCGGCACGCTCGTCCCCCGGCATGTGCGTGTGCCACCGATGAACGTCTCCGTCACCTGCAACGACCCACGCCTGTTGCCGCGGGGCGGCCAGGAGAACGTGGTGATGCAGCGCCTGCAGATGCGCGCCTTCGAGGCCATCCACGAGGCTTCGCGCGAGGTGCAGGCCGCCATCCGCGAGTTCGACGCCCTGATGGACCGGCAGCCGCCCCGGTCGCCCCAGGAGGCCGCCGAGCGCCAGCGCACCTTCGAGACCGTGTGCCGGGGCATCGCGTCGGCCCAGCAGGCGAAGGTGGACCAGGCCGTGCAGCACGAGTGGGGCCTGCAGAAGCAGCGCGACACCGCGCTGCTGGCGAGCAACGTGCGCTTCGGCGTGAAGCTCACCATGCAGGCCGTGTCGGTGTCCGCGAACACCGCCACCACCGCGCTGCTGCCCAACCCGCTGAGCCCCGCGAAGGCGGCCTACTCGCTGTTCCGCATGGGCCAGACCATCCATCAGTTCACGAAGGACCGCGAGCAGGCCGCCAGGTCGATCGAGAAGGGCGATGCCGCGCTCGTGACGCTGCAGGCCGGCGACGCGGCGGATGGCGGCGGCGCCCACGGCTGGCGCACACGCACCCGCGAGATGGCGGCGGCCGTGCACATTCCGTTCACCCAGAAGCTCTTCAAGTCGGTGCACCACCAGGAGCAGAAGCTCGACGAGTTCCTGGCCAAGTCCGCGCGTGTCGACAAGGAGGCACGGGCCATGTACGCCCAGGCGAGCGAGCTGATGGGCACGCTGGCCGACCTGCCCGAGCCACCGCCGGGGCAGCCCGACCCGCATGCGGCCATGCGCGAGGAGGTGGGCGGCCTGCTGGATTCGCTCGGTGACCTGATGCAGTCGATCGAACGCGACAACCGCTTCTACGAGCAGCACAAGGCCCGCTGCCGGGACTTCCATGCGAACAACCCCGTCGGGCTGCGAGAGGATGCCGACGCCGTGGACCTGGGCGCGTCGGTGCTGCGTGTGGGGCGGTTCGCGGGCAACCTCGCGAAGATCGCCACGCACCTGGGCGCCTGAGCGGCGCCCCTTCCGCTCACCTCGGTTCCTCGTGCCAGTGGTCGTCGCCGGGCAGTTCCGAGTGGCGGTTGCGTGACGCTGGCGAGGCGCCGGCCACCGGCGCGCCGATCGCGGAGGCGAGCAGCGAGGAGCCTTGCTCGGCCACCTGGGCCCACGCGCGGGCGTCTTCCTCTGCTTCCGCGGTCGAGACGTTCGGGGAAGGGAGTTCCTGGCGGTCGGGCTCGTCGGCTTCCTGCGTGGGCGTGTCGGCGCGGCGGGGGACGGTCGTGTCCTTTTCCGCGGCCAGCTGGGCCCACGCACGAGCGTCTTCCTCGGCCTCGGCCGGGGACACCGGCAAGTCGTGCCGGACGCTCGCCTCGTCATGGTCCTCGAATCGGGCCATCACGCGCTGGTACGTGGCCTCGGCGTGCTGGAGGATCGCGTTCTCGATGCCGCCGTGGCGGCGCGGCGTTGGCCGAGCGGCATGGCGGCCGGCCTTCTCCCGGCTGGCACTGGACCGCACCATGGCGTCCGCCAGCGCGACGCCGACACGACGCGCCGACGTGCCGAGCGACGGGGCCGGCTGACCGACCGGGGCGTGGACCGGGTTTCGCGCCCGCAACTGAGTCGCACCTTGATCGCCCTTGTCGGCGAGCTTGCGCCCTGCGTGCTGCAGCAGGTCCGCCGCTGCCTCTTTCACCGCCGGGTCGTGCCCGATCTGGCGGGCGATGTCGGCCGCGGTGTCGAGGGCTCGGGTCAGGCTGGGCTTGTGAGACATGGTCGTGCACCTGCGGTGGAGGGAGGTACCCGCACTGTCGGTCGGGGAGGGCGCCTGACCGGGTGGGAGACCGAAGGGCGGGCCGGGCTGGCGAAGTTGCCTGGCCTGGCATCCTGAATCCTCCTGGCTGCCGCCATCTTCACGGGCAGTTGCCGCAGGCGACAGGAGACCGCCGGCCGCGCGCGTCGATCAGCAGGTCACTTCGCAAGCGCGAACGGCACTTCGCCCCGCCGCCACACCCGGGACACGCAGGTCACAAACTGCCCCGAAGCTGCGTGCCCGGGCGATGGCCAGCGACTGCCGCCCGGGGCCGTGCAGCGTCTCGCGCCCAGGCGCGCTATCGAGGTGAACACGATGTCGACTCTTCCATTGAACACACTCGGCCCGGCGGCTCACAGCGCAGCCACGGGCCTCCAGCAGCCGGCGGTCGCCATCCCGCTGGCCCCGGCGGGCACCCCCAGCGGGCACCGTGCCACCACCGGCTTGCCGACGCGGGCGAGCGTGCCTCCTGCGGTGAGCACGCCCACGGCCAGCGCGACGGCATCGCGCCGGCGAGCGAAGGATGCGCTGCGCGACTTCCGGTCCAACCCCGGGCAGGTGCTGTATGAGAACGGACTCGGCGTGTCGTCCCTGACCACCACCCGTTTCGTCTTCAAGTCGAAGACGACCTCCGCGATGCCGAAGCTGTCCAACACGGTTCGCCTCGACCTCCAGCCGGCGCCCACGATTCCTCATGCGCTGGCAGCCGGCAACAACAGCCCGGCGGCCGTGCCCGGAGGCACCGGCCCTGCAACGCCGGGCGCGGTGGCCGCGGCGCTGCAGTCTCCCGCGGCCAGCTCGGCGTCGATCGACAGTTGCTTCAAGGACAGCACGGCGGCCGACCGGGCGTCGCTGAAACTGACCATCAACAACCTGAAGGCGAACGCGCAGCTGAGTCACGGAGAAGCCACGTCCCTGGTGCTGGCACTGCGGCGCAGCGTGGGCTCGGCCTCCGACGCCAATGAGGTGCTGCTCGGCCTCGGCAACGTCAACCCCGTTGCCGATGTGCTGACGCCGAATGCGGCCGTCTCGCCACGGGAGCAGGCGGCATGGCAGTTCGCGGCCGAAATCGCTGGGATGAAGGGGGGGGTGGGCCTGGACCTGCTCAGCAAGGTTTCGCGCCGCACGGCGCCGCCGGCGGGCGGGCCGGCGCCATTGGCCTTCAGCCCCGCCGAGCGAGGGGCGGTCCGTTCCTACCTGCGCGCCGCCCAGGAGGTGGCCCGCGCGGCCCACGCCTCGGGCGCTGCGGCCCCCGGAATGGACCCGGCCAGCATCTACGCCCACGGCAACCTCGGCGCTGCCATCCAGGCCACGCCGGGCAGCTGGCCGGGGCGCGATCAGCAACCCACGCCGCCGACGATTCCGCTGACGCTGGCCGAGAAGGCGCTGCTGGCGGTCCGGGACGAGCTGGATCCGGCGATCACGACGATCCACGGCTGCCGCTTCGCGGTCGAGCTGGTGCGCGGTGGCATGGTGACCTCCGACCCCCTCAACCCGGACGGCACGAAGAGCGAATTCCAGCGTGCGCATTCGCGCGCGAACAAGACCGTGACGACCCACGTGCGCCGGGCGACCCGCCCCCACGAGGACCCCATGACGGCGACAGCCGGAGCCTTGCAGCGGGGCGTGGCACACAAGGCCCAGAGCTCGTTTCATGCGTACGAAGTCGTGGTGTCCGACGCGGGGCTCGGCGCCGGCGTCCGTGTGGGCAACAACGGCGGCATCCATGAAGGCCGCGCCATGAAGGACATGGCGGTGGTGATCCAGGACGCCATCGGCCGCAGCGGAGGCCCGGGCGGACAGGCGCTGCCCACCGCGACCGCACCCATCAGCCATGCCGCGCTGCAGACCGACATCGCGGCCGGCGGCCACACGCTGAGGAACATCGTGCGCGACGCCGTGCTCGCGAAGGGACAGTCGGAAGCCTTGTTCCTCACCCGCCTGGCACGGGGCGATCAGCTGGCCGGCACCGGTCTGGAGAATGCCGCTGCCGCCATCCTGGCGCGCATCGAGCCCGCCCCGTTCCCCGCGGGCCTCGAAGACACGATCAATGCCATGTTGACGGCGCAGAACCAACCCCTCACGCCCGAGCTGCTGCTTCGATGGGGGGCCGACGCCGGTGGCCCCGGAGACGCCAACGCGGCACGAACCCAGCGGAGCAGCGCCACCCCGACCGCGGCCGGAGCGGTCAACTGGAAACTGTTCTGTGAAGGCTTCGGCCGCGCAGCGGAGAGCGACGTGCCGGCCGTGGCCACGCCGTCCCTGCGGGGCATGAGCAACCAGCAGCTGTCCGACGTGCTGTGTGGTTTGATCACGCCGGAGGAACTGGGCGCGAACACGGCGCTCGTGGACTCGGCCACGACCCACGGCACGACCAAGAACGCATCCGCTATCGCGAGCGGCATCTTCCTGCACGGGGCGGGCACGGCACGCGCCGACTTCGGCGGCGGCGTCAGCAGGGCGGTCGGCATGGAGTCCACCGTCACCACGGCGGCCAGCAGCCTCCGCATGTTCAAGACGTCCGTGACCCGGGTGCAGGGCGGTGGCGGTGGCACCGTGGGCCAGACACTCGGCCACACCGACATCGCGTCCGCCGCCCTGGCAGGCAGCGCCGATGCCGGCTACGCCTACGACGTCATCCACCAGGACGGGGTGGTGTTCAACTTCCCCCGTCACCTGTCCGGTGGCGTGGGCGGCGACCGCGACCTCGCCCAGCGCAAGGCCCGCCTGGTGCAGTTGCTGCTCGGCGCCGCCCCGTCGGATGGGGTTCCGTTCAAGGTGCCGCCCAACCCCGAGGATGATTCGCCCATCGTCCGCGCGCTGCAGGAGTTCGGCAGCGAGCTCTCGATCGGCACCTTCGACATGACCCAGACCGAACACCGCACGACGGGCAGCGGGTCCGTCGCCGCCGGTGTGACGGCGGGAGACTTCAAGCTGGGACTCGCTCCCACGGGGGTCGCCGGACAGACCAAGTTCACCACGTCGCACTACGAGGAGCGCACGGGTTCGCTGAAGGTCGTCAAGGACACCCGTGCCGATGCCTTCAAGGCCACGGGCTTCGGTTCCGTCGGATCGCTCACCGGCCTCATCGACGCGGGCAAGCAGCCACCCGAGGGCGGCTGGCCCGACGGCATGAGCGAGGTCACCTGGAAGGCCCAGCTCGGCGCCGGCAACTTCACCAGCGGGTCGGTGGACTTCATGCACGACGGCACGGCCCGGTCCACCATCCGCATCCTTGCGGACGACAAGGAGCTCGGCACCAGCTTCGCCACGACGACGTTCATGAACAACAAGGGCATCGTGAACGCGCTCTCGCCGGAGCTGGACCAGTTCGCAGCCGACAAGGCCGAAAAATACTTCCCCGACCGCACCCAGCGGGACCGGGACCACGCCGTGCGAACCGAGCGGAAGGTCATCGGTGAGTTCCTCGGGCAGGTGCGTGAGGAAAAGGACATGTCGGCGGCATCGCAGCTGTACTGGGAGTTCAAGGACAACGCATCGAGCGACCTGCTGGCGGCAGCCGGCGAGCTGACCGCCTCGCTGGGCGACACCGCCGTGTCCAAGCTGGCCGAAGGTGAACTGGACCGGGCGCACACCGACCCGGACAACCGCTCGGCACGGTTCGTCATCAACATCAACACGCGCAACGTGTCGCAGACCAAGGGCCCGAACGGACTGCTCGGCGCCACGCACGTGAACGAGCGCAAGTTCACCGAGCAGCGCCTGAAGTTCACCTGACGCGTACTTCGCAGCAGCGTTGCTGACTTCGGGGCAGCGCACCGCGGTGACAGGCACCGTGTTCACACTGAAGTCATCTTTTTGACACAACAGGGAAACGATCATGCCAGTCAAATCAGCCGCCGGTTCGTCCTCCACCCAGCCTCTGGTGCCCGGCGAGGGCACGTCCGAGAACTCGCGCCTGCTGTCGCCCCAGACGCAGGCACCGACGAAAAGCTCGCAGCTGAACGCCGGAGGCATGTTTGCCAACGTCGCCGCACGCGTGTCGAACGGACTGTCGGGGTCGTCGAAACACAGCATGCCGCCTCGGATCGAAATCGGGCAGAAGCGATTCGCTGACGGCAGCACCCGCCCGGACAAGCTGGTGGCCACCCGGAACGAAACGCCGGGGATCGGGTACGCCAAGGCGGGATTCAAAGGCAACCACTACGGCATCCCGAAGTACGAAATGTCGGGCACGCCGGCGGGCAGGGAGCCGCACACGGACAGCCACATGCACGACACGAACTACGTGCAGCGCGGTGTCAACATGAAGCGCAAGCTGAAGATGATGAACGAGCTGGGCGTCCGCACGTCCACGTCGATGCCCATTCCCACGTCGCTCATCTCGATGCCCAACGGGCGCAAGGCGGTCAACCGGTATGCCGCGGCCCAGGAGGCCGGCGAGGCGGGTCACCACTGCGGGCCGCTCGAGTCGTACTACGTTCCGGTCGGCCTCGCCGAAGAGCTGGGTCACGAATTGACCATGGACGACTTCAAGCGCGATCCGGGTCTCCTGAAGCGCATCGTCGATGTGGGCGAGTTGTACGTGGACACCGCCGTCAATTCGCACCTGGCTGCGTCGATCAAGAACGCCGGGCTCACCGACGCCGAACGCAGCCGGATCGACCCGATGCTGACCGGCTTCCACCTGGCCGACCCCCGCATCAGCGACAAGTTCCTGAATGAACTGGCGATGAATCCGGGCGTGTTCACGGGCATCGGCGAGATCACGGTGAACAAGGAACTGGTGCAACTCATGTTCGCCGGCGAGATCCAGCAGACGGCCGCCACGGACGCAGGCCCCGGCAAGGGCGACGCGCTTCTGCCGCTGATCGGTCTCATGCAGACCGCCGGCATCGTCGGTGCGCCCGTGGTGCTGCATTGCGACATCGACGATCTGAAGTTGCAGATCGAGGACGGCAAGGGCAAGGGCACCGGGGCGCCACGGGAACCCGCGCATTTCGAGGGCCTCAAGGCCATGTTCAACGACCCGCGGGTCCGGGACACCAAGGTGGTCTGGGCGCACGGCGGGGGGCTCGGCCGCTTTGTCCAGCAGGGCGACGGACACCTCGAGAAACTCGAGGGCCTGCTCGAGACCTGCCCGAACCTGTACCTGGACATTTCGTGGAGCGAGGTGGCCAAGCAGTTGACCAAGCCCGAACACGAGGCGCAGTGGGTGGCCTTCCTGGAGAAGAACAGCCACCGGGTCTGCTTCGGCTCCGACACGCTGGCCCCCGTGGACTCCAATCAATGGGGCGCGACGAAGGAGATGTATGCCGACCTCTTCGCGAAGCTGTCGCCGGAGGCCAAGGAGAACATCCTGAACCACACGTACGAGAACGTGTTCGTCGGGGCGCGCGATCAGGTGCGCTGGTTCGAGCAGAACGTGCTGACGCCGGAGTTCCAGGCCGCGAACCTCCACAACAGCCACGTGCTGGGCAGCGACGGGCTGGCAGCGACACCGAAGACGTTCGCGCCGATGATCTCGGCCGACACGCTCCAGGCCGCGGTCGACGCCGCGCCCGGTGCGCCGGAGAGGCTGGTGCCGCGGGCGACGGCAAGCGCCGCCTGATGCGACGGACGCGGGGCGCCACGCGCCCCGCAGTCGCAATGTCCTGGCTGAGGGGCCGGAGGGTGGCTGCCGGACATCGCCCCGCACCCCCGTGGACCACGCTGTTGCCTCGATTTGGGTCAAAAGCGACGTGAGAGATCCAAAATAGTGCGAAAAGCCTAGAGTTTTCCCGTATCGGCGATGATTGTTGAACAATTTAGACTGGCACGTGGATTGCAAATAAAGGTTTGTTCTCTTCAACCAAGCTTTAAGTAGTCATACGGGTGCCATATGTTCAAGAAAGCTCTGTTCGTCATCGCGGCGATGTCCGCTTCCTCGTCGCTCCTCGCCCAGACCAAATGGGATTTGCCATCGGCCTATCCGGTCTCCAACTTCCACACCGAGAACCTGTCGCAGTTCATCGCGGACGTGGACAAGGCGACCAGCGGCAAGCTCAAGATCACGTCGCACCCCAATGCGTCTCTCTTCAAGGCGCCTGAGATCAAGCGCGCGGTGCAGAGCGGGCAAGTGCAGGCCGGTGAGATCATCCTGAACAACTACGAGAACGAGAACCCGATCTACGGCCTCGACGGCGTGCCGTTCCTCGCGACGGGCTATCCGGCAGCGCTCCGCCTCTACAAGGCGCAACGGCCTGCGCTCGAGAAACTGCTCGCCAGCAGCAACCTGCGCCTGCTCTACACGGTGCCCTGGCAGCCGCAGGGCGTCTACGTGAACAAGCAATTGGCCAGCGGCGCCGACCTGGCGGGTCTGAAGTGGCGAGCCTACAGCCCCGCCACTGCGCGCCTTGCGGAACTGGCGAAGGCGCAGCCGGTGCAGATTCAGGCGGCGGAGCTCAGCCAGGCCCTGGCCACGGGCGTCGTCGACTCGTTCATGTCGTCGAGCTCGACGGGCTACGACTCCAAGTCGTATGAGCACATCAAGTACTTCTACAACACGCAGGCGTGGCTGCCGAAGAACGCAGTGCTTGTGAACAAGCGCGCTTTCGACGCCCTGGACAAGCCCACCCAGGAGGCCGTCCTCAAGGCCGCCGCGGCTGCTGAAGAACGCGGATGGAAGCTCAGCGAGGAAAAGAACAAGTGGTACCTGGAGCAGCTGAAGGGGAAGGGGATGAGCGTTCTCGAACCCGGCGCGGCGCTGAACGGCGACTTCAAGAAGATGGGCGACTCGATGCTCGCCGACTGGGTCCAGAAGGCAGGGGGCGACGGCAAGGTCATCGTCGACGCTTACCGGAACTGAGCCATGCGCGCATTCCTCGACAGGCTTTTTTCATGGGCCAGTGACCTCGCCGCCACCTGTGTGCTGGCCATCTTCGTGCTCATGATCGCCGCCTCGGTGGGTCGGATGCTCGGCTGGCGCGTGGGAGGCATCAACGACATCGTCGCGTGGCTCAGCGCCGGCGCGGCGTTTCTGGCGATGGCCCACGCATTCAAGCAGGGCGATTTCGTGCGGGTGACGCTGCTTCTCGAAAAGCTGGGGCCGAAGAGCCGACGCATGTTCGAGTTGCTGTCCCTGTTGATCGCTGCGATCTCCAGCGCCTACCTTTCGTACTGGGCCGCAGTGTCGACCTGGGACAGCTACCAGTTCAATGACATGGCGGGGGGCCTCGTGGTCATTCCGCTGTGGATTCCCCAGCTGAGCTTCGTCCTGGGTGCACTGCTCCTCACGGCCGCCATTCTGGACGAATGGGTGCGTGTGCTGCAGGGGCAGCGTCCCACCTACGTGGCTCTTGTCGAAGAACGCCACGCGCGCGGCGATTTTTCCAACGACGTCTAAGGACCGCAAATGTTGCTTTCAGTTGGCGGTCTGTTGATGATCGCAATGCTCGTGTTGTTGGCGAGCGGGGTGTGGATCGGGATCACGCTCGGTATCACGGGGTGGATCGGCCAGGCGATGTTCACGAACACGCCGCCCGGGATGAACCTGTTTTCCGCGTTCTGGGAATCGAACGTCTCGTGGGAACTGGCAGCGCTGCCGCTGTTCGTGTGGATGGGGGAAATCCTGTTCCGCACCAAGTTGTCCGAGCAGATGTTCGAGGGGCTCGCCCCGTGGTTGAGCCGTGTCCCGGGGCGCTTGATGCACACGACCATCCTCGGGTGCGGTGTGTTCGGTTCCGTGTCCGGCTCCTCTGCGGCCACCTGCGCCACGATTGCGAAGGTGGCACTGCCGGAGCTGAAGCGGCGCGGCTACAACGAGCAGCTCGCGCTGGGCTCTCTGGCAACGGCGGGAACGCTCGGCATTCTCATTCCCCCGTCGATCACGATGGTGGTGTACGCCGTGGCCGCAGACGCTTCGATCATTCGCATCTTCCTCGCCGGTTTCATTCCGAGCGCGGTGTTGATGCTCTTGTTCAGCGGGTACATCGCCTGGTGGAGTCATCGCAACAAGCACCTGATGCCGCCGGCGGAGCCTCACTACACGTTCGCGGAGAAGCTGCGCCTGAGTGCGGCGCTGATTCCCTGCGTGCTGCTGATCGTTTTCATCGTGTGGGTGCTCATCGCAGGGTGGGCCACCGCGACCGAATGCGCGGCCTACGGTGTGTTGGGGGCGCTCGTGATCGCCATGGTGGGCGGAAACCTGAACTGGGAGAACTTCAAGGCAGGGCTGGTCGGTGCGACACGCCTGTCCTGCATGATCATGTTCATCCTCGCAGGCGCTGCCTTCCTCACGAAGACGATGGCGTTCACCGGCATTCCTCGTGAACTGGCGGAGTGGGTGAACTCGTTGCACCTGAGTCCGTACGCGTTGATCGCCGCGCTGGTGGTGGTCTACCTGGTGCTCGGCACGGCCCTCGACGGCATTTCCATGATCGTTCTCACGAGCGCGGTGGTGCTTCCCATGGTGCAGCTCGCCGGGTTCGACCTCATCTGGTTCGGCATCTTCGTCGTGCTGCTGGTGGAGATCGCCGAGGTCACGCCGCCGGTGGGATTCAACCTCTTCGTGCTGCAGAGCATGACGGGCAAGGACAGCAACACGATCGCACGCGCCGCGCTGCCGTTCTTCGGTTGCCTCGTGGTGTGCATCGCGGTCATCACGGTGTTCCCCGAGTTGGTCACTTGGCTTCCCAACTTCGTGATGGGGCCTGAGAAATGACGCTCACCTAGCCGTCCGGGAGGCCTCGACCCTTGAGGCCTCCCGCTCCCCGCGAGCATCCTGTGGCTGCCAGCCGGCGCCAGGGGCTCTGTTGCGTCCTTCCCATCCGGGACCGATGACGCGGCGGGTCTCGCCGGGTCGCTCGGCCCGTGCCGGCTCGCTGCGCACGCTGTCGCGCTCATCAGGTTGATTTGAATGTCGACGCTGTCAGAACTGTTCGAAAACAATCGCGCCTGGGCCGAGTCCATGGAAGTCCGGACGCCCGGCTTCTTCACGGGCCTCGTTGCCCAGCAGGCTCCGCGGTACCTCTGGATCGGATGTTCCGACAGCAGGGTGCCGGCCAATGAGCTGGTCGGGCTCTTGCCGGGAGAGCTCTTCGTGCACCGGAACATCGCCAACGTGGTGGTGCACTCGGATCTCAACTGCCTGTCGGTCGTCCAGTTCGCCACGGACAAGCTGAAGGTGAAGCACATCATCGTGGTCGGTCACTCGGGCTGCGGGGGAGTCCACGCAGCCCTGCATGGCAAGTCCGTGGGGCTCGCAGACAACTGGCTGCGGTTCGTCCGGGACGTCCGACAGCGCCATCAGGCATTGCTCGACGCCGTTCCACCCGAACGGCAGTTGGACGCGCTCGTGGAATTGAACGTCGTGGAGCAAGCGCTGAACGTCTGCCAGACCACGGTCGTCCAGGATGCCTGGGCATGCGGCCAGCCACTGACCGTGCACGGGTTGTTTTATCAGTTGGGTGACGGCCGGCTCAAGGACCTGGCGATGACGGTGCAGAACCCTGCCGAGATGTGGTCCCGGTACGAAGCGGCCATCCTCGGCATCGCTGGCCGCTACCAGTAGACATGGGCGCCAGCACGAACACGCTGCGGCCGCGGTCCCGCATGCGGGAACGGCGCAGAGGCGCGGCGCTATTCCTGCCCTGCGACGCGGCGCGCATAGACCGCGAGCACGATGCGCTCCGAGTGGGCGAGGTATTCCTGCAGCGTGGTGGCGGCTCGGGCGTAGTCCCCGGCCTCGACCATCTCGAGCAGCTTGACGTTCATCTCGACGTAGGGCGCGTGAAGGAACTCGGCATCCTGCAGCAGTCCGAAAGCCAGTCGCAACTCTGCCAGCACGGGAGCGAACATCTGGTTGAGTCGTTCGCTGTCTGCCAGCTCGACGACGGCCATGTGGAACTGCATGTTCGCCGTTCCCGCCGCCGCCCAGTCACCGGCGTCACGGTGCCGCAGTGCTTCCTCCACGGCCGCACGCATCCGCTTTTTCGCCGGATGGCGAGGGTAGGCCTGCGCGAGGGCCTGGCATTCGATCAAGCGCCGAACGCGGTAGATGTCGATGATGGACGCGATGCTCGGAATCGCGACGAAGACCCCTCGGTTTGGCGCGTGTTTCACGAGCCCGTCCTTGGCGAGCACCCGGAACGCTTCGCGCAACGTGTTTCTGGACACGCCCAACGATTCGCTGAGCGCTTGCTCCGACAGGCGCTGACCTGGCGCGTACACCCCTTCGGTGATCTGGCTGCGAAGTTGTTCGCCGACGCGCTCACTCAGCGTTTCGGCGGTGGAACCGGGAGTCTTCATGGGATGGACGGGTGGATGTTTCCGCGAAAAGCCTCGCATTGTTCAACCATCGCGAAGCAAAAGTCTCGACAGGATACTTCATGGTGCTATCATTCTCTGAATTGTTCAACAATCCGCTTTGATCGTAGATCAATCGCCGGTGACGAAAAAGTCGACTGTGGGTCGCTGCATCGTCTGTGAACCCGTTATCCAACCCCGACCGAACGACAACATGCACATCGATCTGAACAGCGATCTGGGCGAGAGCTTTGGCGCCTGGGCCATGGGCGAGGACGCGTCGATGCTCGACGTCGTGACCAGCGCCAACGTGGCATGCGGGTTCCACGCAGGCGACCCTGCCGGCATCCTGGCCACCTTGCGGAGCGCCCGTGAACGGGGCGTGGTGGTGGGCGCTCATGTCGGCTATCCGGACCTCGTGGGTTTCGGTCGCAGGAACATGGACATCGCCAGCGACGACCTTCGCGCCGGCGTCATCTACCAGGTGGGAGCGCTTCAGGGGCTCGCTGCCGCAGCGGGCACGTCGGTCCGGTACGTGAAGCCGCACGGCGCGCTCTACAACACCATCGCGCAGGATGCGCGTCAGGCGAACGACGTGATCGAGGCCGTGCTCGCCATCGACCCGAAGCTGATCCTCGTGGGGCTCGCTGGCGCACCTCTGCTGGACTGGGCACGGGCGAAAGGACTGCAGGTTGTCGCCGAGGCCTTCGCAGATCGGGCGTACCAGTCCGACGGCGCATTGGTGTCGCGTCGCCAGCCCGGGGCCGTGCTGCACGACCCGGAGTTGATTGCCCAACGCATGGTGCGCCTGATCAAGGAGGGGGTCGTCACGGCGATCGACGGCAGCGACGTTCGGCTGAATGCCCAATCGATCTGTGTGCACGGCGATTCTCCTGCCGCGGTGCAGATGGCGCGTGAAGTGCGCTCAGCGCTGTCCCGCGAAGGCGTCGCGCTGAAAAGCTTCGTGGGTGCCCTGTGACGATGCGGTTCCTTCCCGCCAACCTGGACGCGCTCCTCGTCGAACTGGAGGACTTGCCGCAAACGATCGCCTTGATGGCGTCGCTCAAGGCACATCCGATCCGTGGCATCAGGGAATTCGTCCCCGCGGCGCGGACGATGCTGATCCGCTACGAGCCGTCCGTCCTCACCAGCGTCGCGATCATCGAAGACCTGTCACGCCGGCATCTCGTCGCAGAAGCGGCACAGGATGCACCGCTGGTCGAAATCGATGTGGACTACCACGGCGAAGACCTTCCCGAAGTCGCCGAGCTGCTCGGGTTGACCACGAAGGAAGTGATCGAACGCCATTGCGAAGCGGAGTACACCGTGGCCTTCAACGGATTCGCCCCGGGGTTCTCCTACCTGAGCGCCCGCACGGCGCTCCAGGTTCCCCGCCGACGTTCTCCGCGGGTCCGCGTGCCGGCCGGCTCGGTTGCACTCGCTGGCGAGTTCAGCGCGGTCTATCCGAAGGACAGTCCAGGTGGGTGGCAGTTGATCGGCACGACCACGGCGACGATGTGGGACATGGGTCGCGACGTGCCTGCCTTGCTCCAGCCTGGCTACCGAGTCCGCTTCGTCGATCAGGCCCGCCGACGTTCTTCCGGTTGGCGGCCGTCCACCGACGTGCGGGCCGGCAAGGCTCCCGCCGACGCACCCAGGGCCGAGGCCCTCGGCGACACGAGCGCCACGCTGGAGTTGCACAGCATCGGGGTCCAGGCCCTGTTCCAGGACGGCGGGCGGCCCGGCTTGGCCGCGCAAGGGGTTTCGGCCTCCGGCGCGCTGGACAAGGGCGCCCTGCGGTTGGCCAACCGCCTGGTCGGCAACGACGTCAACGGTCCGGTCATCGAGATCGTGGGCGGTGGTTTCGAGTTCACCAGCCGAGGTTCCAGCGTGGTGTGCATCACCGGCGCGGACGGCACGGTGACCGTCACGCCCGAGGGCGGCCGGGGTCGAAGCGTCGGCCGAGGCCAGGCGATCGCGTTGGACAGCGGAGATCGTGTCCGGCTCGGCGAGCCCGCCGCCGGGGTCCGCTCCTATCTGGCCGCACGTGGTGGCTTTGTCGCAGCGCTGGTCCTTGGCAGCGTCTCGACCGACACCCTCGCGGGCATCGGGGCCGACGCACTGGCCGCTGGGCAGGTGGTCGGCATTGCCCCGGTCCGGCATGGTGTCGTCGGCGCTCCTGAATCGGCACCGGTTCAACTGCCGGATGCCAGTCAGGTGGTGGTCCTGGATGTGGTCATGGGCCCCAGGGTGGACTGGTTCACCAGTGAGTCGGTGGAACTGCTGAGCCAGCAGCGCTGGGTGGTCACGCCGCAGTCGAGTCGTGTGGGATTGCGTCTCTCCGGGGCCACGCCGCTGGCACGCACCCACGAGAGGGAGCTGCCCAGCGAAGGAACCCTGCCGGGCTCCATCCAGATTCCTCCGAACGGGCAACCTGTTCTTTTCCTTGCAGACCATCCTCTGACCGGCGGGTACCCCGTGATTGCCGCGGTGGCGCCTCATCACCTCGACCTGGCGGGCCAGATCCCCATCGGAACGGCGGTGCGCTTCAGGCCCATCCGCCCGTTCACCGTCGTTGAAACCTCTTCTCCCATTGCGCCATGAACAAAGTACTTGTTGCCAATCGCGGCGAAATTGCCGTTCGTGTCATCCGAGCTTGTGCGGATTACGGTGTGGCGTCGGTCGCCGTGTACGCGGACCCTGACATCGATGCGATGCACGTTCGCATGGCGGACGAAGCGCATGCGCTCGAGGGAACGAGGTCTGCCGACACGTACCTGCGCATCGACAAGATCCTGGACATCGCCAGGCGCAGCGGCGCGGACGCCGTTCACCCGGGGTATGGCTTCCTCTCCGAGAGCGCGGCGTTCGCGCGGGCCGTGCTCGATGCCGGCCTCATCTGGATCGGCCCTCCGCCCAACGCCATCGCGGCCCTGGGCGACAAGGTCAGCGCGCGTACGCTGGCAACGGAGGTCGGCGCCCCCCTGGTGGCCGGCACGCCCGGGCCGGTGAACAGCGCGGACGAGGTTCACGCGTTCGCCGACCAGCATGGTTTCCCGATCGCGATCAAGGCGGCCTTTGGTGGCGGTGGCCGTGGCCTCAAGGTGGCACGCCACAAGTCCGAGGTGTCCGACCTGTTCGAGTCGGCCGTTCGCGAGGCCACCGCAGCGTTCGGTCGTGGTGAATGCTACGTCGAACAGTTCCTCGACAAGCCCCGCCATGTCGAGGCCCAGGTGATCGCGGACACGCACGGCCGGGTGGTGGTTCTCGGAACGCGCGATTGCTCCCTGCAGCGGCGCAACCAGAAGCTCGTGGAAGAGGCCCCGGCGCCGTTCCTGAGCGATGAGCAGCGGGAGCGCATTCACACGTCGGCTCGCGACATCTGCCGGCATGCGGGCTATGTCGGCGCCGGCACCGTCGAGTTCCTGTTGAGTGCGAACGGCACCATCTCGTTCCTCGAGGTGAACACCCGGCTGCAGGTCGAGCACCCGGTCACGGAAGAGACGACGGGCGTCGACCTCGTGGTGGAGCAATTGCGCATCGCGGACGGCCTGCCGCTTTCCGTGTCGGAGACACCGACGCCCATTGCCCACGCATTCGAGTTCCGGATCAACGCCGAAGACGTCGGGCGCGGGTTCCTGCCGTCGCCCGGCCCCGTCCACCGGTTCGATGCGCCGTCCGGACCCGGTGTCCGCGTGGACACCGGCGTCGCGACCGGGTCGACCGTCCCCGGCGCCTTCGATTCGCTGATGGCCAAGCTCATCGTCACAGGTGCCACGCGTGACCAGGCGATCCGGCGTGCCCGACGCGCCCTGAAGGAGTTCCGCATCGAGGGACTTCCGTCGGTGCTGCCATTCCATCGTGCGGTCATGGCCCACCCGGATTTCGTGGGTGGCAGCGAGTTCAAGGTCCACACGCGCTGGATCGAGACCGAGTTCGTCAATGACGAACCCCCTGCATCGGCACCGGCCCCGTGCGACACAACGTTGACGCGCATGCCGATCGAAATCGACGGCCGACGCGTCATGCTGGGCCTCCCCGCCGGCCTGCTCAACGGTGTTTCCTCTGCCACCGCGGGTCGGAACGAAGCAGCGGCGGAAGTCTCTCGCACCGCCGATTCGAACGCGCTCGTGGCGCCCATCGCGGGCACGGTTCTGGTCTGGAAGGTCGAGAACGGCGCTTCTGTCTCGGCTCGGGAGTCCGTCGCGGTGATGGAGGCCATGAAGATGGAAAGCGCCATCGACGCGCACCGGAGCGGAAAGCTTTCGCACAAGGTGGCCGCGGGGACCTATGTTCCCGCAGGCACGGTGATCGCGGAGATCACTTCAGGCGACTGACCTGTGCCTCGCCCTCCCTTTGGATCCTCGACCTCAGAAGCGAACATGACACTCGACACCTCGCATCCACTCTCCTTCGTGAAACCTTCGCCGGACAGTCCGTGGACGACCTATCTGTCCCAGGTCGATCGCGTGGCGCCATACCTCGGTTCCCATGCCGCATGGATCGAGACGCTGAAGCGCCCCAAGCGTGCGCTGATCGTCGACGTGCCCATCGAAATGGACGACGGAACCGTCCGGCACTTCGAAGGCTACCGCGTGCAGCACAACCTGTCGCGAGGTCCAGGCAAGGGCGGTGTCCGCTTCCATCCGGACGTGACGCTCGAAGAGGTCATGGCGCTGTCGGCATGGATGACGGTCAAGACCGCGGCCGTGGGCCTGCCGTTCGGTGGCGCAAAGGGAGGCATCCGCGTGGACCCGAAGGCGCTCTCCAACAAGGAGCTCGAGCGGATGACGCGCCGGTACACCAGCGAGATCGGCATCATCATCGGCCCGCAGCGTGACATCCCGGCGCCCGACGTGAACACCAACGGCCAGATCATGGCCTGGATGATGGACACGTATTCGATGAACACTGGATCGACGGCCACCGGCGTCGTGACCGGCAAGCCCATCCATCTGGGCGGTTCGCTGGGACGGGTGAAGGCCACGGGGCGTGGCGTGTTCGTCACCGGGCGTGAAGCGGCACGCCGCATCGGCCTCGACCTGCAAGGCGCCCGTGTGGCCGTGCAAGGCATGGGCAACGTCGGAGGCACGGCCGCCGAACTGTTCGCCCGGGCGGGCGGTCGGATCGTCGCGATGCAGGACCACACCGGGACCATCGTCAACCCAGCAGGGTTCGACGCGACGGCTGCGCTGGATCACGTCAAGCGCACTGGCGGCGTCGCCGGCATGGCTGGCGGCGAGACGGTGGACAGCGAATCGTTCTGGGACGTCGACTGCGACATCCTCATCCCGGCCGCCCTCGAAGGCCAGATCACCGCGGCCCGGGCCCAGCGCTTGAAGGCGAAGCTCGTGCTGGAGGGCGCCAACGGCCCGACCTTGCCCGATGCCGACGACGTGCTGCGCGACCGCGGCATCCTCGTGGTTCCCGACGTGATCTGCAACGCCGGCGGTGTGACGGTCAGCTACTTCGAGTGGGTGCAGGACTTCAGCAGCTTCTTCTGGACCGAGGACGAGATCAACCAGCGGCTCGACAAGATCATGGTGGATGCGCTGAAGCACATCTGGGAAACCGCGGATCGGCACCACATCACCCTGCGGACCGGCACCTTCGCGGTGGCGTGCGAACGCATCCTGAGCGCGCGGGACGAACGCGGCCTCTACCCCTGAAGCGAGTTCCGACATGCAAGAAGCCGCCGTCCGCATCCACCCCCGCGCCGCCACCCAGCCCGTGGCGCCGCAAGCCGCCGAACGCTGGTCGGTCGAAGCCATCGAGGCGCTGTTCGATCTGCCGTTCCCCGAACTGATGTTCCGCGCGCAGACGGTGCACCGCGAGAACTTCGATCCCACCCACGTCCAGCTGTCCACGTTGCTGTCCATCAAGACCGGCGGCTGCCCGGAGGACTGCTCGTACTGCCCGCAGGCCGCCCGCTACGACACCGGCGTCGAGGCCAGCAAGCTGATGGGCGCTGACGCCGTGCTCGACGCGGCCCGTGCCGCCCAGGCCGCCGGTGCCACGCGCTTCTGCATGGGCGCGGCCTGGCGCAGGCCGAAGGACCGCGACGTCGAGAAGGTCGCGGAACTGATCTCCGCCGTGAAGAACCTCGGCCTCGAGACCTGCGCCACGCTGGGCATGCTCGACGAAGGCCATGCCGAGCAGCTGCGCGACGCCGGCCTCGACTACTACAACCACAACATCGACACCGCGCCGGACAAGTACACCGACATCATCGGCACGCGCCAGTTCGAGGACCGCCTCGACACGCTCAACAAGGTGCGCACCGCGGGCGTGAAGGTGTGCAGCGGCGGCATCGTGGGCCTCGGCGAAACGCGCACGCAGCGCGCCGGCCTGGTCGCCGCGCTGGCCAACCTCGACCCGTACCCCGAGTCGGTGCCCATCAACAACCTCGTGCAGGTCGAAGGCACGCCGCTGCACGGCACGGTCAAGCTCGACCCGCTGGAGTTCGTGCGCACCATCGCCGTCGCGCGCATCACGATGCCGAAGTCGCGCGTGCGCCTGTCGGCCGGCCGCCAGGAGCTGGGCGAGGCCATCCAGGCCATGTGTTTCATGGCCGGCGCCAACTCGATCTTCTACGGCGACAAGCTGCTGACCACGGGCAACCCGGAGTTCACGGCGGACCGAAGTCTCCTCGCCAAGCTGGGATTGCACTCGTCCCCCTGAGCTTCTCGTGCTGACGACATATGGCCAGTCAGGATCCGAGTCCTTCGCCATCACAGCGCCCCCTTCGGATACCCGTCGTTACGCCTCGTTGCGCCCCGCAATAGTGTGTGCACGGGGCCGCACCGGAGACGGGCCCGGAAGGAGGACTAGATGCTGACCCAGGAGTTGCTCAACCACATGGAACGCGATGCACCGGCGACCCCCGCCCGGGGACTTCGGCGACATGCCACCACCATCCGCGAGGGCCTCGCGTCGCCCCTGCCGCCGGGCGTGCGGCAAGCGGCCGAGGCGCTGTTGCTCAAGCTCGATCACCTGGAGCGCTGCGACCGCGTGGCGCACGCCGGGGCGATGGAGTTCCTTGCGCCGTCGCTGACGATCCTGCAGCCACTGGCGGCCGCGGCTTGACGAGCGGCCCGCGCGGCGCGGGTGAAGGCGGGGACCGGTGAAAGCCGGTCCCCGTTTTCTTTGGGGGCGCGCCGTCGCTGGAACGACAAAAAAGGGCCGGTGAAACACCGGCCCCAAGTCGCTCGAACCGGAGGAGCGCCCTCAGGCCGGCGCCGCCTCGCGCAGCCCCGCGAGGATCGTGAGGCCCAGCTCGTCCTGGTCCTCGCGTTCGGCCTCGAAGGCCCTCAGGCGCCAGCCCGGGTCCTCCTGGGCGTGCAGCGTGTAGGCGAGGAGGGCGGCCAGCAAGGGGGCCGAGGTGCCCTGGCGTTCCGCGTTCTCCAGCACCTCGCGGGCCGGCTGCAGGGCCCCCGCGACGAGGTGGCGCTGCGCGAGCGCGATCGACAGCTCGGGGAGCTGCGGCCGCGCCGCCTGCAAGGCCTGCAGGGTGGCCAGCACGTCGTCGGAGGCGCTGTCGTCGGCGGCGACCGACAGCACGCCGACCAGCGCCTCGAACACCTCGTCGGTCAACGGGGGAGGGGTTTGGGAAAAGGAGGGCATGCGAAGGGTCTCCATGGTGGGTCAGGCCGCGCGCTGCTGTTGCCAGCCGTGGACTTCGTTCTTGGCCTGGCCGGTCACGTCAGCCTTGGCGCCGGACTCCTCGAACGCGGTCATGGCGCCGTTGGTCGCGACACTCTTGCCGGCAGCCTTGCCCGCTTCCTTGGACAGCTGGCCGTTGGTGATGTCGGTCGCGTTGTTCACGGCCTGGGTCGACCACGTCTTCGCACCCCCCTTGGCTGCCTGCTCGGCCGCCTCGCCGGCGATCTTGCCGCCGCCCGGGATGATCACGCCGGCCGCGGTGGTGGCCACCCCGATGCCTGCACTGATCGCCGCGCCCTTCACGTCACCGCCTTCCAGCGCGGTGGAGGCCACCTTCGCGGCACCCGACGCGGCCTTCGCGCCCACGGCACCCGCCGCCGCCAGCCAGCTCAGGCCGGGGATCTTCAGCGCGGCGACGGCGCCCAGCACGTCGGACACGACACCCGTGATGAACGAGTACGCCTTCAGGAAGAAGTTGGCGATGTCGCGCAGCTGACCCCCCTTCTTGGACTTGTTGTCCGGCTGGTTGTACGTGCCGTCCGACATGTCCTGCGCGGCCTGCGCCGCGGCGGTGTTCTGCGCGCGGCCCGCCTGCTGCGCACGGCCGGTCTTCTCGGCGGCGCCGGTCTCGGCCGGCGCCTGCGTCTTCTCCGCCGGAGCGACGGTCGGGTTGCGGTCCTTCAGCACACGGTCCAGGTCGCCCTTGCCGATGCTGCGGTCGTCGGCCGCGTGGATGGCGTTGCCGCCGTGGCCGTGCTTGCCGTTGTCGAGCATGTTGAAGAGCAGCGAGCCCTTCTTGTCGAGCAGCGACTTGGCGGCGTCACGCACGTCCTGGCTGGCGGCCGGGTCCTCGGAGATCTGCTTGAGCTTCTTGTCGTTCAGGGCCCCCTTGCCGAAGAAGGTGTCGCGGTTCTGGTCGAGCACCTTCAGCGTCTTGTCTTCCTCGGGCGTCAGTTCCATCGACTTCGTGACGCGGTTGGCGAGGCCGTCCTTGCGGATGGACTCGTTCGCGCCCTTGCCCATGTCCTTCTCCCAGGCCGCCGGGTTGTCGACGTAGAACTTCGCCGCGGCGACGAGCTGCGGCGGCGCCTTGCCCTGTTCGGCGGTGCCGTCGACGATCTTCTGCAGGCTCTCGCGGGAGACGTGCTTCGGCAGGTTGTCCGCGTACCGGAACAGTTCGCGCTGGGCGTCGTTGTTCGTGATGGGGCGCGGCTTGGCGTTCGGGTCCTTGCTGTCGGACGGGATGTAGGTCTGCTCGAAGTCCTCGGCCTTCTGCTCGGCGAAGGCCTTGTTGGCCGAGTTCGACTGCAGGATGTTGATGTCCTTCGCGCTGATCTTGCCGTCCGTCTTGCCGGTCTTGGCCTTGTCGAGCGCCTCCATCATCTGCGGGTCGGCCTTCAGGTCCTGGATGGCGCGCTTGAGGTCCGGCGGCGTCTTCTCGTCCTTGAGCATCTTGTCGAGGCCGTTGCCGTCCACCGCCTTCTTGAACTTGCCTTCGTGGCGGCCCAGGATGGCGATGGTTTCCATGCGCTTCTGCTCGACGGCGGGGTCCGCGGTCGCGGCCTGCTGCTGGGGCATGCACGGGTCGGCTTCCTGCTTGCCGGCACCCACCGACGAACCGCCACTGAAGGCCGAGTTGCACAGCTGGCGCACGAGGTCCACGAACTTCGCGAAGTCGAGTTCACCCTGCTGGGGTGCAGCGGCCGGCTTGTCCTTGATGTTCTCGAGGGCCGGCGACGAGGTCGGCTTGTCGAGGGCGCCGCCGGCGGCGCCGCACTGCTTGCCGCCCTGGCCCTGCGCGCCCTGCAGCTGGGACTTGAGCATCAGCAGCGCCGCACCCCAGATCGCCGCGGCGAGCGGCGTGGGCATGCAGGGGTTCTTGGGCGATGCGTTCTGCCGCGTGCAGGCTACCATCGCGGCGCCAGGCCCCGCGAGGATGGCCGCTTGCGGTTGCCGCGTGACGGTCGTGTTCATGGATGAATCCTTCGTGGATGAGGGTGAACGCCGGCCCCGCGGGTGCGGATCGACGACGGCCGACGCCGTGGGAGGACGGTAGGTCCGGTGGCGCGGCACGGCGGGTGGGCACACGAAGGTGTGTCGCGCGCCCCGAAGCCGGCCGGCGGCTGTCGCCTGGCCGACCCGGGTTTTCAATTCGACGCAGACTTTCAGAACGATTCATCCTCTTTTGAGGATGATTTAGCAGGTTCCGTGGACACTGCTCACCAGCAGTTACGCAACCACCCAGGAGCTCAGGATGAGCCTGTCGCCACTCTTTCAGCGGGACCTGTTCGGCATGGATGCCGGTCTCTCGGGCTGGCCCACGGACGGCCTGGACGAGCCGCCGTTGCCGTCGTCCCAGGGCGTCTCCGCGGACCTCCGCACCAGCCCCGCCGTGCAGGCCCTGCGCGTGGCGCTCGGCCTTGCCCCAGCGCAACGCCAGCGGGAACCGCTGGAGGACGAGGCCGCGCCGCAGGCGTGACGATCGACCCCGCTCAGGCGGCCAGCAGGCCGTACACCTCGTCCGCGCAGAAGCGGCGGCCTTCGTGCCGCGCGGCGTCGAAGGCGCCCCCGCCCAGGGCGCCGCGCGCCAGGTTCTCCGCCCGTTGCGCGGCGGCGCGTTCATTCGCCACCCGCGTGGTGTGGTACCCGGCGTAGCCGGTGTCGCCGAAACCCAGCAGGTGGGCCGCATCCCGCGACCGGCCGGCCGTGGCGCAGGCCAGCGCCAGGTAGTCGGCCCAGTACGGCTGCAGGCCTTCGGCCACGGCCAGCGGCCAGGCTTCACGAGCCAGCTCGAACACTTCGGCGTCCAGTCCCTTCGCCGCGTAGGCCGCCGCGAGGTTCAGTTGGGCCACGCCCAGCACGCCGTGCCGGTGCTCGTCGCGCAGCTGCGTGATGGCCGATTCGCCGTGCGCGATGGCGTCGTCGATGTGGCCCAGCGCCAGCGCGGTGTCGAGCAGGTTGATGCGGGCGTTCGCCACGTTGAGCGAGTCGCCCAGCAGGTGGGCCAGCGCGAGCGTTTCGTTGAGGAAGACGGCCGCGTCCTGCGGGCCGCCGCCCACGGCCGCGGCGATGGCACGGGCCGAGGCGCCGTGGCGCCGTGATTCGAGGGACAGGGCGGTGTCGGCGAGCTGGTCGAGGCGGGTGCGATGGGCCTCCACGGCCACACCCCGGCGGGCCGCCACCACGAGCCGCGCGGCCTGCGCGGTGTGGCAGCCGTCGGCGTCGCCGAGCGCCTCGCAGAGTTCGGCCGCGCGGGTGGCCCAGCGGTCCATCTCGTCCACGTTGCGGTTCCACCAGAACAGCGCGCAGCCCAGCGCCCAGGCGGCCTGCACGCTGGCGGGCAGGTCCTGGTCCACGAGTGCGCCGGTGCTTTCCCACAGGGCCTGCGTCTCGCGGAAGCGCGACTCGGCCGCCGCGAAGCTGAGCCCCGGCATCAGCGCGCAGGCCGTGGTGGCGTCGTGGGCAAGGGCCCAGGCCAGGGCGGCGTGCGCGTCGTCGAGCTCGTCGACGAGGGCCGCACGGATGTCGTCGAGGGGCACCCGGTTGCCGTGCACCTCGGCCATGGCCGCCTGGTAGCGCGCCAGCACGGCCAGCGCGTGGCGGCGGCGCAGCGCCTCGAGTTCACCGGCCTCCTGCAGGTGTTCCTGGGCGAGCGAGCGGGTGGATTCGAGCAGCCGCAGGCGTTCCGGGCGCCCGGGCTCGGCATGCACCAGCGACTTGTCGACGAGCGACCGCAATGCGGTGTCCACCCGGCCGGTGTCGAGTCCGTCGCCGGACGCCACCGCCGCGAGCATCTCGGTGGAGAAGCCGCGTGGGAACACCGCGGTGCGGCGGAACACCACCTGCTCGTCGGGCGTGAGCATGCCCAGGCTCCACTCCAGTGCCGACTTGAGCGTCACGTGCCGCGTGGAGATGGACCGGTTGAACGACCGCAGCAGGCGGAAGCGGTGGTCCAGCAGGCCCGCGAGCGTGCCGGTGCCCAGCGTGGCCGCGCGCGCGGCGGCGAGTTCGATGGCGAGCGGGATGCCGTCGAGCCGCCGGCAGATGGTGATCACGTCGGCGACGTTGGTGTCCGTCAGCTGGAACCCCTCGGCGGCCTGCGCGGCACGCCGCACGAAGAACTGCACCGAGCCGTGTTCGAGGGCCTCGTCCGCCGTGGCGGTGGAGGCCGGGATGGACAGCGGCTGCAGCCGCAGCACCTGCTCGCCTTCCAGGCGCAGCGGCAGCTGGCTCGTGACGAGGATGCGCACGCCGGGTGCCGCGCGCAGCAGCTCGCCCACCACCCGCGCCACCTCGTCCACCACACGTTCGGCCCCGTCCAGCACGATCAGGATCGACAGGGGCCGCAAGGCGTTGGACACGGCCCCGAGCAGGTCTTCCGAGGTCTGGTGCAGCGACAGTGCCAGCGCGATGCGGCCGCACACCGCCTCGGGATCCACCACGGTGTCGAGGTCGCACCAGGCGGCACCGTGCAGGAAGCTGTCGCGCAGGTCCTGCACCAGGCGCTGGGCGAGGGTGGACTTGCCGATGCCCGCGGCCCCCACGAGGCTCACGAGCGCATGGTGGCGTACCAGGTGGTTCAGCGAATCGAGGTCGGCCTGCCGGCCCACCACGGGGGTGTCGGGTGCGGTGGGCGGTGTGCCGGCCGGCGGGGCAGGGCCGCGGGTCGGCAAGGTCAACCGGTAGCCGCTGCCGGGTACCGTGGAGATCGCGCCCGGACCCAGCAGGCGGCGCAGGGCGCTGATGTGGACTGCCAGATTGTTGTCGTCGACGACATTTCCCGGCCACACGGCGGCCATGATGTCATTTTTGGTCACCACCTCGCCGGCCCGGCCGATCAGGGTCAGGAGGATGTCGAAGGCCCTCGAGCCGACGCGCACGCGCTCGCCGTCGATCAACAACTGGCGCTGGTCAACGAGCACGGTGCAACGGTCGGACAGGTGGTGGACGGTCAAGCGCGTGGCGCCGACCGGGGGTGCGCAGGGATCGGGATGGAGCAGGCGCGCGGTCGGAACGGGGGGCAGTGGCAAGACACATGCCACGGCGCCGGGCCGGAGTCGCGCGTGTTCCGGTCCGCCGGTTCACCGTCGGACCGCCGGCTCTCCGCGGTCGGATTCCCGGCATCTCGACGTGATGCCAGGTCTCCTTCATGCGCGGCGGCCGAATCCCTGTCCGAAGCCGTGGCCCACCGCCGGCAGGTCCGCCGACGCGTCCGGTGCCGCCGCCGGGATGGCCCCCGGCAGGGTGTTGCGGCGCGGAATCATCGCGCCCTGGCCCACGCTTCCGTTCGCGCGGGCTTCCGGCTGGCCGCCGTCCAGCCGCTGGAGCACCTTCTGCGTGACCTTCTCGGCCGTGGCGGTGAGGGCGGTCTTCGCGATGTCGCGTGCGGTCTCCGACTGCGCGATGCGTGTCATGGCGGTGGTGATGGCGGCGGGGACGGGCATGGTGGGGCTCCTTTCGGGTCGTGGCTGCGACGGTAGACGCCAAGCCCCTCACGAAGACACGCGCGGCGCGAAGCCGCGTGCCGTGGCGCGAAGCCGAGGTGACGGGTTCGCGCCCTTGGCGTCCGCTTCGGGTTCACTGCGTCGCGGACGGGGCCTGCTCGCGAGACTGCTCTGCACCGCAACCCACAGACACCGCAAGGAGCGACAAGATGGCTTGGAACGAAGGCTACGTGGTCGAAGAGGCCTACACGAGCGGGTTCTTCCGCAAGCAGAGCCCGGTTCACCTGAGCGTGGCCTGCGCGCTCAACGGCTTCGAGCCCGTGGACACCCGCAAGCCCTTCACGTACCTCGAACTGGGCTCGGGGCAGGGTTTCACGGCCAACGTGCTGGCCGCCGCGAACCCGCACGCGACGTTCTTCGCGGCCGACTTCATGCCCGGCCACGTGGTGACCGCCGACGAACTCGCCGCCGCCGCGCAGCTGGGCAACGTGACGCACCTCGAGAACAGCTTCGCCGAGCTGGCCGAGGGCAAGGCGGACCTGCCGCCGCTCGACTTCATCACGATGCACGGCGTGTACTCGTGGATCAACCCGGAGAACCGCCGCCACATCGTCGACCTCGTGGCGCGTTACCTGAAGCCGGGTGGCATCCTCTACGTGAGCTACAACGCGCTGCCGGGCTGGTCGGCTGCCACGCCGCTGCAGCGCCTCGTGATCGAACACGCTCGCGCGAACCCGAAACGCCTGGGCACCCAGATCGCCCAGGCCAAGGGCCTGATCGACAAGCTGGTGGACGCGAAGGCCTACTACTTCGCCTCGAACCAGGACAGCACGGTGCTGCGCAGCCGCCTCGACTCGTGGGCCAAGGACAAGCCGGTGTACCTCGCGCACGAATACCTCAATGGATCGTGGGAGGCGATGTACCACGCGGACGTGGTGCGCGACTTCGCCGCCGCCAAGCTCGATTTCGCGTGCTCGGCCGAGCTGTGCATGAACGTGGACCCGCGCCAGCTGCCCGACGACCAGCGCGCGATCGTCGAATCGATCGACGACCCGGTGCTGCGCGAGACCGTGCTCGACTACATCCAGAACACCGCCTTCCGCAGCGACATCTTCATCCGCGGCGCCCGCCGCATGAGCCCGGCCCGCCGGCACCAGTGGTGGGACCAGATCGGCGTGGCGCTCACCGTGCCGCGGCGCTTCGCCACGCTGGGCCAGCCGGTCGAGGGGGGCCGCGGGTTCGCGAGCCCCATCCTCGACATGCTGGAGGACGGGCCGATGTCGGTGCAGGAACTCGCGGAGCGCAACGACTGCCCGCCGGACGCCATCGCCAACATCGTCTCGCTGCTCGTGTGGCACGACCAGGGCGCGCCGTTCATCGTGAGCACGCAGTCGCCGTCGAAGGACACGTCGCTGCGCCTGAACGTCGAGGTGGCACACGACGCCGTGCCGCACGACCGCTACCAGGCGCTCGCATCCCCGCTGCTGGGCTCGGGCGTCAGCTCGAGCGCGCTGCAGCGCCTCGTGTACCACGCGCTGAGCGAGAAGCCGAACGCGGTGGACCGCCATGCGCTCACGCAGTGGATCTGGCAGGTGCTCACCGACCAGGGCGGTCCGATCATCCTGCACCACGATCCCCTGCCGGACCGCGAGACCGAGCTGCTGGAGATCGGCCGCGCGGTCGACGACATCCTCGCGCTGCGTGTGCCCATCTGGCACCAGCTCCACATGATCTGACGGCCGCGGACGCCGGTTCGCGTTACCGGCGTCCTCTTCGTGCGGCAGGCGGCAGACACCGCCACCGGCCGCCAAAGTAGAGACATCGAACGGCACCGCGATGTGCCCGACCTGAAACCCCGGAGCTTCTCCCGTCATGCGATTCGCAAAACTCGTGGGTGTGGTGCTGATCTCGGTGGCCCTGTCCGCCCAAGCCAACCTCCCCGGCAAGCGCTTCGTCTACCGCGCCGATGGCAAGCGGCTCACCGAAGTGCTGCAGGACTTCGCGGCAGCGCAGTCGGTGGCGGTGGTGGTGGACGCCGGTGTCGACGGCTCGGTCAACGGCCAGTTCAACGCGAAGCCCGAGGAGTTCCTCACGGCGCTCAGCAAGAGCTACGGGATCATCTGGTACTACGACGGTGTCACGCTCTTCGTGTACCCGTCGCGCATGATCGAGAGCCGCGTGTTCCGCATGCGCGGCTACTCGCGGGACGCCGTGCGCCGCATGCTCTCGTCCATGGGCCTCGGCGACCCGCGCTACCCGCTGCGTTTCAACGACGCCGAGCAGACGCTGCTGGCCTACGGCCCGCCGCGCCACATCGAGCTGGTTCAGACCGTGATCGACACGCTCGACGGCTCGGCCCGCGACCGCGTGGGCGCCGCCATCCGGGTGTTCCCGCTGCAGAACGTGGTGGCAGCCGACCGGGTGAGTGGCAGCGTGCGGGTGCCCGGCCTCGCGAGCACGCTCAACAACCTGTTCTCCCGCGGCGCCCGCGCCGCCGGCGGAGCCCCCGAGGCGAACATCGCCGGCAACCAGGAATTCCAGCAGGGCATGACGCCCAACAAGCGCCGCGCGATGGAGCAGACCTACGGCGCGCGGGCCGACGACTCGAACAGCGGCCCGAGCCGCAAGGACGGCGTGCGCGACCCGGCGGGCCGCCAGGTCACGCCCGAGGCCGGCGCCGACACGGTGCGCGACGACACGCCGTTCTTCCAGGCCGACGAAGGTTCCAACTCGATCATCGTGCGGGGTGTGCCGGAACGCATGAGCCAGTACCAGGCGCTGATCCGCCAGCTCGACGTGGCGCAGGCCCTGGTGGAGATCGAGGCCACCATCATCGACGTCAGCACCGAGTCCTTCGAGTCGCTGGGCATCGAATGGGAATACTCCCGGACCGGCCGCGGCAGCATCGCCGTGTCGCCGGGCAGCCCCAGCACCGGCTCGGGCACCGGGCCCGCGGTCAACATCGGCATTCCCAACGTGACCACGCTCGTGGCCGACGCCGGCCGCTCGCTGCTCACCCGCATCCGGGCCCTGGAAGGCACCGGCAAGGCCCGCATCGTGGCCCGCCCCAAGGTCCTCGGCACGGCCAACCGCATGGCCAGCATGGTGGACAAGCGCCAGGCGTCGGTCCGCGTGGCCGGCAACCTCGACGTGGCGCTCTATACGGTGGAGGCCGGCACCACGCTGCAGGTGATGCCGCAGATCGTCACGCTGCCGCAGCGCCGCGAAGTACGCCTGTCCCTCTTCATCGAGGACGGCAGCTTCGAGGGCGCGGTGGTGGACGCCATCCCCGTCGTCAAGAAGACCGAGATCCGCACGGAAGCGGCGCTGCTCGAAGGCGAGAGCCTGCTGATCGGCGGCATCTCGGTGGACGTCGACGTGAATGGCCGCAGCGGGCTGCCGGTGCTCGGCAAGGTGCCGTTCCTCGGCGGGCTGTTCCGCCATGACGAGGGCAACAAGGTGCGTCGCGAGCGGCTCTTCCTGATCACGCCCAAGCTCGTGACCCAGATCGCCCAGAAGGACCCCGTGCCGCCGATCCCGGTCGAGCCGGACCTCCCCCCGGCACCCGCGCCGTCCTCGTCGTCCTCCCGCCTGCAGGGCCTGCCCCCGAAGGCCGTTGCCCAGGCCAGGAAGGTCACGCCGGGTTCGCGCCTCACCGCGTTCCGTGCCTCGCTGCCCGAACCGGTGATGCCGGTCACGATCTCCGAGGAGGCGCTGCGCACCGTGGCCCTCTCGGCCACCACCGGCACGGGGCGTGCACGATGAAACGCCTGCGCATCCTCACCGGCCGCCACGTCGGCGCACACCTGGACCTCACGCCGGGTGTCCACGTGGTGGGAGCCGGCAACGACTGCGACGTGATGGTGACCGACTGGACCTTCGCGCCGCTCGAGCTGACCGTGTCCGACACCGGGGTCGCCTGCCGCTGGTACGAAGGGGTGCCCGCCGAGGAGGACGCCCGCCCGGCCGCCGAACGCCGACTGGCCCTCGACGACCTGGTGCCCCGCGAGTTCGACGGGATCGTGCTGTGCGTGGGCCCCGTGGACGGGGGCTGGCCCGGCGACGTGGAGCTGCTGTCCACCGTCTTCGCTCCCACGCCGAAACGCGTGGCGCGCTGGGCCCGGTCCCGCCTGCCCGTGCGTGTGGTGCCGCTGATGATGGCCATGGGCGTGGTGGGCGCGGTCGCGCTCGCCTGGCCCTGGCTGGAGCTGTCGCCGCCGCCGGTGGTGCTGCCCACCATCGACGAGTCGCGGGCACTGGCCCAACGCGAGCTGGACCGCGTGACCGGCGGCCGCCTGCTGGTCGTGGCCGAGAACGGAACGCTCTACATCACCGGCCTCGCGGAAGACCAGCAGGACGCCGCCTCGGGCCGCGCCGCGGTGGAGGCGTTGCGCGTGCCGTTCAACGTGGTGCCGCGTTTCGCGGTGGCCTCGTCGATCTCCGAGACGCTGCGTGGCACCGGCGGCCTCACGAACCCCACCGTGCGCCACGTCGGCGGCGGCGAGTTCACGGTGACGGCCGAGGTGACCGACGAACGTTCCGCGCGCGCCGCGCTGGACCGCATCGCGGCCGACCTGGCGCCGGCCGTGAAGAAGATCAACGCGAGCTTCGAGCGCATCTACCCCAACGACCCGCTGGGGCCGATCCTCTCGAAGTCCACGCAGGACGGCCTGTCGGTCGTGCAGACCCGCGACGGTGTGAAACACATCGTCATCGAGACCGCGCGCACGCCGGCCGAACCCTCTCCGGAGCCGTCCGCTCCGCCACCGGCCGCGGAGCCGGTCCGTCCCGCGGTGATGACCACCGCCCAAGCCACTTCCAACCGAGGAGTCAACCCATGAGCACCGAAGCCCTGAACCCGCCCGTCAGCCTGATCGACGACTTCAAGGACCTGCAGATGACCATCTTCCAGGACCGCGAGGGCGACAAGACCCGCGAGCTGGTCGCGTACTTCCGCAACGCCGAGATCAAGAGCCGCGAGATGCAGCTGCGCACGACCGAGTACGAGCAGAAGCAGTACGCCCAGATGCTCGCCGACGCCTTCGCCGCGTCGACCCGCATCCTGCTCGCCGCCTGGCAGAAGGCCCACGGGTCGGATCTGCACGCCTGAGCCCGCCGTCCCGCCCCGTTGCACCAGGAGCCGACCACCATGATCGTTCTCGAGCGTTTCCACATGCCCTACGCGCAAGTCCCGCGTGTGAGCGAACCGCAACTGCCCACGCCGCTGATGTTCCAGGTGGACCTCGTGCGCAAGCTCATCTCCACGATGATGGTGGGCCAGATGCACCGCCAGGTCGACGACGTCGCGGCGATCATGAAGACGCTGTCGGCGATGCTCGGCGACGCGCGCCACCTGCGCATCAGCCTTGCGACGGCGAGCGCGATGGGCGGTGACGCCCAGCCCGCCCGCGACCTGCTCGACGAGGGCATGGACGACTGGCCCGGCGCCGAGCCGGCCAAGGTCTCCGTCGCCATGGCGCTGAAGATCGCCGGCGATGCGCGCTGGGTCGAGGTCTGCCAGCAGACCCTCGCCGTCAGCAACGACGACGACGCGCGCCGCTTCGCCCGCCAGCTCCTCGAACAGGCCAACCTCTATTCCTAGCGCTCCCTGCAGCCGGCGCCCGGAACGCGCGTGCCTCGGCACGTGCACACCGAAGGCTGCAAACCACCGCCCGATCCGATCCACCACCCCGAAAGGAAAACGTCATGTCCGGTACCACGCTCGGCCAAGCCCTCGACCCGTCCACCAACGCCATGATCAACGCCGGCACCGGCGCGGCCACCACCGCCGCGGAGTCCGGCGCGGCCACCAAGGCCGGCGAAAGCATGGTGAACACGCAGATCGGCAACTCGGACAAGATGTCCAAGGCCAACGAGGCGTTGAACACGCAAGCCATGCTGAACAGCGCCCGCAAGGCGGCTTCCGAGCTGCTCAAGGGCGCGATCTGATCGTCCCGCAGTCCCTTCCGTCACCACCTCACTGAAAGGAAAAGATCATGTCCGTCTCGACCATTGGCAATTCCGCTTCCGGCGCCGCCACCACCGCTGCCGAATCGGGCGCGGCCACCAAGGCTGGCGAAAGCATGGTGAACACGCAGATCGGCAACTCGGACAAGATGTCCAAGGCCAACGAAGCGCTGAACACCCAGGCCATGCTGAACAGCGCGCGCAAGGCCGCCTCCGAGCTGCTCAAGGGCGCCATCTGATCGGCGTTCCAGAACACACATTCCACAGGAGCGAAACATGAACATGCAAGTGGGCAAGGTCGAAGGCTTTGCAACCGCCCAGCCGGCCAACACCGGCAACCTGGAAACCCTGAAGAACTGCATCGAGTGCCTCGAGAAGCTCTCCAAGGGCGACACCGCCGGTGCGCTGAACGAGTTGAAGGAAGCCCTCGATTCGATGAAGTCGGCCCAGGAGGGCTGCCAGAAGCCGCCGCCGGGGCAAGGCATGGACTTGCTGGAAATCCTGCGCCAGATCCTCGAGCAGAGCAAGAAGAACTCCGAGGCCAACGCGGCCGGCCAGGGTGGCCCGGGCGGTGCGCAGGGAGGCGGCGGGCCGGGCGGCGCGCAGGGCGCCGGTGGTCCGGGCGGTGCCGAAGGCGCCGGGGGGCCCCAGGGCGGCCAGCAGGCCGGCATGGCCGAGATGATCAACATGCTCGTCCAGATGATCCTGCAGCAGATGCAGCAGCAAGGCGGGCAGAAAGCAGCCTGACCGCGCACGCAGCCACGCCCCGGCTCCCCGGGGCCGGGCGTGGCGGTTCGACCCTGACCTTCATCCACTGATTCGTGTGTCCAGGCGACTGGATCGGAGACCGACATGACTTCTGCCCAGACCGACAAGCCGCTCGTCGAGGCCCTCGCCGCCGTGTTCTACGTTGGAAGCGACCTCGAGGAGGACGAGCTGACCCTGCCCGTGCTGCGCCTCATCCGCCGCCTGCGCCCCGATTCGCCCAAGCTTGCGGTGGTCGAGGCCCAGCAGCTGATCGAGAACGGCGACCTGCAGGGCGCGCGCCTGCTGCTCGACGAAGCCGACGAGCGCAGCCCCGACACCCCCATCGTCAAGGCCCTGCTGGCCCTGGTGCTGCAGCAGCAGCGCAACGGTCTGTGGGTCGCGTATGCGGATGAAGCGCGCGCGCTGCCCGCCGACCCGAAGGCCCAGTCCATCCTGGACTTCCTCGACCGCATCGCCCGTGGCGACCCGTTCGAGGCCGCCGAGTCCGAGGACGAGGCACCGGCCGTGGAGCCCGCGATGACCTCGCCGTACCTGATGCCCTACATGGGCGTGGCCTGCTGACCCCCGGGAGCACGCCATGAACCCCGTCGATCCCATCGCGGCGGTGGCCGCGGCCGGTCCGGTGGCCGGCGTCACGGCCATCACGCCGGCCACGTCCGTCAGCGGTCCGTCGAACAGCGGTCCGTCCATCGAGGAGCTGACCAACCGCTTTCGCACGATGATGGAAACGCCCAACCCCGTCGAGCACACCGCGCAGACCGGGCCGAACGAGAGCCTGCTGACCCACATGATGTCGAACGGCGAGGAGTTCCTTCGCCACACGCACGAGAAGGTGGCCGAGTTGCGAGCCCAGTCACCGCACATGACGCCCCAGGAGTTCGTGGCCGCGTCCATCGAGGTCAGCAACTCGGCCTCCATCGGTGCGTTCCGCCTGCAGGCCGCCACGTCGCTCGCGTCCGGCACCAACAAGAGCATGCAGTCGCTGCTCAAGAACCAGTGACCGCGAGGCCCGCCATGTCCACCTCCTTCCGACCGTTCCGCGTGCTGCTGCTGGTGTGCCTGTGCGTGCTGGGCGCCTGCAAGCAGGACCTCCATTCCAAGCTCTCCGAAGGCGACGCGAACGAGATGCTGGGTGTGCTGCTCGCTGCCGGCCTCGACGCGGCCAAGAAGTCGCCCGACGGCAAGACCTGGACCATCTCGATCGAGGGCGACCAGCTGGGCGAGGCCCTGTCGGTGCTGCGCTCCAACGGGCTGCCGGCCCAGGCCCATGCCAGCCTCGGTGAGGTGTTCAAGAAGGACGGGTTGATCTCCACGCCCACCGAGGAACGCGTGCGTTTCATCCACGGCGTCTCGCAGGAACTCGCGGCCACGCTCACGTCCATCGACGGCGTGATCACGGCCCGCGTGCACGTGGTGCTGCCCAACAACGACCCGCTCGCCGAAAACGTGAAGCCGTCGAGCGCCTCGGTGTTCATCAAGCACCGGCCCGAGGCCAACGTCGCCACGCTCGTGCCCGTCGTGAAGAACCTCGTGATGCGCAGCGTCGAGGGACTCTCCTACGACAACGTGAACGTGACGGTGGTGGCGGCCGCACCCCTCGGCGGCGGTCCGCGCCATGTCGCCGAGAAGAAGGCGGGGCTGTCGCCGGCCATGGTGACGGTGATCGTGCTGCTCGGCGGCGTGCTGTCGCTGCTCGCCATCGCGATGTTCAAGCCCGCCTGGCTGCCCGCGGCCATGCGTGGTCCGGCCGGCAAGCTGCTGGGCCGCCAGGGTGGTGCCGGTGGCGCGCAGGAGGCCTCGGCATGACCGAGCCGCTGCGCCAGCTGCTGCGGGCGGTGGACCGCAAGTCCGCGGCCTGGGGCGTGGAGCTGCACCCCGCCTGGGTGGACGCGGCCGTCGCGCGCCTGGGGCCGCGCGCCGCCGCCTGGTGCGCGCGGGTGCCGGCGCGGCGCCATGCGGCCGTGCTGGCGCGCACCTACGGGCTCGCCTGGCCCGGCATCGGCGAGTTCCGCGAGCCGGCCCATCGGTTGGCCCTGCTCGACCGCACGACGCTGCTGAAGGTGCTCGCCACCTGCGCGCTCGACGGCCGGCGCGACAGCGTGCGGCGGTCCGTGGGCCGCGTGGTGCGGGATCTTCTGATCGAGGGCATCGGCGAAAGCGCCTACGAGCGTGTGCTGGACAGCCCCACCCGCGGCCTGCAAGCCGCGGCGCCCCTGGGCGCCACCGACGTGAGCCCCGAGCGGCTCGCCGCCGATGGCTTCAGGGCCCTCTGCGCGCAGGGGGCCTGGCGCCACCCCGCGCTCATCGCCATGGTTCGGCTGAGCCTCGCGCCGGGCGTGTCGGCGGATCCCGTCGCCACGCCGGCGGGCCGCAACACCGACCGGGTCATTGACCGCCTTCAAGACTACTTTCCGGAGCTCGCATGGTTGTTTGGTTCAGACATGGATCGTGCACTGTCGGTGTCGAGGACGGGGTCGTCCGAGCCGGCGACTTCGCCGCACTGACGGACCTTCTGGACGCGGCGAAGACCCTCCAGACCGAACGCGAACGCCTGCTGGCGGGCGTGGAGGAGGAGATCGACGCCATGCGCACCGAGGCGCGGCAGCAGGTGGAGGCCGACACGGTCGCGGCCCGCACGGCGCGCGAGGAGGGCTGGGCCGCCGGCCACGCCGAGGGCCTGGAGGCCGCGGCGGCGCAATGGACGGAGCAGGCGCTGCGCGAGGCCGCGTCGGCGCAGCGCAGCCTCATCCGCCAGACGCAGCGGCTGAGCCAGATCGTCTCGTTGGCCCTCGAACGCATCATCGAGCACGAGGACCGCGTGACGCTGTTCAACCGGTCGCTTGCGGCCATCACGAAACTCGTCCGCGACGTGCCCATGGCCACGCTGCGCGTGAGCCCGGCGGAACTCGAGAGCGCGCTCACCGCCGTGACCGCGTTCGCCCCGTGTGCCGCCGGCCGCCTGCAGATCGAGGTCAAGGCCGATTCGGCGCTGCCGCCCGGCAGCTGCCTGTTCGAGTCCGACGAGGGCCTGATCGACGCGGGCCTGAAGACCCAGCTCGCGGCCATCCGCCGCGCGATGGAGCGTGCCGCGGCGCACCTGCTGCTCGACGACACCGAGCCGGCCGCCGCGGTGGTGGGCCTGGAGACGTCGACGGCGGGCGCCCCCGCGCAGAACGACGAGCAGGTTGCGCCCGTGGCCGCGCACGAGGCCGCCTGAGCCGTTCGGCGGACCGGCCGCGGCTTCGCTGCCGCGGCCGGGCCTCGCGGGCCGGGATGACACAGTGAACGCAGCGTCCACTCCTGCATCCCGACCATGACCGATCTCCTGCGTTTCGCCCGCGCCCTCGAGGACGAACTCAAGCACGAGTCCGTGCTGACCCGCACCGGCAAGGTGTTCGAGGTGGTGGGCACCCTGATCCGGGCGAGCGGCCTCGACGTTCGCGTGGGTGAACTCTGCGAACTGCAGGACAGCCGCGGGCGTCGCCTGCAGCGGGCCGAGGTGGTGGGGTTCGGCAAGGGCGGGGCGGTGCTGTCGCCGTTCGGCGGGCTCACCGGCGTCAACGACACCACGCGCGTGCTGGGCACGGGCAAGCCGCTCTCGGTGCGCGTGGGCCCGAAGCTGCTGGGCCGCGTGATCAGCGGGCTGGGCGACCCGATCGACGGCAAGGGCCCGATCGAGGGCGTGGAGGACCGGCCCGTGTTCGCGGACCCGCCCGACCCGATGAGCCGCGCGATGATCGAGCACCCCCTGCCGACCGGGGTGCGCATCATCGACGGCCTGATGACCTTCGGCGAGGGCCAGCGCATGGGCATCTTCGCGCCGGCCGGCGCCGGCAAGAGCACGTTGATGGGCATGCTGGCGCGTGGCGCGCAGTGCGACGTGAGCGTGATCGCGCTGATCGGCGAACGGGGCCGCGAGGTGCGCGAGTTCATCGAGTTCATCCTGGGCCCCGAGGGCATGGCCCGGTCCGTGGTGGTGTGCGCCACGTCCGACCGCTCGTCGATCGAACGGGCCAAGGCCGCCTACGTGGCCACCGCCGTGGCCGAGTACTACCGCGACCAGGGCCAGAAGGTGCTGCTGATGATGGATTCGCTGACCCGTTTCGCGCGGGCCCAGCGCGAGATCGGCCTGGCCGCCGGCGAACCACCGGCCCGACGCGGCTTCCCGCCGTCGGTGTTCGCCGAACTGCCTCGCCTGCTGGAGCGCACGGGAATGGGTGCACGCGGCTCCATCACCGCGCTCTACACCGTGCTGGCGGAGGACGAAAGCGGGGGCGACCCGATCGCCGAGGAAGTGCGCGGCATCCTGGACGGGCACATGATCCTCTCGCGCCGCATCGCCGCGAAGAACCAGTACCCGGCCATCGACGTGCTGGGCAGCCTGAGCCGCGTGATGACCCAGATCGTGCCGAAGGAACACGTGGCCATGGCCTCGTCGTTGCGCAGCCTGATGGCCAAGTACGACGAGGTGGAGATGCTGCTGCAGGTGGGCGAGTACAAGCCGGGCAACGACCCGCACGCCGACATGGCGGTGCAGCGCATCGAACACATCCGGGCCTTCCTGAACCAGGCCACGAGCGACCTGCGGCCGTTCGACGACACCCTGGCGCACCTCGCGTCGCTGGTGCAGTGAGGCGGCCATGGCCAGCAACCCGATCCGAAGCCTGCGTGTGCTCGCCGACATCCGCCGCCGGCGGGGCAAGGTGCTCGACGCCGCCCTGGCGCAGCAGCGTGCCGCGTTCGACCGCTGCGTGGCCGACACGCAGGCGGCCCGCGAACGCCGCGACGGTGCGGTCGACGCCCACCGCCAGGCCCTCGACGTCCGCGACCACCTCTTCGACCAGCCCTTCACCCCGGCCCACGTGAGGGCGGCCGACATCGCGATCGAGACGAGCACGGCCGACATGGCGGAGGCCGGGAAGGTGGTCAAGCGCTGCGAGCAGAGCGAGCAGCGCCAGGAACAGGAGGTGCGCGTGGCGCAGGCGGCCGTGCGCCGCAACAACGAACGCATCGAGCGTTTCGAGGCACGCATCGCCGAGACCCTCGCGAAACGCCAGTCCGATGAGGACGAGGCCGCGGACGAGGAGGCGGAGGAGATGGCCAGCGCGCGCATCGGCAGCCGCAGCCGCGGCCGCGCGACGGGGGAGGCCGGGCATGCCTGAACTCGACATGATGCACGTGGGGGCGGCCTTCGGGGACATCCTGAAGACCGTGGCCCTGTGCTGCCTGCGCTTCTACATCGTGTTCCTGATCCTGCCGGCCACCGCGGGCGATGCGATGCAGGGCATGGTACGCAACGGGATGGTCGTGCTGTTCGGGATGTTCGTCGCCGCCGGCATGTCCTGGCACGATGCCGGGGCCCTGTCGGCGTCCACCTGGATGATGCTCGCCATCAAGGAGGCGATCATCGGGCTGATGATCGGCTTCGCCGCTTCCACCGTCTTCTGGGTGGCGGAGTGCGTGGGCGCGCTGGTCGACACCCAGGCCGGCTACAACAACGTGCAGCTCACCAACCCGCTGAGCGGCCAGCAGAGCACGCCCGTGTCGGACACGTTGCTGCACCTCGTCATCGCCGTCTTCTTCTCGCTCGGCGGCATGCTCGTGCTGCTGGGCGCGCTGTTCGAATCGTTCCAGGTGTGGCCGCTGATGTCTCCACTGCCGTCGATGCAGGGGTTCTCGGACGTCTTTTTCCTCAGGGAAGTCGACAACATGATGACGATGACGGTGAAGTTCGCCGCGCCCGTGCTGCTGGTGCTCGTGCTCATCGACATCGGTTTCGGCCTCGTGACCCGCGCGGCCGACAAGCTGGAGCCCAACTCGCTGTCGCAGCCGGTCAAGGGGGCCGTGGCGATGCTGCTGCTCGCGCTGCTGGCTGGCGTGTTCATCGCCGAAGTGCGGCAGTTCCTGCTGCCGATGGACCTGGCGCCGCGCCTCGAGAAGCTGCTGCCGGGGCGTTGAGGGTGTCATCCCCCTGACTTGTTTTCGGTTGGGCGGGCTGCCGGCCGGCGCGGTCAACCCGATGCCGAGCGAAGGCCGTTCTCACGGCCGCGAAGGGTCCGCTTCGTTTCCCGCGACAACGCTTCGGCGCCCCGGACCGGGGCGTCCCTTCTCGCGGTCGGTGCCCCTTTCTTTCGCAGATGCGAGACGAACGGGCCAGGACTTTTCTCACGCTGTGTTGCGAAACCTGCCTGACGATTCATGAAGTTCTTCACGGGAGGGCGCTCCTAGCATGAGTCATCCCAGCCACCGCCCACACCGAAGGAGCGACGATGTACTTCAGCCTGCTGACCGCCATGACCCGGTCGTCCACCGCCCGTGACCTGCTGCCGATGGTCCTGGACGGCCGAGCCAAACCCGCGGCATCCCTTGCCCTCGCGACGCTGGAAGGCATGGGCTCGCTGCGCCACGGCGAGGAGGCCGTGGAACTGGCCAGCCTGGCCGCCGACCTGATGCTGGCCCAGGACTGCCCCGAGGACGCCGAGGACTTGCACCGCCAGGCCCTGGTGGCCGCCTCCACCTCGCCGCGTGGCCAGGTGCGTGTGATCTCGTGCCGCAACATCGGCATGCTGAGCCTGTACCAGCGCCGCTTCGGTGCCGCGGCCAACAGCTTCCAGCGTGTGATCGAGGACGACGCAGCCACGCTCGCCCAGCAGGTCGAGGCGCTCGCCGGCCTCACCCTCACGCACCACGCCCTCGGCCGCCACGACATGGCAACCCACGCGCTCGACGAGGCCGCCTCGCGTCTCGACGGCACGTCCATCGACGGCCTGATGCCGGCCGTCGCCTCGCTGCGCCTGTTCGTCCGGGTCATCCGGGTCGAACTCTCGGTCCAGTACGCCATCCGCACCAACACGGCACTCGCCGACCATGTGTTCTGGCAGTCCGAGATGGTGTTCGCGGGCACCCGTCGCGACGATGCCGACCTGCTCACCGAGCTGCAGGCCTGCCTCGCTGCGTCGGTGGGCCACGCCCTGCTGACCCAGCGCCTCGCTCACCTGGTCGCACTGGTGCGCGCCGGCATGGGCCAGACGCGCGCCCTGGTGTCGATGCACGAGTACCTCGCGTGGCTGCGCCGCATGCACCTTGCGGCGCCGGAGCGGGAAGGGCGCCTGGAGGCGGCCCTGGTCGCCATCTCCGCGCACAGCCCGGAATTGGCCCGCAGCCTGCTGGAGCCGCTCGGCTCACGCCAGGACGAAGGCCCGCAGCGCTGGAATTTCGAACTCTCCTATTGCCGCGCCAAGCTGTGCGAGATGACCGGCCAGAACGAGGAATGCCATCGCCACTACCAGCGCTACGCGCTGGAGTCGGCCCGCTGCTTGCGCAGCGAGGCGCAGGTCAGCGCGCCGGCCGCAGCCGTGGCGGCCAAGAACCGGGTGGCCGAGACGCGTGACGAGACCGAACTGGCGCTGCCGGCGAAGTACCGCCGCGCCTACCGCTACCTGCTTGCCCAGATGGACCGCGCCGACCTGAGCGTGCGCGAGATCGCCGAGCACATCGGCGTCAGCGAACGGGCGGTGCAGTCGGCCTTCCGCGCCCACCTGGGCATGACGCCGGTCGAAGTGCTGCGCCGCTGCCGCGTCGAACGCATCCGCGACGACCTCCTGAGCGCGGAGGGCTGCGGTCCCACCGTCATCGAGACGGCGGCCCGCTGGGGCATCCGCAATCGCTCGACGCTGGTGTCGTCGTACCGCAAGCACTTCCGCGAAACCCCGGCCGACACGCTGGCGCGCCGCGATGTCCCGGTGCAGGCGTGAGGCGCACGTGCGTCGCCTCGGCTGGCTCCTCGTGCTCCCGTGCCTCCACGCGGCAGCCGGGCCGCGGGACGGGCTGGTGCTCGCACCCCCCGGGCGAACCAGCGCCCTCCGGCTGGAATCGTCGGCCGGCTGCGGCGGGGCAACGCTGCGGCTGGACGGCGGAGGGGCGAGCGGGCTCGCCCTGGCCGGTGCGGTGCCCCGCGGTGGATCCGCCCGCATCGACGGTGCGCTGGTCGAACTGATCCGCGACGCGGCCGCTGCCCACGGGCTCGACGCGCCGCTCGTGCAGGCCATCGTGCGGGTGGAGTCGGCCTTCGATCCTCGGGCGGTGTCGCACAAGGGGGCACTCGGGCTGATGCAGATCATGCCCGCCACGGCCGTGGGCCTGGGCGTGGCGGACCCGGCGCGCGACCTGCTGGACCCGCACACCAACCTGCGTGCCGGCACCCGCCACCTGCGTGCGCTGCGCAACCGCTACCCCGACCGCCTGGACCTCGCGATCGCGGCGTACAACGCGGGCGAAGGGGCGGTGGCGCGGTGGGCGGGAATTCCGCCGTACGCGGAAACGCGGCAGTACGTGGCGTCGGTGCTGTCGTGGTACGAGGTGTACCGCAACGGCACGCCGCCGGACGAGGCGTCCGCGTTCAGAAGCTGTTCATGAGGGGCAGCTGCAGGTGCAGCACCACGCGCTGGTCCGGCGCCGTCTCGCAGACGAGCCGCCCGCCCACCTCGTGGGCGATCTCGGCGCACAGCATGATGCCCACGCAGCCGGTCACGCGCGCGAGCTCGGCCGTGCCGCAGCCGAGCACCATGCCGCAGAGCGTGCCGTCGCTGTCGAGCGTGGCCGACAGGTCGGCCGGTGCAGTGACGCGGTCGGCCTCGATCAGCAGGATGCGCAGCAGCACCGCGAGGCGCTGTGCGTCCACATGCACCACGGTGCGTTTGCGCCAGTTGATGAACAGCGCGCGCGCGCGGCCACGGCGCCACAGGGACGCGTCGGCCCAGGCCTGCTCGAGCGCCAGGCACAGGTTCACCTCGCTGGGCTGCGGCGAGGCCCGGTAGGAGAACATCTTCAGCTGGCGCACCAGGGCGGAGGCCGCGTCCACCTGCTCGATCACGTCGTCGAGCGCAAGCCGCAGGCGCTTGGGGTCGTGGGGAAGGTCGGTGGCCGCGAGCAGCTGCTGCAGCGTGGCACGCGCGGCGGCGAGCGGCTGCGCGAGCGCGTGGTGGATCTCGGCGATGAGCCGCCCGATGACATCGAGCCTCTGCACGTGCACCAGCACCTCGTCGCGCAGGCTGCGCCGGCGCCGCTCGTCGCGATCGGTTTCCGCGAAGCTCCAGCGCACCTCGTGGCGTTCGGCCTGGAGGCGGGTGTTGTCGGCCTCGGCCTGGCGGATCCAGCGCAGCGCCTGGTCGTGCTGGCCCATGCCGGCATGCAGCGCCGCGAGCAGCCGCTCGGTGGCGCCCAGGTGCGACTGGTTGCGTGCCGCTCGCAACTTGTGCACCGCGTTGCGCAGGCACATCACGCCCCGGTCGGCACGCCCCCGCGCGAGGTGGTAGTCGGCCAGGGCCAGCATGGCGTAGGTGCGGTAGCGCTCGCTGGAACGGTTGCGCCGAGCCTTCGCCACGCAGATGAGCGCCGCCTCGCGCGCCGCGTCGAGATTGCCCAGGCGGGCCTGGATCGACAACCACGTCTGCAGAGCCGCCGGGGCGGCGTCCTGGCGCAGTGGCGGCAGGACGCCCGCCGCCGCGGCGCGGTGGGCTGCTGCCTGGGCCGGGTCGGCAGCGCCCTCGGACAGGGTGAGGTGAATGCCCGCCGCATTCACGCGCGCGAAGAATGCGCCGGGCGCGCCGTCCGGGAGGCCGTCGTGCAGCCGGGCGGACTGCTCGAGGCAGGCCAGCGCCGAGTCGTGGTGCGCGATCATCTCGAAGACCACCGCCTGGTTGTGCAGCAGCGTGGCTCGCTGCAACTGGTCGCCACCGGCCTCGGCGAGCGCGAGCGCTCGGGTCGAATGTTCGAGCGCGCGCACCAGGTCGCCGGTCTCGATGCAGGTGATGAAGCAGTAGTTGAGCGCGCGGCCCCCGCGCACCGTGTCGCCGCACCGGCCCAGGGCGGCGGCGGCGTCGAGGGCCGATTCGTAGGCCAGCGCGTAGTCGAACAGGCGGTAGGCGTAGTGGGCCTGCAGCAGCAGCGCCTGGCCCAGCACGGTGTCGGGGGCACCGTCGCGCCGCGCGGCGCTCACCGCCTGGGCGGACAGGCGCAGGCCTTCGGGGAAATCGCGACCCGCGGCGGCGGATTCGAGCAGGGCGAGAGAGGCGTCGATGCGGGGGGGATCGGCGTGGGGCGAGGTCATCGGCGAAAGCGTGGGCGGGCGGCGCGTGAGGGTCGCCGCGGGCGCCGGGCTTGTCAAGCGTCGGGTTTCCGCACCGGGCTTCGGCTCCACCACCCGGCGGGGCGGGGGCGCTCCGTAGTCTGCGGGAACCGGTTCGAGAGGGCCGGCCACGCCCTCCGACCGTCCCCCCACCCGAGTCGACATGTCCGACGAAAAGACCGAAGAGCCGACAGACCACAAGCTCGAGAAAGCGCGCGAGAAGGGCGAGGTGCCGAAGAGCCAGGACGTGGCCGTGGCGGCCTCGATGCTGGGGGTCGTCATCGTGCTGTTCGCCACCGCCGACTCGATCCTGCAGCGCCTGAAGCTGGTGCTGGGCCGGTCGCTCGACTTCGGCGACGGCGACATGCCCCTGCACGAGATGTACGCCCGCATCCAGCAGATGGCGCTCGAATGGGTGATCGCCATCGTGCCGCTGGTGATCGTCGCCGCCGTGGGCGCCGCGCTCGGGCTGATGAGCCACGTGGGGTTCCTCGTGGCCATGGAGGCGGTGGCGCCCAAGCCCGAGAAGCTCGACCCGGTGGCCGGCACCAAGAAGCTCTTCTCGCTCAAGTCGCTGCTGAACTTCTTCATGATGCTCGCGAAGGCGATCATCATCGGCGTCACGGTGTGGCAGGTCATCCTGATGCTGCTCCCGCTGATCAGCGGCGCCAGCTACCAGTCCGTCGCGGGCATCGGCACCATCGCGTGGTCCGCGATCTTCAAGCTGATCATGATCGCGCTGGTCATCTTCATCGCCCTCGCGCCGGTCGACTGGGCCATGCAGCACTTCCTCTTCATGAAGGACCAGCGCATGTCCAAGGACGAGATCAAGCGCGAGCACAAGGGCCAGGAAGGCGACCCGCAGCTCAAGGGACAGCGCAAGCAGCTGCAGCGCGAGAACGCCAACGGCCCGCCGCCGAAGAAGGCGGTGGCCTCCGCGAGCGCCGTGATCGTCAACCCCACGCACTATGCCGTCGCGATCCGCTACGTGGCCGACGAGGACGGCCTGCCGGTCGTCGTGGCCAAGGGCCTCGACGAGGAGGCGCTGCGCATCCGGCGGCTCGCCGAGTCGCTGGGGGTGCCCGTGTTCGCGAACCCGCCGCTCGCGCGGGCCTTGCACAAGGTTGAACTGGGCTCGGCCATCCCGGCCGAGCTGTTCGAGGCGGTGGCCGCGGTGTTGCGCTGGGTCGACCGATTGGCGCGCCGCCCTGGCGGCGCAGGCGCGGGAGGCGCCACCACATGAGCCAGAACATGACCCGCCCGGTGGGCAAGAAGGGCTATGGGGAGGAGATCGGAACGCTGGTCGCGATCGTCGCGATCCTCGGCCTGATCGTGTTCCCGCTGCCCACCATCATGATCGACATCCTGCTCGGGGTGAACATCACCGTGAGCGTGCTGCTGCTGATGGTCGCGCTGTACATCCCGAACGCGGTGGCGCTCAGTTCCTTCCCGTCGCTGCTGCTGTTCACCACGTTGTTCCGGCTCGCGCTGAACATCGCGTCCACCAAACTGATCCTGCTGCACGCCGACGCAGGCCACCTGATCGAGGCCTTCGGCAACCTCGTCGTGGGCGGCAACCTGGTGGTGGGCATCGTGGTGTTCCTCATCATCGCGCTCGTGCAGTTCATCGTGATCGCGAAGGGTTCGGAGCGGGTGGCCGAGGTGGGCGCCCGGTTCACGCTGGACGCCATGCCCGGCAAGCAGATGGCCATCGATGCCGACCTGCGCGCGGGCCACCTCACCGGCGACGAGGCGCGCCTCAAGCGCGCCCACCTCGCGATGGAGAGCCAGCTGCACGGTGGCATGGACGGCGCGATGAAGTTCGTGAAGGGCGATGCCATCGCTGGCCTCGTCATCACCGCCATCAACCTGCTCGCCGGCATCGTGATCGGCGTGACGTACCACAAGATGCCAGCGGGCGAGGCGGCGAACCTGTTCGCGGTGCTGTCGATCGGTGACGCGATGGTGTCGCAGATCCCGTCGCTGCTGATCTGCGTGGCGGCGGGCGTGATCATCACCCGCGTGGCCGACGACGCGAAGAAGCCCAAGGCGCTGGGCGCGGAGATCGCCGGGCAGATGATGTCGAACCCGCCGGCGCTGTACCTGTCGGCGGCACTGCTGGTGGGTTTCGCGGCGGTGCCCGGGTTCCCGTGGTACGTGTTCCTGACACTGGCCGCGATCCTGGTCGTGCTGGGCCGCAAGCTGCAGGGGGGCAATCGGACCGACCCGGACGCCAGCCCGTTCAAGGGCCTGCAGCGCGAAGGCGCGAAGGGCGAGGCCGGTGGCATCGAGGAGGCGCCGGCCGCGTTCAGCTGCCCGCTGGCCGTGACCCTGTCGACATCGCTCGCGGGCACGCTGGACGGCGCGGCGCTGGGCGCGGCCTTCGAGAAGGAGCGCAACTCGCTGCAGGAGCGCCTGGGCCTGCCGTTCCCCGGCATCCGCCTGTGGCGCCAGTCGGTGCTGCCGGAGAACGGGTACGAGGTGCTGGTGCACGACGTGCCGACCGGCAGCGGCACGCTGCAACCGGGGGCGCACCTGGTGGTGACGCCGTCGCCCGAACTGATCGGCCGCTGCGAGATCGCGGGGCCCGGCGGGGGCGAGTCCGAGAGCTTCTGGATCGGCGACGCCGAGGCCGGCCCGCTCGCGAAGTCAGGCGAGGCGAACGTGCTGACCCACGAGCAGGCGATCGCGCGGCATGCCGTGGCGGTGCTGCACGACCAGGCGCACCTGTTCCTCGGGATCCAGGAGGTGCAGTGGGTGCTGGAGCGCGTGGGGGTCGAATACCCCGGCCTCGTGGCGGAGGCGCAGAAGGTGCTGCCGCTGCAGCGCATCTCCGAGGTGCTGCGCCGGCTGCTGGAGGAGCAGCTGCCGATCCGCAACATGCGCGCCATCTGCGAGAGCCTGATCGTCTGGGGGCCCAAGGAGAAGGACATCCTGATGCTCACCGAGTACGTGCGCGGCGACCTGGGCCGCTACCTCACGCACCGCGCCACCGGCGGCACCGGCGCGCTGTCGGCCGTGCTGCTCGACCCGATGGTGGAGAAGATGATCCGCGAGGCCATCAAGCCCACGCCGGCTGGCAACTACCTCGCGCTGCCGCCCGACACCATGGCGGCCATCTCCGGGAACATCGGCCGCATGGTGGGCGGCGAGCCGCAGGCCGGGCTGGCGGTCGTGACGTCGATGGACATCCGCCGCTACGTGCGCCGCATCGTCGAGCCGGAGATGAAGTGGCTCGCCGTCTACTCGTTCCAGGAGCTCGGGCCGCAGGTGCGGTTGGAGCCGGTGGGGCGCGTGAGCCTCTGATCCCATGGCCACGCCCGCCGTGCGGCCCGCGCCGCCCCCCGTGATCGCGCCGAGGCCCGCGCCCGCACCCGGCCAGGCGATGAAGTTTTCCGAACTGCTGGGCCAGCGCCGCCCGCCGGCGCCGCCTGCCGAGGCGGTGCACGACGAGCTGCCCGAGCTCGTGGAGGCGCCCGCGTCGCCGCTGGTGGCGCGGCCGGCCGTGACCCGGGAGGACGAGGCGGAGGACACGCGGCTGGAGGACGAGATGCCGGCCCCGGTGACGGCCGTGGCCCCCGCGGCCTGGGCGCTGCCCGATGCCGCCTGCGCGGCGACGGCGCGCGAGGTGGGGTTGACCGTCGCCGGCTTCTGCAACGACCGTGCCGTGAACAACGGGGAGATGTGGTCGGTGCAGATGGCGCTGCGAGCCGACCTGGTGCCCGACACCACGCTGCACCTCTCGCTTTCGCCGCACTGGCTGACGCTTCGCTTCCAGGCCGCCGACCCCGCCGCCCTCGACCTATTGTCGAGGGGACGAGAGACGCTGGAGCAGGTCCTCGAGAACACGCTCTCGCGCAAGCGCGACATTGCCATCACCTTCGACTCGCCATGACCCCTGACGGCGTTCCTTCGTTCCAGCCCCTTGCGGGGCGACTGCCACGGCTCGACCGCACGGCCGCCGCGGCGACCCGCCTGCTGCACGACCGCCGCCTGCGGCCGAACTGGTGGGCCGCGGTGGACGGCCTCGAGTTCGTGCCGCTCGCGGCCCGCCCGGCAGACGACGTGTTCCGCGTCTCGCTGGAGACCGCGCACGGCGCCGTCGAGGCTTTCTTCTGCGCACCGGAGTTCCCGTCGCTCGCCATGGCCGCCTCGCCGGCGGCCGGCGTGCCGGCGCCGCTTCAGGCCCTCGCGGCCGAGGCGGTGATGCAGCCGCTGCTGGACGTCTTCGAGGCCCTGGGCCTGAACGACGTGCGGGTGGCCGGCCTCGCCGCGATGCAGGACCTGCATGGCGAGGTGCCGCGGGGCGCCTGGGTGCGCGCGATGCTGCACGGGGAGCCGGTCGCGAGCTTCGTGTGCACCCGCGTGCCGGACATGCTGCTGCACGGCTTGCGCGAGCGCCTCTCGCCACAGCGCTTCACGTCCCGGCTGGCACGGTCGCTCGCGCTGCCGGGCCGTGTGCTGCTGGCCGTGCGGCCGGTGCGGCGCGCGGTGCTCGAGACCCTCGGGCCGGGCGACGTGGTGCTGCTGGCCACGGGCGCCAGCGAGGGGCACGTGGCGTGCAACGTCAGTTTCGGGGCCCGCGGCGGCCGGCGCTGGTGCGCCGACGCGGCGGTCGAAGACACATTCCTCACCATCCAAGGAGCAGGGCGCATGATCGACGAAGACGGGCACGACGAGCCGATGACCACGGCCGAGGAGGCTCCGGCCTCGCCCCCGCAGGACCTGGAGGTGCCCGTGCGCTTCGAGGTGGACACGGTGGCGCTGTCGCTCGCCCAGCTCGAATCGATGGCCCACGGCTACGTGATCGAGCTCGCTGCGCCGCTGGCGAGCGCGCCGCTGCGGCTCGTGGCCTGCGGCCGCGTGATCGGCACGGCCGAGCTCGTGGCGGTGGGAGACCGCCTGGGCGCCCGCATCACCCACCTGGCCGCACGCGATGCACAACGAACCGGCCATTGAGGTCGTCCCCCTGCTGGCGGTCATCTTCGCGATCGGCTTCCTGCCGTTCGCGGCGATGATGGTCACGTCGTACACGAAGATCGTCGTGGTGCTGGGCCTCGTGCGCAACGCGCTGGGCGTGCAGCAGGTGCCGCCCAACATGGTGCTCAACGGCATCGCGATCATCATGTCCGTCTACATCGTGGCCCCCATGTTCATGGACGCTTTCGACGCGTTGCAGAAGCAGCAGCACGGCCCGGGAGGTGGAACGAAACAGGTGGCGCAGGTCATGGAGGCGGCCCGCGAGCCGGTACGCAAGTTCCTCGCGAAACACGCCCATGCCCGGGAGAAGGCCTTTTTCCTGAAGTCGGTGTCGGCCGTGTGGACCCCCGAGCGCGCGAAGCAGGTGAAGGAGGACGACCTGATCATCCTCGCGCCGGCCTTCACGCTCTCGGAGCTGACGGAGGCCTTCAAGATCGGGTTCCTCATCTACCTTGCCTTCGTGGTGGTGGACCTCGTGGTCGCCAACGTGCTGCTGTCGCTGGGGTTGTCGCAGGTCACGCCCACGCAGGTGGCCATCCCGTTCAAGCTGCTGCTGTTCGTCGTGATGGACGGCTGGTCCGTCCTGCTGCACGGCCTCGTGCTCACCTACCGGTAGACACCATGGGAACCGAAGACATCTCGCGTGTCACGTCCGAGGCGCTGCTGCTGTGCCTGATCGTGTCGCTGCCCACGGTGCTCGTGGCGGCCACGGTGGGCCTGCTGATCGCCTTCGTGCAGGCCGTGACCTCGCTGCAGGAGCAGGCGATCGGGCAGGGCGCCAAGATGATCGCGGTGCTGGTGACGCTGCTGATCGCGGCGCCGTGGGGCGCCCGCATGATCCTCGAGTTCGCGAACTCGATGATGCGGCTGGCGATGTCCTGAACCCTGGAGGAACCGCATGAACCCGAACAGCATGAGCGGCGTGCGCGCCGCGGTCGCGGCCCACACCGCCCAGCAGCAGACGGCCCACACGCAGCAGCAGGCATCGCACCGGCCGGGCGACCAGGTGGCGCACTACAAGGGCGCCACGCTGCGCACGTCGTTCGCGATGGCGCGCCCCGGTGGCATGGCCAAGGGGATGCTGGCGAAGCTCAAGCCCCGGCCACAACCGACCAACGGTGGTGGTGTGGCGCGGGCGCAGGCCGACTCGGTGGAATCGGCCATCGACCGTGAACGCGGGCCCGGGAAAACCGCCGAACGCGAGGGGCCCGAAAGCCACGAGCCGCGCGTGGAACGCCTGGAGCGCGACGGCGGCGGGCAGCAGCAGGGCTCGTCCGGCCGCGACGATGACCCGCCGCCGCGGGACGACGAGGAGGGCCGGCCGCGCCGCCCCCGCCTGCGCGCGGCGGTGCGTCCCCCCAGCCCCGCGCGGCGCAGCGGCACCTTGCTGCGCGCGGACTGGGCGGTGGCCGCGATGGCTTCGGGCGGCACGGCCGCGCTGGAACGCGCACTCGCCACCCGCCTGTTCCAGGTGGCGCGCGGGCCCGGCACCGTGGGCTGGCGCCGACCGTGGATCGGCAACATCGGTGCACTCCACGCGGCCGCGGACGGTGCGGCGTTCGGCGAGGACGGGACGCGCGGCTGGTCCGGCGTGCGCGCCACGCTGGTCAGCCTGTCCGCCGGCACGCCGGCCGCACTGCGCCTGCTGCCCAACACGATGCGGGCCACGATGTTCTGCCTGCTGCCACTCGTGCTGCTGGACCTGCAGCGCCCCCGCACCGCCGTGCAGCGGCAGGACCTGCTCGTGCGCCTCGCGGTGCTCTCGCGAGTGTCCCGCCAGGCGCGCCCCTACTGACCGCGAGGCCCCGAATGACCTACGAACGCTACGAGGAACTCGTCACCGCGATGTGCACCACCACCGAACTCGGTGACCCGAGGGTGGTGCTCGAGACCAAGACCCTGGAGGTCGAGGGATTCACGGTGCTGCTGGACCACTTCGAGGACGACCCCACGGCGATGTACATGCAGTTCGACTACGGCATCGTCACCGCGGGGCGCACGTTGCGGATCTTCCGCATGATGCTGGAGTCGAACCTGCTGGTGTACGCCCAGGACCAGGCGCAGCTGGGCGTGAACCCCGACACCGGCGGCGTGCTGCTGATCCTGCGCGTGCCGATGGGCGACGACGTCGATGGCAACTGGTTGGCCGACACGCTCGTGCACTACGCCGAACACGGCCGCTACTGGCGCGACCACATGAGCACGTCCATCGACGACATGTTCGAGGGCGTCGCCGCCGGAGACTATGCGTGGCTTCGGGCGTGAAAATTTGTTAGGCTCGCGGCGGCTTCCTTCCACTTCCCGTCCACGGCCGAGACTGCCCGCCGCGTGCCACCCGTCCTTCTGTCCCACGCCCTGACCGACGACCGTCCGTCGCTCTGGCCGCACCGGCCGGTGGCGGAGGACCTGGCCGCGCCGCTCGAGGCGCTGCTGTCGCGTGCCGAGTCGCGTGAAGCGGCCGACCCCGCCGAGGCCCGCCGCCTGCTCGACGAGGCCTTGGCCCATGCCCGGCAGCAGGGCCACGACGGGGTGCTGCCTCGCTGCCTCCACCGTGCCGCGGTCATCTTGCTGCACCTGCACGACACCTGCGCCGCCTACGCGCTGTGTGTCGAGGCGCAGCCCATGCTCGAGCGGGTCGACGACCGCTGGGGCGCCACCCAGGTGCTCAAGCTGCGCGGCCGCTGCTGCCTCGACGTGGGGGAACACGAACTGGCCGAAACCCTGCTGTCGGAGGCCACCGACCGTTTCGAGCGCATGGGCCTGGGCGTGGAGGCGGCGCGCTGCGAATCCCTGCTTTCCTCCGCCTACCGCGGCGAGGGCAACCTGCTGGCGGCCGTGCACTTCGCCGGCCACGCGCGGGCGCGGCTCGATGCCACACCCACCCACCTGCAGCACCGCCTCGGCGCGGGCGAAGCCTACACCCGGCTGCTGCTCGCGCGGCGCCTGAAGTCTCTGGGAGAGGCCGCCGCGGCGGCCGAGCAGCTCGACGAGGCGGCCGGGGTGCTGCCGCCGGTCGACCATGTGGACGACCGCTCGGGGGGGCAGGCGGCGCTCGTCTTCGACATCGTGGCCATGGTGGCGGCCGAACGGGGGCAGGATGCCGACCGGCGGCTGGCGGTGGCGCGCCTGCTGCGCACGGCACGACGCCTGGGGGAGGCCGACTGGCTGGGACTCGCCTGGCTGCGCCTGTCGGAACTCCGACGCGCGGAGGGGCGCGTGGCCGCCACCATCACCGGTGCCCGCTGCGCCATCGGGCACCTGCTGCGGTCGCCCCGTTCGCCTCGCCTGCCGGAAGCCGAGCGGCTCCTGTCGGACGTGCTCGAAGCCGAGGGCGACGCCCGGGGCGCCTACGAGGCGTTCGTGTCGGCGCTGCGCCACGAGGCAGAGCAGGAACGCGCGCAGATCGCCGCCCGACTCGACCTGCTGGCCCTGGACGGCCGGGCCGAGCAGGACCTGCGCGAGACCGAACGCACGCTCGCTTACGCCCAGCGCTTTTCGAACGTGGGCTACCTCGTCGCGAGTGTCAACCACGAACTCAACCAGCCGCTCGCGTCCATCCGGCTGCTGGCCGAGACGACCCTCGAACTCGCGGCGCACGGCCACGCGGGCGAGGTTCAGGACAGCCTGCGCTCGATGCACGCGCTGGGCGAGCGCCTGGAGGTTGTGGCCGCGAAGCTGGCGGCGTTCCCCGTGCGCGAGAACGCACCGCTGCGGCCGGTGCCGCTGCGGCGCGTGGTCGACACCGCGCTCGGCCTGCTGCGCGCGCGGTTCGCCCAGACTCCGTGCGAGGTGCACGTCCTGCGCGACGACGTGTTCGTGCAGGCCGACGAGGTGCAGGTGGTGCATGTGGTGGCCAACCTCGTCAACAACGCGCTCGACGCGATGGCCCACCAGCCGCGCCGTCGCATCGACTTCACCTGCACCGTCGGCGCGCGCCAGGCCACGCTCACCTTGCGCGACCACGGCCCGGGCATTCCCGAGGCGGTGCAGGACCGGCTGTTCCACCCCTTCTTCTCCACGAAGGCGGCGGGGCAGGGCCTGGGCCTCGGCCTGGCCCTGTCGCGCGACGCCCTGCGTGCCATGGGCGGCGACCTCTCCGCACGCCAGCCGTCGGGCGCCGGCGCCGCGTTCGACCTCACGCTGCCGCGCGCGTCGGCCGCCTGACTCCCCCTCCCGGATCCTTTCAGGAGCACCATGCCCATCCCCTCTCTCGCCGCGGAACCCGACACCTTCGCCCGGCGGCGCGTGGTGGTCATCGAGGACGAGGAGGCGTTCCTCCACACGGTGCAGCGATCGCTGGAACTCGCGGGTTTCGAGGTGCTGCCGTTCGCGAGCGCGGAGGCCGCGGCGGACCACCTCACCACCGCGGCCGTGTCCGTCGTGCTCACCGACCTGCGGCTGCCCGGTGGCGACGGCCTGTCGGTGCTCGACCGCGTGAAAGCCGCGGACCCGGAACTGCCGGTGGTGCTGATGACGGGCCACGGTGACATCCCGACGGCCATCCAGGCGATCCGCGCCGGTGCGTACGAATTCCTCGAGAAACCGTTCAGCCGCGAGCGCCTGCTGGCGATCGTGACCCGCGCGGCCGACCGCCACACGCTGCTGCTGGAAAACCGCCAGCTCAAGCGCCAGCTCGCGGCCGCGTCGGGCATCAGCGAGGTGCTTCGGGGCGACAGCGCGCCGCTGCGCGAGCTGCGCGACCTGGTGCTGCGGCTTGCTCCCAGGCCGGTGGACGTGTTGGTGCAGGGTGAGACCGGCACGGGCAAGGAGCTCGTGGCGCGCTGCCTGCACGACTTCTCGCGCCGCATGGGCAACTTCGTGGCGGTGAACTGTGCGGCCATTCCCGAGAAACTGTTCGAGGCCGAACTGTTCGGCCACGAGACAGGGGCCTTCGCCGGCGAAGGGCGCCAGCGCATCGGCAAGATCGAACACGCGAAGGACGGCACCCTGTTCCTCGACGAGATCGAGGCCATGCCGCTCGCCGCGCAGGCCAAGGTGCTGCGCGTGCTGCAGGAACGCGAGGTGGAGCGCCTGGGCAGCAACCAGGCCATCCCCGTCGACTTCCGGGTGGTGGCGGCCACGAAGGTGGACCTGGAGGAGCTGAGCCGCAGAGGCCTCTTCCGCGCGGACCTGCTTTACCGGCTGAACGTCGTCGCGCTGCGGGTGGCCCCGCTGCGCGACCGGCTGGGTGACGTGATCCCGCTGTTCGGTGTCTTCGCGCGCCAGGCCGGCATGCGCTACGAGATGCCGGTGCCGCCGCTCACCGCCGACCACCACGAGCTGCTGCTGAGCGCCCCCTGGCCGGGCAACGTGCGTGAACTCAAGAGCTGCGCCGAGCGCCACGTGCTGGGCCTGCCCCTCGCGGTGGACGGGCGCGACGCGGGTGCGTCGTCGCGGTCTTTCGACGAATCGATGGCGATGATCGAGCGAAGCCTGCTGCAGGCAGCGCTGCGCGAACACGCCGGTTCGGTGCGAGAGGCCGCGAAGGCCCTGCGAATGACCCTCGCCACCATCTACCGCAAGCTCAAGGGCCTCGACATCGACCCCGCGATGTACAAGGCCGACGGCGAACCCGACAAGGCCTGACACGGTGCGCCGTCCTGGTGCCCGCGCACCGTGGACGACACGCGCCTTTCACGGTCGGAGCGGAGAATCGAAAGGCGTCCTCGCGCCGCCGCACGGTTTCCCGTTTTCGAGACGGCCCGTGCCGAACGGATTCCCGTCCCTGGGATGACGGCCATCATCCGATGTCCGCGCGTGCGTGTTTTCACGGTGGCGCACGGGGCGTCATGGGTCGACAGTGCTGGCATGGCGGTTGCGAAAGAACCTGCACGGCCCTGAACCGGGGCCGCGACGAGGGCGTTTCATCAGACAGGAGTCAGGTCGTGGAGCGAGCAGGCATCTTGATGGCGGATGGCGCGGCACGGGACCATTTCCGGTCCATGGTGGCCCAGCTGGGTTACGACACCGTCGTGTACGGCGGGCTGACGCAGTTGCTGCGCGGCGGCCGCCGGGACGACATGCGCCTGCTCTTCGTCGATGTGGATCAGCCGGAGGACGACTGGGCTGGCGTGATCGCGCAGCTGCACGAGTCGTCGCCCAGCCGCGCGGTGGTGGTGGGCATCGGTGCCGCGGCGCTGGCGCCCACGGTGGCCCTCGATGCCGGAGCCGACGAATTCGTCGCGCTGCCGTGCCGGGCGCAGGAGCTCGGCGCCCGCGTGCAGGCCGCGCTGCGGCGCGTGGAACCGTCACGCGGCGCTGCCGAAGCGGCGCTGCGCTGCGGCCCGTGCGCGCTCGACGTGACGGCGCGCAAACTCGTGGCCCTGCGCGGTTCGGTGGAACTCACGAGCCGCGAGACCGCGCTCGCGCGCTGCCTGTTCCAGACCGTGGGGGGCATCGTGTCACGGCGCCGCCTCGCGCACATCTGGGAAGCGGAGGAAGACATCGCCGGCCGCTCGATCGACCAGCACGTGTACCAGCTGCGCCGCAAGCTGAAGCGTTGTGTGGGAGACGCGGTGGTGCTGCGCAGCGTGTACGCGCGCGGCTACCAGCTCGAAGCCCTGGTGGCCGGCTGACGTTGCGCCGTCAGGCGGGTTGAAGCGGTTGGGGTGAGTGGCCCGCGGGTCGGGCCGCCGGCAGCGTGCCGCCAAGGCTGGCCAGCGCGGCGGCCAGACGCCGGTGCGTGTCGGCCCCTTCGTTCGCGAGTTCCAGCTGCTCGGCTGCGAAGTGCCGCGTGCAGGCGAGCAGGCGGTAGCGCGGGGGCTCCACCGGATCCACGATCACGATGGACCGGTCCACGAGTTCGGTGAGCGCGTCCAGCACCGCCCAGGTGTCGAGCCGCGGGTCGTCGGCCACCACCGCGAACACCAGTTCCAGGGGGAAGTCGTGTTCGAAGACGGACAAGCGGCGCAGCAGCGTGCGTTCGCGGTCGGACAGCAGGTCGTGGCTGCGCGCGATGGCCTGGCGCAGCGGGGCCGTGCGCACGGGGCTCTCGTCGGGCATGCGGCGCGTGGCCGCGTGGTCGATCGCGAGCGGAATGCCTTCGAGCCGGCGGCACAGGTCGACCACGGCCTCGATGTTGTGATCGTCGAGCGTGAAGGACGCGTCGGCCGAACGCGCCCGCGCCGCGTAGAGCGACACGGCACCGAAGGCCATCGCCTCCGCGGGCGACACCGGCATCCCGGGCACGGCGAGGCCGCCGAGGCGCACCACCTGCTCGTCGCGCAATCGCAGGCGCATCTGCCCGGACAGCAGGAAGGTCAGGCCGGGCGCCCGGCGCATGAGGATCTGCACGACACGTGCGGCGGCGTCGGGCGCCACCTCGACGTGGTCGATGACCACCAGCACCTGGCGTGGCTGCAGCGACTGCAGCAGGCTCTCCAACGGGTCGTCGGTGCGCAGGTCGATGCCCAACGTGCGGGCGAGCGTGTCGACGATGGTCAGCTCGTCGCCGGCCGGTGCCAGGTCGATCCACACGGTGCCGTGCGGGTAGCGGTGCGCCACGTCGCACAGCAGCCGCTGCGCGAGGCATGTCTTGCCGACACCGCCGGGGCCGGTGAGGGCCACGGCGCGATGGGGCGACAGCAACTCGGCGAGCCGGCGCAAATCGGTGGCGCGGCCGATGAGCGTGGGGGCGGCGGTGTGCGTGGCGGTGTCGGCCGGGGGCAGGGCACGTGGGCCGGTGGCAGCGGGTGCGCCAGCCGCGGTGACGCGCACGGCGCCGCCGGAGAACTTGTAGCCGCGGCCCGCGACGGTGCTGATCGCCTCCGCGCCCAGCAGCTTGCGCACCGCGGCGATCTGCACCGCGACATTGTTCTGCTCGACCACGAGGTTGGGCCACACGGCGTCCAGCAGTTCCTCCTTCGAGACGACGCGCTCCCGGTGCACGAGCAGCGCCAGCAGCACCTGGAAGGCGCGCGTGCCGATCGATTGCGGCCGGCCGTCGATCAGCAGCCGGCGTTCACCGACCAGGAGTTCCACGTTGTCGAACGCATATCGGGTGGCTGGTTGCACGGTGAACTTCCATCGTGAAGTGAGGCCCGGTCTCGCGGCACCTGAGGGGCGGATGCTGCCGAGGCAGGGCTCAGGATAGGTTCTCCTTCGCCATCGGAAAGATACTTTGCCCGGCAATTCGATACGCTGATGCATGCATCAGCCCACACCCTTGGGATATTGCCGCGGCTGCGGATGTGTTTGGGACCGTCCGCCTCACGGGTAGGGCGGGGGGGTGTCCGCGGACGCGACCCGGGCGGAGCTGGCCCGGTCGGTGTCGAGGGCGTTGCCGCCCGCCTTCGTGGCCTCGTGGCCGGCGTGTGTCGCATGGCGTTGCCACGCGGGGCTGACGATGCCCTTGCCGAGCTGGGCGAAGAAGCCCGCGTCCTCACCGTCGTGGTCACGGCGGGCATTCTTGACGTTGACGGCGGTGTACTGCGTCAACGCGGAGAATGTGCCCAGCACACCGGCCCCGAGCGTCACGGCCACCTGCGCGCCCGCGGAGAGTTTCGACAACCCGCCCGTCGCCGCCCCCACGCCGCGCACCAGGCCGACCGCGCCGGCGCCGCCGAGGCCCAGGAAGGCGAACTGCGCGGCGAAGCGCTGGCCCAGCTGCGCAGAGTACTCGAGCGGGGAGGTGAGCTTCGTCTTGCCCTCGCGCCAGGCGAACGCGACCGAGGTGTCCTGCATGACCTGCTCCAGCAGCATGCGCGCATGGCCACCCTCGCTGAGGTTCGTGACATTGCCGTCGCGCAGCCGATCGATGTCCGCCTGGCATTCGGCGATCGTCTCGCGCAGGGTCTCCAGCTCGGGGCGCCCCATCTCCGCATCGTTCTCCGATTCGGCATGCCCCGGCATGGCGGCGAGGCGGGCCTGCAGCTCGTCGACGTGCGCTGCGAGGTGGGTCGCCACGCGGCCGGCGATGGTGGTCTCGGGTTCGGCGAGCAGGTTGCGGAACTTGGTCTCGTCCACGCCCTCCGCCCCGATGGGGCGGCCCGCGTTCCAGTCCGCGTGGCCTTGCGCGTTGAGCAGGTCGCCGTACAGCAGGCCGAGCTTGTGCTCGTCCGCCTGGGCCTTCTTCTCGTCCAGCCCGGCGGCCCAGTGCTGCCCGGCCAGGGCGCCGAAGGCCAGGGTGACGGAGGTGGCGGTGATCCACCCCGCCGACACACCGCCTGCCTGCATGGCCGGCGCGAAGATGCCGCTGATCGCGCGGAGGGTGCGCCACGGCGCCTGGGCCGTGGTCGAATTGAACTGGCGGTCCTGCATGCCCTCCAGGCGGAAGGCATCCATCACGAGCGTACCGACCACCATCGCGCGCTCGGTCTGCTGCTGCTGGAGCGTTTCCAGTTCCTCGCGCTCGCCAGGCTCGAGCGTGGCGAGGAAGTTCTCGATGGCCTCCGGCGTCACCTCCGCATCGTCCGCGGCCCCGGCTGCGCGGTGGCGCGCGGTGATGCGGTCCATCAGCGTCTTCATCGCCTGTGCGTCCCGCACCGCGTCGGCTTCCAGCGCCTTGATCTGCTTCTCGATGTCCGGCAGCGTATCCCGGGCCTTGATGTTGCCGGGCATCTTGACCATCGGGGCGGACTTCTGCCGCATGAGGGTGATGGCCGAGACGATCGGGGTCTGCAGTGCCGCCGTGGCGAACGGCTGGACCACCAGCGCCGCAAGGCTCGCGTAGAGCACGTTGACCGGTGAGGTGTGCAGGGCGGCGACGGGGATCGCGCCATACAGTGCCGCCTGGAAGACGGAGCCGCTCGTGGGAATCCAGCGCCCGCCCTTGGCGGCGATGCGGTCCATCTCGGCCGCCTTCTCGGGTGTCAGGCCCAGCGCAGCGTTCCATTGGCCGATGACCTCGGGCGTGACCCGTTTCGCGAGTTCACCGTGGTCCTTCGGGGACGGTCCGCCGGCGAAGGGGTTGTGGCGCACGGCGTTGATCACGGCGGCCGCGGCCTCCAGGTCGACGGGACGGGCCTTCTGCGCGTCGAGCCGCCGCTGGAATTCCGGCAGCGTGCGGGCGAGGTGGATGTCGAGCTTCGGGTCGGCCGTGGCGGACGCGCTCGCCGTCGCGTCGGTCTGTGCGCTCTTGCCCGTCCGCGTCAATGCGGTCATCTGGATCGAACTGCGCGGGCGGATGGCCAGGTCGTCGGACGGTGCGCGGGACGTGGGCTGGTTGCCGGACCGCCGCACGAGCGTCGTTTCGCGATGGGAGGGCGCGGTCGCCGGATCGGGCGTGCGGGGGAGCGGGGTCGTGACCGTGGGCGTGGTGACCGAAGCGGACAGGGGGGTGGAGGGCGTCGATGCCATGGGTGATCCTCGGGGTCGTGGACAGTGATCGCCCTCCAAGTTAGGCGTCGCTCATGAACGCCCCATGACGGTGCTGGCGTGGCTTCGTTTGCGCACACGGGGCTTCGTTTCGGCCGGAACAGCCGTGCGGGCGCATCTGATGAAGACTGTATAAAATGACAGTATGTCTGCGCCACACCCCACCCCTCAGCCTTCCGGCTACAGCCGGGAGCGCGAGCCCGCGGCCGACGGCCCCGACGGCGAAGACGCCGGCGCATCGCCCGACCCCGGTTGGGTGCCGGTGGCTCCGCCGCTGAAGGGGCGGGGCACGGCCTGGTCCGTCGCCCACCGTTTCACGAGCGACCACCACGAGGCGTACGACGACGGCTGGGGCACGCTCGACCAGCAGGCGGCCGAAGAAATGCTGCCGCCGGACACCCGGGTGGTGGAGGAGCACGTCAAGTCCATCATCGCGGCGAACGACTCGCCCGACATCTCGTTCGACCTGTCCATCAACCCGTACCGTGGGTGCGAGCACGGGTGCATCTACTGCTTCGCCCGGCCCACGCACAGCTACCTGAACCTGTCGCCCGGCCTCGACTTCGAGACGCGCATCATCGCGAAGGTCAACGCGGCCGAACGCCTGCGCGAGGCGCTGATGCGGCCGAAACACGTGCCGAAGGTGATCAACCTCGGTTCGGCCACCGACGCCTACCAGCCGGTCGAGCGCCGGCTGCGCATCACCCGGTCGGTGATCGAGGTGCTGACCGAGTTCAAGCACCCGTTCTCGGTCATCACGAAGTCGTCCGGCATCGAGCGCGACCTCGACCTGATCGCGCCCATGGCGGCCCAGGGCCTCGCCATGGCCTTCGTGTCGATCACCACGCTCGACCCGGCGCTCGCCCGCATCCTCGAGCCGCGCGCGGCCTCGCCGGCGCGGCGGCTCAAGACGATCGAGGCGCTCGCGAAGGCGGGGGTGCCGGTGGGCATCAGCGTGTCGCCGCTGATCCCCTTCATCAACGAGCCCGAACTCGAGCGGGTGCTGGAGGCGGGCGCCTCCGCCGGCGCCACCAGCGGCTTCTCGATCGTGCTGCGCCTGCCGTGGGAGGTGAACCCGCTGTTCCAGCGCTGGCTCGACGAACACTTTCCCGACCGCGCCGCACGCGTGATGGCGCGGGTGCGCGAGATGCGCGGCGGCAAGGACTACGACGCCGCGTTCGGCCAGCGCATGCGGGGGCAGGGCGTGTGGGCCGACCTGATCACCCAGCGCCTGCGCAAGGCGCTCGTGCGGTACGGCCTCGACGGCGGCCGGCAGGTGCTCGACACCACCCGGTTCGAACGGCCGGTGCGTGTGGCGAACCCGGCGCAGGGCTCGCTGTTCTGACGGGGTTCAGCGCGCGGGGGCGGGCGCCGGCTGGGGGGCGCGTGCCGCCAGCGGGTGGGCCGAGGCATCGAACGCCTGCCCGAGCGGCGGCAGTGCGCCGCCCGTGGCCAGCGCCCGCTGCATCAGGTCGATCTCCTTCGACAGCGCTTCGGGCGTGTCGAGCCGCTCGCGGTGCCGCTGCAGGCTCATGCGGGCGAGGTCCACGAACTTGGTGTTGAGCGTGCGGCCGGCCTCGTGCACGAGGGCCTGGATGGCCTCCTGCTGGCGGCCTTCGAGGGCCAGCGCGACGGCCCGCTCCGCCTGTGCGGCCACGGCCTGCTGGGCCTCCGCCACCAGGGCGGCGAACGGTGGGTGGCTGGCCGCGGCCCCGGCCAGCAGGGCGGTGGTGGCGCGCGACGAAGCGAAACGTGTGGCCAGCACTGCGAGCCAGTCCGACGTGCCCGGGGGCAGGGCGACGTCGGCGGCGGCGAGGGTCGCGCAGACGGTCAGCAGGTTGCAGGCGGTCTCCAGGTCCAGCGCGGGATCCAGCACGCGGCCCCCCCAGGAGGCGAGCCGTTCGGCGAGTTCACCCGCCTGCTTGTGGGCGGCGAGCCCGAGCAGGCCGGCGATGTTCGCGAGGCGGACCAGGCGCGCGGCATCGACCTCCCGCGTCGCGGCGTCCTGGAGCTGGTCGAGCGCCCGCTGCAGGCCCTTCGAATCGCGTTGCTCGAAGCGCAGGCCGGCCAGCAGCACCAGCACCTGGGGATCGAACATGCGCGAGCCGGCGCCCAGCATTGCGGCGCGTTCGAGGGGTTTCATCGCGTCGTCCTTCTGCCCGGCATACCAGGCGAGCAGGCCGTACCGCTGCAGCCGGCCGATGGACCCGCGCGTGAACTCGGCGGCACGCCGGTAGGTCGCCGTGGCCGCGGACAGGTCGCCCTGCTCGACCTGCAGGCGCCCGAGGATGTCGAGCGCGTCGGTGTAGTTCGGCTGGTCGGCCACCAGGGCCTCGAGGCTTCGCGCGGCGGCGCCGGGCTGGTTCGAGGCGATCTGCGCGCGGGCCACGCCGAGGCGCGCCCACGGCACGTTGGCATGGCCTTCCAGCACCATCTCGTTGAGCTTGCGTGCGGCGTCGGGCTCGCCGATGCGCAGCAGCAACTCGGCCCCGAGCCGCGCCGCGTAGGCGTGGAACGGCCCCTGTTCCTTGAAGCGCTTCAGGCACAGCCGGGCTGCGGCGGCCAGGTCGCCGGTCTCCACCGGGGCGAAGATGTCCGCAAGCGCCTTCTTGCGCTTGCGCACCTGCACCAGCCGTTCGGCCAGCGCCGCGGCGGTGTAGGGCTTGAGCAGGTAGCTGTCGACGGCCGATTCGGCAGCGTCGACCACGGTGGTGGTGGACGCCGTGCCCGTCACGATGACGAAGACCGTGGACAGCGGCAGCAGCTGCAGGCGGCGCAGGTCGTCGAGCAGGTTCTGGCCCGAATAGCCTTCGGCTTCGAAATCCTGTTCGCACAGCACGATGTCGAACGGGCGCGACTCGAGCAGGCGGCGCGCATCGTGGATGCGGCTCGACTGCACGACCTGGCCCACGCCGAAGTCGCGCAATTGGGTCACCAGCATGCCGCGGGACGTGGGGTTCGCATCGATGACGAGTGCGGACGACTTCGCGATGTCGCGGTCGATCATCTGCATCTGAGGCTCCGGACTGAGGGAACGCGTACGGCTCCTGCGCCCCATATCGGCGTGGTGGACGGCCGACTTGAGCGCTGCCTTCGAGTGTCGCGCCGGACGCCGGAAAGCACAACGGCGCCCGAAGGCGCCGTTGGCAGGGACGGGCGGGCTGCGCTTACTTGAAGAGGTCCTTGACCCGGTGGGTCCAGCTCTTCGCGTTCGGCGAATGCTTGTCCGATTTGCTCAGCGACTCGTCGAGCTCCTTGAGCAGCTTGCGCTGGTGCTCGGTGAGCTTGACGGGCGTCTCGACGGCGATGTGGCAGTACAGGTCGCCCGGGTAGCTCGAGCGGATGCCCTTGATGCCCTTGCCGCGCAGGCGGAAGGTCTTGCCGTGCTGCGTGCCCTCGGGCAGTTCGATCTCGGCCTTGCCGCCGAGCGTGGGCACCTCGAGGCTGCCGCCCAGGCACGCCGTGGTCAGGCCCACGGGCACCGTGCAATGCAGGTCGTCGCCATCGCGCTCGAAGATGTCGTGCTGCTTGATGCGGATCTCGATGTACAGGTCACCCGCCGGGCCGCCATTGGTGCCCGGTTCGCCGTTGCCGGCCGAACGGATGCGCATGCCTTCGTTGATGCCGGCCGGGATCTTGACCTCGAGGGTCTTGTTCTTCTTGACCTTGCCTTGCCCGTGGCACGTGGTGCAGGGCTCGGGGATGATCTTGCCCGTGCCGCGGCAGTGCGGGCAGGTCTGCTGCACGCTGAAAAAGCCCTGGCGCATGTGGACCGTGCCGGCGCCGTTGCAGCTCGTGCAGGTCTTCGCGCTGGTGCCCGGTTTCGCGCCGGAGCCGTGGCAGGTCTCGCACTCGTCCCAGCTGGGGATGCGGATCTGGCTTTCCTTGCCGCGCGCGGCTTCCTCGAGCGTGATCTCCATCGCGTAGCTGAGGTCGGCACCGCGGTACACCTGCTGGCCACCCGCGCCCCCGCGGCGACCGCCGCCGAACACGTCGCCGAAGATGTCGCCGAAGGCCTCGGCGAAACCGCCGAACCCTTCCGCGCCAGGGCCGCCCGGACGGAAACCACCGGCGTTCGGGTCCACGCCCGCGTGACCGTACTGGTCGTACGCGGCGCGCTTGTCGCCGTCCGACAGCATCTCGTAGGCTTCCTTGACTTCCTTGAAGCTTTCCTCGGCCTTCTTCGCACCCTCGCCCTGGTTGCGGTCGGGGTGGTGCTTCATGGCCAGCTTGCGATAGGCCTTCTTGATGTCGTCGTCGGTGGCGTTCTTCGCCAGACCGAGGACTTCGTAGTAGTCACGCTTTGCCATGGTGTCTTGCAGTTCCTGAACAACGAAATCCCCCGCGGCCTGTTCGGCGCACGGGGGAGGCAGGGGGCCCGAAGGCCCCCGAGGGGCTGCCGTGCCGGATTACTTGGAGTCCTTGACTTCCTTGAACTCCGCGTCGACGACATTGTCGTCGGCCGGGGCCGACGACGACGGGCCGGCACCCTGCGGGGCTTCGGCGGCGCCACCGGCGGCGGCCTGCGCGGCCTGGGCATCGGCGTACACCTTCTCGCCGAGCTTCTGGCTCGCGGTCATCAGGGCTTCGGTCTTCGCCTCGATGGCCGCCTTGTCGTCGCCCTTGAGCGCTTCCTCGGCGTCCTTCAGGGCGGCCTCGATCTTCTCCTTCTCGCCGGCGTCGAGCTTGTCGCCGTGTTCACCCAGGCTCTTGCGCACGCTGTGGACCAGCGAGTCGGCCTGGTTGCGGGCCTGCACGAGCTCGAGCTTCTTCTTGTCCTCGGCCGCGTTGACTTCCGCGTCCTTGACCATCTGCTCGATCTCGGCTTCGCTCAGGCCGGAGTTGGCCTTGATCGTGATCTTGTTTTCCTTGCCGGTGCCCTTGTCCTTCGCGCCGACGTGCAGGATGCCGTTGGCGTCGATGTCGAAGCTCACCTCGATCTGCGGCGTGCCGCGCGGTGCCGGCGGGATGCCCTCGAGGTTGAACTCGCCGAGGCTCTTGTTGCCCGACGCCATCTCGCGCTCGCCCTGGTAGACCTTGATGGTCACGGCCGGCTGACCGTCTTCGGCGGTGGAGAACACCTGCGCGAACTTGGTCGGGATGGTCGTGTTCTTCTTGATCATCTTGGTCATCACGCCGCCCATCGTCTCGATGCCGAGCGACAGCGGGGTGACGTCGAGCAGCAGCACGTCGGTGCGTTCACCGCCGAGCACCTGGCCCTGGATGGCCGCGCCCACGGCGACGGCTTCGTCCGGGTTGACGTCCTTGCGCGGTTCCTTGCCGAAGAACTCCTTGACCTTCTCCTGGACCTTGGGCATGCGGCTCATGCCACCGACCAGGATCACGTCGTCGATGTCGGAGGTGGCGATGCCGGCGTCCTTGATGGCCGTGCGGCACGGCGCGATGGTGCGCTCGATGAGTTCCTCCACCAGCGACTCGAGCTTGGCGCGGGTCAGCTTGATGTTCAGGTGCTTCGGGCCCGAGGCATCGGCCGTCACGTACGGCAGGTTGATGTCGGTCTGCGCGCTGTTGGACAGCTCGATCTTGGCCTTCTCGGCGGCTTCCTTCAGGCGCTGCAGGGCCAGCACGTCCTTGCTCAGGTCGACGCCCTGTTCCTTCTTGAACTCGGCGATGATGTAGTCGATCACGCGCTGGTCGAAGTCTTCGCCGCCCAGGAACGTGTCGCCGTTGGTCGACAGCACTTCGAACTGCTTCTCGCCGTCGACGTCGGCGATCTCGATGATGGACACGTCGAACGTGCCGCCGCCGAGGTCGTACACGGCGATCTTGCGGTCGCCCTTCTCGTTCTTGTCGAGGCCGAACGCCAGCGCCGCGGCGGTGGGTTCGTTGATGATGCGCTTGACGTCGAGGCCGGCGATGCGGCCCGCGTCCTTCGTGGCCTGGCGCTGGGCGTCGTTGAAGTACGCCGGCACCGTGATGACGGCTTCGGTCACGGCTTCACCGAGGTAGTCCTCGGCGGTCTTCTTCATCTTGCGCAGCACTTCGGCGCTGACCTGCGGCGGCGCGAGCTTCTGGCCGCGCACTTCCACCCACGCGTCGCCGTTGTCGGCCTGCGCGATGGTGTAGGGCATCAGGTCGATGTCCTTCTGCACTTCCTTCTCGGTGAACTTGCGGCCGATCAGGCGCTTCACGGCGTACAGCGTGTTGCGCGGGTTCGTGACGGCCTGGCGCTTGGCCGAGGCGCCGACGAGGATCTCGCCGTCTTCCTGGTACGCGATGATCGACGGCGTGGTGCGGGCACCTTCACTGTTCTCGATCACCCGCGTGGTGTTGCCTTCCATGATCGCCACGCACGAGTTGGTGGTGCCGAGGTCGATGCCGATGATTTTTCCCATTTTTTCGCTCCTGCTAACTTTGAAATCTGATGAGTCCGAGGTGTGGATAACCCGGCTGTTTTCAAGGGGCCGTGCTTGTGGACGACCGCCTTTCCCTACACTTTTTATTTGGGCGCGGACACCGTGACCAGGGCCGGGCGCAGCACGCGGTCGGCGATCAGGTAACCCTTCTGCAGCACGGTGACCACCGTGTTGGGTTCCTGGTCGGCGGGCACGACGCTGATGGCCTGGTGCTGGTGCGGATCGAACTTCGTGCCGGCGGGCGGGGCGATCTCGAGCACCTTGTTGCGCTCGAGGGCCTGCGACAGCTGGCGCAGCGTGGCGTGCACGCCTTCCAGCAGCTGCTCGGGGGTGGCGGCCTGGATCGCGATGGCGGCCTCGAGGCTGTCCTTGACGGGCAGCAGGCTGTCGGCGAAGCCTTCGACGGCGAACTTGCGGGCCTTGGAGACTTCTTCCTCGGCGCGGCGGCGGATGTTCTCGCCTTCGGCCTTGGCGCGCAGGTAGGCGTCGGACATTTCTGCCAGGCGGGCTTCCGCGTCGGGTGCCACCGGTTCGGCGGTCACGTCAGGCGTACCGCCAACGTCTTGATTTTCCATGGGATTTTCGGGATTCTGCATGTGGAGACCTCTTCGACTCGTCCGCATCTGGGACCAGCCATGGCGGTTTCAAGAGGGGAATGTGGGAATTTTTTCGGTGCCTTGCGGCCGAGTCCGGAACGGCGTATTCGCGCGCGCCACCTGCCGTGGCAAACGCTATTCCTTGCTGGCGCTCCAGCGGTTCCAGTCGGCCAGCTGGCGGCGGTCGCGCTTCGTCGGGCGGCCCTGCTCGATGGACAGCGAGGGCTCCGGGGCTTCCCGCTGCCGCTGGGCGGCCTGCTCGCGCCGGACGACACTCTCCGGCGTCTCCTCGTAGAGGGCCTGCGCGACGGGGGCGGGCCCGCGCTGATGGCTCAGGCCCTTGACGACGATGGTGCGCACGACCGGGCCCTGGCGCACCTCGATGCGGTCGCCCAGGCGCACTTCGCGCGACGGCTTGGCGTCCAGGTCGTTGACCTGGACACGGCCCTTGCCGATTTCCTCGGTGGCCAGGCTGCGGGTCTTGAAGAAGCGGGCCGCCCAGAGCCATTTGTCCAGGCGCACACCGCCGGCGGAGGCCTTGGTGTCGGTGTTCATCGTCTCAGGTCCGGGTGTCCCGGTCGGCGGCCCGGGGCAGCCGCTGCAGCGGGGTTTCTGGCGCGGGGCCCGGGCGCGTGTCCCAGCCCTGCAGGTGCCGCTCGGCGAGCGCCGTCAGCGCGCGCACCCAGTCGGTCCGGTCGTTGAGGCACGGGATGTACCCGAACGTCGTGCCGCCCGCATGCAGGAACGCTTCGCGGGCTTCCTGGTTGATCTCCTCGAGCGTCTCCAGGTTGTCGCTGGTGAAGCCCGGGCACACCACGTCGACCCGGCGCACGCCCTGGCGGGCGAGGTTGGCGAGTGTGGGTTCGGTGTACGGCTGCAGCCATTCGGCCCGGCCGAGGCGGCTCTGGAAGGTCACCACGTAGTCGTTCGCCGAGATGCCCAGGCGTTCGGCCAGCAGGTGGGCGGTGCGCAGGCATTCGCCGTGGTACGGGTCGCCGAGCGTGACGCTGCGCTTCGGGATGCCGTGGAAGCTCATGACGAGCTTCTCCGGGCGCCCCTCGGCGTCCCAGTGGTCGGCGATGCGCCGGGCCAGCGCGCCGATGTACCCGGTGTCGTCGTGGAACCGGTTGATGAAGCGGAACTCGGGCACGGCGCGGATGCGGCGCGACCAGCCCAGCACCGCGTCGACCACGCTGGCGGTGGTGGAGGCCGCGTACTGCGGGTACAGCGGCAGCACGAGCACGCGGGTGGCACCGGCGGCCTTCAATTCGTCGAGCACGGCCGGGATGGACGGGCTGCCGTAGCGCATGCCGTAGCGCACGAGCACGCGGTGGCCGCGTTCGCCGAGGTTGCCGGCCAGGCGCTTGGCCAGCACGTCGGTCCAGGTGGTGAGCGGGGAGCCTTCCGGGGTCCAGATGCTGGCGTAGCGGGCCGCCGACTGGCGCGGGCGCACCCGGAGGATGACGCCGTGCAGGATCAGCCACCAGAGGGGCCGCGGGATCTCGACCACGCGCGGGTCGCCCAGGAACTCGGCGAGGAAGCGGCGCACGGCCGAGGGGGTGGGGGCGTCGGGCGTTCCAAGGTTGCACAACAGCACGGCGGTGGTGTCCGCAGCATCGGCGGGGCGTGCGGGTTCGGGGGCGAAACTCATGGAACGGCGGGACTCCGGTGGGACGGCGTGAACCATTGATTATCGGCGCGCCGGGACCACCCTGGTCGTGTCATGCCGCCGCGGTGGCCGTGCCGCCGCCGCGCAGCTGCCGGCCGATGGCGTCGATGTCGGCCAGCACCGCGCCGATGTCGATGGGTTTGGTCCAGTAGCCGATGAAGCCGGCCTCGTAGGCGCGCTGCACGTCCTCGGGCATCGCGTCGGCCGAGCACATGTAGGCCGGCGCGGTGGCCAGGCCCGGCATGGCCCGCAGCTGGCGCAGCACGTCGAAGCCGGACATGCCGGGCAGGTGAGCGTCCAGCACCAGCACCTCGGGCAGCCACTCGCGGGCGATGGCCAGGGCCTCCTCGCCGTCCTCGGCGACACGCAGCTCGACCTGGCTCGCGTTCATGCGCAGGGCGCCCTCGAAGAGGATCGCGTTGATGCGGTTGTCCTCCACGTACAGCATGCGCAGCGGGATGCGGGCCGGTGGTGCGTGATCGTCGCTGTCGGGCATGGTGGGCGTGGAATCGTGTGAGGTGTCGGGGGCGTCGTCGGTCGGCAGTTCGATCGAGACGCGGGTGCCGCGGCCGGCGAGGCTGCTGACCTCGAGGCGTCCGCCGATGGCCTGGGTCAGGCTGCGGGCGATGATGAGTCCGAGGCCGGTGCCCTCGACGCTGGAGGTCTCCTTGCCCAGGCGTTCGAACGGCTGGAACAGCCGGGCCATCTGCGCGTCGGTCATGCCGGGTCCGGTGTCCTCGATCACGAGGGCCAGGGTGTGGTGGCGTCCGGCGCGGGTGGACAGGCGCACCGTGCCGCCGGCGACGTTGTACTTGATGGCGTTGGAGGCGATGTTGAGCACGACCTGGCGCAGGCGCTGCACGTCCGCGCGCACCCACAGGCCGGCCTCCAGCTGGTTGTCGAGCGTGACCTGGCGCTTGGCCGCGGACGGCCGCAGCAGCTCGAGCGCGCCGAGCACCAGCTCGTCGAGCGCGACCGGGCCGAGGGCGAGCGACATCGCGCCTTCCTCGACCTTCTGCAGGTCCAGCACGTCGTTGATCAGCGCCAGCAGGTGCTGGCCGGCGTTGAGCACGTGGTCGGCGTAGCCGCCGATCTCGGTGCCGTCGCCGCCGCCCGGGGTCATGCGCATCAGCTGCGCGAAGCCGATCACGGCGTTGAGCGGCGTGCGCATCTCGTGGCTCATGCGCGAGAGGAACTGCGACTTGGCCTGGCTCGCGAGTTCGGCGGCCTGCTTCTCGCGCAGCGCCTGCTCGGCCTGCTTGGCGCTCGTGATGTCCGAATGCGTGCCGACGACCCGCAGCGGCCGGCCCTCGGCGTTGTGCCCGACCACCTTGCCGCGGTCGAGGATCCACAGGTCGTGGCCGTCGCGGTGGCGCACGCGGTGCTCGGACTGGTAGAGGACGGTCTCGCCGCGCAGGTGGCGGCGCAGCCCGGCCATCACGCGGGGGAGGTCGTCGGCGTGGATGCGGGAGGTCCACTCCTCGAGCGAGTCGCCGATCTCGTGTTCGGCGTAGCCCAGCATCTTCTTCCAGCGCGGGGAGTAGTAGACCTTGTTGGTCTGCGCGTCCCAGTCCCACACGCCGTCGCCCGAGCCTTCCAGCGCGAACTTCCAGCGCTCCTCGGCCGCCACCAGGGCCAGCTCGGAGGCGCGCTGCTGCGTCACGTCGCGGAAGGTCAGCACCACCGAGAAGGTGCTGCCCTCGGGGCGCAGCTGAAGCGGGTGGGCGTTGAGTTCGATCCAGCGCAGCTGGCCGTCCGGCCGCCTCAGCGCATGCACCTGCCGCGACAGCGGCTGGCCGCTGCGCACCACGCGGTGCACCGGGTGCTCGTGGGACGCGAGCGGGCGGGCCGACGCCGACATGAACTCGAACGGCCACCCGTCCGTCGCGCCCACCACGGCGGATTGCTCGACCCCGAGCACGTCGCAGCCCGCGGGGTTGATGGCGATGATGGTGAGCGTGGGGGTCACGACGACCAGGCCGTCGCTGATGGCCAGCGCCACCGAGCGATACAGCTCCTCGCTCAGGCGCAGCTTGTCGGCCGCGCGCGTCTGTTCGGTGACGTCGTGCAGCACGCCGATGAAGTGGCTCAGGCTGCCGGCGGCGTCGAACACGGGCGCGACGTGCAGTGCGTTGGTGAACGGCGTGCCGTCCTTGCGCACGTTGTTGATGACGACGCTGCACTCGCGCCGCTCGGCGATGGCGTCGCGCAGCCGCGAGAGGCCGGGCTGCGCGGTGAAGTGGCCCTGGAGGATGCGGCAGTTGCGGCCCAGCACCTCGGCCTGCGTCCAGCCCGTGAGCGACTCGAAGGCCGGGTTCACGTACACGAGCGGCAGGTCGGGCTGCGTGGCGTCGCACACGCACATGGGCAGCGCCGCGGCGGCTTCCACGCCGCGTTTCATCACCATCAGGTCGCGTTCGAGCGCGCGCAGGTCGGTCAGGTCGCGGGTGACGTAGAGCGCGCGCCGCCCCGGCATGGGCGACACACGCGCCTCGAACCACCGGGCGACGCCGTCGAGGGTGCGCAGCGGGTACTCGTGGCGCTGCACCTCGCCGGTCTGCAGCGCGCGCGTGATGGCCTCCTGCGCGCGCTCGGCCATGCCGGGCGACAGCCCCGTGCCGAAGGGCAGGCCGCGCACGGCGGGCCAGTCCTGCACCAGCATCGGGTGCGTGGGCGAGCTGCACTCGATGAAGTGGCTGTGCTCGTCCAGCACGAACCAGAGGTCGGGCACGGCCTCGAGCACGGCGGTCAGGCGCTCCTGCGATTCGCGCAGCTCGCCCTCGCTCGCGGCGAGTGCCAGCTCGGCGCGCTTCTGGTTCGTGATGTCGATCGACATGTGCACGGTGTTGCCGTTGGCCAGGCAGCGCGCGCTGACCATCAGCCACTTGTCGCGCCAGCGCACCTCGTGTTGCTCGCCGTGTTCGGACGCGATGGACAGGCGCCAGTGGATGAAGGCCTCCTCGCGCCCGACCGCGTCCGGGTACTCGCCCTGTTCGGTCATGCGGCGCACGAGGTCGGGCCAGCGGGACGTTTCCGTGAAGCCGGCCGGGAAGGGCGCGATGATGTTCCGCCAGGCCGCGTTGCAGCGGATCATCTGCCCGGTCTCGTCGGTGATCATCACGCCGGCCACGAGGCTCTCGAGGGCATCGCTCAGCAGCTGCTCGGCTTCGAGGGCGGCCTGCTGCGCCCTCAGCCGTGCCGTGATGTTGCTCGTGGCGCCGCGGTAGCCGCGGAACTCGCCCTTGCTGTCGAACACCGGGTTGCCGCTGATGCTCGTGATGACCACGCCGTTCGGCGTGGGGCGGTCGGCGATGACGTCCTTGAACGGCTCGCGCGCGGCGCGTGCGGCGATGTAGCGGTCCCACGAGTTGGTGGTGTCGGCCGGGCTGCGCCGGTTGATGTCGACCATGGTGCGGCCGAGGTTCTCGGTGGGGGCCTTGCCCGTGTGCGACTCGATGCTGTCGGACGCCCACGTGAGGCGGCCCTGGGCGTCGGTCTCCCACAGCCAGTCGCTGCTCGAGAGGCTGGCCGTGCGCACCCGCGCGGCCTGCAGGCGCATGCGCCGCTCGCGGATGCGGGACGCGAGCATCGCGTTGCAGACCTCGGCGACCTGCCGCAGCGATTCGTGGCCGGCGGTCTCGAGCGCGCCCGGCGCGGTGTCGAGCACGCAGACCGTGCCCACGCGGTGGCCGTCCACCGTGAGCGGGAAGCCGGCGTAGGCCCGCACGCGGGGGGTGTCGAGCACGAGGGGGTTGTCGGCGAAGCGCGGATCCTGGCGCGCGTCGGGCACCTCGAACACGGCAGTGTCCCCGATGGTCAGCGCGCAGAAGGAGAGGTGGCGGGCCGTGGTGTGGGCCGGCAGGCCGACCGACGCCTTGACCCACACGCGGTCTTCGTCGACCAGCGCGATGGCGGCCATGGGCCGCCCGAGCTGCTTCTGGAGCAGCTGCACGACCGCATCGAACGCGGGTTCGGGGTCGGTGTCGAGGATTCGCAGTTCGCGCAGGACCTGCAGCCTTCCGGGCTCATCGGCAGCGGGGAGGGGGGCGGGCAGCATGAGGGATGACTGTAGCGGAGAATGTCCGGCATGACGGCTGGTTCTCTCCCCGAGTCGGTACTTCCGGCAATTCTTCCACCCCTGGCGCTGAGCTTCGACCTCGACGACACGCTGTGGCCCATCTGGCCCACGATCGAACGGGCCGAACGGCTGCTGCACGGGTGGCTCCAGGTCCACGCGCCGGCCACGGCGGCACGCTTCGATGCCGCCGGGCTGCGCCTGCTGCGCAACGACATCGCCCGGCGGTTCCCCGAGTGGGGCCATGACCTGAGCCGCATGCGCCGCGAAAGCCTGCGCGAGGGGCTCACGCTCGCGGGCGACGACCCGGCGCTGGCCGAGCCGGCCTTCGACGTGTTCTTCGAGGCGCGCCAGCAGGTCGAGCTGTACGCCGACGCACGCGAAGGACTCGAGCGGCTCGCCCGCCGCTTCCCGCTCGTGGCCGTCACCAACGGCAACTCCGACCTCGCCCGGGTCGGGCTCGACGGCGTCTTCCGGCAATCCTTCAGCGCCAGCAAGTTCGGCATCGGCAAGCCCGACGCGCGCATCTTCCACGCGGCCTGCCGGCACCTCGACCTGCGGCCGCACGAGGTGCTGCACATCGGCGACGACCTGGCGCTCGACGTCGCCGGCGCGCTGCACGCGGGGCTGGAGGCGGTGTGGATGCGGCGCCACGAAGGCGCGGGCGACGAGGTGGCGCCGGTGCTGTCGCGGCCGTATCACACGGTGGCCGACCTCACGGAGCTGGCCGACGCGCTCGGTTGCTGAACGCGCCGCAGGGAATCAGCGGAACGCGAACTCGACCGGCGACTGCGGCTGGGTGTCGGAGAAGCGCATCACCTCGAAGCGCACGTGCGGTGCGGTGGGGTCGCTCAGCGAGGCGCCGAGGCCCAGCGTGCCGCTGCCGTGCAGCGTGCAGGTGCCGCGGCGCAGCGAGATGATCTCGGAGCCGCCGGTGAAGCGCACGTAGGTGCCGTTGAAGCTGAGGTCGGTGAGCTGGAAGGCGCCGCCGTGCCAGT
>Ga0247823_10000009_pt1 | contig 116922 bp, 105 predicted proteins | sample 13C_PalmiticAcid_2_FD_192426 | JGI IMG/M metagenome (GOLD analysis project Ga0247823, IMG submission 192426) | Soil microbial communities from agricultural site in Penn Yan, New York, United States - 13C_PalmiticAcid_Day30 | ecosystem: Environmental > Terrestrial > Soil > Agricultural land... | reverse complement strand
GTCCACCGCCGCCCTGGCCCGCCTGAAGCGCCTGCCGCGCGAGACGGCGATGGACGCCATGGGCTATGCCCTGGCCTTCAGCAGCGGCACCATGCAGGCTCACACCGAAGGCAAGCCCGCCCTCCCCGTCCAGGTCGCCGCCGCCGCCCGCTCGGCCCTGCAGGCGATCGACGTCGCGCAGGCCGGCCTGCCTGGTCCGCGCGACTGGCTTGAGGGTCCCTTCGGCTACCTGCCGCTGTTCGAGGCCGGCTTCGACCTCGAACCGGTGCTGGCCGACCTCAAGGACCGGCGCCGCATCGCCGAGGTCGCCTGCAAGCCCTTCCCCACCGGCCGCGCCTGCCACGGCGGCTTGGTGGCGATGCGCAAGCTCAAAACCGAGCACGGCGTGGGTCCTGGCGACCTCGACAGCCTGACCTATTCGGCCCCGCCACTGATCCGCCACCTGGTGGGTCGCGTCGCCAAGCCGGAGATGGACACCGCCTACGCTCGCCTGTGCCTGCCCTACCTGGCCGCCGTCATGCTTACCCGGGGCCGCGTGGGCCTGGACGACTACACGACCGAGCGCCTGAACGAGCCCGAGGTGCTGGCCCTGGCCGCACGCATCGTCGTCGACAGCGACGGCAATCCCGACCCCGCCGCCTTCGTGCCGGCTAGCGCCATCGCCCGCCTGAAGGATGGCCGCGAGATCGTGCTCGACGTCACCGCCCAGCTGGGCTCGCCCGACTTCCCGATGAGCCGCGACGAGCACCTGGAAAAGGCCCGTTCGTGCCTGGCCTTCGTCGGCATGGAGGCCGTCCACGCCTCTCTGACCGACCTCTTTGACCGCTTCGACACCCTGGCCGACGCCCGCGAGGCCTTCCTCCTCGCCAGCGGCGGCTGAGCTCCCCAAGGTTTCCCCATGTCTCACCAGACCTACTGGCAGTCGCTCGACTATCCGGCCATCGTCGCCGACCACCCGATCGGCGAGGCCTTCACCCGGTTCGCCACAACCACCAGCCGCGACGAACTGCGGGCGTTGCAGAACCGCCTGTTCCTGCGCTGCGTGGCTCGAGCCTGGAAGACGACCTTCTATCAGCGCCTCTGGGGCGCGGCCGGGATCCAGCCCGGCGACATCCGCTCGCTGGACGACCTGCCCAGGCTGCCCAGCTTCGACAAGTCCGACATCATGGCCTCGCTGGAGCGCCAGCCGCCGTTCGGCGACTTCGCCGGCTTCGAGGGCTATCCGCACGGCGGGCGGCCGCCGGTGATGCTGCACACGACCTCGGGCACCACCGGTTCACCCCAGGTGCTGCTGTTCGGCCCCAAGAGCCGCGAGGTGCAGAACCTGCTGCTGGCCCGCAACTACCAGTTCCAGGGATTGGCGCCCGACGACGTGGTCCACTCGGTCTACGGCCACGGGATGATCAACGGCGGCCACTACGTGCGCGAGGCCGTGACCCGCTGGACCAGCGCCGTCTTCCTGTCGGCCGGCACCGGGGTCGAGACCCGCTCGGCCCAGCAGGTCGAAGTGATGAAGCGCTTCGGCGCCACCGTGCTGGTGGGCTTTGGCGACTACCTCAAGAAACTGGCCGACACGGCCGTCGAGATGGGCATCGAGCCGGGCCGTGACATTCCGGTGCGGCTGATCTCGGCGCACCTGGGCCGCGAGGACCGGGCGGCGATGGAGAAGGCCTGGGGCGGGGCCAAGTGCTTCGACTGGTACGGCGTGGGCGACACCGGCCTGATCGCCGGCGAAGGCCCCGACCGCGACGGCCTCTACGTGCACGAGGACGCCCATTACCTGGAGATCTGCGACATCGACACCGGCGCGGCCGTCGCCCCCGGCGAGTTGGGCGACATGGTGGTCACCTGCCTCTTCAAGGACGATCTCTATCCGCTGATCCGCTTCAACACCCACGACGTGACGCGGGCGATCCCCAAGCCATCCTCGATCGACGTAGTGTTCCAGCGGATCGAGGGGTTCCTGGGTCGTTCGGACAACATGGTCAAGATCCGCGGCATCAACATCTTCCCGCAGGGCGTCGGCGCGATGCTCGAGCATGCGCCGGCCTTTGCGGGCGAATTCATCTGCCGCGCCCGTCGTGACGCCACCGGCCGCGACAGCTTCTCGGTGACCGCCGAAACCACGGCGCCGACGGCGGAATGGCGCGATATCGCCAGCTTTTATGGCGAGGTCCTCAAGCGCAAGATCGGCATCGAGGTCGAGGTCGAGCTGGCCCCGAAGGGCGCCACGGCGGGCCTGACCCAGATCGACGTGCGCCAGAAGCCGATCCGCCTGATCGACGAGCGCTACTGAGGTGACGGGTTTTTCCGACCCCATCGTCGCGGCCGGCGTCGCCGGCTTGCCCGCGCTCTACGCCGCCGGCGTCAGCCCCGTGGACGTCACCGAGGCCTACCTCGCCCGGATCGAGCGCTTGAACCCCGCGATCAACGCCGTGGTCGAACTGGACCCCGCCGGCGCGCGGATCGAGGCGCGGGCCAGCGCCCGGCGTTGGGCGGAGGGCAAGCCGCTGTCGCCGATCGACGGCGCGCCGATCGCCGTGAAAGCCAACATCGCCGTCGAGGGCATGGCGCATACCGCAGGGATCAAGGCCTACGCCGGCAATGTCGCGCCGGCCGACGCCGCCTGCGTGGCGCAATTGCGCGCGGCGGGCGCGGTGATCCTCGGCACGCTGAACATGCACGAGGCCGCGCTGGGCGCGACCAACGACAACCCCTTCCTGGGACGCTGCGAGAACCCTCATCGCGCCGGCTTCACCCCCGGCGGCTCCTCGGGCGGCTCGGCGGCGGCCGTGGCGGCAGGACTGTGCGCCGCGGCCCTCGGCACCGACACGATGGGCAGCGTACGCCTGCCGTCGTCCTATTGCGGCGTCGTGGGCTACAAGCCGGCGCTGGGCGCGATCCCGACCGACGGCGTCACGGCGCTGTCCTGGACCCTCGATCACGTCGGCGTCCACGCCCGCTCGGTCGAGGACGCGGCGCTGGTCGCGCGCGCTTGCGGCGTCGAGGAAGGCTCCGAGACCGACGAACCACCGCTGGCGGTGCTGGATCTCGACGACCTGGTGACGCTGGAGCCGGCAGTAGCGGCCAGCTTCACCCGCACCCTGGACATCCTGACGGCCGCAGGCTGGCGGTTGAAGCGGCTGCGGATCGACGACCTGGACCTCGGCGCGCTGCGCCGCGCCGGCCTGCTGATCAGCGAGGTCGAGGGTGGTATCGAGCATCGCCGCGCCCTGGCCCTGGACCCGGAAGGCTTCACGCCGGAGCTGCGGTCGCTGCTGGCCTGGGGGGGGCGACAGACGCCAGCCCGCCTGGCCGAAGCCTATCGCCTTCTGGCTGAAAGCAAGCGGAAAATCCTGGATACAACAAGGCCATATTCCGGAATTCTGACCCCGACGACACCACAACGGGCCTTCGCCTTCGGCGCCCCGGTCCCCGCCAGCCAGGCCGACCTGACGGCCCTGGGCAACGTGCTGGGAGCCCCGGCGTTCGCCCTGCCCGCCGGCGAGGCCGACGGCCTGCCGCTGTCGCTGCAGGTGATCGGTATGACCGACGGCCCTACCCAGACCCTGGCCGTGCGACTGGCTCGCGCCCTGGCTCCAGCCGCCGTTCCGGAGACCTTCCGATGACCGCCTTCGCCGAGGGGGCCTTGACCCTCGCCATCAACGGCGATGTCGCGACCCTGGCCTTCGACCGGCCCGCCAAGCGTAACGCCATCACGCTGGCCATGTGGCGCGCCCTGCCCGAAGCCTGCGCCGCCTTCGCCTCCTCGGACGCCAAGGTGCTGGTCGTCACCGGACGCGCCGGCCATTTCGCGGCCGGGGCCGACATCGGCGAGTTCGAGGCGGTGTATGCGACGCCGCAGAGCGCCGCCGACTACAACGCCGCCATCGCCGCCGGGATCGGGGCGATCGCGGAACTGCAAAAGCCCGTGCTGGCCGCGATCGAAGGCGCCTGCGTCGGCGGCGGCCTGGCCGTCGCCCTGGCCTGCGACCTGCGGATCGCCGCGTCGGACGCGCGCCTGGCCATCACGCCCGCCAAGCTCGGCCTGACCTACAGCCTGGAAGACACCAAGCGCCTGGTCGGCGCCGTCGGCGCGTCGGCGGCGCGGGACATCCTGTTCACGGGGCGGCTGCTGGGCGCCGAGGAAGCGCTCCGGCTTGGGCTGGTCGACGCGGTGGAAGTCGATGTTCCGGCGGCCGCGACCGCCAAGGCGGCCGAAATCGCGGCGGCCTCTCAAGTGACGGTCCGGGCGATCAAGGCGACGATCCGAGCCATCCTGGCCGGCGCCGTCGAGGACGACGCGGCGACGCGGGCGGCCTTCGTGGCCTCGGTGTCGGGGCCGGACTTCATCGAGGGGCGCTCGGCGTTCCTGGAGAAGCGGAAGCCGGTGTTTCCGGAGCGGTGAGAACCGCTTAGCACCGTAAGTTCAAACTAGATCGCCTTCCTGGGCCTTGCGCCCAGGATCCAGGGTTCAACCGCTCAGACCTCGGCAGGAAGGCCAAGGTCTGAGCGGTCGCCAGCATGGGCCCTCGCCACAAGGGCGAGGGAGGCAAGCTTTGTTGGCTCGGGCGGGCGCGCGAACGCCCTACCGCTCCAGTTCAACCAGTTCGTACCAGGTCTGCATGTAGCCGCCGACGCCGCCCTTCACGAACAGCGAGTGATCGTCGGCAGTCACCCACATGTCATAGGTCGGGTGCTCGCCGTCCTTGCTGACCATGCCGCCGTCCTCGCCGAGGAAGCGGAAACGGCGGCAGGCGAAGGTCCCGGCCGGCGTCGTGGTTTCCTCCTCGCCGACATATTCCAGCGTGATGCTGCTCTCGACGATCTGCGGCGGGGTGGCGCCCCGGTGGTCGACCGAGGGCAGGAAGATGCGCAGCTTGCGCTTGTGCGGCCCCTTGGCGACGTCCATCACCTTGCAGATGTAGGCGTCGCCGATGATCGGATGGGTGCCGAAGCCGTCGAAGAAGCCATTGGTCGGCATCTTCTGCGACAGGCGGCCAATCGACGGACCGTAGCTCTCGCACTCGATGAAGTCCTCCGTGAACCGGAACCAGCCCGAGCCCATGAACCTGTCACCGACCGTCAGGCGCAGGTGCAGGTCCATCGGCCGGCCGTGCTCGTCGAGCGAATAGATCGCGTCGCGCAGGACGGTGGGATCGGGCTCGTCGATCTCGCACTGGGCGCGGATCGTCACCTTGCCGTCGGTGTGGCGGGTCATGGTGAAATGCTCGCGACCCCGCTCCTGGCCTTCCCGGCCGGGCTTGCGCGAGGTGTAGAGGATCTTTCCGCGGATGGTCTGGTGCTTCATCGCTCGCCCTCCCCTCAGAACGCCGCCAGGCCGGTGATCGCCCGGCCCAGGATCAGGGCATGGACGTCGGCCGCGCCTTCGTAGGTGTTGACCGTCTCGAGGTTGGCGGCGTGGCGCATCACGTGGCTGGCGCCGGAGATGCCGGCGCCGCCGTGGATGTCGCGCGCTTCGCGGGCGATGATCAGGGCCTTGCCACAGTTGTTGCGCTTCAGGAGGCTGATGGCCTCGGGGACCCAGTCGCCGGCGTCGAGGCGACGGCCCAGGGCCAGCGCGCCTTCGAAGCCCAGGGCGATCTCGGTCTGCATGTCGGCCAGCTTCTTCTGGATCAGCTGGCGGCCGGCCAGCGGACGGCCGAAGACGACGCGGTCGGCCACATAGGCCGCGCTGGTCTCCAGGCAGAAGCGCGCAGCGCCCATCGCGCCCCAGGCGATGCCGTAGCGGGCCTTGTTGAGGCACGAGAACGGACCGCGCAGACCCTTCACGCCCGGCAGGATGGCGTCGTCGGACACCAGCACGTCCTGCAGCACGATCTCGCCGGTGATAGAGGCGCGCAAGCTGAGCTTGTCGTCGATCTTCGGGGTGCTGAACCCCTCGGTCCCGCGCTCGACCAGGAAGCCGCGGATCTCGCCGTCGAGCTTGGCCCAGACCACCGCCACGTCGGCGATCGGGCTGTTGGTGATCCACATCTTGGCGCCGTTGAGCAGATAGCCGCCGTCGACCTTGCGGGCCACGGTGCGCATCGAGCCCGGGTCCGAACCGCCATCGGCCTCGGTCAGGCCGAAGCAGCCGATCAATTCGCCCCGCGCCATGCCGGGCAGCCACTTGCGCTTCTGCTCTTCCGAGCCGAAGGCGTAGATCGGGTACATGACCAGCGACGACTGCACGCTCATGGCCGAGCGATAGCCGCTGTCGACGGCCTCGATCTCGGCGGCGATCAGGCCGTAGGCCACGTGGCTGACGGCCGCGCCGCCATATTCCTCCGGCAGGGTCGAGCCGAGCAGGCCCAGCTCGCCCATCTCCTTCATGATCTCGCGATCGAAGCGGCCGTCGGCATAGGCGGAGACCACGCGCGGCAGCAGTTGCTCCTGGGCGTAAGCGCGAGCGGCGTCTCGGATCAGGCGCTCGTCCTCGGTCAGGCGGGCGTCGAGGGCGAGCGGGTCGCGCCAGTCGAAGGCGGGGATGGTGCGGGCGGCGTCGAGGGGCATGGCCGTGAAGTCCTCCGGCGGCCGGAAATGACCGCACAGCAATTGATCTGAACTTCCGCCTTTCTAGCCGGGGGTCCCGCGCCTACCCCGGTCGCCGCTGGATTTGACCGGGAGGCGACTAGGTTGGACGGACGGACGCTCGTCGAGAAGGTGATCGCCAAGGCTGCGGGCCTGCCGGACGTGCGCGCCGGCGACCTCGTGACGGCCAAGGTGGATCTGGCCTTCGCGCACGACAGCAGCGGCCCGCGCCGCTGGCGTCCGCTGCTGGAAGAGCTTGGCGTCGGCCTATGGGACCCGGCCAAGGTGGCCATCGTCTCCGACCACTATGTGCCGGCCGTCGACGCGGAGTCGGCGGCGATCCTGAAGACCACCCGTGACTTCGCCCGCGACTATGGCGTCTCGGCGTTCTTCGACATGGTCGGCATCTGTCACCTGGTGCTGCCCGAGCACGGCCTGATCCGTCCGGGCGCCTTCATCGCCGGCGGCGACAGCCATACGCCCACGGCCGGCGCCTTCGGGGCCTACGCGGCCGGCTACGGCGCCACGGACATGGCCGCCATCGCCGCCACCGGCGAGACCTGGCTGGCCGTGCCCGAGACGATCCGCGTCGAGTGGACCGGCAGCTTCGCCCGCGGGGTCACCGCCAAGGACGTCATGCTGTTCCTGTGCCGGGAGCTGGGCATGGACAACGCCTTCAAGGCGGTGGAGTTCGCCGGCCCCCTCGTTGAAGCGATGCCGATCGCCGAGCGCATGGTGCTGGCCAACATGGCGGCCGAACTGGGCGCCGAGACGGGGGTGGTTGCGCCGGACGCCGTCACCTTCGCCTATCTGGCCGCGCGCGGCGCACCGGTGGCGGACGAAGCCGCGGCCCTGGCCCTGCACTCGGACGCCGACGCGACCTACGCCGCCATTCACCGCTTCGACGCCTCCGACCTCGCGCCGCAGATCGCCGCACCGCATTCGCCGGCCAACACCCGCGACGCATCGGATTTCGCAGAGGTCCACATCGACCAAGCCTATATCGGCGCCTGCGTGGGGGCCAAGATCGAGGACCTGCGCATGGCCGCCGACGTGTTGAAGGGCCGCCGCGTGGCGTCGGGCGTGCGGCTGCTGGTGGCTCCGGGCTCGGCACGGACGGCTGAACTGGCCGCGCGCGAGGGCGTGATGGAGACCCTGCTGGCGGCCGGGGCGGTGCTGATGCCGTCGGGCTGCGGAGCCTGCGCCGGCATGGGCGCGGGAATCCTGGCGGAAGGCGAGACCTGCATCTCGTCGACCAATCGCAACTTCCAGGGCCGCATGGGCCATGCCGGGGCCAACGTCTATCTCGGCTCGCCCTACGCCGTGGCAGCCGCGGCCGCCGCCGGCCGCATCGTCGATCCCCGCCCCTTCCTGACGGGAGCCGCCTGATGTCCCGCGCCTTCGTCTTCGGCGACGCCATCGACACCGACCTGCTGGCTCCCGGCAACCTGATGAAGCTGCCGCCGGCGCAGCTGGCGCAGCATTGCCTGCGGGCCATCGCGCCGGACTTCGCTTCCACGGTTCAGCCCGGCGACGTCGTGTTCGCCGGCGCCAATTTCGGCCTCGGCTCGTCGCGCGAGCAGGCGGCCGTCTCCCTACGACTACTTGGCGTCTCCGCGGTGCTGGCGACCTCGTTCGCCCGCATCTTCTACCGCAACGCCATCAACCTCGGCTTGCCGGCCTTCGTGTTTCCCCAGGTCGGCGAGGTGAGCGACGGCGATCGGGTCCTTCTGGATCCGGTCGCCGGACGTCTCGAGAACATCACCACGGGCAAGACCTACGCCCTAACGCCGATCCCGCCGCACCTGATGGCGATGATCGAGGACGGCGGCCTTATCCCGCACCTGAAACGACGCCTGAAGGGAGCCGCCGCATGAGCCTGCGCGACCGCCTCGCCCAAGACACGCCGCTACTGGCCCCCGGCGCCTATGACGCCCTCTCGGCCCTGCTGATCGAGCAGGCCGGCTTCGAGGCGATCTACCTCTCGGGCGCCTCGATCGCCTATACTCAGCTGGGACGACCCGACATCGGCCTCGTCTCGTTCGACCATGTGGCCGACGTGGTCGGCCGGGTGGCCGAGCGCGTCTCCCTGCCCCTGATCGTCGACGGCGATACGGGCTTCGGCAACGCCGTCAACGTGCAGCGCACGGTGCGGATCTTCGAGCGCATGGGGGCCTCGGCCATCCAGCTCGAGGACCAGACCTTCCCCAAGAAGTGCGGCCACCTGTCGGACAAGGGCTTGGTCTCGACCCAGGAGATGTCGGGCAAGATCCGCGCGGCGCTCGACGCCCGGGCCAGCGACCAGACCCTGATCATCGCCCGCACGGATGCGATCGGCGTCGAAGGCTTCGAAGCTGCGCTCGACCGCGCCCACGCCTACGTCGAGGCTGGGGCCGACGTGCTGTTCGTCGAGGCCCCGCGCACCATCGGCGAGATGAACGCCATCGCCCACGCCTTCGCCGGGCGCGTGCCGCTGCTGGCCAACATGGTCGAGGGGGGCAAGACCCCGCTGCTGGACGCCGCCGAACTGGGCCGCATCGGCTTCAAGCTGGTGATCTCGCCCGGCGCGCTGGTGCGGGCCCTGGTGCCGACCGCCGAGGCCTTCCTGGCCAGCCTGAAGGCCAACGGCGCGACCCGTCCGTTCGCAGAGCGGATGATCGACATGGGCGGCGTGAACGACCGCATCGGCCTTGCTGATATGGCCAAGACCGGCGCGGCCTACGCCGCCGGGTGAGTCTGGAGGCGTAACCGATGCAGGCCGATCCCAACCTCTACGATCACTGGCCCTATCGCGACCGGCCCAAGATCGTCTGGCCCGGCGGCAAGAAGCTGGCCTTCTGGATCGCACCCAACATCGAATACTACGAGTTCGATCCGCCCAAGAACCCGCAGCGTCCCGGCTGGCCCAAGCCCTCGCCGGACGTCGTCGGCTACTCGCAGCGCGACTGGGGCAACCGGGTCGGCCACTGGCGGCTGATGGAGCTGCTCGACAAGTACGGCATGCGCGGCTCGATCTCGCTGTCGGTCGGCCTGCTGGACCACCATCCGGAGATCATCGAGGCCTGCGTGGCGCGGAACTGGGAGTTCTTCAGCCACGGCATCTACAACACCCGCTTCTCCTACGGCATGGACGAGGCCCAGGAGCGGGCGGTGATCGAGGATTCGATCCGCTCGGTCGAGGCCGCCACCGGCCAGCGCATCCGCGGCTACCTGGCCCCAGCCCTGACCCACACCGAGAAGACCTTCGACCTACTGGCCGAAAACGACTTCTGGTACACCTGCGACCTCTTCCAGGACGACCAGCCCCAGCCGGTGAAGACCAGGACCGGCAAGCTGATCTCGATGCCCTATTCGCTGGAGGTCAACGACGTCATCACCTACGGCGCGCTGTCGATGAGCCCCTGGCGCTACGCCGACGTGCTCAAGCGCCACTTCGACCAGCTTCTGGAAGAAGGCGAGAAGTCGGGCACGGTGATGTGCATCCCGCTGCACGCCTATCTGGTCAGCCAGCCGCATCGCATCCGGCCGTTCGAGGACGCCCTGCGCCACATCGCCGGCCACGACGAGGTGTGGATCACCACGGCCCGCGAGATCGCCCAGCACTATCGCGACAACTACTTCGACCAGACCGTGGCCGACATCGCCGCCCGGGGCCTGACCACGCCGGGAACGGGGTTTAGCAATGCCGCTGCCTGACGAGCACCTGATCTATCCGCATCGGTCCTACGGCATGGACCAGGATCGCTACGCCTGGCGGCCCTCGACAGTACGTACGCCGATCGCCTGGCCTGGCGGCGCGGCGGTGGCGGCGATGATCGTCGTGCCGATCGAGCATCATCCGCTCAATCCGCCGGGCAAGCCGTTCAAGCATCCGGGCGCCATGGTCACTCCCTATCCGGACCTGCGCCACTACACGACGCGCGCCTACGGCAACCGGGTGGGCGTCTACCGCATCCTCGATGCCCTGAAGGCGGCGGGGATGAAGGCGACCTTCCCGATCAACGCGGACCAACTGGAGCGGCTAAAGCCCCTGGTCGAGGCTATCCTGGCAGACGGCCACGAGATCGCCGCCTATGGCCTGTCGACCACCCACATCCACTGGGGCGGGCTTGATCGCGAGACCGAAGCCGCGTGGGTCGCAGAGGTGCGCGCACGGTTCGACGCCGCGGGCCTCAAGCCCCGCGCCTGGCTGAGCCCGGCCCGGCAGCAGTCGTTCGCCACGCTCGACCTGATCCGCGCCGCCGGCTTCGACATCTGTCTCGACTGGGAACAGGACGAGGTTCCCGTGCCGATGAAGACAGACGCCGGCGAGGTGATCGGCCTGCCGCTGTCGAACGAGCTCGACGACCGCTCGCTGATGATCGACCGTCGCCAGAGCGAGGACGAGTGGGCGATCCAGGTGCTGGAGGCGGCGGACTATCTGGCCCAAGGCGCCGATCGGTTCGGCGGGCGGGTGCTGGGCTTCACCCTGACGCCGTACGTGACCGGGCAACCGTTCCGGATCTCGGCCCTGCGGCGGTTGCTGGCGGGGCTGGGGGAGATCGGCGTGAAGGCGATGACGGCCAGCGAGATCGCCTCCTGATCCTTCTCCCCTTGCGGGAGAAGGTGTCGGCGTAGCCGACGGATGAGGGGGCGCGCGGACGGTTCTGAGAGACCCCTCACCCGACCTCGCTCCGCGAGGCCACCCTCTCCCGCAAGGGGAGAGGGATCAGAGGATGAGCCCCATGGCGATGTCGTCCTCGAACGTCCCGTCCGGCAGCCGCCCGCGCTTCTCCAGCCGACCTTCGATGCGAAACCCCAACCGCTCGTAGAGCCGGATCGCGCCGGCATTACCGGCCCCGGCGTTCAGTTCCACCCGCACGATCGCCGGCTCCATCGCCCGGGCGGCGGCGAACAGCGCCTGGAACAGGGCCGAGCCGACGCCCCTGCCCCGCCAGTCGGGATGCACGGCCACGGTCAGGTCGGACAGCACATGCGAGAACAGCTTCACCGGGATGCGCACCGCGTGGATCTCGCCGATGACGCCGCCGCCCTCCTCCACGGCCACCAGGCCCACGCCGTCGGCCAGGGCCTCATGCAGGATCCGATTGATGTAGGCGTCGGTGATCTCCTCCGGCCGCCGTGCGATGCCGCCGGGGATAGAGGCCGTGGCGCGGTGGACGGCGGCGATCGGGATCGCGTCGTACGGCCGGGTCGGGCGGATCGTGAAGCTCATCCGTCTCTCTGGAACGGATAGAACCCGCCGCCAAGGTCGAGAATGGCCGTAAGTTCGTCGAGCGCCTCTCGGCTTTCGTCCAGCAGGGCCGGGTCGGCCAGGTCGGCGGGCGCCAGGCGGTCACGATAGCGGCGCGCTCCCCAGTCGGCGAGACGGGCGTGCAGCACGGCATCAAAGCGCTGCGCGGGATTGGCCGCGGCCAGTTCGTCGTCGGTCAACACCACCCGCAGGCGCAGGCAGGCCGGGCCGCCGCCGTTGCGCATGCTCTGGCGGACGTCGGCGTACTCGACCCGGCCGATCGGGCCGTTGGACGCGACGACGCCTTCGGCGACCGCGCGAGCGCGGGGATTGTCGCGGGTCTCGCCGGGGGCCAGCAGCACCAGGCGATCCTCGCCGGGCAGGACGAGAAGCTGGGAGTTGAAGAGGTAGCTCTTCACCAGGTCCTCGATCGGCAGGTCGGCCTCGGAGACCTCGACGAACGCCGGCTCGAACAGCCCCTCGGCGGCGCGGCGGACCTGGTCCTCCATGACGGCGCGATCCTCGAAAGCGGCCTCGTGGAAGAACAGGGTCTCGCGCGTGCCCACGCACACCACGTCGTTGTGGAAGGCCCCGCCGGCGATGGCGCGGCGCCCCTGGCGGGGGAAGACGGCGCGGGCGGCGGCGTGGCGACGCCGGATGGCCTCGAAGGCCTCTCGGGTCTGACGGGCCGGGTAGGCGCCGCTCCAGTGTTCCCAGGCTTCACGGCCCCAGACAAAGAGGTTGACCCCAGGAGCGCCGTGCTCGGCGCAGAGCCGCACGTGATTGGCCGCGCCTTCGTCGGCGAAGTGCGGCTGGGCCGGCAGGGGGTCGTGGACGGCGAAGCGGGTCTCGTCCGGGAACAGCCGGCGCAACGACCGGGCGGTCTGCGGGCCTTCCAGGCTGCGGTGCAGGTTGGTCAGCAGGTTGGCCGGCGTGAAGTGCACCCGGCCGTCGGCGGTGTCGGCGCTGGGGGTGACGGTCGCCGCGTTGGCGGCCCACATCGGCGAGGCCGAGCACGCGGCGGCGGCCAGGGCCGGGGCGGTCTTCCAGGCGTTTTCGATGACGGCGGCGTCGGAGCCTTCGAACCCGATCGACTTCAGGAAACCCACCGCCGGCCGCTCGTGCGGCGGCAGCACGAACTGCGGCACGCCCCAGTCGGCCAGGCGCCGCATCTTCGACAGCCCCTCCAGCACCGCCGCGCGCGGGTCGGAGACCTGACCGGCGTTGACCTGGCTGGCGATATTGCCGGGCGACAGGCCGACATAGGAGTGGGTCGGGCCGACCAGGCCGTCGCAATTGGCCTCGACGGCCCTCACGCGCGCAGCCCCTTCATGTCGCCGATCGTGTCGAGCACCGCCACGGCCTCGAAGCTGGCCACAGGATAGGCGCAGTAGTCGGCGGCGTAGTAGGCGCTGGGACGATGGTTGCCCGAGGCGCCCAGACCGCCGAACGGCATGGTTCCGGCCGCGCCGGTGGTCGGGCGGTTGAGGTTGACGACGCCCGCCCGGATGCGCGCCAGGAAGCGGTCCCACAGCGCCGGGTTCTCGCTGACCAGGCCCGCCGACAGGCCATAGCGAGTGGCGTTGGCGGCGACCAGGGCTTCGTCGAACGAGGCGACGCGGCGCACCTGCAGGATCGGGGCGAAGATCTCTTCGTCCGGCACGTCGACGCCGGTGACGTCGATCAGACCCGGCGAGACGAAGGCGCCCGACAGGCCCTCGACGCGGCCCGGCTCCAGCAGGCGTCGTCCCTCGATACGGCCGGCGGCGGCCAGGGCGTGGCCAGCGGCGCGTTCGGAGATCAGCGGGCCCATGAAAGGCTCCGCCCCGTTCCACGGCCCGATCGACAGACGGGGAACAAGGTCGAGCACGGCGTCGATGATCGCCTGCCCCTCGGCGCCGTCGGGCACGATCAGCCGGCGGGCGCAGGAGCAGCGCTGGCCGGTGGTGATGAAGGCCGACTGCGCCACCAGGGCCGCGACGGCGGCCGGATCGCCGGCCTGCCAGGCGACCAGCGGATTGTTGCCGCCCAACTCCAGGGCCAAGATCACATCGGGCCGATCGGCGAAATGGCGGCGGAAGAAGGTCCCCGCCTGGGCCGAGCCGGTGAACAGCAGGCCGTCGATCTCCTGGTCGATCAGCGCCTGGCCGACCTCGCGCCCGCCCTGCACCAGGTTGACGACGCCAGCGGGCACGCCAGCCGCCTCCAGCGCCTCGACCAGCAGTTGGCCGGCCAGAGGCGTCTCTTCCGAAGGCTTGAAGACCACGGTGTCGCCGGCCAGCAGGGCCGGCACGATGTGGCCGTTGGGCAGGTGGCCGGGGAAGTTGAACGGCCCCAGCACGGCCATCACCCCATGCGGTCGGTGGCGTAGCGCCGCGCGGCCGAAGGGCATGGCGTTCTCCGCCACCCCCGTGCGCTCGTCATAGGCCTTGATCGAGGCGTCGACCTTGCCGGCCATGGACGCGATCTCGGTCTTGGTCTCCCACAGCGCCTTGCCGGTCTCCCGGCTCAGGGCTTCGGCATAGCCGCCCGCCCGTTCGAGCAGCACCTCCTTGTAGCGGCGCAGGATGGCGATCCGCGCCTCGCGCGGCAGGTCGGCCCAGGGATGGAAGGCCTTGCGGGCCGCGGCGACGGCGGCCTCGACATCGACCGATGAGGCCGTCGCCTCGCGCCAGACCACCTCGCCGGTGGCGGGGTCGGTGGAGACCGCTTCAGGGCCCCGTCCGCTTTTCCAGACGCCGTCGATGAACACGCCGCTCATGCCTTCACCCGCACATGGTCGCCTTCGGTCACGCCCAGGGCGTCGGCCGTCGCGCGATCCAGGATCGCCGCCTCGCCGTCGATCAGCACCGCCGCCCGCACGGCGCGGAACCGCGAGACCTCGGTGGTCGAGATCAGGGCCTCCTCGCCGAACGCGTCCTCGCCGATCTTCACACGCAGACGGCGGGCGTCGCGCACGGTGCGGATGTCATCGCGGGGCGCGGCCACCGTGGGGCCGGCGTCGAACAGGTCGACCAGGCCCTGGTAGCGGAAGCCCTCGCGCTCCAGCATGGCCCGGGCGGCCTCGCCGTCGCGATGGACCTTGCCTATGACGTCACGCGCGGCCGGGGCCAGCAGCTCGGTATAGATCGGGTGGCGTGGCGCCAGGTCGAGGATGAACTGGCCGTTGGTCGAGGCGCTCATCAGGTCGGCCTGGTCGAAGTCCAGCCGGAAGAACTTGCTGGCCAGGTGCTCCCAGAACGGACACGAGCCGTCGTCGTCGAACCAGCCACGCAGCTCGGCCAGCACCATCTCGGAAAACCGCTGCGGCTCGATGCCGATCAGCATGTAGCGCGACTGGGCCAGGAGGCGCCCCGCCCCGCCCTTGCGCTTCTCCGGACGCAGGAACAGCGAGCCGACCTCAGACCAGCCGGCGCACTCGTTCACCAGGACGAGGGCCTTGTGGTCGAAGCGCATCTCCAGCACCGGCGAGGACTGGGCCAGGGTCACCACCCGGAACGAGAAGAACGGCCGCTTGATGCCGACCGCGGCCTTGACCCCGGCGACGCCGTCGACGACGCCGGTCTCCAGGTCTTCCAGCATCAGGGTGTACCAGGCCTCCAGCGGTGCGACGCCGGCCTGGAAGCTGGCCTCCGACAGCGCCAGGCGCTCGCGCAGGGTCGGCTCGTCCTCGGGCAGACTGGTGAAGCCCCGTCCCGACAGCACGGCCAGTTCCATCAGGGAGTCGAAATCCGCCGATCCGGCGGGACGCACGACGAGCATTCAGAGTGTCTCCGGCATGGCGGCCATGGCCGCGCGGATCGCGTGGGCGTCGATATCGCCGCTCGCCAGTTTCATCAGGGTCAGGGCCGACAGCTGGGCGCGCTCGACGAAGCTGGCGGGCCAGGCATGCTCGGCCTCGCTGTGGATGTCGCCGCCGCGCACGCCCAGGCTGTCGATGTTGGGCAGGCCAGAGGCGAAGAGGTTGTTGCCCTCGCAGACCCCGCCCGACGGCTTCCAGGCGATGTCCTGGCCAAGCAGCGCGCCGACTTCCTTCACCGCGCCGAAGAGCCTTTCCTGGGCGGCGTTGAACGGCTTGGCGCCGCGCGTGATGCGACCGTGCAGGTGGGCATGCAGGCCGTCGCCCGTCGTGGCGGCCACGATGGCGGCGATCTCGCCCTCCAGCCAGGCGGCGTCGACGGCCGAAGGAAAGCGGACGTTGAACCGCAGCACCGCGACGTCGGGCACCATGTTCAGCGGCGCGCCGCCATCGATCTTGGCGACGTTGAGGGTGACGCCCTCCCGACGACCGTTCAGCGCGTGCAGGGCCTGGGCCAGCCGCGCGGCCTCCATCACCGCGTTGCGGCCGGAGGCGAAGTCGCGGCCGGCATGGGCGGCGCGACCATGGACAACGATGTGGAAATTGCCCGAGCCCTTGCGCACGCTGGCCAGGGCGCCGTCGGCAAGGGCCGGCTCGTAGGTCAGGCCCACATGGCCCAGGCGCGCGAAGTCGGCCAGGACCGGGGCCGAGGCGATCGAGCCGATCTCCTCGTCGGGCGAGATCAGCACGCGATAACCGAGATTGCCGGCCTTGGGGTGGCGCTCGAAGGCCTCCAGCGCGCCGAGCATCACCGAAAGACCGCCCTTCATGTCGGCGATGCCCGGGCCGTGCAGCGCGCCGTCGGGACGGGTGCTGACGGTCTGGAAGGTCGAGCTCTCGGGATAGACGGTGTCGTAGTGGCCGGTCAGCACGACCTGCACGGGCGCCTCTGGTCGAACGACGATGGCGATAGCCGGCGGATGCGTCTGCTCGACCTGGCGGCCGTCCGCGGCGATCTCCGGCGAGGCGGTCAAGGGCACTTCGGCCGGAGCCGCCGGCAGAGCCGAAAAGGCCTCGACCAGAACCTGCCGCTGCCGTTCAAGGCCGGCGATGTGGCGGCTGCCCGAGTTGATGGCGCACCAGGCGACGGCCCGGTCGATCATCCGGGGCCCATCGGCGGCCAAACTCCCCAGGACAGCCCGATCTTCGTCGTCGATCCGCATGGATTCGCTGTCTCCCTTGGCCAAAGCCTAGTCCAGGGAGCGCGGGCAAAACGTTGTTTCCTTTCGAAGGGAAACCGGGCGCCCGCGCAACAGCCTTGCCCTGTCGCGCTCTACCTGTAGTCCTTTCGCCATTTCACCGAAAGCTTGGCGTCGCCGTCGCCCCCCAGGCGCGAAACCAGCGACAGGGCCCGGCGGATGCGCCATTCGACCTGCGCCGCGGGCCCTTCACGGCCGCCGCCGATGATCTCCACATAGACGTCGTCGGTGACGTACTTGCCGCCGGCCACGGTCATGCCGGTGCTGCTCTCGGCGAACGCCAGGCGATCGAGGCGCGCGAAGCTGCGCAGGTTGCCGATGACGTCGAAGCCGCCGCCGCCGGCCAGCGACGCCAGGGCCGAGGCCAGCTGCGCGGCCTCGATCGGCGACAGCTGGGCGGCCGACGACCCGAACAGCACCTGCGAAAGCACCTCGTCCTGCGGCAATTCGGGCTTGGAGGTCAGGGTGATCTCCGGCTTGGCCGCTGTCCCCTTGACCTGGATGATGGCGGTCAGGGCGTCGTCCTCGCGGGTGGCGGTCAGATCGAGGCGGATGCGTTCCAGCTGGGTAGCCAGACGAACAACGCCGTCGTCGTCGAACTCGAAGCGCTTGCCGGCGAAGTCGTACTCGCCGCGCACCACGCGGGCCACGCCGTCCAGCACGGGACTGGCCGTGGTGCCGCCGACATGGGCGTCCAGCGACAGTTCGACGTCCAGGCCACGGCCCTTCACGAAGATCCGCCGCGGGGCCTTCAGCGTGACGTCCAGCGCCATGCCGGAGTTGGGCTTGCGCGGCTGGATCTCGACGCCCTGCACCAGATCCTGGGGCCGGTTGCGCTCGATGACGTCCATCGAGACGACGCCGGCCGGAGTCTTGGACTGGGCCGAGACGTCGGCGCGATCGATGGTCAGGGCGCCCGACAGCTTCACCTTGCCGTCGGCGGCGCGATTGATCGTCGTCTGGCCGGTCGCCTGGGCCTTGGCCAGCTCGTTGTCGATGACCTGGAAGTTCTTCATGTCGAGACGGAAGCTGCCGACGCCGTCGCGCGCCAGGCTGATGCGCCCGGCCCCCGAGGCCGTGCCGCCCCGGCCGTCGCCGGCCTGGGCCTGGCTGACGTCGATGGCGTTGTCGGCGAGGTTGGCCGTGATCGCCACGTCCTGCAACCGCAGCCCCGTCTGGCCGTCCTCGAAGCGCCCGCCCGACAGCGAGGCGCGGCCCACCAGGCGTGGGTCGGCCAGCGTGCCCGCCAGCGTGCCTTCGGCGTCGATCTTGCCCGACAGCCCGCGTTCGGGACCGATCAGCAGATCCCAAAGCGGCTTGATCTCGCCCTGGGCCAGGAAGCGTCCTTGCACGGCGCGGCGGCGATCGATGGCCAGTCGGAACGGCTTGGCCGAGGCTTCGGTCGGCAAGGTCAGGTCGGCCTCGGCCTTGAGGCCTTGCGGGTTGCTGCCGCTGGCGCGGATGGTCATCACCTTGTCGCGCAGGTCGCCGTGGATGGTGGCGTCCAGCGACTGCTCGGCCTTGGCCCCGCGCTCGCGGGCGCCCGACAGGTTGGCGTCGAGTTCGCCGTCCAGGGCCTCGCCCTGGCCGCGCATGGAGACGCGGGCGTCGATGCGGCCAGTCAGGTCCGGATTGAGCGCGGTCAGGCTGACCCCGACCAGATCGGCGCGCAGGTTGGCCAGTTCGCCGCCAAGGTCCAGATCAAGGTCGGCCCGGCCGTCACCGACATTCAGGCGCAGGCGGCCCGATGTTCGTGGGCCGCCGAAGCGGATCTGGGCGGCTTCGCGCGTGGACACCTCGGTGCGCGCCATGCGCCCCTTGGCGTCGAGGGTCAGGAGGTAGTCGTCGGCCTGTTGCGCCAGCAAGCCGCTGCCGCCCAACCGCCAGCGCCCGGACGGCCCCTCGCCCCGCGCATCGAGCGTCAGCGGCAGACGGCTCATCGGCCCCGAGGCCTTGATGACGGCGTTGCGGACCTTCCAGGCGCCGCCGGTGACGTCCTGGGCGGCCAGGTCAAGCGTGGCGGTCGGCCCGCCGGCCGCGTCGACGATCTTCACCGAGCCGCGCACCGAGCCTTGGGCCAGGAATGCGCCCGGGCCAAGGGCGACGGTCAGGTCGGCCGTCGCCGGACGCCCGTCGCGCAGCGAGGCGGCGCCGCCGGCCTTCAGCCCCCCGGCGTCGATGTCCAGATCGGAAAGCTCCAGCCCGCCGGGCGCGAAGCTGAAGGCCGTCTTGCCTCGAGCCGGTCCGTACTGGCTCGTCGCTTCCAGCGCCGCCGTGCCGTCGGCGCCGTCGGCGCGTTTGGCGAAGGTCAGGGCCAGCTTGGCGTCCTTCAGCGGCAGGCGTGGAAGGTCGATGCTGTCGAAGGCCGCATGGAGATCGGCGCGGGGCGCGGTCAGCGTGCCGGTGATTGCACCGGTTCCGGAGGCCTTGCCGCTGACCTCGACCGGGCCGGCCCCGAAGGGCCCCTCGGCCGACCAGTCGAGCTTGAAGGCCAGGGCGCCGCCAGGGTTCATGACGCCCGAAGCCCTGGCGCGGGCGGTCGCGCCGTCGAGCCTGCCGTCGGCCACCGACAGCTTGCCGTTGTCCCAGGCCGCGCGGGCCGAGACTCGCGGGGCGGCGCCGACCAGGCGGTCGAGTTCTGCCAAGCCGCTGGCGAAGCCCGCCCCACGCGCTTCGGCGTTGAAGTTCCAGGGCTTGTCGCGCGCCTGGCTGGCTGACCATTTGATCGAGGCCGATCCCTTCATGCCGGAACGGATCGGAGCCAGGGAGGCGACCTTCGCCGTGCCATCGAACGACAGCCCGCCCAGCAGGCCGCGCTGGCCCTCGCCCTCGACGACGATGTTGGGCGCGACGATCTTGGCGCGCTTGATCAGGAAGCGACCGTCCTTCAGGCGCGCGCCCTCGAAATCGGCCTTCGGCGCGCGGCCCAGCGGCGCGAGCAGACCCTCGCCCGCCCCGCCCTCGCCCGTCGCCGAGGCGCGGATGGTCAACTCGCCCTTGCTCCAGCCGACGAAGACCGGCCCCTTGGCCCGCGCCAGGCGATAACCGAACAGTTCGAGGTTGGAGACGTCGCCAGGCCCCTCGACCGAGAAGCCGCCGTCGCCGAACTTGAAGATCCCTTGCGCCTTCGCCGCGCCCATCTTCGGCATCGGGGTGATCTTGGAGAGATCCTTGACCGCCGCCGAGAAGTTCACGCCTTCCGGAGCTGTCCTGCGCTTGGTCAGGTCGGCAGGTCCCTGGGCGTCGAGCGACAGGTTGGGCGCCCGCAGCTTCAGGGACAGGTCGGTCATCGGCCCCGCCTTGCGGCCGACGACATCGACGTCCACCGCCGCGCCGAACATGCGCTCGTAGAGATCGGTGTGGCTGGAGGCCGAAAGATCGACGTGGCCGCTGGCCGAACCGCCCTGGGCGTTCCAGGCCCCGCCGGCGCGCAGCGGGATCTCTTCCCCGCTCTGGGCCTTGAGCGTGAAGGCGCCGGCCTCGGTCGTGCCGTTGGCCTTGGCGTCGAGCATGAAGGGGCGATCGGCTGGCAGGCCGAGGCTCCCCGCCAGGGCGCCGCCCTTGGCCTCGCGGCCCACGGCGGTCAGCAGCAGGGTCTTGTCGCGTCCCAGGTCGAAGACGAGATCCAGGTGGTCGCCGGGATGCAGGCGGCTGGCGGCGGAAAGCCGTCCGGCCTGGCCGCCCATCCGGGCCATTTCGTAGGCGCCCGACAGGTCGAAGTCGCCGGCGACGTTGCTGAACGCCGGCCGGGTGACCAGCCGCAGCTTGAAGGCGTCGAGGTCGGCCGAGATCGGCGCGGCGCCCGACTTGCCCTTCGGACCAAGGGTCGGGCGACGCACGAGGGTGACCTGCCGCGCCTCGATGCTCTCGGCGTGGAAACGCCGCCACCAAAGCTCGCGCGGCTTCCAGACGACGCGCAGGTCAGCGCCCTCCAGCCAGACGCCCTTCTCGTCGGAAATCGTCAACCGGCGGACACCGAAATCACGCCAGATGTCGCCCGACAGGCCTTCGATCTTCAGCGTGCCGATGCGGCCAAGCTTCAAGCCGCTGGTGCGCGCTTCGAGGAAGGCGCGTCCCTGCGGCGTGATCACGCCGTAGCGCACGACGCCCAGCGCCAGGGCGACGATGGCCACCAGGGTCACCGAGACGATGATCAGCCAGCCGGGCCCGCCGATACGGCGCGCGACCTTGGCCGCGGCCTCTGCGACTTGTTCGACGGGTTCTGGCGGCGGCGCGGCGTCGGTCAAAAGCTCTGCCCGATGCTGAGATAGATCTGGAATGCCGCGTCGCCCTCGCGCTTCTCGAGCGGGAACGCGATGTCGGCGCGGATGGGGCCAAAGCCCAGGTCGTAGCGGACGCCGAAGCCGGCGCCGACGCTGAAGTCGCGGGTGTTGGGCGTCGGCTCGGTTCCCACCGCGCCGGCGTCGATGAACACCACGCCGCCCCACTGCTGGGTGAAGCGGTGGCGCAGTTCGATCGAACCTTCGAACAGCGACAGGCCGCCTTGCGGCGTGTTGTCCGAGAGGCGTGGACCGATGGCCTGGTAGGAGTAGCCGCGCACCGAACCGCCGCCGCCGGAATAGAAGCGCCGCGACGCCGGCACCTCGGGCATGGTGCCGCCCAGCATCGCGCCCAGCTTCAGGCGTCCCGCCAGCACGGTGTCGGCCTCCTTGCCGAACGGGATATAGGCCGAGCCCTGGGCCTGGGTGCGGATATAGACGAGGCTGGTCTCGCCGGTGATGGCGGTGGGCTCGGCTCGCGCCTCCACCCGCCAGCCGCGCCGCGGATCCAGGATGTTGTCCGAATAGTCCCAGGCATAGGCGCCCAGCGCCGTGAAGGTGGCCAGGTTCAGCCGCTGGCCCACGGGCAGGCCGTTGGCGGTTGTCCGTTCCTGGGTCTGCGACAGGTCGACCGACAGGCCGTAGGTGCGATAGCGGGTCGTCTGCAGGCGCCGTGTCAGGTCGGCGCTGAGCGTGGCGCCGGTTTCGTCATAGGCGTCGGTGGTGTCGGCGAACACGCGGCTGGTCAGCTTCAGCGTCTGTTGCGGCCGGCCCCAGTGCGGCAGAGCCACCGAGCCCTCCAGGCTCTTTTCCAGCTTGGCGACGCGGGTGGTGATGGTCGTCGTGTCGGCGCGCCGCAGGCGGTTGTAGCGGATCCACTTGGCGTCGACGCCGGGACCTTCGCTGGTCGAATAGCCCGCGCCCAGTTCGAGCGTGCGAGAGGCGCGATCTGCCAGCGTCACCTGGATCGGGCGAAGCCCCTCGGGCGTGGCCTTGTCCTTGGGGGCCAGGGCCACCGACACGGTGTCGTAGACGCCGGTGTCGCGCAGGCGGCGCTCGAGTTCGGCGATGTCTTCTGGATCGTAGACGTCGCCTTCCTTCCAGGGCGCCAGGCGCTGCAGCCACTCGATGCGCGTGCGGCCCTTGGTCGAAAGCTCGACGCCATCGACCTTCACCAGGTCGCCGGCGGCGATCACGAAGGTCGGGCGGACGGTGTGGTCGGCGTGGTCGACGATCACCTCGCGCGGATCGGCCATGGCGTCGGCGTAACCCAGCTTCTGCACCTGGGCGACGGCGCGCCCTTCGGCGCCGAGAATCTCGGCGGCGCGGCCGGCCGCCCCTTCGGTCAGGCCGAGCACGGAAAAGGCGCGCTCGCGCACCCCCTCGTCGGGCGGCGCTCCCGACCAGTCGATGCGCGGGTCGGCGATCACGAACAACTGGCCGGGCGTGACCTTGACCGTGCCTCGCGGCGGATCGGTCTCGGTCACGTCCGGATCGACGACATAGGCGTAGTAGCCCTCGGCGCGCAGCACGGCCACGGCGGCGTTGGCGGCGTCGCGAGCACGGCGGCGGGCCTCGGAGCGGCTGGCCGGCGGGGCGTCGGATTGGGTCAGGGCGCGCTGGATGGTTTCGCGCAGGGCGCGATCCTCGACGCCGGTGATGGTCGCCGATGGTTCGTCCGCTTTAGCCTGAGCCGCAACGGCCGCGATTGCGGCCGCCAAGCCCAGAACTGTCGTCTTACGCACCAAGCCAAGTCCCCGCACGGAGCGCCCCCAAGACCTCGTGTAGTCGGGCGCTTCACGGCTGTCACCCGACGAAATGCTGCGGGAGCGAACGATCTCGACTTCTCAGCCCCGGCAATCGGCGCCCAAATGCTAGGCAGTCATGCGCAACCGCGGGGCGAAGGTCGAAATCCGCCGCGAACCTTTTCGAGGCGTTCTAGGTTTCCATCGACCGGCGCCGCTTCGGCGCCGGTCCAAGAGACGGACAATCAAAGTGGACACCGGCGTGGCGGCGAAATTACAGAGCCTGGACGAGGCCCCAACCCTGCCGATGACGGGCGCGGCCTATCTCCCAGGCGTGGCTTACGACGAGATGTTCGCCGCCGGCGGCGACGTGCGGGCGCACTACGCGCCGTTGCAGTCGCGGATGGCGACCCTGGGCGCCTCGGCCCTGGCAGACCGGCAGAAAACCCTGGAGCGCTCGTTCCTGCTGCAGGGCATCACCTTCACGGTCTACGGCGCGGGCAGCGCCACCGAACGGATCATCCCCACCGACCTCTTTCCGAGAATCATCCCGGCCGCCGAGTGGGCCCGCATCGAATCGGGCCTGACCCAGCGCCTGCAGGCGCTGAACATGTTCCTCGCCGACATCTACGGCGAGCAGAAGATCCTGATGGACGGCGTGGTGCCGCGCGAGCTGGTGCTGGGCGCGCCCTCGTACCGGCGCGAGATGCAGAACCTGTACGTGCCGCACAAGTCGTACGCCAATGTCTGCGGCAGCGATCTGATCCGCGGCCAGGACGGCGAGTTCGCCGTGCTGGAGGACAACCTGCGCGTCCCGTCGGGCGTCTCCTACATGCTGGCCAACCGCGACGCGGCCAAGCGCACCTTCCCGGGCACCTATCGCGAGGCCGGCGTGCGTCCGGTCGAACGCTATCCCGACCTGCTGCTGGCCACGCTGAAGAGCATGAGCGCCGACTGGCGCTCCGACCCGCAGGTCGTGGTGCTGACGCCCGGCGTCTACAACAGCGCCTATTACGAGCACGCCTACCTCGCCCGCCTGATGGGCGTGCCGCTGGTCGAGGGTCGTGACCTCGTGGTCCACGACAACATGGTCTACATGCGCACCACCACGGGCCTGCGCCGGGTGGACGTGATCTATCGCCGGGTCGACGACGACTTCATCGACCCCCTCACCTTCCGTCGTGACTCGTCGCTGGGCGCGGCGGGCCTGTTCAACGCCTATCGCGCCGGCAACGTGGTGATCTGCAACGCCCCGGGCACGGGCGTCGCCGACGACAAGGCCGTCTACGCCTTCGTGCCGGACATCATCCGCTACTACCTCGGCGAAGACCCGATCCTGCCCAACATCGAGACCTACCTCTGCCGCGAGAAGAGCCAGCTCAGCCACGTGCTCGACAACCTCGACAAGCTGGTGGTCAAGGCCGTGGGCGCCTCGGGCGGCTACGGCATGCTGGTCGGCCCCCACGCCAGCGCCCAGGAACGCGCTGATTTCGCCGACGCACTGAAGGCCGATCCGGCCAACTACATCGCCCAGCCGACGATCCAGCTTTCGACCGCGCCGTGCCTCGTGGACGGCCGCATCGAACCGCGCCACGTCGACCTGCGCCCGTTCATCCTGTGCGGCGAGAAGACCATCGTGACCCCCGGCGCCCTAACCCGCGTGGCGCTCAAGCGCGGCTCGCTGGTGGTGAACTCCAGCCAGGGCGGCGGTTCGAAAGACACCTGGGTGCTGGCCGAGGAGAACGGCCACCACAACGGCAACGGTCACGGCAAGGGAGGCCCGCAATGATGCTCGCTCTCCCAAAGTTTGAGGGTTCGCTCGCATGATGCTCGCTCGGGTCGCCGACAGCCTCTACTGGCTGGGCCGCTATATCGAGCGCGCCGAACACCTGTCGCGCCTGTCGAGCGTGATGCTGAACGCCACGCTGGACCAGACCGATTCCGGCATGCAAGCGGTGTGGATCGCGCTGTCGGCCGTCGGCGACGACGGAGCCGGCAAGGTCTCGCCGTTCGAGGCCGCCCGCGCGCTGGTGCTCGACCGCTCCGACCCCAACTCGGTGGTCTCGTCGCTGACCATGGCCCGCGAGAACGCCCGCCAGGTGCGCGACCAGATCACCACCGAGACCTGGGAGCGGCTGAACGTCCTCTACCTGCGCGTCACCGACGCCAGCGCCGAGGCCGAATTCGCCGACAACTCGGTCTCGTACCTGCACGACGTCATCGCCGACGTGCACCTGTTCAAGGGCGCGGCCGACGCCACCATGAGCCACGGCGAAAGCTGGCGGTTCATGATGCTGGGCATGTACCTTGAGCGGGCTCAGCTGGTCTCCAGCCTGCTTGAGGTGTGCTTCGCCCAGGCCCCCAGCCGCGAAATCCACGATCACCTGGCGCTGGTCAGCCTGCTGCGCATGGCCTGCGCGCTGGAGCCGTACCTTCGGGTCTACACGGCCGAGATCGAGCCCCGGCACATCCTGGAGTTCCTGGTCTTCGACGAGGACTTCCCGCGCTCGATCCGCTTCGCCACCTCGCGCATCGAGGAGCACCTGACGGCGCTGGCCCGCCACGTCGAGGCCGCCGGCCGCGCCGCGCCCGAGCGCCTGGCCGGCAAGCTCAAGGCCCGCTTGCAGTATGCCGACGTCGACGAACTGGAGACCATCGGCGCCGGCGCCCTGCTGACCACCGTGGTCAACGAGTGCGCCCGCATCCACGAAGCGATCTACGAGACCTTCGTCTCCTACCCCCTTGAACTCCGACTGCCGGCCTGACCATGCTGCTCGAAATCCGCCACGTCACCCAGTACCACTACGAGCGCCCCGTGCGCGAAAGCCTGATGGAGCTGTGGATGCAGCCCCAGAAGGGCGCGCGCCAGCGGCTGGTCAGCTTCGAGCTGGACGTCGAACCCGCCGCCCAGCTGTTCTCCTACCCCGACAGCTTCGGCAACGCCGTCTACCACTTCGACGTGCCCCATCCGCACGACCGGCTGACCATCATCGCCCGCTCGGCGGTCGAGACCGAACACGCCGCCGAACTGCCCGACAGGCTGGACAGCGGCGAGTGGGACCGTCTGCGCAGCGAATTCGTGCGCGGCGAGTGCTTCGACTTCCTGCGCCCGCACGGCTTCGTGCAGACGACCGAACGCCTGCTGGCCTTCATCGCCCAGCACGACCTGGAGGCCCTGCGCCGCCAGGATCCGCTGACGGCGCTGAAGCGACTGAACGAGACGCTCTACCAGTCGTTCGGCTACCAGCCCGGCGTCACCGACGCCGACAGCCCCATCGACCTGGCCCTGGAGGCCGGCAGCGGCGTCTGCCAGGACTTCGCCCACATCATGCTGGCCATCTGCCGCAGCTGGGGCCTGCCTGCGCGCTACGTGTCGGGCTACCTGTTCACCGACCGGGACGCGGGCGATCGCTCGGATCCCGACGCCACCCACGCCTGGATCGAGGTGTTCCTGCCCAGCCTGCGCTGGGTAGGCTTCGATCCGACCAACAACTGCCTGACCGGCGAGCGCCACGTGGCCGTGGCCGTCGGCCGCGACTACGCCGACGTCACGCCTTCGCGCGGGGTCTATAAGGGCGACGCCGAGAGCCATTTGGCGGTAGGGGTCACCGTTCGCCGGGCCCGCGCGGCTTTGGCCGAGCCGGAGTTCCTGCGCCTGGCCAAGCCGGCCTCGTTCGGCGCCCGACGGCGCGGAGACGCCGCCGCGGCCCATCAGGACCAGCAGCGTCAGCAGCAGCAACAACAGCAGCAGTAACGAAGCGGCCGGGGACCCAAGTCCCCGGCCCTTTTCCTAGGCCGCGTAGACGTGGCTCTTGCCGACGGCCAGCTTCACCGAACCGGAGAAGCGATCGGCGTCGGCGCGCGAGGCGGCGATCTCGACCCGGGCGCCGTTGGCCAGCACGGCGTCGACGCGCGCCAGGGCGCCCTGGGCGTTGACGCGCTCGACCTTGGCGTCCAGGCCCTCGTCGGCCAGCACGAAATCATGCGGCCGCACGAAGGCCACGGCCGCGCCGTTGGCGACGTCCGGCGCCGGCAGCACCAGCGGGCCAGCGACGAACCTGCCGCCCTCGACCTTGCCCTCGAAACGGTTGGATTCGCCGACAAAGCCGCAGACGAAGGCCGAGGCCGGGTTGTCGTGCACCTCGCGCGGGCTGCCGATCTGCTCGATCTGGCCCTTGTTGAGGATGGCCACGCGGTCGGCCAGCTCCAGGGCCTCTTCCTGGTCGTGGGTGACGAAGATGGTGGTCACGCCGGTGGCGTCGTGCACCCGGCGCAGCTCCTTGCGCAGCGACTTGCGCACCGTGGCGTCCAGGGCGCCGAACGGTTCGTCGAGCAGCAGCACGCTGGGCTGCACCGCCAGGGCGCGCGACAGGGCCACCCGCTGGCGCTGGCCGCCCGACAGCTGCGAGGGATAGCGACCGCCCAGGCCGTCCAGCTCGACGAGCTTCAGCAGTTCGTCGACGCGCTTGGCGATCTCGGCCTTCGGCGGCTTGTCCTTGCCCTTCCGCACGTCGAGGCCGAACGCGATGTTCTTGGCCACGGTCATGTGCTTGAACAGCGCGTACTGCTGGAAGACGAAACCCACGCGGCGCGCCGCGGCCGAGGCGTAGGTGACGTCCTTGTCGTGGAACAGCACCTGGCCGGCGTCGGGGAACTCCAGGCCCGCGATGGCGCGCAGCAGCGTGGTCTTGCCCGAGCCGGAGGGCCCCAGCAGCGCCAGCAATTCGCCATCGGCGATCTCGAGGTCGACGTGGTTCAGCGCCGGATAGCGGCCGAACTGCTTCTGGACGGAACGGATGGAGATGGTCATGGCGTCTTCGCGTTCCGTTTAGTGTCCGCCCCGGCGCACGGCCGGTTGGGCGACTTCGAGGGCGGTCTTCAGCACGAGGGTGACGATGGCGAGCAGGCACAGCAGGGCCGCCACGGCGAACGCCCCCACGAAATCGTACTCGTTGTAGAGGATCTCGACGTGCAGCGGCATGGTGTTGGTCAGGCCGCGGATGTGGCCGCTGACCACCGACACGGCGCCGAACTCGCCCATGGCGCGGGCGTTGCACAGCAGGACGCCGTACAGCAGGCCCCAGCGCACGTTGGGCGTGGTCACCCGCCAGAAGGTGTAGAGGCCCGAGGCGCCCATCGAGATGGCCGCCTCCTCCTCGCTGGTGCCCTGCTCCTGCATCAGCGGGATCAGCTCGCGGGCGACGAACGGGAAGGTCACGAACACGGTGGCCAGCACGATGCCCGGCACGGCGAAGATGACCTTCAGGTCGTTGTCGAGCAGCCATTCGCCCAGCCAGCCCTGCATGCCGAACACCAGCACGTAGATCAGGCCCGCCACGACCGGCGAAACCGAGAACGGCAGGTCGATCAGGGTGATCAGGAACGACTTGCCCGGAAAGTCATGCTTGGCCACGGCCCAGGAGGCGCAGAGGCCGAAGATGGCGTTGAAGGGCACGGCGATGGCCGCCGTCAGCAGGGTCAGCTTCACCGCCGCCAGGGCGTCCTCGTGCAGCACGGCCTCAACGGCCGCCGGCACGCCCTTGCGCAGCGCCTCGGCGAACACGGCGACCAGCGGCAGGATCAGGACGAGCGCCAGGAAGACCATGACGACGCCGATGACCAGCGCCTTGACCCAGCCCGGATCCTCGGTGGGGTGACGAGCGCGCGCCATCAGACGAACCTCCGCGAAAAGGCCTGGATGGCGTTGATGACGAACAGCATCAGGAACGAGACCACGAGCATGACCACCGCGATCGAGGCGGCCTGGGCGTACTGGAACTGCTCCAGCTGGATGATGATCAGCAGCGGCGCGATCTCTGACTTGTAGGGCATGTTGCCGGCGATGAAGATCACCGAGCCGTACTCGCCCACCCCTCTGGCGAAGGCCATGGCGAAGCCGGTCAGCCAGGCCGGGCCCAGGGCCGGCAGGATCACGCGCCAGATGGTCTGCAGGCGGCCCGCGCCCAGGCTGGCCGAAGCCTCCTCGACGTCGGCCGACAGGTCGCGCATCACGGGCTCGATCGTGCGCACCACGAAAGGCAGGCCGATGAAGATCAGCGCGATCGTCACGCCGACCGGATTGTAGGCGGCCTTGATGCCCAGCGGCGTCAGGAACTGCCCGATCCAGCCGTTGGGCGCGTAGAGGGTGGCCAGGGCGATGCCGGCCACGGCGGTCGGCAGGGCGAACGGCAGGTCGACAAGGGCGTTGATGATCGTCTTGCCCGGAAACTCGTAGCGCACCAGCGCCCAGGTCGTCAGCACGCCGAACACGCCGTTGGCGATGGCGGCGACCAGCGCCGCGCCGAAGGTCAGGCGATAGGCGGCCATGGCCCGCTCGGAAAAGGCGGCTGCGACGAACTCGGACGGCGACAGCTCGGCCGCCTTCAGCGCCACGGCCGACAGCGGAATCAGCACGACCAGCGACAGGATCGACAGCGTGACGCCCAGGGTCAGGCCGAACCCGGGAATCGCGGAGCGACGACGAAACAGCGGACGGCGCGCCGCGGCGGGACGTTGCGCGGCAAGGGATTCGGCGGTCATGTCCTGATCGTCGTCCTGGTTCCGGCTGCGGCTCGCGGCCTCTTAATTGAACATACGCGCGTGCAGCGCCTCGACGTCGAAACGGCGCCAAGTTGGAGCGCTTAAATCTCCACTGCGCCGATGGGGTCAATTGAGATTTCTCGGGCGAGCCCCGTAGAAAAACTCTCCGTTCGGCACCCTGCCTCGCGCAAGCCAAACCGCGAAGCGAAATTCGGGGCCGAACTCAACCCGCCAAACCAAAGTTTCATTATATGAAACAACGCTGCAATTTATGGGAAACTTGTTGCGACTTTCGGCCGGCGTGCCAAGATCGCGCCAACAACGCGCATAATCCCTCGGGGGGAAGCCCAATGTCTCTTCGCCTTCACAAGGCCGCCATGCTGGCCTCGGCAGCCGTTTCGCTGCTGGCTCTGCCCGCCCTCGCCGCCCCGCGCCAGGTCGAACACCTCGATCGCGGCCTCGTCGCCGCCCCCGCCATCGACGGCGGCGTGCTGGTGTCCTGGCGCTACACGGGCGAAGACGCCCTGGGCCTGGCCTTCAATCTCTATCGCGACGGCAAGAAGCTGAACGCCAAGCCGCTCGCCTTCGCCACCAACTTCGTCGACAAGACCGGCGTCGTCGGCGCGCGCTACACGCTCAAGGCCGTGACCAAGGGCAAGGAAGGCCCGGTCGAGGGCGAGACCACCGCGCTGAAGGACGGCTTCCTGACCATCCCGCTGCAGAAGCCGGCTGGCGGCGTGACGCCCGACGGCGTCGCCTACGAATACACGGCCAACGACGCCAGCGTCGGCGACCTGGACGGCGACGGCCGCTACGAGATCGTCCTGAAGTGGGATCCGACCAACTCCAAGGACAACGCCTTCTCGGGCTACACCGGGCCGGTGCTGCTGGACGCCTACACCCTGGACGGCAAGCGCCTATGGCGCATCGATCTTGGCCGTAACATCCGCGCCGGCGCCCACTATACCCAGTTCCAGGTCTCCGACTTCGACGGCGACGGCCGCGCCGAGATCGCCGTGCGCACCTCCGACGGCACGATCGACGGCACGGGCAAGGTGCTGGGCGACGCCAACGCCGACTGGCGGGGCGGCCCCGTCGAGACACCGACCAAGGACAAGACCGGCGCCGAGATCAAGCCGGACGGCGCGATGGTGGCCAAGCTGACCGGGCGCATCCTCAAGGGCCCCGAGTTCCTGACCGTGTTCGACGGCCGCACCGGCGCGGCGCTGGATTCGGTTCCGTTCGCCGCTCCGCGCGCGCCCGACACCGACGCCCCCAGCACCGAGGAGATGACCAAGCTCTGGGGCGACGGCTACGCCAACCGCTCCGACCGCTTCCTGGCCGGCACGGCCTATCTGGACGGCCAGCATCCCAGCATCATCATGGGTCGCGGCTACTACGCCCGCACCACCGTCAGCGCCTGGGACTTCAAGAACGGCAAGATCACTCAACGCTGGCTGTTCGACAGCGCCGCCCCCGGCGTGCCGGAAGGCTTCGGCGGCCAGGGCAACCACCAGCTGTCGGTCGCCGACGTCAATGGCGATGGTCGCGACGAGATCGTCTACGGCTCGATGGCCCTGGACGCCGACGGCAAGCCGCTGTGGACCGCCAAGCTCTATCACGGCGACGCCCTGCACCTGGGCGACCTGGACCCGGAGCGTCCCGGCCTGGAGCGCTTCGGCGTCAACGAAAGCCCGAAGATGAACGGCGGCATCGGCTCGGCCATGCTCGACGCCAAGACCGGCGAAGTTCTCTGGACCACCCCGACGCAAAGCGACACTGGCCGCGGCGTGGCCTTCGACATCGACCCGCGCTTCCCCGGCGCCGAGGCCTGGGCCAGCAATTCGAGCACGCTCTACACCGTCAAGGGCAAGCCGATCGAAGGCGTGAAGCATCCGCCGCAGATGAACTTCGGCGTCTGGTGGGACGGCGACGAGCTGCGCGAACTGCTCGACCGCAACAAGATCTTCAAGTGGGACTGGCTGAAGGGCGAGAGCAAGGTGCTGCTGAACGCCGAGGGCATGACCTCGAACAACGGCACCAAGGCCACCCCCACCCTGTCAGCCGACATCCTGGGCGACTGGCGCGAGGAGGTGATCCTGCGCTCGGAGGACAACACCTTCCTGCGCATCTACGTGACGCCCTACCCGACCGACCGCCGCCTGGTCACGCTGATGCACGACCCGGTCTATCGCGCCGGCGTCGCCTGGCAGAACACCGCCTACAACCAGCCGCCGCACACCAGCTTCTACCTGGGTCACGGCATGAAGAACCCGCAGCGTCCGAACGTCGTCGCCGTGAAGGTGAAGCCATGAAAAACGTCCTGATCGGCCTGGCGAGCGCCTTCGCCATCGCCCTGCCCGCTTTCGCCCCACCCGCCTTCGCCCAGGCGCCGGCCGCGCCCGCGGCCGCCCCGCCGCGCGAATGGATCGACAAGGACACCGGCCATCGCGTCGTGCGCCTGTCGGACGAGCCGGGCTCGAGCAGCCTCTACTTCAACTACAACGGCTATGCGCCGCAGGGCGACAAGCTGGTCATCGCCACGCCCAAGGGCCTGAGCACGATCGAACTGGCCACCCGCAAGCTGGCGCCGCTGGTCGAGGAGAACGGCAAGTTCCTGTTCGTCGGCCGCAAGACCCGCTCGGCCTACTACATCGTCGAAGAAGGCAAGGCCAAGGTGGTCAAGGCTGTCGATATCGACAGCAAGAAGGTCCGCGTCGTCGCGAAATTCGACCGCGGCGACATCCAGACGATCAACGCCGACGAGACCCTGCTAGGCGGCGTGGTCGTGACCAAGCCCGAGATCGAGACCCGACCCGACGGCATGCTCAAGCGCGACAACCGCTTCGACCAGGCCGCCTACGCCGCCAACGGTCCGGACGGCAAGCCGCTGTCCTTCGCCGAGGCCAAGGAGGTGCGGCTGAACGAGCGGCTCGAGTCGAAGATCCCGATGGAGATGTTCGTCATCGACACCCGCACCGGCGAAAAGCGCGTGGTGCACGCGGCCACCGACTGGCTGAACCACCTGCAGTTCTCGCCGACCGACCCGAACCTCCTGATGTTCTGCCACGAGGGTCCCTGGCACAAGGTCGACCGCCTGTGGCTGCTGCGCACAGACCAGGCGGACGCCAAGCCGGTGAAGATCCACACGCGCACCATGAACATGGAGATCGCCGGGCACGAATGGTTCAGCGCCGACGGCAAGACCGTCTGGTACGACCTGCAGACCCCGCGCGGCGAAGACTTCTGGGTCGCCGGCTACGAAATCGCCACCGGCAAGCGCGCCTGGTACCACGTCGAGCGCAACGCCTGGTCGGTGCACTTCAACTCCAGCCCGGACGGCAAGCTGTTCGCCGGCGACGGCGGCGACAGCGAGATGGTCGCCCACGCGCCGGATGGAAAGTGGCTCTACCTGATGCACCCGCGCGGCATCCCGGACGTCGCCGGCATCCACGCCCCCGACTCCGAACACCTGATCCGCCCCGGCGTCATCGACGCCGAGAAGCTGGTCAACATGAGCGCCCACGACTACCGCCTGGAGCCCAACGTCAACTTCACGCCGGACGGCAAGTGGCTGGTGTTCCGCTCCAACATGCACGGCGCCAACCACGTCTACGCCGTGGAACTGGCGAAGGCCGCTTCGGCCAAGTGAGCTTTGCTGCTCAAAAGCCGTAAAACCCCCGCGAAAGCGGGGGCTCAGGCCTTTTGTGAAACGCCCGGCGCTCGACGGTAAAACACCTGGGTCCCCGCTTTGGCGGGGATTTTACGGATGAGAGTCAGCGGGCGCACTCTCCTGAATCGTCTCTCTAAGAACCTCCCGCGCCCGCCATTTGGCCTTGAGCGTATGGGAGGTCTCGCGCGTGCCGTCGGGGCTCCACCCTGGCGGGCCGAACAGATAGCCGACTGCCTCGCGCGGCGAGCGGCTTCCCGCCAGGTCCTTTGCGATGCCGATCCACTCGTGGAAGACGTTGGTAAAGAGATTGAAGGTCGGCAGGTTCCGCACGATGCCGTATCGACAAGGCTCGGCGTCGTCCTCGGGAATGAAGGTGCCGAACATCCGGTCCCAGATGATCAGGATCCCCGCGTAGTTGGCGTCGAGGTAACGCGGGTTGCGGGCGTGGTGCACCCGGTGGTGCGACGGCGTGTTGAACACCGCCTCGAACCAAGCCGGCATCCGCCGCACGGCCTCGGTATGGATCCAGAACTGGTAGACGAGGCTGATCCCCTTCTGGATCGCCACCATGGCCGGCGGAAAACCCAGGAACGACAGCGGCAGCCACAGCAGCCAGGTCCCGGCCACGCCGCCCGTCCAGGTCTGCCGCAGCGCCGTGGTCAGGTTGTAGTGCGTCGAGCTGTGGTGGTTGACGTGGCTGGCCCACCAGAACCGCCGCTCGTGGCTCAGCCGATGGAACCAGTAGTAGGTCAGGTCCTCGGCGAAGAAGAGCACGACCCAGGCCCAGATCGCCGTCATCGGGATCGTGAACAGCCGATGCTCGTAGATCCACAGGCTGGCGGCGAACACCACGCCGCCGGTCAGCAGCCCGGCGATCGTGCTGCCCAGCCCCATCATCAGCGAGGTCGCCGCATCGCGCGGCTCGTAGTTGGCCCTGGCCTTGCCGAAGCGGGCAAGCAGGACTTCCAGCACGATGGCGATCACGAAGAACGGGATGGCCAGCTGGACCGGATCGAAGGCGGGCTTCATGCGGCGGCCTCCAGGGGCGGCCAGGCGCGCTCGCCCAGCCAAAGCCGCGGCGCGCCGTCGACAGCCGCGAGACGTACGCGCCCATCGGCCGGGCTGGTCGCCACGACGTCACGCCAGGCCGCCGAGCGGGCCACGTAGCCATCGCCCTTGCGCCAGAGCACAAGCGCCAGATCCCCCGCGCGCGCCACCACGGCGGCGCCGTCGCCGGCGATCCAGACCGCCTCGACCCGGTGATCCGGGAACTCTTCGGCCAGCAAAGCCCGCGCCCTGGGCTCATCCAGCGGCGGCGACGGCCGGGCGATCCGCGCCCAGGCCGACAGCCCCACCAGCAGGGCGACGGCAAGCGCCGAGCCCAGCAATTGTATGAGCAGCGCGTTGTTCATCGCCGCCTCCTCCCCCGTTTTGCTCGAAGGTCTGGCCGACCAGCGATCACGTCAAGCGGCAGAACGGGGGTTTACGCGGCCGGATTCGCCGCTCAAGTTGCGAACCGCACGCATCACGCGGGGTAAGGGAAACGGGTATGTCTTTGATGTTCGAACCGCTGCGCAAATACGCGCAATTCTCCGGCCGCGCTCGCCGCTCGGAGTACTGGCTCTTCGCGCTCTTCACCTTCGCCGTCAGCATCGCCATCACGATCCTGCGGCTGATCGTCAGCGGCCCTCAAAGCCTGGAGAGCGGCAACTTCGACGCCCTCGGCCTGGTAAGCCTGGCCTTCTCGCTGGCGATGTTCATTCCCAGCCTCGCGGTCTCGTTCCGCCGCCTGCACGACACCGACCGTTCGGCCTGGTGGATCCTGATCGGCCTGATCCCGCTGATCGGCGCGATCGTGCTGCTGGTCTTCTACATTCTCCCCGGCACCACGGGCCCGAACAAGTTCGGCCCGGACCCCAAGCAGACCCACACGGACGCCGCCGAAACCTTCGCCTGAGGCTTCGACCGAGCAAGCCAAAGCGCGCCGCCCTCGCAAGAGAGCGGCGCGCTTTTTACTTGGGGCAAAGCCCTTAGAACTTGCGGGCGTAGCCCACCGAAACGACGTTGGCGTCGTCGGCGTCGTTGTCCCGGAACTGCTGGCGCGTGTAGTCGACGCGCACGCCGTTCTTGTCGTCGAACTTGTACTGGGCGCCGACGCCGTAGTTGACGCTGTCGGCGTCGAACTTGTTTTCCACGCCCGCCAGCTTCTGCTTGAACTGGGTGTTGCCGTAGCCGACGCGACCGATCAGGTCGATGTTAGGGGTCACCGGCAGGAAGCCGACGCCGTAGACGGCGGCCGAGTGGGTCTGCTCGATGCTGGAGCGGACGCCGGCGCGGTCGATGTTGTCGTCCTTCACGCCGCCCGACAGCTCGCCTTCGACGCCGAAGTGCGGGGTGAGCTTGGCGCCCAGGCGGCCCTGGATAGCGCCCGTGTCGGCGCCTTCGGCGCGCGAGCTGTTGTAACCGAGGTTGCCGTAGATCTCCGGCGAGCTCGATTGAGCATGAGCCAGGACCGGAACAGCAGCGACCGACATGGCGGCGATGGCCGCAGACATGAGAACCTTCATTATTTTTACTCCTGGTACTGGGATTTCTTGTGCTCCCTCAGCCTCCTCTGGGTATTGGGGCAACGAGGCCCGTATTTGACCGTACCCTGACCTGTTTGGGGCCATTGCGTGACGTTTCCGACATTTGGACCGTCGATTATGGCCGCCCGCCGAAAGTTCCGCTGCGGCAGGTCGAATAGCCGCAACCGATGCAGGCAGGACACGCCCGCTAGGCAGGTGACGACAGCGCCGGGCGTGCTATTGATCGCGTCCAAACAGTGATCAGATCGGCGCGCCCATGTCGCGCGCCGGCCCATCGGGACCGCCGCCTTGCATCAAGCCGTCATCGCCGCCACGGGGCTCTTCACCCCGCCGTTCAGCATCTCGAACGTAGAACTGGTCGACGCCTTCAACGCCTATGTCGAACGCTTCAACGCCGCCAACGCAGACGCCATCGCCGCCGGCGAAGTCACCGCGCTCGCGCCCTCCTCGCCCGAGTTCATCGAGAAGGCCTCGGGCATCAAGGCCCGCTACGTGATGAACAAGGACGGCATCATCGACCCCGAGGTCATGCGCCCGGTCCTGCCCGAGCGTCCGAACGACCAGATCTCGATCCTGGCCGAAATGGCCGTGAAGGCCGCCGAGCAGGCCATCGCCGCCTGGGGCAAGCCGGTTTCTGAGATCGGCGCGGTGATCTGCGCGGCCTCGAACATGCAGCGGGCCTATCCGGCCATGGCCATCGAGGTGCAGCAGGCCCTGGGGATCGAGGGCTTCGCCTTCGACATGAACGTGGCCTGCTCGTCGGCCACCTTCGGCATCAAGACCGCCGCCGACTTCATCGCCACCGGCAGCGCCAAGGCGGTGCTGATGGTCAATCCGGAGATCTGCTCGGGCCACCTGAACTTCAAGGACCGCGACAGCCACTTCATCTTCGGCGACGTGGCCACGGCCGTCATCCTGGAAGAGGCCTCGCAGGCAGCCGGCGGCTGGGAGATCCTGGGCACGCGCCTGAAGACCCAGTTCTCGAACAACATCCGCAACAACTTCGGCTTCCTCAACAACGCCGCCCCGGAAGGCGTCGGCGCCAAGGACAAGCTGTTCGTGCAGGAAGGCCGCAAGGTGTTCCGCGAAGTGGTGCCGATGGTCAGCGAGATGATCGTCGAGCACGCCGGCGACATCGGCCTGGACGCCACGGCCCTCAAGCGCCTCTGGCTGCACCAGGCCAACATCAACATGAACGACCTGATCGCCCGCAAGGTGCTGGGCCGAGACCCCGAGCCCGGCGAGAACGTCATCATCCTCGACGAGTACGCCAACACCAGCTCGGCCGGCTCGATCATCGCCTTCCACAGCGCCAACGACGACTTCGCCGCCGGCGACACGGGCCTGATCTGCAGCTTCGGCGCCGGCTACTCGGCCGGCACGGTGTTCGTCAGGAAGCGCTGAGCGCGGGCGTTCGCGGGAACCTCAGCTCCCGCGCGAACGAGGCCAGGATCAGCGGCCAGCCATGGTCGGAAGCCATTCCCTGGCGGATGGCTTCCGCGCCCTCGCCGTGGCGGTCGAGGTTGCGATGCTCGGCCACGATCCGCGTCCCCTCGCCCGCCGGCTCGAACCTGAACTCGACCTCGCTCTGGCGTTCCAGCGGCTCGACGCCGCGATCAGGCGCGAGGTTGAAGCCGACCACCAGGCGATGCCCGGGGTCATAGGCCCGAACCTCGCCCCAGGGGCTTTCGACGCCGTCGCGGTCGACCTCGAACCACGTCCCGCCGGCCACCGGCTCTACATGCACGGTGGCGAACCGCGCGCCGCCCCGGCTGTAGGCCATCGGCCACCATCGCCCCATGTCGCCGACAAAGCGGGCGAACGCCTCGGCTGGCAGGGCGTCGACGGTGATCTCGCTGACGATCGGTTCGGCCATGAGGTCCTCCTTAGCCAGAGGAACGCGCAAGGCCGCGACGGGATCATCCCGGCGAAGCCGACGCGGATAGGCGCTCCAGCACCACGGGCGCGCCGGCGCCCTGGGCCAGCGTCCAACCGTCGCGTGTCCGCCCGATGGCGTAGCAGCGGCGCGACCCCCGCTCCTCGTCCAGGCACAGCTTTCCGCCGGCGACGGCGTACCGCCCCTTCGCCCAGCCGAAGTCGTGCCGCTCGAACCAGGTTCCGTCGGCCTTCAGCGCGATGCCGTCCATCCCGACGGGCAGGTTCGGAAAGACCACGATGTGGTCGGCGAAGGCCGCCTTGGCCACGGCGTCGGGCGCCGCTTGCGAAACCGGCTTGGGATGCGCGGCCTTCCAGTCCATGGCTCGCCGGATGCGCCGACCGACGGCGGGATGGTCGTAGAAGATGATCTCCTCCAGCCGCCCTGGCGTGGCGGCGCGATACTCGACCGTCTTGACCAGCGCCTTGGCCAGGCCGTCCGGCTCGTCGAAATGCACGAGGCTGTAGCGGTCGGCGTCGCTCTCGGCGATGCGGATCAGGCTGTTGGTGAGCGGCGTGGCCAAAAGCAGCAGCACGGTCAGCACGGCGCCCAGCACCGGCAGGCCGGCGGGATCGGAAAGCCCCCGGATCTGGTCCCCGCCCAACAGCCGGCAGGCCGGCGCGAACAGTCGGTCGACAAGGAAGAAGGCCAGGATCGCCAGCAGGCTCATCACGCCCGCGATCCATACGACGTGGTGGTGGGCGTAGTGGCCCATCTCATGCCCGACGACGCCGCGCACCTCGGCGATGTCCGCGCCCTTCTTGAACATCGTGTCGCTCATCGCCACGCGGGCCGAACCGAACAGGCCCGAGACGTTGGCCGTGTAGGCGTTGGATTGCTTGGAGCCGTCGTAGATGAAGATCCTGTCGGACGGCACGCCGACCTGCCTGGCCATGGCCACGACCTCGTCGCGGACAGGTCCGGCCGGCGCGGGCGTATACTTGTTGAAGATCGGCTCGATGTAGAGCGGCGCCAGCAGCATGCCGATGGCGATGAATGCCGCGGTCAACCCGCCGCCCCACAGCCACCAGGTGCGGGGCGCCTTGCGGATCAGGGCGTAGAGTCCCGCGAAGAACAGACCGCCGATCAACGCGGTGATGACCAGCGAGATCGCGCTCTCCACAAGCCAGCCGGCGAAGGCTTGGCTGGTCAGGCCGTACTGCCTGGGCCGCCACCAGTCGCTGTAGACGCTCCAGGGCAGCGACAGCACGGCGTCGAAGGCGATGTAGAGCCCGCCGATCCAGCAGCTGACCAGCAACGGCCGGCTTCGGCGTCCCTCGAACCTGCGCCGCAGCACGACAAGCACGCCGCTGCGGACGATCAGGAACGCCACCAGCAGCGCCACCAGCGCGCCCCACAACAGCAGCCAGTGGCCGCCGTGCGTGTAGGCGGCCGCCTTGGCGTGCGCCTCGGGCGGAAGTTGCGCCAGATAGGCCGCCGTGGCCGCGGCCGGATCGAAGGTCTGAGCCATCCGTGCTTTCCCCGAAAAGCAAACTGTCGGCAGCAAGCCAGAGGCGACCGCCCGCGTCAGGTTAAATCGCCGTCAGGTCGTGCTCGAACGCCCATGCAGCCGCCTTGCCCCTGGCGGCGCCGGCGGAGCGGTATAGAACTGGATCGATGACCTTTGTTTCGAGGCCCGCCATGCGATTCCCCGCTCGCCGTGACATCCTGCTGGGCCTGGGGGCCGGAAGCGCGCTGACCCTGGCCGGCTGCGGCGGCAAGGACGCGGCCGGCGGCCAGGGCGGCGCGGCCCGCGTGGAGGCGACCAGGACGCTGCGCATCGGCCTGGAAGGCACCTACCCGCCGTTCAACTTCCAGGGCGCCGACGGTCAGTTGACCGGCTTCGACGTCGAGTTCGCCAAGGCCCTGGCCGAGCAGATGAAGGTCAAGCCGGAGTTCGTCGCCGCGCCGTTCGCCGGCCTGCTGGGCGCGCTGGAATCGGGCCGCACCGACGTCGTGGTCAACCAGATCACCATCACGCCCGAGCGGGCCGCCAAGTACGACTTCTCCAAGCCCTACACGGTCTCCGGCATTCTGATCATCGTGCCCAAGGGCAAGACCGGCATCACCGGCCCCGCCGATCTGGCCGGCAAGAAGGTCGGCGTCGGCCTCGGCACCCACTACGAGCAGTGGCTGCGCCAGAACCAGCCCAAGGCGCAGATCCGCACCTACGATGACGACCCGACCAAGTACCAGGACCTGCGGGCCGGCCGCATCGACGCGGTGCTGAACGACCGGCTCGTCGCCGCCGACTTCCTGAAGACCGCGCCCGACCTGATCGCCGCGGGCCCGCCCTTCGCCCCGCAGAGCCAGAGCGTCGTCATGAAGCGCGATCCGGCCCTGAAGGTGCTGGTCGACGAAGCGATCGACGCCCTGCGCGCCAACGGGCGCCTGGCCGCCATCTCGCAGAAGTGGTTCGGCCTGGACGTGACCCGCTAGCCGATGGACGCCGCCGAGCTCATCACCCAGTCGGCGCCGCTGCTGCTGAAGGGCGCGGTCTATACCGTGCTGCTCAGCCTGATCGGCATGAGCCTTGGCTTGCTGCTGGGCTTCGGCCTGGCGTTGATGCGGCTGTCGCGTTCGCCTTTCCTGCGCTGGCCGGCGGCGGTCTATGTCTCGGCGTTCCGGGGCACGCCGCTCCTGGTGCAGCTGTTCCTGATCTATTACGGCCTCCCGCAGCTGGGGCTGGAGCTGCCGCCGCTGGCGGCGGCTGGAATCGGCTTTTCCCTGAACGTCGCCGCGTACGCCGGCGAGATCCTCCGCAGCGCCATCACCGCCGTCGACAAGGGCCAACGGGAGGCGGCCGCGGTCCTGGGGCTGTCGCCGAGCCAGACCATGCGCCGGATCATCCTGCCCCAAGCCGCCCGCACCGCCGTCGCGCCGCTGTCAAACAGCTTCATCAGCCTGGTCAAGGACACCTCGCTGGCCGCGACCATCCAGGTGCCGGAACTGTTCCGCCAGGCCCAGCTGATCACCGCCCGCACGTACGAGATCTTCGCCATGTATCTCAGCGCCGCGGCCATCTACTGGATCGTCTCCAGCCTGCTGGCGCTGGGCCAGGGCTGGCTGGAACGCCGCGCGGAGGCCCGCCGATGAGCGCCATCGAGGCCAGGGGCCTGTCCAAGCGCTTCGGCGACACGGCCGTGCTGAACGGCGTCGACCTGACGGTCGCCCCCGGCGAGGTGGTGGCCGTGATCGGCCCCAGCGGTTCGGGCAAGAGCACTCTGCTGCGCTGCCTGGCGGGCCTGGAAGCGCTGAACGGCGGAACCCTGTCGATCGCCGGCGTCGAGGCCGCGGGCAAGGTTCCGCTGGCCCGCGCCCTGAAGGGACGGGTCGGGTTCGTGTTCCAGAACTTCAACCTGTTCCCGCACAAGACCGCGATGGAGAACGTCGCCGAGGCACCGATCCTCGTGCGCGGCGATCCACCCGCCAAGGCCCGCCAGCGGGCCCTGGAGCTGCTGACCAAGGTGGGCCTGGCCCACCGCGCCGACGCCTATCCCGGCGCCCTCTCCGGAGGCCAGCAGCAGCGCTGCGCCATCGCCCGGGCGCTGGCCATGGATCCGGAGGTCATTCTGTTCGACGAGCCGACCTCGGCGCTGGATCCCGAGCTCGTCGGCGAGGTGCTGGCGGTGATCGGCGACCTGGCGGCCGAGAAGCGCACCATGGTCATCGTGACCCACCAGATGGACTTCGCCCGCGAGGTCGCCGACCGGACGATCTTCATGGACGAGGGCCGGATCCTGGAAGAAGGCCCGTCCGCGATCCTGTTCGCCGAGCCCCGCGAAGAGCGAACACAAAGGTTTCTCAGCAAATTGCGAAGCTTGCAGCCATAATTTAGCCTCTGGCGCCCCGCACCCCTCCCGGGCTACGCCGCGTGTGTCTAGAGGCGAGGATTCGTGAAACCCTATATCGACCTGAAAGGCGCCTCGGGCGCCGTCTATCGCTACAAGCTGGCCGAGGATCGCGACCCGCGCACCACGATCGCCGGCAACTATCTCTATGTGAACGCCGAAGGCGTCGTGGTGTTCGCCGGCGAGGCCAACAATCTGCACGACTCCACGCGCGGCTTCTCCGAGGCGGCCGACAAACACGGAGCCGAGCACCTCTACATCCGCCTGAACGTCTCGGGCGCCGCGCGCGCCGACGAACTGGCCGACCTGCTGGCCGAACTGTCGCCGGCCAGCAACGCCGCGCAAGCGGAAGACTGATCGCGTCAGGCCTCGGCGAAGAACTCGCCGAGCCTTGCGACCACCTCGGCTTGCGGCGACAGGATCGCCTGCAGGTGGTCGCCCGATGTCGACAGGAACGGCAGGCCATTGGCCGCCGCGAAGGCCTGGGACGGCGCGTGATAGGGATCCGCCGTCCCGTCCCACAACAGCACCGGAACGCCCGCGCCCAGGACAGCCTGCGCCGCGCCGTCCAGCACATTCAGCACCTCGAAGCAGGCCTGGACGCCAGGCAGCATCTCCGGCGTGACCCAGCCGACCAGCGCCGGCGCGACCTGCTGGCTGAAGCCCCAGAAGATGTCGAATCGGATCGGCCCGGCCGGCCCCTTGGGCACGCCGTTCACCAGGTCCCAGCCGCCGACCGTCAGGGAGGCCAGGCGCTCGGGATGATATCTGGCCACGCCCACGGCCATCCAGCCGCCCATCGAATAGCCGACCAGATGGGCCTTCTCCGCGCCCAGGGCGTCCAGCACCGCCACGATGTCGCCGGCTCGCTGCTCCTGGGCATAGAGGGACGGGTCCGCCGGCTTGTCGCTGAGCCCATGGCCCAGGGAATCGACGCAGGCCACGGTGAAGCGCTTGCTCAGCGCGGCGACGAAGCCGTTGGCTCGCCAGCTTTCGGCGTCCATGAAGAGTCCGTGCTGCAGCACGACCAGCGGCCCCTCGCCTTCCACCGTGTAGTGGATCTTCCGGCCGCGATGGCTGGCGAACGGCATGGGCGAGTCTCCGAAAAGCGGGACCGCTAGTCAGTCCGGTCCACAAATTCGCGCAAGGCGAACGGGACGAGAACACCCTGCCTTGGCTATCCTCCCGCCGATGCGTCCCGAGTCGCTCTTTCCCCTGTTCGCCGCGATCTCGACCCTCAAGGGGGTCGGGCCCCGTGTCGCGCCCCTGGTCGAGAAGCTGGCCGGGCCCATCGTGCGCGACGTGCTGTTCACGCCCCCGCAGAGCCTGATCCGTCGGACGGCGACCACGGCGGCCCTGACCCAGGACGGCCAGGTCCAGACGTTCGTCGTCACCATCGACGCCCACCTGCCGCCGCAGCGCTCGGGCCAGCCCTGGCGCATCCGCGGCTGGGACGAGACGGGCTTCGTCACCCTGGTCTGGTTCAAGGGCCACGGCCCGCACCTGGAGCGCCAGCATCCGGTCGGAACGCGGCGGGCGGTCAGCGGCAAGGTCGAGCGGTTCGGCTCGGAGATCCAGGTCGCCCATCCCGACTACATGCTCGAGGCCGAGCGGATCGACGAGATCCCGCCGATCGAGCCGGTCTATCCCGCCACCGCCGGCCTGCCCTCGCGCACCTTCCGCAAGTTCGCGCTGGAGGCGCTGTCGCGCGCCCAGGCCCTGCCCGAATGGCAGGACGCCGCCTGGATGACCCGCGAGGGCCTGCCGCCCTGGCGCGAGGCCTTCGAGCGGCTGCACGGGCCCGAGGGCGAGATCGACCTTTCGCCGATGTCGGCCGCTCGCCGGCGGCTGGCCTATGACGAACTGCTGGCCCACCAGCTGGCCCTGGCGCAGCGCAAGGCCGGCAAGCGCGCCCAACCGGGACCTCGCATCGTCTCCGGTCCCTTGGCCGAGGCCGCCGAGAAGGCCCTGCCCTTCCGCCTGACCGGCGCCCAGGTGCGAGCGCTGTCGGAGGTGCGCGGCGACCTGGCCCATGGCGAGCGGATGAGCCGCCTGCTGCAGGGCGACGTCGGCTCGGGCAAGACCGTCGTGGCCATGCTGGCCATGGCCGACGCGGCCGGCGCCGGCTTCCAGTCGGCCCTGATGGCCCCCACCGAGATCCTCGCCCGCCAGCACTACGAGACCCTCGCCCCGCCGCTGGAGGCGCAAGGCCTGGCCGTCGTGCTGCTGACCGGACGCGACAAGGGCGGCGCCAGGGCGGCCAAGCTCCAGAAGCTGGCCGACGGCTCGGCCGCCGTGGCGGTGGGCACCCACGCCCTGTTCCAGGACGACGTGGCCTTCCAGAACCTGGCCCTGACCATCATCGACGAGCAGCACCGGTTCGGCGTCAACGAGCGCCGGCGGCTGCAGGAGAAGGGTGAAGGCGTCCACCTTCTGGCCATGTCGGCCACGCCGATCCCACGGACGCTGGAACTGACCGTGTTCGGCGACCTGGACGTCTCGCGCATCGACGAGAAGCCGCCGGGCCGCACGCCGGTGGCCACCCGCGCCGCGCCGACGCCGCGCGTGCCCGAAATCGTCGATCGCCTGCGCTCGGCCATCGAGGGCGGGGCCCAGGCCTTCTGGATCTGCCCGCTGGTCTCGGAATCCGAAAAGGTCGACCTGCGAGCCGCCGAGGATCGCGCCGCCGACCTCAGGAAGGTGCTGGGGCCGCGTGTTGGCCTGGTCCACGGGCAGATGCCGGCGGCCGAGAAGGACGCGGTGATGCAGGCCTTCGTCGATGGCGAGGTCGGGGTGCTGGTGGCCACCACCGTGGTCGAGGTAGGCGTCAACGTGCCCAACGCCAGCATCATGGTCATCGAGCACGCCGATCGCTTCGGCCTGGCGCAGCTGCACCAGCTTCGCGGACGGGTCGGCCGGGGCATGCGCGAAAGCTCCTGCGTGCTGCTGTACGACCCGCCGCTGTCAGAGGTCGCCCAGCAGCGGCTCGACATCCTGCGGCGCAGCGACGACGGCTTCGAGATCGCCGAGAAGGACCTGGAGCTGCGCGGCGGCGGCGACCCGCTGGGCCTCAAGCAGAGCGGCTTCCCCGCCTACCGCCTGGCCGACCCGGTGGCCCACCGCGACCTGATCGCCGTCGCCGCCGACGACGCCCGCCTGATCCTGGCCAGGGACCCGGAACTGACCTCTCCGCGCGGCGAGGCCGTGCGAACCCTGCAGGCGCTGTTCGACTGGACGCCGGCGTCCGGGCTGAACGACGCGGGTTGAGGCCGCGCCCAAGATGCTCCCCCTGAAGAGGGAGCTGTCGCGGAGCGACTGAGGGGGAAGGGATGGCTGGCTTCGGGGCCGCACTGACCTCCTCAGACACATCCTCCTCCGGCCCTTCGGGCCACCTCCCCCTTCAGGGGGAGGGTATGGAACAAGCAAACAAAAACGGCGGGTTCTTTCGAACCCGCCGTTCTCGTTTCAGCTTGCGTCGCCGGCAGTTAGGCCGAGGCGGCGCCGCCCTTCTTCTCGGCGTAGATCAGCAGCGGCTGGGCGCGGCCTTCGACGACCTCGGCGTTGACCACCACTTCCTCGACGCCCTCGTAGTTGGGCAGTTCGAACATGGTCTCCAGCAGGATGCCTTCCATGATCGAGCGCAGGCCGCGGGCGCCGGTCTTGCGGGCGATGGCCTTCTTGGCCACGCCATGCAGGGCGTCCTCGGTGAAGGTCAGGCCGATGTTCTCCATCTCGAACAGGCGCTGGTACTGCTTGACGAAGGCGTTCTTCGGCTCGGTCAGGATCTTCACCAGGGCGGCCTCGTCGAGGTCTTCCAGGGTGGCGATCACCGGCAGACGGCCGATGAATTCCGGGATCAGGCCGAAGCGCTGCAGGTCGTCGGGTTCGACGCCGCGCAGGATCTCGCCGGTGCGACGGTCTTCCGGATCGGCGACCTTGGCGCCGAAGCCGATCGACTTGGCCGCGCCGCGGGCCGAGATGATGCGCTCGAGGCCCGCGAAGGCGCCGCCGCAGATGAACAGGATGTTCGTCGTGTCGACCTGCAGGAATTCCTGCTGCGGATGCTTGCGCCCGCCTTGCGGCGGCACGGAGGCGACGGTGCCTTCCATGATCTTCAGCAGGGCCTGCTGCACGCCTTCGCCCGACACGTCGCGGGTGATCGACGGGTTGTCGGACTTGCGGCTGATCTTGTCGATTTCGTCGATGTAGACGATGCCGCGCTGGGCGCGCTCGACGTTGTAGTCGGCGGCTTGCAGCAGCTTGAGCACGATGTTCTCGACGTCTTCACCCACGTAACCGGCTTCGGTCAGGGTGGTGGCGTCGGCCATCGTGAACGGCACGTCGATGATTCGAGCCAGCGTCTGGGCCAGAAGGGTCTTACCCGTACCGGTCGGACCGACCAGCAGGATGTTCGACTTGGCCAGTTCCACGTCGTTGTTCTTCGAGGCGTGGTTCAGGCGCTTGTAGTGGTTGTGCACCGCGACCGCGAGCACCTTCTTGGCGTGACCTTGGCCGATCACGTAGTCGTCCAGGACTTCGCAGATCTCGCGCGGCGTCGGAACGCCGTCCTTGGACTTCACGAAGGCGATCTTGTGCTCTTCACGGATGATATCCATGCAAAGCTCGACGCATTCATCGCAGATGAACACGGTGGGTCCGGCGATGAGCTTGCGCACTTCATGTTGGCTCTTTCCGCAGAAAGAACAGTACAGGGTGCTCTTGGCGTCGCCGCTGGCGGCTTTCGTCATGGTCGCTTCTCACGCTAGGGCGGATACGGCGAAAGCCGCTACCGCCGACTCCCAACGCGTATCCCGCCACCGAAGCAACAGGATACCCAACGGGAGTTGTCTAATCCTTGACATTCCCCGATCCGAACGCGCGGCACAAGCCTTGGAGCCCGTTTCCGACGCCAAGTTCGTGGATGTTTCGGTTCTGACCATGGGATTCCATCCCTAGATGGGACGACTGTAGGCCAAAGCAAGCGATCAGTGGGCTGCGGAACATCGCCGCAGGCTCTAATCTTTCTGCAAGCGACCGGAATCGTGCTGCAAGCGGCGCCGCAAGAAGGAGTTCGCCCGGTGGGCGGAGACGAGATGTCCGAGATTCACGAGGCGTCGGAAGACGCGCACGCCCCGACGCACACCGAAGCCAGCCCGCCGCTGGTGGCCTTCGACTTCGACGGCACGCTGACGGTGCGCGACAGCTTCACCGCCTTCCTGAAATGGCGGGTCAGCGGCGGCCGCTGGACGATGGGCATGATCCGCCTGGCGCCGGCCGCCCTGTCCTACCTGTTCCACCGGGATCGGGGCCGCATCAAGGCCGCGGCCATCCGCGAGTTCCTCAAGGGCGTGCCGCAGGAGCGGCTCGAGGCCCAGGCCCGCACCTTCGCCGAGACCCACGCCCAGAGCCTGTTCCGCCCCGACGCCCTGGCGGTGTGGCGGCGCTGGCGCGCGCAGGGCGCCAGGATGGTGATCGTCACCGCCTCGCCCGACACGGTGGTGGCCCCGTTCGCCCGCGGTATCGGCGCCGACCTGCTGATCGGCACCAAGCTGGCCTACGACCTGAACGGCAAGGTGACCGGCGGGCTTTCGGGCCCCAACTGCCGGGGCCCCGAAAAGGTGGTGCGCCTGCGCGAGACTTTCGGCGAGCGCGTGAAGCTGGCCGCCGCCTACGGCGACACCTCCGGCGACACCGAGATGCTGGCCATCGCCCAGGAGCGCGGCTACCGCATCTTCAAGGGCAAGCCGGTCTAGAACCAAGACCTCCCTCTGGAAGGGGAGGATCTTACTCCACGCTCGCGCCGGCCGACGCCAGGCCCGGCGCCTGGGTGCTGACCGACAGGCTGCCGATCGCCGCATAGGCCTGGTCGAAGACCGCCCGCTGGTCGTCGTCCAGAGCCTTGTAGAGCCTCGCCATCGCCTTGACCCGCCGCTGCTCGACGGCCAGTTGCTCGCGCTGCAGGGCAAGGCCCGCGCGGGCCTGGGCCAGCGGCGTCTCGTCCTGTGGCGCGGCGACGGCCAGGACCACGCCGGCCGGCCGAGCGCTGGAAGCCAGGATGAAGTCGCGCCAGCGATCCTGCTGGGCCGGCGTCAGGGCCAGGTTCTGGCGCAGCGTGGCCAGGCCCGCCGTCACGCCGTCCTGAAGCAGGCGATCGGAGACGATCTGCTGCACCTGCTCGGGGCTGACGCCGACGCGCATGGTGGCGATCCCGTGGCGCGGGGCCGGATCGGAGAAATCCTGGGCGTTGGCGGCCGCGCCGGCCAGGCTCAGGAAGGCCGCGAGGGTCGAAATCAGCGAAAGGCGGCGGCGGGCGGTCATGGCCGGGCTCCGGGGCTCGAGGATCGTCATGTGATCCTTGTCGCCGCCCTGCCCGGCCGATCTGGGGCCGGTTTGTTTCGCTCGATCGCTCGCGCATGGCCAAAGCGGGACCATCGCAACGGCAAAGAAAAAGCCGCCGGCCTCGTGGCCGGCGGCTTCGTTCTCAGTGCTCGCGAGGGGAGCCTTACGCGCCGGCTTCGGCGGCGTCGCGGGTCTCGTAGACCTGGTCGACCAGGCCCCAGGCCTTGGCTTCGTCGGCGCTCATGAAATGGTCGCGGTCCAGCGTACGCTCGACCTCTTCATAGGTGCGGCCGCAGTGCTTGACGTAGATCTCGTTCAGGCGACGCTTGGTCTTGATGATGTCCTCGGCGTGGCGCTCGATGTCCGAGGCCTGGCCGCGGAAGCCGCCCGACGGCTGGTGCACCATGATGCGGGCGTTCGGCAGGGCGATGCGCTGGCCGGCGGCGCCGGCGGCGAGCAGCAGGCTGCCCATCGAGGCGGCCATGCCCATGCACACCGTCGTCACCGGGCTCTTGATGTATTGCATGGTGTCGTAGATCGCCAGGCCCGACGTCACCACGCCGCCCGGCGAGTTGATGTACATGGCGATTTCCTTCTTGGGGTTCTCGGACTCCAGGAAGAGCAGCTGGGCGCAGATCAGAGAGGCCATACCGTCCTCGACCGGACCGGTCAGGAAGATGATCCGCTCCTTGAGCAGGCGCGAGAAGATGTCGAAGGCGCGCTCGCCGCGGCTGGTCTGCTCGACCACCATCGGAACGAGGTTCATCGCCGTCGAAACCGGATCGTACATCATGTGGGGTTCGCCCTTCTCGAAATGTCTTTGCGGGCGCGAATCAGCGTCGCGCCAGCGCACCTCACGCATATCGCGTGGCGCTTAACAGGTTGCAAGGCGCCCGCCCCCAAGGAAAATGCGCAAAAGAAAAGGCGCGGATCTCTCGATCCGCGCCCTCTCGTTCGTTTCCCGAAGGGACGAGGCTTTTAGCCGCCGTAGCCTTCCGGCAGGTCGTCTTCTTCCAGGAGCTCTTCCTTGGAGACTTCCTTTTCCTCGACCTTGGCCTTGGCGAAGATCAGGTCGACGACCTTGTCTTCGTAGATCGGGGCGCGCAGCGAGGCCTGCAGGTCGGCGCGCTGGCGGTACATGTCGAACACCTGCTGGGCCTGGGCACCGTACTGGCGGGCTTCGCGGACGATCGCTTCGTTCAGTTCCTGGTCGGTGACGACGACGTCGTTCTTGCGGCCGATCTCGGCGAGCACCAGACCCAGGCGCACGCGGCGCTCGGCGATCTTCTTGTACTCGTCCTGCAGCTGCTCTTCGGTCTTGTCGGCATCTTCCGGCGGCAGGCCGCCTTGGGTCTTGTCGGCCTGGACCTGTTGCCAGATGCCGGCGAACTCGGCCTCGACCATGCGCGGCGGCAGGGCGAAGTCGTGCTTGCTGTCCAGCACGTCCAGCAGGGCGCGCTTGAGCTTGAAGCGCGAGCTGTTGGTGTAGCGGCCTTCCAGGTTCGACTTCAGCAGGTCCTTCAGGGCGGCCAGGTCGGCCAGGCCCAGGCGCTTGGCCAGCTCGTCGTCGGCTTCCGCGTCCACCGGGGCGCGGACTTCCTTCACGGTGGTGGCGAACTCGGCGTCCTTACCGGCCAGCTCGGCGGCCTGGTACTCTTCCGGGAACTTCACCTTCACGGTGACGACGTCTTCCGGCTTGGCGCCGACCAGTTGCTCTTCGAAGCCCGGGATGAACTGGCCCGAACCGAGCACCAGCTCGGCGTCGTTGGCCGTGCCGCCGGCGAAGGCGACGCCGTCGATGGTGCCGACGAAGTCGATTAGCAGCTGGTCGCCGTCCTTGGCCTTCAGGCTCTTGCCCTTGCGCGGCTCGTAGGTGCGGGCCTGCTTGGCCAGCTCGGCCAGGGCCTCTTCGACTTCCGAGTCCTCGATCTTGTAGACCGGCTTCACCAGCTCGATGGTCGACGGATCGATCGGCTCGAATTCCGGCATGATCTCGACGGCCAGTTCGAAGGCCAGATCCTCGCCGCCGGCGACGACCTTGTCCATGTCGGACGTCGGCTTCAGGTCGGGCTGGCCGGCCGGACGCAGCTTGTTGTCGTCCAGGATCTTCTGGGTGGTCTCGTTGAGCGCCTGCTCGATGACTTCGCCCATCAGGCCCTTGCCGTACAGGCGGCGCACGTGCGCGGCCGGCACCTTGCCCGGGCGGAAGCCCTTGACGTTCATCTGCGGGGCGACTTCGGCGATCCGAGCCTCGAGACGCGTGGCCAGCTCACTCGCGGGCACCGTAACGCCGTAAACCCGGCTGAGGCCTTCGCCCGACTTTTCAACGATCTGCATCGACATTCTTAGCTTCTCGGATCCGGGCGCCCGCGCCCGTCGTCCGCCCCAGGGGTCAAAAAATCATAGCCGCCCGCGTCACCGGGGCGGCGAAAGAGCGCCCTTATGTCACGACACTTCGCGTCGATCAAAGGGTATGGCGTCGCCGCGCGCAAAACGCTGCGCGCGGCGACATGGTGCGGATGAGAGGACTCGAACCTCCACGCCTCTCGGCGCTGGAACCTAAATCCAGTGCGTCTACCAGTTCCGCCACATCCGCGTGGGCGCGTCATCTAGCGCGAGTGATCGCGTTCGTCATCCGAAACCGTGCCCCGCGCCAATTTCCCCAGTTCTCTACGGTGAGGCCGATGTAGTCGTAGAGCTTCTTGTGAATGGGGCCGGGTTCGGAGAGCTCGCCCCACGACGCCCAGTCGTCGACAAACGCCTGTGGCAGCGTGCCCGAGAGCACCACCAGGTTGTCGACGGCGGTTACATCGAAGCTCTGCGCGTCCTCCACGGACATGACATAGAATCCGGGCGTCGCCTCAGCCCGCAGGTCATCCGCGCCGCCGATCCTGAAGCGACGCGGAAGCGTCGATGCCCGCCGCCAGGCCTCGAGTCGGTCCACCACCAGATGGTGATGGAAGGGCGAACAGATCAGGAAGCTCGTTTCGCTCGCCATCCGGAACTCGAAGTCCTGGGAGATGAATGCGCTGATCGCTTCCCGGGCGGCGTACTCATTCATGCGCATGGCGCTGCGCAGCGCCGAGGCCGCCCCGCCAGCCTTGATGAACTCCACGGTGAGCCGCTTACCCTCGAGTTCCCGCCCCTCGAAGGCCATCGCGAAGCGCAGGTTGTGGGGAAGATCCATGCCCACCGGAAGCCCTTGAGGCTCCCAGGACAGCACGCCGTAGATCCTTGCCGCGGGATAGGACCGCCTGAGGTCGGTCAGATCGCTGGCGGGATGGACGTCGGACACGAACAGGTGGCTGAAAAACTGCTCTCCGGCCCATCGCCCCATCTGCGCCACGGAGGCGACCTGGATCATTTCCGGATCGCTGGATCCTCGCCGGCCATCCAGCCCGGGCAGGCCCTTGAGGATGCTGTCCCTGAACTTGTCACGCAGCGCCCTGTGCGGCGCCACGAACACGCCGCGCTCGATCTCGTCCTGCGCCAGAAGCTCGCCAGCCACGCGTTCGAGCACCGTGGTCTTGCCCGCGCCCGATGGCATCACGGCCCATGACACGTCCTGCCCTCGCAGCAGGGCGCGCGCCGCGCGGAGGCGGTGATCGCGAAGGACCGGGACATCCCGGCGCGACCGCGGGGCGGGCGCGGGGCGCCCCGGCTCCGCCGCACTCGGAACCGGGAACCTGGTTCCGTGCACCAACGCATCCCTGAAACACGCGCCCTCGACACGCGCCTGGCTCAAGTCCGCGCCCGAGAGGTCGGCGCCGGTGAAATCGAACCCCTTCAGGTCGGCGGCGGCGAAATCGACGCCTCTCAGGTTGGCGTGACGGAAGTCGCTTCCAGGGTCGAGGCCGGCCGCGACGACCTGCGCGGCGAAACCCTGGCCCTCGGCCGCGCGAATCGCGCGCACCCGCTCTCGCTGCTCCTCGGTGAGCTCCACTCCCCGCCCCCTTCCCGCGCCGCGCGATACGCACGCGACCCGACGCAAGCAAAACAACCTTCGGTGCTCACTGAAGCTGATCTTGGCGGTCGATTGCAACGCCGCCTCGGCTCGCGCGAAGATTTTTATCGCGACCTCGGAACCGCCCTCGGGCGACGTCGTTTTCTCCGTGTCCCGTCGAGCGTAACGCCACGGGACATTGACCGGCCCGGGCCTTGCCCCCCCGACTGACGCCCGGGCCGGTTTTCCCTCTCCCTACGGATCAGGTCCGGCGCGCCATCAGGTCGCGCTTGAACTTTCGTGGATTCGCACGCAACCATTCCAGATCAGCGACGGTTAACTGCGCCATGGCGTAGGAGAACAGCGTATGCGGACGATCGAGGTCAACCAGACCGACGGCGGTTGGGAAGTCACCTGCGACCATCAGGTGGTGTTCACCGATGCCCTCGAGCAGCGATCGTTCCAGGCCGCGCTCGACTACGGCAGCCGGCTGTTCGACGAAGGCGTCCGCGCCGAGATCGTCCTGCACCGCCTCGAAGCCTGATCCGCCCTTCCCGCCTGTCCGCCCCGCGAGCGCGACGTCGCGTCCCCTTGCGGCCGCGCGCCCCCCGCTTTAAAGCCAAGCCTGCATCAAGAGTTGGGCTCGCCCAACGCCAACCTGCTTCCCGAGCAAGGTGGCGCCCCGTCGGGGGGATGCGGCCGCGACGGCAACGAAACGGGTGAGCCCTAGAGCCGTCGCGAGTCTTTGCTCTATCGACGGACGGACGCTGCCCATGCCCATCAAGATCCCCGACGACCTGCCGGCCCGCGCCTCGCTGGAAGCCGAAGGCCTGTCGCTGATGGCCGACACCGAGGCCGCCCGCCAGGATATCAGGCCGCTGCGCATCGGCCTCCTGAACCTGATGCCCGACAAGCCCAGCACCGAGCGTCAGTTCGCGCGCCTCCTGGGCGCCAGCCCGCTGCAGGTGGAGCTGTCGCTGATCCAGCTGGCCAGCCATTCGCCCAAGACCACTTCGGCCGAGCACATGTTGGCCTTCTACCGCACCTGGGAAGAGGTGCGGCACGAGCGTTTCGACGGCCTGATCGTCACCGGCGCGCCGGTCGAGACCCTGCCGTTCGAGGAGGTCAGCTACTGGGACGAGCTGTCGCGCATCTTCGACTGGAGCGAAACCCACGTGCACGCCGGCCTGGCCGTCTGCTGGGGCGCCCAGGCGGGCGTGAAGCACTTCCACGGCGTGCCCAAGCACGTGCTGGCCGACAAGCGCTCGGGCGTCTTCCCGCACGCCAACATGGCGCCGGCCTCGCCCTATCTGCGGGGCTTGGCCGACGAGATCGACATCCCCGTGTCGCGCTGGACCGAGGTGCGCCCCGAAGACTTGCCGGCCGACGGCGGCTTGAAGGTGCTGCTCGATTCGGAGGAATCGGGCCTGTGCCTGCTGGAGGACGCCCGCCGACGCTGGCTCTACATGTTCAATCACCCGGAATACGAGACCGGCACCCTGGCGGCCGAGTACGCCCGCGACCGGATGATCGATCCCTCGACCCCGCCGCCGGCCCATTACTTTCCTGGCGATGATCCGAGCCGTCCGCCCCGCAACCGCTGGCGCAGCCACGCCCACCTGCTGATCGGCAACTGGTTGAACGAGGTCTACCAGACCACGCCGTTCGAGCTGGAGACGATCGGGGCGTAGGCCGGACAACCTCTCCCTATGGGAGAGGTTTTCCACGTACTTCCCACAACCGCTTGAGCACCGCCGGCGCCAGGCCCGGCAGGTCCTCGGCGATCAGGCCCGCCCCATGGATCGCCGCGCATTCGGCGTGGATCCAGGCCCCGGCGCAGGCGGCGTCGAAGCTGTCCATGCCTTGCGCCGCCAGGCCGGCGATGAAGCCGGCCAGCACGTCGCCCGAACCGGCGGTGGCCAGCCAGGGCGAGCCGTTGAGGCTGACGGCCGTGCGGCCGTCCGGCGCGGCGATGACCGTGTCGGGCCCCTTCAGCAGCACGATCGCCCCGGCCCGGCGCGCGGCTTCGCGCGCGGCGGCGATGCGTTCGAGCGAGGCCTTCAGCAGACCCGGAAACAGCCGCTCGAACTCGCCCGCATGCGGGGTCAGCACGTCGTCGCGATCCAGGCGCGCGAACAGCTCGTCGGGCGCGTGGGCGAAGCTGGTCAGGGCGTCGGCGTCGACCACGAGGGCCGCGCCCGTGCCGGCCAGGGCGGTCAGGTTTCGCGCCGTCGCCTCCCCCACCCCGGCCGCCGGGCCGATAACGGCGGCGGCCGCGCGATCGGCCAGCACGGCCAGATCGGCGTCGGTCTCGAACGGCGCCAGCATGACCGCTTCCAGGTGGGCGGCGTTGACGGCCAACGCCCCCGGCGGCGACAGCAGGGTGACCACGCCCGCCCCGACCCTCAGGCCGGCTCGGGCCGACAGGCGCGCCGCGCCGGTGCTCCAGGCCTCGCCGCTGACCACCACCAGCCGGCCGCGCGCGTGCTTGTGCGCGTCGTTGGACGGCCAGGGAAACCGCGCGCCCCACAGGCCCGGATCGTTCTCGACCAGATCGCCGGCGCCGGTTTCGGAAAGACCGATGTCGATCACCTCGACCTCGCCGCAGGCCGCGCGGCCCGGGGCCAGCACGTGGGCCGGCTTTCGGCGGTGGAAGGTGACGGTGAGCGCCGCGGCGAAGGCGTTCTCGCCCAGCGGCTCGCCGGTGTCGCCATGGACGCCGCTGGGCGTGTCGACGGCGACGATGCGCGACGACAACCCTTGCGCTGCTCGCGCCAGCTCTTCGGCGAGCCCTTCCAGCGGCCGCGACAGGCCTGCGCCGAACAGGGCATCGACATAGAGTTCGGCCGGAGAGACGGCCGGGTTCAGCGGATGGACCTCGCCGCGCCAGCGCTCGGCCGCCCAGCGGCACGCGGGCGAGGCCGGCGACGCCAGGGCCTCGACCCGCACCGGCCAGCCGCGTCGCCTCAGGCTCCGGGCGATGACATAGCCGTCGCCGCCGTTGTCGCCGGGACCGCACCAGATCACCACGGGACGCCGCGACCAGCGCGCGCGGATCACGTCGGCCGCGCCCTTGCCGGCCCGCTCCATCAGCGTGGTCACCGGCGCGCCGGCCGCCACCGCCGCCGCATCGGCCGCCTTCATCTCGTCGACGGTCATGATCTGGCGGGGCGACACGGGCGGCTCCATCAAAGAACCCCGGTGGAGGCCTCCCTGCCTTTCTCGACCAGCCGCAGGCGGTTGTCGACGACTTCGAAGACGGTGACGCTGGCGTGGTCGGGCCTAAAGGCCATGACGGCGCCGGTCCCTTGCGCCGCCGCGACGGCGGCGTTGAGCGCGACGAAATGGCTGAAGACGGCGCATCCCTCGTATCGAGCCAGAGCGCCAGCGACCTCGATCGTCCAGGCCAGGTAGTCGCGGTCGCCCTCGATATCGGACCAGTCGCCGGCGAAGGCTCGCTTCAGCCAGGCCGGACGCGCTTCGGGCGCCAGGTCGGCCGGCGTCGGGATCTCGCCCACGGCCAGCTCGATCTCGACCTCGACGCCCAGCAGCGCGGCCAGGGGCGCGGCGGTCTCGCGGCAGCGGCGCAGCGGCGAGGAGACCACCCGGGCCGGCCTCTCGCCTTCCGGCAGGACGGCCAGCGCGGCGGCCACCGCCCTCGCCTGCTCGCGCCCCGCCTCGTCGAGGCCCGGATCGTCATCATGGCCGCCCCAGGTCGAAGCCGGCTTGCCGTGGCGGATGACGTGGACGCGCTCCATCAGGCGGCGTCCGGCGTGAAGAGGTTGCGGACCCCGTCGGGATGCGGCCCGACCACGCCCGTGCGCCCAACGCCCTCGCGGCTCTCAAGGTCGGCCAGGGTCGCTTCGTCGTCCGGCGTATTGGCCACGAACCGCGCGCCGTCCTGAGTGCGCCCGATGACGATGCCCATGCGAGCCCCCTGCCGGGCATGGACGACGGTGTAGGTCTCGATGGTCGCGCGGCCTTGCGGCGCCTCGGCGATCGGCGGATGCGGCAGGGCGTCGATCTCCCTCTGGATCACGGCCGGATCCTCGCGTCGCCATTCGCCCTCGACCGGACGCGTGGAATAGACGCCCACCGACTGCTTGGTCAGGAACCAGCCGTTGGCGGTCGACAGGCCATAGGCGCCCGGCCGCGCGCGCAGCCGATCCATCAGCCGCGCCACGGCGTGCAGGCTGTAGTTGTTCCCCGGACCGCCGAAATAAGGCAGGCCGCCGGTGATGGTCAGGCCGCGTGGGTCGTCGAGCGCGATCCCCAGCTCCTCGGCGGCGACCTGCACGGCCGAGGGGAAGCAGGAATAGAGGTCGATCACGTCGAGATCGGCCAGATCGATCCCGGCCATGTCCAGCGCCCGCTTGCCGGTCAGGCGGATGGCCGGACTGGAATGAAAGTCCTGGCGTTGCAGCGGATACCAGAGGTCGGCCGCGTCGGCGCAGCCGTGCAGGAACACCCAGCGATCCGGCGGCACGCCCAGTTCCCGGGCCATGCCGACGCTGGCGACCAGGACGGCGGCCGACTGGTCGACCTCCATGATGGCGTTGAGGTACTTGGGGTACGGATAGCCGACCATGCGGTTGCGCTCGGTCACCGTCACCAGCTCCTCGGGAGAACGCTCGACGGGGAACCAGGCCTCGGGATCGGCGGCGGCAACCTTGGTGAAGGGCGAGAACAGCGCGCCCAGACGCGCCTGATGGTCGGCCAGCGAACGCCCGTCGCGGGCCCGCAGGGCGTTCTCGAACAGGGGATAGGTGTTGACCGGATAACCGAGGCCATGGGCGGCCTCCTGCTTCGTCACGCCCGGACGCGGATCGCCGATGCGGGCGGGCTTGCTGTCGATGTCGTCGGCCCAGCCGTCGAAGCCCAGGCCGTTCTTCATCCGCTTCATCAGCGAGCCGAGAAACTCCGCGCCCGTAACGAGACCCAGCCGCGACTCGCCCCGGGCGATGCGCTCGGCCAGGACGTTGATCGCCTGCTGGGGGCTGTTGCCGCCGGTCTCGGTATAGACCGACCAGGCCGGCGCCGCGTCGATCGCCCGCGCCAGGCTGGCCGGCGGATCCGACAGGCGGGGAAGCGGCAGTTTCGAAAGACCGCCCGGGGCGTCGATGCTGAACGCTACGACCGCCAGAGCGTCCAATCGCGCAAGAACCGTCCCTTCCAACCCGGCGTCGGCGACAGCGCGTTTCGCCGCAATCTTCAGCAATTCCAGCGGCGAAGGCGAATTTTCGGCGGGTCCGCGAAATGTGAACTGGCCCGCGCCGATCAAAACCGGCGTCTCGTCGCGCATGTTCCCCCCCGTTCAAACGATCGTTTTCGCGATCCTAGGCAGCTATCGGGTCGCGACAAGGCCGTTTCCAGCCACAATTCCGAAATGCATATTTTTCGATCAAACGTCGCTCAAGATTCACTCATATGCCTGAATGCTCGTCCGAACCGCGACAATCCCTGGAACCCCGGCTTGTAGCGCTCCGGGCGGCGTGATCCTTGCCGCTCAAAGTCAGAGGCCATGCGCCGTCGGGCGCGGAAGAGACCGATGAAAAAGATCGAAGCCGTCATCAAGCCGTTCAAGCTGGATGAGGTCAAAGAGGCGCTCCAGGACATGGGCGTCCAAGGGATGACCGTTCTGGAAGCCAAGGGCTACGGACGCCAAAAGGGCCACACCGAGCTCTATCGCGGCGCCGAGTACGTCGTGGACTTCCTTCCCAAGATCAAGGTCGAGGTCGTCGTCGAGGACGGCCAGCTCGACGCCGCCCTCGAGGCGATCACCAACGCCGCCCGCACGGGCCGCATCGGCGACGGCAAGATCTTCGTCTCGGAGATCACCGAAGTCGTCCGCATCCGGACCGGTGAAACCGGTCCGTCCGCCGTCTAGCCCACGGCCCTCTCCTCAGACTTTCTCGCTCAAAGGGGATATCAATGAGCACCGCCAAGGAAATCCTGGACCTGATCAAGGAAAAGGACGTGAAGTACGTCGACGTCCGCTTCACGGACGTTCGCGGCAAGCTGCAGCACGTCACCTTCGACATCGACCTGGTCGACGACGAATTCCTGAACGACGGCACCATGTTCGACGGCTCGTCGATCGCCGGCTGGAAGGCCATCAACGAGTCGGACATGAAGCTGCGTCCGGACCTGACCTCGGCCATCATCGACCCGTTCTACCAGCAGACCACCCTGGCGCTGTTCTGCGACGTCGTGAACCCGGACGACGGCACCCCCTACAACCGTGACCCGCGCTCGATCGCCAAGGCCGCGCTGAACTACGTCAAGTCGGCCGGCGTGGGCGACACCGTCTACTTCGGCCCGGAAGCCGAATTCTTCATCTTCGACGACGTCCGCTGGTCGACCGCCCCGCACGACACCAGCTACTCGTTCGACTCGACCGAACTGCCGGTGAACTCGGGCAAGGCCTATCCGGAAGGCAACATGGGCCACCGCCCGGGCCCCAAGGGCGGCTACTTCCCGGTGAACCCGGTCGACTCGGCCCAGGACCTGCGCGGCGAAATGCTGGCCGTCATGGGCGAGCTCGGCATGAAGCCGGAAAAGCACCACCACGAAGTGGCGCCGGCCCAGCACGAACTCGGCCTGAAGTTCGACACCATGGTCACCATGGCCGACCGCATGCAGCTCTATAAGTACGTGATCCACAACGTGGCCCACGCTTATGGCAAGACCGCCACCTTCATGGCCAAGCCGATGTTCGGCGACAACGGCTCGGGCATGCACGTGCACCAGTCGATCTGGCAGGACGGCAAGCCGCTGTTCGCCGGCGACAAGTACGCCGGTCTGAGCCAAGAATGCCTGTGGTACATCGGCGGCATCATCAAGCACGCCAAGGCCATCAACGCCTTCTCGAACTCGACCACCAACAGCTACAAGCGCCTGGTGCCGGGTTACGAAGCCCCGGTGAAGCTGGCCTACAGCTCGCGCAACCGCTCGGCCTCGATCCGCATCCCGCACGTCGACTCGCCGAAGGCCAAGCGCATCGAAGCCCGCTTCCCGGACCCGATGGGCAACCCGTACCTGACCTTCGTCGCCCTGCTGATGGCCGGCCTTGACGGCATCATCAACAAGATCGACCCGGGCGCGGCCGCCGACAAGAACCTCTACGACCTGCCGCCCCGCGAGCAGAAGAAGATCCCGGAAGTCTGCGGCAGCCTGCGCGAAGCCCTGGAAAGCCTGGACAAGGACCGCGCCTTCCTGAAGGCCGGCGGCGTCATGGACGACGACTTCATCGACAGCTACATCGAGCTGAAGATGGAAGAAGTGATGCGTCTGCAACTGCACCCGCACCCCGTCGAATTCGAGATGTACTACAAGTGCTAAGCCGAAAGGCCTGAAGCACTTTGGGATCGGCCCGGGGCGCAAGCTCCGGGCCTTTTCTTTTGGAAGGACGCCAGATGATCCGCACCAGCTGCCACTGCGGCGCCGTGGGCTTCGAGATCGAGACAGCGCCGGCCGAGGTGACGCAGTGCAACTGCTCGATCTGCCGACGCTACGGAGTGCTGTGGGCCTATTACCCCCTGGGCGCCGTACGCCGCGTGGAAGATGGCCCGACCGACACCTACGAATGGGACGACCGCTCGATCGCCTTCCATCGCTGCCGCGCCTGCGGCTGCGTCACCCACTGGAGCGCCAACGACCCGGAGCGCGACAAGATCGGCATCAATGCGCGGCTGATGGAGCCGCGGGTGCTGGCCCAGGCGCGAATCCGCCACCTGGATGGAGCGGTGACGGAGCGGTATGTCGACGAGCCGATCCCCGACGCCTTCTGACTAGAAGCGCCCCGCCGCCGTGATGCGCACGACCCGGCCCAGCGAGTCCTGATCGTCGCGCCCGTAGGCCGGCGCCGGGCGGCCGTCGCCGAGCCTGGCGCGAGGGCGCGCGTCGAACAGGTTCTCGACTTCCAGGACCAGCTTGAGGTCGGCGCGGGCCGCGCCCGTCCGGCCGGGCAGCCGCTGTAGAAAGCCGAGCTTCAGGTCGAGCCCGGCGAAGGCGGCCAGCCGCAGGTCATCGGGGCCGTCACGACCGACATCGCGGCGGATGCGATAGGACTGACGCCAGCGCGCCGTGGCGTTGACCGACCAGCGCCCGCGCCGGCCGTCCAGCGTCGCCGCCAGTTCGTGGCGCGGCGCCCCGCCGCCGTCGCCGGCCAGGCGATCCATCGCCGGCAGGCCTTCGCGGATCACCATGACGCTCTCCAGGCGCCAAGCGTGGCTCAACGACACCCGCAGCGAGGTTCCGGCCGTCTCGAACGGCGGGCCGAAGCCCAGATTGGACGACAGCATCCGCGAGTGGTCCGAGCGGATGTTGATCGGCCGCTGGTCGAGCCCGACCAGCCGCCCCTCCCCGTCTCGCTGGAAACGCTCGGGGAAAGCGGCCTCGACGGCCGGCGTAAGGGCGGGCAAGACGCCGACGCCGTCGCGGGTCGCGGCCGCCTCGAAGGCGATCGCGGCCGACGCCGTCCACCGCGTCAACGGTCCCGTCGAGACGCCCAGCGAGACGCGGTCGGTCTCTTGCGGGACCAGGGCCGGATTGCCGCCGAGGATCGGCAGGATCCGCACCGCCTGGCCGGTCCGAAAGTCGAAGACCAGCGTCGGCTCGCCGGACACGACGGGATCGAAGCGCTGGGCGTTGGTCGGATTGTCGGCGGCGCGCGACCAGGCGCTGTTAAGGCGCAGCTTCGGCAGGGGCGTCCAGGAAAGACCGGCGGTCATGCCCGCACCGCCGCCGGTTCCGCTGGCCTGGCGCCGGCTCGCGCCCAGGCTCAGGACCACGTCGCCCAGCCTTTTGTCCGGCGAGGCGCGGGCCAGCGGCGCGGCGAGGCCGAACTGCAGATCGGCCGTGTCGCCATCGCGACGCGTTTCCTTGCCGCCGGTTTCGACGACCGAGACGGTGCGCGACGCCCGGCCCGACAGGCTGGCCTGCACCGGCCCGGCCGGCAGGTCCAGCAGGCGACGGTCGGCGCCCAGGCTGGCGGCGATCGAGCGGCTGGCCGAGGCGGTGTCGGAAACGCCGCTGAGCACCGCCTCGGACAGTTGCCCGTCGACGCCGAGGCGCACCGACCAGCCGGCCAGTTCCCCGCCCGCGCCGGCGGTGAGCGCCAGGTTCCGCAATCGCCTGCGGGAGTCGACCATCCCCGCGCCCTGCCGCGCGGTCGAGCGGTCGGCCTGCGCCCGCCTGTTGACGCCGAGCGAGGTCGTCCAGTCGCCGAGCGCCCGGTTGAAGGACAGGTTGGCGCCGAATGTCCGGCCAGCCGGACGCAGAGTGACCGCGTCGTCGCCGGGATGGTCGCGGCGATAGGCGTCACGCTCGCCGGCCCTCAGCGCGCTGTCGCGGGACGCCCGAGCGCCGAACTGCCGGGTGTCGTCGCCAGCGATGAAGGCGTGACGTGCGTCGGCCGCCAGGGCCGAACGGCCGCCGGCGGTGGGGCGCGCGTCGCTGAAGCGAGCGTCGCGGCTGTCGTACCGCCGCTTGAGGACGAGATTGACGACCCGGCGCGATGGATCGGCGCCGTAGAGGCCCGCCGCCTCGGGTCGCAGGATCTCGACGCGATCCAGCGCGTCCGGCGGGAAACCCATGTAGTCGGCGGCGTTCAGCACCCGCCGGCCGTTGATGATGACGACGGGCCCCGCGCCCAGCCCCCGGACGGCGGTGATCCGGTCGACGGCCTCGCCTATGTCGTAGGCGCCCAGGGCGTCGATCTCGGCCTCGCCCAGTTCGACCTCGGGCGGCGCCTTCGCCGCGCCTCGGCGCGCGACGACCTCGACGCCGGCCACGGCCGTGGGCGCCATCGCCGCGTCGGAAAGCAACCAGGGCATCTGCGGAAGAGACGAAGGCGTCGGGGACGAAGCCGCCCCCGACGCCCTCGCGCCGGATCAGTTGATGGTGATCGACGGCGAGACGCTCAGGGTGCCGTTCAGTTCGCACACACCGCCGCCCAGGGTCGTGCCGACCGGGAAGGTCACCGACGAGTTGGCGAAGGTCACCGGGATGTTGGTGTTGGCGCAGTCGCCGAAGCGGGTGCTGACGACCAGCGACTGGACGTTCAGTTGCGTGGCCGAAACGGCGTCCACGCGGATCGGGAAGACCAGCGAGTCGTCGCAGGCCAGGTCGCCGCCGTTGACGTTCGTGCCCGTGTAGGAGGTCAGGGTCAGACCGGTGGAGTCGGCGACGCCTTGGAAGACGACGTTGCAGACGGTCAGGAACTGGCCGCCGGCGAGCGACTGGTTCAGTTGACCCGAGACGACGACCGGACCGGTCGGCGAGACAGTGGCGGCCGAAGCGGCCGAGGCCAGGCCCAGGGCGGCGATAGCGCTGATCACAGTCTTGGCGAGAAGTTTCATAATCTCAGTCCTTACTTGATGTGAAAGCGAACGCTGTAAAAGGTGTTTCCTCTACCAGCAGGTTCAATGTAGTCGTCGTTTTTGACAAAACGGATTCATTGACCGCACTCATCGAAATTTATATTTTCATCATACTTAATAATACTTGCAACGTACAACGAGACTCAGTCCATGACGAAGTGACCTCTACATCTATGATGCAAGGTCGCAATTCATCTCGATCGATTGCTTTTACGAACGGCCGCACCTGATGTTGCGACGTCCGGCCGGCGGCTACCGAAGGGGCGAGACGGTCGCCGAAAAAACCTTCATGCGAGCCCCCTCGTCCGAATGAGAAAGGCGGACGCCGCGCGAACGCGGCGTCCGGGCGGTCGTCAGAAGCCCTTGCGCAGCGACACCCCGATGATCCGGGGATCGAGCGTGAAGACGTTGGTGAAGTTGCCGAGCTCGTCCGGGCCCGTGTAGGCGTCGGTGATCGGCGTGTCGTTCAGCACGTTCTTGACGTAGACCTGAAGCGCCAGGTCGTGCTCGCGATTGACCATCGTCGCCGACAGGTTGACGTTCTGCCAGCTCTTCAGGCGGTCGTACTCGCTGTTGTAGACGCGCGCGAAGCTGTCGGACTGGCGGTAGTAGTCGCCCCGCAGCGTCATGTCCCAACTGCCCGGCAGGTTGATCCGGTACTGGGCGCCCAGGTTGAACGTCAGCTCCGGCGCGTTCGGCAGGCTGTTGCCGCCGAGATCGGCCGAGAAGCCCCGTCCCTGGTTGGTGGCGTGAACGCCGGTGACCGGGTCGATATAGGTCAGCGGATTGTAGACCAGCGGGCCCCACTGGTCCTTGTAGGCGTTGCTCCAGGTGCTGCCCGGCAGGAAGCCGTTCTGGAACACCGTCGGACCCGGGCACAGCATCTTGATGAAGATCTGGCCGGTGCTGCTGGACGCCGCCTGCTTGACGTCGAGGTTCTGGATGTAGCGGCCCAGGATCTCGTTGGGCACGATGCAGGTCATCGGGCTGGTCGGCCACGGCCGCATGACGGTGTAGTCGGTGCGCCCCTGCAGGCGATCCATCACGTCGACCGAGGTCTCGCCGCTGGCGATCCGCGTCTGCAGCCAGCCCAGGGTGGCGTCGAGACGGAAGTTCCGGACCGGCGTCCAGGCCGCCTCCAACTCCAGGCCCCAGGTCTTGGCGTCGAAGGTCTCGGTATGCATCGAGCGGTCGATGAACTGCGAGACCTGATAGTCCTTGTAGTCGTAGTAGAACGCCGAGGCGTTCAGCATCAGCCGCCCGCCCTGCAGGGCGTTCTTGGTCCCCAGCTCGAAGGCGTCGACATATTCGGGATCGAAGGTGCGCGGCAGCTTCGGATAGTTGGAGTTGGCCTCGTTCCAGTCCGGCCCGGGCGGATTGCCGCCGCCGGCCTTGTAGCCGCGCGAGTAGGACGCATAGACCAGGGTGTCGTCGGTGAACGACAGCTCGGGCTTGTAATCCACGGCCAGGCGTCCGGTGAGCGCGCTCCAGTTCTGGGTCTGCTCGGGGCCGCGCGGATAGCCCTTGCCGACCGTGCCGCCGCCCCAGAAGCTGTCGGCCGCCAGGAGCTGGGTCGGCACCGGGATCGTGCTCTTGGTGTCTTCGGTATAGCGCAGGCCGGCGGTCATGCGCAGCTTGTCGCTGAGCTTGAAGTAGCCCTCGCCGAACACCGCCCAGGACTCGGTCCGCGCCAGGTCCAGGCTGCGATAGTAGTTGTGCCCCTGCCCATCGATCTTATCGATCGGATTGGGATCGATGTAGACGCAGGCGTTCGGCTTGGCCGTCGCGGTCTTGGGCGTGCAGTCGGGATTGTAGTTGGCGCTGAGGTTCTGCTGCACCGCGATCATCGTGAACGCGTTGCTGAAGATGTAGTAATCCTCCTGCGTCTTGAACTTCAGGTAGTTGGCGCCGAGGTTGAAGTTGAAACGGCCGTCGAAGGACGACTGCAGGCGAAACTCCTGCGAATACTGGCTGCTCTTGGACTGGCTGATGTCGACGGCGGCCAGGCGGTCCAGCGTGCCCAGTTGCGGATCCACGAAGGTCCCGGCGCCGTTGATCGGCGCCCCCAGCCAGGCGTTCCAGTCGGCCTTCAGGGCCCGCCCCTCGCGGTTGGCGATCAGGCCTGGCGCGGGATCGTAGCGAAAGAAGTCCTGCGAGCCGTAGTAGCTGTCTTCCATGTACAGCGTCTGCGAATGCAGGGTCAGCTGCGGCGTCAGGTCGAACTCGAGGTTCAGCTGGACGACGTCGTTCTCGGCCTTGAACTTCGGATCATAGAAGGTGGCGATCTCGCGCAGGTCGGTCGACTGCCGGCCCGAGGCCGACCCGAAGGGGTCGATGCCCATGCGGAACAGGTAGGTGTCGTTGTCCGGCCCGCCCCTTGTCGTGAACGGCAGGATGGTGATCAGGCCGGTGACCAGCGGCATGCCGCGACCGTTGGGCGTGCCGTAGGCCGCGTCCGTATAGAGCGACTTGTTCTGGCAACCAGGCGTCAGGCTGTCCATCGTCCAGCGGGTGAAGACCGGCGAGGTGCGCGAGGCGCCGCTGGGATCGGTCCAGAGGATGTCCTTGGGCGGCGCGCCGCGCGTGCACAGCTGCTTGCCGGTGCGCGAGCGATCGTCGTCCTCGTTGAAGTGCTCCCACAGGAGGTTGGCCGAGAACCGCGCGTTCGGCTTCCACAGCGCGCCGACGCGGGTGGACCACAGGTCGCGCCCGTTCACGTTCTGGTCGGTCGTGGTGTTGAAGTCGAACCCGTCACGCTGGGTCAGCGCGCCGGCGAAGCGCAGGGCGAGCGTCTCGCCGAGCGGCAGGTTGACGAAGCCCCTCGCCCGGCGGCTGTCGTAATTGCCGACCTCGCCCTGCGCCTCGGCGGTGAACTCGCCCAGCTTCGGCGCATTGGGCAGCATGTTGACGACGCCCGCCGTGGCGTTGCGGCCGTAGAGCGTTCCCTGCGGGCCGCGCAGCACCTCGACCCGCTGGACGTCGAAATATTCCTGCTCGAACAGGCGGTTTCGCAGCAGGGCGGTATTGTTGAAGCTGATCGCCACGGCTGGGTCGGCGGTGACCGACATGGCCTTGGTGCCCACGCCCCGGATGGCGAAGTTGTAGCCCGTGAAGTTGTCCTTGGAGAACGACACGTTCGGCACGCCGCGCAGCAGTTCCGAGCCGCCCTCGATCTTCAGGTCGTTCAGTTGCTGGGCCGAGAAGGCCGACACCGACACCGGCACATCGATGATGCGCTCTTCCATGCGGCGGGCGGTGACGACCACCTCTTCGAGCGCCGCCGGCGAGCCGTTGGACGCATCGCCGCCGGCCTCGCCGGGCACGTAGGCGACGCGGCGGCGCGTGGCCACCGGCGCCGAACGGGCCGGGCGACGCACCACCACGGCGCCATCGGCGAGGAACTGGTGCTCGACGCCCAGCCCCGAGGTCATGCGGCGCAGCGCCGCCTGGGGCGTCATCGCCCCGCGAACGGCCACCGAGCGCAGGCCGGCCACCTGCCCGTCGTCGACCGCGATACGCAGGCCCGACTGACGTCCGAACGCCTGCAGAGCCTCCGGCAGGGGCTGAGCGGGAATGTCGAACGTCCTGGCCTGCTGAGCCAAGGCGGCCGCCGGCGCGGCCCCCGCGGCGAGCGCGACGCCCGCTCCGAAATAAACAGCGGTCGCGCCGAGCAAGGCCCGCATCCGCTTCCTGCCAACCGTCATGTAGCCCCCAAAGAACCTGAAGCGGGACCGCACTCGGCCCCACTTGAAGGACGTGGGCTGGGGGAGGCCCCCTATGGTTTTTCGCGTGAAGTTTTTGCGTCGTTTCCGCCCACGGACGAAGCCGGGCGGACGCTTTCAGCGCGGGGCCAGCACCATGTCGCCGTTGGGCGCGCGCCGCACCGACAGGTCGTAGAGGGCCGACAGAACCGTCGCCGCGCCATCGACGTCGCCGGCCTTCAGTTCGCCCCGAAACCGCTGTCCGGATGCGCCGGTGACGACCATGCGGCCAGGACCGTAGCGATTGAGCTCGGCGGCGACCTCGGCCAGCGAGGCCCCGGCGAAGACCAGGCGGCCGTCCGACCAGCCCCAGGCGCCGTCCCGATCGAACCGGGCGATTTTAAGCGGCGCGGCCGATGCCGGAACCCGCACGCCGTCGCCGGGGGCAAGGCGCACGGGCCGCACCGATCCGTGCTCGGTGTTGCGCACCTCGACCGCGCCCTTGAACAGGTTCACCGCCGCGGACCCCGCGTCCAGGCGCACGTCGAAGACCGTGCCCAGGGCCTCGACCCGCGCGGGGCCGGCCTCGACCACGAACGGGCGCGCCGGGTCGCGCGCCGCGACGAAGCGCGCCCTCCCCTCGGCCAGGCGGATGTCGCGCCGGCGCGGGCGCATCTCGACGGTCAGCCGGGTGGCCGTGTCGAGCCGGATCGTCGAGCCGTCGCTCAGCGTCACCGACCGCTGCTCGCCCTGGGCGGTCTGGTAGACCTCCGGCCGCACGGGAGCGCCGACGCCGAAGTGGAGGGCGAGGCCGCCGCCCGCCGCGCCGGCCAGCACGAAGACGGCCAGGGCGGCGGCCCTGCGCGTCCAGGCCGCCCCCTGCCCTCGCCCGACACGCGTCGGAGCCGCCGAGGGCGCGCCGTCGACCAGTTCGCGGATCGCCGGGTCATCGGCCAAGGCGCCGGCCAGACCCCAGACGTCATCGATCTCGGCGGCGACCTTGGCCCGGGCGGCGTTGCGCAGCCGCCAGCGTGCGTAGGCCGGCCGGAGCCGCGGGCCGTCGGGACCGCGCAGGCGCGCGAACCAGGTCGCCGCGGCCTGGATGGCCGCGGGCGTCGCCCTGCGATCGAAGCGGTGCTCGGTCATGATCGATCCTCTCCGCGTAAGGACGCACCGGAGCGATCCGACCCTACGGCCCGTCGCAGTTGGGCGAGGGCCGCCGACACATACTTCTCCACCGTCTTGACGGAAATCTTCATCGCCACGGCGATCTCGGCGTAGCTCATCTCGCGGTACCGGCTCATCACGAAGGCGGTCCGCATCGGCTCGTCCAGCGCCAGGATCGCGGCGCGGGTCCGCGCCAGGGCCTCGCGATGCTGCAACACGACGTCCGGCTCAGGCCCCGGATCGGTCAGGTCGTGGTCGTCGATGGGCTCGTGCCGGTCCTGGCGGCGCGCGCGGGCCCGGCGCCGGCGATCGCGCATCAGGTTCTCGGCGACCCGGAACAGGAAGGCCCGCGGGTTCTCCAGCGCCGCCACCGACGGATAGGCGGCCAAGCGCAGAAAGCTCTCCTGGACGATCTCCTCGCGCTCCCAGGGATCGACCTCCCGCGCGGCGAGGAACCGCCTCAGGTCGCCGGTGTGAGCCTGCGCGATGCTGTCGATCTCGCGACGCTGGTCGCCGGCGGCAGACGGCGCAGGGTCTGTGATCGAGGGCCTGTCGGCGCCGTCCATCCCAATAGCCTCGCACGCGTCACGCCAACTTCGACACGTCCGCCTTTGCCGCATTTGCGCCGCGCATTCAACTGGCGGCAGAGCCGGCGCCGCCGCGCAATCCCTTGACGCAAAAGGGTTGTCGCAAAAAATTCACGGCCGCCGCCGGGCGCTCAGCCCCAAACTGACGGGTCGCTCCGGGTCACGCGCCCGGATGCAGCCCCGGCGCTTCCTGGCCCGTGCGGGCGACATATTCGGTGTAGCCGCCGCCGTACTGATGGACGCCCTCGGGCGTCAGCTCCAGCACCCGGTTCGACAGCGCCCCCAGGAAATGGCGGTCGTGCGAGACGAAGAGCATGGTGCCCTCGAAGTCGGCCAGGGCCGCGACCAGCATCTCCTTGGTGGCCATGTCGAGGTGGTTGGTCGGCTCGTCCAGCACCAGGAGGTTCGGCGGATCGAACAGCATCTTGGCCATGACCAGGCGCGCCTTCTCGCCGCCGGACAGGACGCGGCAGGGCTTCTCGACATCATCGCCGGAGAAGCCGAAGCAGCCCGCCAGGGTGCGCAGGGCGCCCTGCCCCGCTTGCGGGAAGGAGCGCTCCAGCGACTCGAAGATCGTCTCTTCGCCGTCCAGCAGGTCCATCGAGTGCTGGGCGAAATAGCCCATCTTGACGCTGGCGCCGATGTTGACCGCGCCCTGGTCGGGCTTGGTGTCGCCCGCCACCAGCTTCAGCAGCGTCGACTTGCCGGCGCCGTTGGCGCCCAGCACGCACCAGCGCTCCTTGCGGCGCACCAGGAAATCCAGGCCGTCATAGATGGGCTTGTCGCCGTAGCCCTTGCGGATGCCCCGCAGGCTGATGACGTCCTCGCCCGAGCGCGGCGGGCTCTGGAACTCGAACTGCACCGTCTGGCGCCGGCGGGGGGCCTCGACGCGTTCGATCTTGTCGAGCTTCTTGACCCGGCTCTGCACCTGGGCGGCGTGCGAGGCGCGCGCCTTGAACTTCTCGATGAACTTGATTTCCTTGGCCAGCATCGCCTGCTGGCGCTCGTACTGGGCCTGGCGCTGCGCCTCGCTGAGGGCCCGCTGCTGGTCATAGAAGTCCAGATCGCCCGAATAGGTGATCAGCGAGCCGGCGTCGATCTCGACCACCTTGCCGATGATGCGGTTCATGAAGGCGCGGTCGTGCGAGGTCATCAGCAGCGCGCCGTCGTAGTTCTTCAGGAACGCTTCGAGCCAGATCAGGCTTTCTAGGTCCAGGTGGTTGGACGGTTCGTCCAGCAGCATGCCGTCGGGCCGCATCAGCAGGATGCGGGCCAGGGCCACGCGCATCTTCCAGCCGCCGGACAGCATGCCGACATCGCCGTCCATGCGTTCCTGGCTGAAGCTCAGGCCCGCCAGGACCTCGCGCGCGCGGGCTTCCAGCGCATAGCCGTCCAGCTCCTGGAAGCGCTCCAGCACCTCGCCGTAGCGTTCCATGACGGCGTCCAGCTGGTCGGCCTGATCGGGATCGACCATGGCCGCCTCGAGCGTGGCCATTTCGGCGGCCAGCGCGCTGACGGGACCGACGCCGTCCATCACCGCGGCGACCGCGCTCTGGCCCGACATCTCGCCGACGTCCTGGCTGAAATAGCCGATCTTCATGCCGGGATCGATGGCGACCAGCCCGTCGTCGGGCTGTTCCTGGCCGGTGACCATGCGGAACAGCGTCGTCTTGCCGGCGCCGTTCGGGCCGACGAGGCCGACCTTCTCGCCCTTCTGGATGCCCATCGAAGCTTCGATGAACAGGATCTGGTGGCCGTTCTGCTTGGAGATATTGTCGAGGCGGATCATGGGGCGGTCTGCTAACGCGAGCGGAAGCAGAACGCCAGCCTTCGGGTCACATCAATTCAAACCGTCGGACCGGTTCAGAGCCCCACGCCGCCGACCGGCACGGTCTCGAACCGGTGGCCGAAGCCGGCGATGATCGGGCGGGCCCTGGCGATGGCGGCCTGCACCGAAGGCAGCTTCAGCGACGCGGCGTGGCTTTCCTTGTCGGTCCAGACCTCGGTGATCCAGATCGCGTCGGCGTCGGTGGGGTCCAGCGCGAGAATGTAGGACAGGCAGCCGGGCATGGCCTCCGTGCCTTCCCTGAGGATGGCGACTAGGTCGTCGCGCTTGCCGGGGGCGGCCTTCATCTGGCCGATCAGTCCGTACATCGTCTTGTCTCCCGCAACGGCGAGCGACGGCGCGAGAGCCGTCGCCGCGCCGCCGATCATGGCCTGCCTGCGGTCCATTCCTGTCAGGAGGCCTTGCATTCGCCCTCGTGGGCGACGCTGACGCCCTGGCCCGCGGCGCTGCAGGCGTTGCCATAGGTCTTGCCGTCGCAGCCGCACACGGGGCGATAGTCCATGGTGCAGACCTGCGGACGCTTGCGGCAGACCCCCGAGGCGTCGGCCACCGTCTTGCAGGCGCCGACGGGCATGACGCAGGACAGGCCCTCGCCGCACTGGAAGCCGGCGATGCCGCCGCACATGCCGCCCTCGGCCACGGGCGCGCGCGACATCGGGGGCGGAGCCCCGGTGGAGGGGCCGGCGGGCTGGCCCGCGCAGGCGCTGATCAGAAGGGCGGCCGCGAGGCCCAGCCAAGAACGCACGCTCATGATGTTCCTCCCGCGCGGATTCGACCGCAGGTCGCGATCCTCGCACGAAGCCCGCGCGACAGACAAACGCCGCGATCGGGGAAAAATGGGGCGCCGCGCTGCTTGATCAGGGGTCTGAATTAGTCTGTCCTCGCGGCCTCTTCGAGAGTCGGGGAAAATTGATGACACGATGGGGTACGACGGCCGCTGCCGTCAGTCTGCTCGCGCTGGGCCTTTCGGCCTGCGCCACGACCGGGACGACGGCGAAGCCGCAGGCGTCCGCGAAGCCCGCCGAAAAGGCCGAGGCCAAGCCGCTGCCCAAGGGCCTGGACGGCGAGGCCTCGTCGGGCTTCCCCTCGACCTACGCGCCCCTGCCCTCGCGACCGACGGCCTTCGTCGGCGCCACGGTGCTGACCGCGACCGGCGCCCAGATCGACAGCGGCGTGGTCGTGGTCCAGGACGGCAAGATCATCGCCGTCGGCGGTCCCGAGACCGCCATCCCCGCTGGCGTCACGACCATCGACGCCAAGGGCAAGTGGATCACCCCCGGCATCATCGACTCCCACAGCCACCTGGGCGTCTATCCCTCGCCCGGCGTGTCGGCCAAGTCGGACGGCAACGAGGCCACCGATCCCAACACCGCCCAGGTCTGGGCCGAGCACTCGGTGTGGCCGCAGGATCCGGGCTTCAACCGCGCCCGCGCCGGCGGCGTGACCACCCTGCAGATCCTCCCCGGCAGCGCCAACCTCTTCGGCGGCCGCTCGGTGACGCTGAAGAACGTGCCCTCGACCACCATGCAGGGCATGAAGTTCCCGGGCGCGCCCTACGGCCTGAAGATGGCCTGCGGCGAGAACCCCAAGCGCGTCTACGGCTCCAAGAACCGCACGCCCTCGACGGCGATGGGCAACGTCTTCGGCTATCGCAAGGCGTGGATCGACGCGGCCGACTACGCCCGCAAGTGGGACGACTACCGCGCCAAGAAGGACAAGGGCGAGAAGGCCGACGCCCCCAAGCGCGACCTCCAGCTTGAGACCCTGGCCGGCGTGCTCAAGGGCGAGATCCTGGTGCAGAACCACTGCTATCGCGGCGACGAGATGGCCGTGATGATCGATGTGGCCAAGGAGTTCGGCTACAAGATCACCATGTTCCACCACGCGGTGGAGAGCTACAAGGTCGCCCCGCTGCTGGCCAAGGAAGGCATCTGCTCTGCCACCTGGGCCTCGTGGACCGGCTTCAAGATGGAAAGCCTGGACGGCGTCGATTCCAACGCCGCCATGGTGTGGAAGGCCGGCGCCTGCGTCGTCATCCACTCCGACGACCCGATCATGACCCAGCGCCTCAACCAGGAGGCCGCCATCGCCATGACCGCGGGCAACAAGATCGGCTACGGCATCACCCGCGCCGAGGCCATCAAGTGGATCACGGCCAATCCGGCCAAAGCCATGGGCATCGCCGACAAGACCGGCAGCCTGGAAGTGGGCAAGGCCGGCGACATCGTGGTCTGGAACCGCGATCCGTTCAGCGTCTACGCCAAGGCCGAGCAGGTCTATATCGACGGCGCCCTGACCTACGACCGCAGCGACAAGCGCTATCAGCCCAAGTCCGACTTCGAGCTCGGCCAGCCCGGCCAGGGAGCGTTCAACTGATGATCCGGTCCATCCTTCTCGCCGGCGCGGCCCTGACCGCCGTCGTCGCCGCTCCCGCCGCCGCCCAGACCTTCGCCATCGTCAACGCCCGCATCGAGCCGGTGTCGAGCGCGGCGATCCCGTCGGGGACCATCCTCGTCCAGAACGGCAAGATCGCCGCCGTCGGCGCCGGCGTCGCCGTGCCGGCCGGCGTGACGACCATCGACGCCAAGGGCGGGGTCGTGACCCCGGGCCTGGTGGCCCCGTCGTCGAACATCAGCGCCTCGGAGATCGGCGGCGTGCGCGAGACGCGCGACGACGGCACCGGCAATGCGCTCTCGGCCGGCTTCGACATCGCCTACAGCGTCAATCCGGCCTCGCCGATGATCGGCCTGGCCCGAGACGGCGGCGTCACCAGCTCGGCCGTGACCCCGATCCTGTCGGGCGTCGGCGGCGGGTCCCACGAGCATGCCGACGACGGCGTGGTCGAGGAGATGACGGCCGGCAAGGACGGCGGCGGCGATCCCCCGCTGTTCGGCGGCCAGGCGGCGTTCGTGCGCCTGAAGGCCGGCGAGGCCGACATCCTCGCCAAGTCGAAGACCGCAGTGACGCTGTCTCTGGGCGAGGCCGGGGCCCGCGCGGCCGGCGGCTCGCGCGGCGCGGCGATCGTGCTGGTCAAGTCGGCCCTGCAGGACGCCCGGGCGTTCGCCAGGAACCGCACCGCCTTCGAACAGGGCGCCACGCGCGACTACGGCCTCTCGCGCCTCGATCTGGAGGCCCTGGTCCCGGTGGTGCAGGGCAAGACCCCGCTGCTGATCCGCGCCCACCGCGCCTCGGACATCCGCCTGGCCCTCAAGCTGGCGGCCGAGGAGAAGATCAGGATCGTGCTCGAAGGCGCCGAGGAAGGCTGGCTCGTGGCCGGCGAGATCGCCAAGGCCGGCGTGCCGGTGATCGTCGACACCCAGGCCGACCTGCCCGACAGCTTCGAGACCCTGGGCTCGCGCCTCGACAACGCCGCCCGCCTGAACGCCGCCGGCGTGACGGTGGCGATCAACGGCGCGCGGGACTTCAACAACCTGCGCCAGGAACGCCTGAACGCGGGCCTGGCCGTCGCCAACGGCCTGCCCTATCCGGCCGCCCTGGCGGCGATCACCCTGACGCCGGCGAAGATCTGGGGCATGGCCGACCAGATCGGCTCGCTGGACGTCGGCAAGACCGCCGACCTGGTGCTGTGGACCGGCGATCCGCTGGAAACCACGACCTGGGCCGACAAGGTGTTCATCGGCGGCGTCGAACAGCCGGCCGACAGCCGCCAGAGCCAGCTGCGCGACCGCTACGCGGCGGGCGACAACGGCCTGCCCCCGGCTTATCGGTAACGGACCGGACGGCCCGCTCCTCTCCGGAGCGGGCCGTCGTTTTTCGAGGGAAGAGATGGAAGCCGCCGCCGTCGTCATCCGCCCCTATCGGCCGGACGATGCGCCTCACATGGCCCAGCTCTACTACGAGGCCGTTCGCGGCCTTGGCCGGCGCGACTATTCCGCCGCGCAGGTGGCCGCCTGGGCGCCCGCGCCTCTGGCGCCGATCGACGTCCTGACCCGCGCCGCCGACGGTCGCACGACCTTCGTCGCCGCCGACGCCGGCGACCGGGCCGTGGCCTATGTCGACCTCGAGGCCGACGGCCATGTCGACCACCTCTATTGCCATCCCGATTTCGCAGGCCAGGGCGTGGCCTCTCGCCTGCTGGAGACGGTGATCCAACGCGCCGTGGAGCAAGGCCTCACCGCCCTGCATGTCGAGGCCAGCGAACTGGCGCGGCCCGTGTTCGAGCGCCACGGCTTCACCGTGACCGCCCGGCGGGACTTCGAGGTGCGCGGCGTGCCGATCCACAACTACGCCATGCGGCGCGAGCTGGCCTGAGCCATGCCCGCGCCCGTCTAGACCTAGGTCTAGACGGCCCCTCCCCATGCCTTCGCGCGGCAAACCCATGGATGGCTACCTGGCCGGCGTCCTCGCGCCGAAAGTCCTGACGTCGCCCGCCGGCAGCATCCGGCGCCGCGGGCAGGTTTTCGACGGAAGGAGACGGCGATGTCGGACATCATCATCACGGACAAGCAACTGTCGGCCTCGGCCTATACCGCGACCATCAACGCGCCGATCGAGGCGATCGACATCGCCGACTGGTTGTTCAGCCTGCCCGAGGCAGAGTACCAGCGCTGCTGCGCACCCGACCATATCTCGGCCGGCGCCACCTTCACCGACGACGGCCGGCGCATGTCGATCAATGTCGAGATGATCGGCCAGACGCTGATGGTGCAGCACTACGTGGCCGAGATCGCCACCCCCACCCTGTGCAGGATGGTGTCGACCTCGGACGCCTTCACCCCCAACGGCCGCACGCGGGTGCAGGTGATCTGGACACTGAGCGCCAGGAAGATCGACGAGGCGACCTGCGAGTACACCAACAGCGTGGTCGCCCACCCCACCCAGGCCTTCCTCGACTTCATCGACAAGCACGGCACGCCGTTCGAGGACGCCGCCGACGCCCGCCAGCGTGACGGCGGCGACCATAACAGCCGCGAGACGCCGCTGTTCGCCGCCAGCATCGAGCGCCGCGCCCTGGCCCGCATGACCGCCAAGGCCGCTTGAGGGCAAACGGCGTCGGAGACGAAAACCTCGCCCTTCGAAAGGCTCAGGGTGAGGTTTGCGCGCGGCCAGCCAGTGGTCCTCATCCTGAGCTTGTCGAAGGACGAGGACCACGCGCGGAGCCTGAACGTCACTCCGCCCTGCCCCTCAAGGCCAGACGTTGTTGGACGTCACGCTGTCGCCGCCCGTCGGAACCTGGCAGTCGTTGAAGCTGATCGCCACCGACTGGCCCCAGTTGGTCGAGTCCGCCTGGACCTGGAAGTGCAGGTGCGGGCCGGAGGTGCGCCCCGTATTGCCCGAGGTGGCGATCGGCTGGCCGCGCTGGATGACGTCGCCGACGTTCACCAGCACGCCGTTCTGCTGGATGTGGAAGTACCAGCTGGTGAAACCGCCCGGATGGCGGAGGCGCACGGCGTTGCCCCAGTTCTGCAGGCTGCCGCCCGGGAACGGCGTGTTGCTGGGCGTGGTCGGGGCGTTGGGGTTGTAGGTCGTGCTCTGGCTTTCCTGCAGCCACTCGACAGTACCGCCGCGCACGGCGCGGATCTGGGTTCCGACAGGCATCGAGAAGTCGAAGGCGAAGGCCTGGCTGCCGTTGTGCGAGCCGCCGGGATTGTTGTTGCCCTGGCCGACATTGCGAGTGTCGCCCGCTTTCCACGGATAGCGATAGGCGCCGACGGCGCTGTCCTGCTGCTCGATGAACTCCATGCGCAGGCCGCGGCTGAAATAGGCCGCGTCCTCGGTCTTGAAGTCGACCATGCAGCGGCGGTGGCTCCACCACTGGGTTCCCGTCCCCGGCCGCCAGACCGCGGCGTAGGCGTCGCCGTCCACCGACAGCGCCGCCAGCCGCAGGCCCTGGTTGAAATAGGTCTGGTCCTGGGTCTCGACCTGGGCGCCGGTCATGCCCGAACGCCACCACTGGGCGCCGGTCCCCGGCCGCCAGACGGCGGTGTAGCGACCGCCGTCGACCTCCAGCAGGGTGATGCGCAGGCCGTTGTCGAAATGGGTCTGGTCCTGCGCCTTCATCTGGTCGACGGTCATGCCGGTGCGCCACCATTGCGCGCCGGAACCGGGCCGCCAGACGGCGGTGAACCGGCCGCCATCGAGTTCCAGGGCGGTCAGGCGGAGGCCCTGATTGAAGTAGGTGGTGTCCTGGCCCTTCAGCTCGTCCAGCGTCATGCCCGATCGCCACCACTGGGCGCCTGTCCCCGGCCGCCAGACGGCGGCGAACCGACCGTCCCTCACCGACAGGGAATGGATGCGCAGGCCGTTGTCGAAATGGGTTTTGTCCTGGGCCTTGAGCTGATCGAGGCTCATGTCCGAGCGCCACCACTGGGCGCCGCCGCCCGGACGCCAGGCGGCCGCATAGCCGGTGTCGGCGAAAGCCCAGCCGGGCGCAGCCACGGCCAACAGGCCAGCGCAGAGCGCCGGCGCAAGGATCGCACGCATCAAACCCTCCCATTCGGGCGCGTCTCTATGGAGCGCCGCTCGAAAGCCGGAAACCGATGAAAGCTTGGAACCGTGCGCCGATCGCCGGTCAGGCCCGGACGTCGCGCACGACAAGCTTAGGCGCGCCGGCCCGCTCCAGGAAGGGCGTATGGGCCTCGCCGCCCGGGCGAGGCCCACCAGGCGTCAGGTCGCCCAGGTGATCTTCACGATCGAGGGCCGATCGCTGTTGTAGGAGACCGTGTGCTGTTCGCGGCGGCTGGCGGTGATCGCCAGCTTGTAGGTGTCGCCGGTCTGGTCGGTGAAGGCCAGGTTGATGCTGCCCGAGAAGATGCCCGACGGCCCCTGGGCGTCGACCTGCACCTGGTAGCTGTAGATGCCGGCGTTCGACACCAGGCGGATGCCGTAGACCTTGCCCTCGCTGTTGCCGATGATGCACGAGCTGAGGTCGGTGCTGCCGTTGATCGAGACGGCCGAGCCGACCGGCAGCAGCCCGTTGGCCGTGCCGCTGGTGTCGCCGCAGTCGGTGGTGGTGAATTCGGCGGTCCCCGCCTGCGCAGTCGCAGTCGTCATGACGCTTCTCCCTCTTCCGATGGACCGGCCGCCGCTCGGGCCGGTGGAAGGGAGCATTCACTCAACCCGAGGCGATATCAACGAAAATACACGTGAAGATTGTCACATTCGTGCATGCACACTGAAGCTGCAAACCAATCCCCAAGCAGCGCTTTCCTTGGGGGCGAGCTCGGGTCATACGGGGCGGGACACCCGAATCGCCGCAAAATCCCCACATGTCTTCCAAAGACCCCAACTCGCTGTTCTCGCTGTTCGACGACGACGCCCTGGCGCCGCCGAGCGCCCCGCCCCTGCCCGCTCGCGAACCGCATCCGCAGCCAAAGCCGCAGCCGCCGCCTCCCCCGCCGCCGGGCAAGGTCGAGGTCGCGCCGGCTCAGGCTCCGTCTTCGGGCGGCTACGACGCCAGTTCGATCGAGGTGCTGGAAGGCCTGGAGCCCGTGCGCATGCGTCCGGGCATGTACATCGGCGGCACCGACGAGCGGGCCCTGCACCACCTGTTCGCCGAAGTGCTCGACAACTCGATGGACGAAGCCGTGGCCGGCTTCGCCAAATCGATCGAGGTCAAGCTCGACGCCGACGGCTACCTGTCGGTCAAGGACGACGGCCGCGGCATGCCCGTGGACCCTCACCCCAAGCATCCGGGCAAGTCGGCGCTGGAAGTGATCATGACCGTCCTGCACGCGGGCGGTAAGTTCAGCGGCAAGGCCTACGAGACCTCGGGCGGCCTGCACGGCGTCGGCGCCAGCGTCGTCAACGCCCTGTCGGAACTGGTCGAGGTGACGGTCTGGCGCGACGGCTTCGAGCACCGCCAGAGCTTCGCCCGCGGCAAGCCGCTGGGCCCGGTCGAGAAGATCCAGCCCAGCCGCAAGCGCGGCACCATGGTTCGCTTCAAGCCCGACGAGCAGATCTTCGGCGAGGGCTGCGCCTTCAAGCCGGCGCGCCTGTACCGCATGGCCCGCTCGAAGGCCTATCTGTTCCGCGGCGTGCAGATCAAATGGTCCTGCGCCCAGGAGCGCATCCACGACCAGACGCCCGCCGAGGCGGTGTTCCACTTCCCCAACGGCCTGGCCGACTTCCTGGCCGAGCGCACCAAGGGCCTGGAGACGGTCACCCCGACCAGCTTCGCCGGCCGCATCGAGCGCGAGGGCGAGGCCGGCGCGGTCGAATGGGCCGTCACCTGGACCCCGCGCGGCTTCGGCGAGCACGACGGCTTCATGCAGTCGTACTGCAACACCGTACCGACCCCCGAGGGCGGCACGCATGAAAGCGGCTTCCGCGCCGCCCTGACGCGGGGCCTCAAGGCCTATGCCGACCTCAAGGGCGAGAAGCGCGGCACGATCATCACCGCCGACGACGTGGTGGCCCAGGCCGGCGCGCTGATCTCGGTGTTCATCAAGAACCCCGAGTTCCAGGGCCAGACCAAGGAAAAGCTGTCGACGACCGAAGCTCAGCGCTTCGTCGAGAACGCCCTGCGCGACCCATTCGACCACTGGCTGACCGGCAGCCCCAAGGCCGCCCAGGCCCTGCTGGAGTTCGTCATCGAGCGCGCCGAGGAACGCCTCAAGCGCCGCAAGGACAAGGAAGTCTCCCGCGCTTCGGCGACCCGCAAGCTGCGCCTGCCCGGCAAGCTGGCCGACTGCGCCGGCGGCGCGGTCGACGGCGCCGAACTGTTCATCGTCGAAGGCGACTCGGCCGGCGGCTCGGCCAAACAGGCCCGCAACCGCAAGAACCAGGCGATCCTGCCCCTGCGCGGCAAGATCCTGAACGTGGCCTCGGCCTCGGGCGAGAAGTTCACGGCCAACAAGGAACTGTCGGACCTGATGCTGGCCCTGGGAGCCCAGGGCGGGAACAAGTACCGTGAAGAGGATCTGCGCTACGAGCGGATCATCATCATGACCGACGCCGACGTCGACGGCGCCCACATCGCCTCGCTGCTGATCACCTTCTTCTACCGGACCATGCCGGACCTGATCCGCGCCGGCCGCCTGTATCTCGCCCTGCCGCCGCTCTACCGCATCAGCCACGGCGGCAAGACCGAGTACGCCCGCGACGACGCCCACAAGGACGAGCTGCTGGCCACCATGTTCAAGGGCAAGAAGCCCGAGATCGGCCGCTTCAAGGGCCTGGGCGAGATGATGGCCGCCCAGCTGAAGGAAACCACCATGGACCCGGCGGTCCGCACCCTGGCGCGCGTGACCCTGCCGCGCCACGAGGAGACCGTCGAGGACCTGGTCGAGACGCTGATGGGCCGCAAGCCCGAACTGCGCTTCAAGTTCATCCAGGACAACGCGGCCTTCGCGGCGGACGACCTGGATCTGTGATTTGAAACCTCTCCCACCTATGGGAGAGGTGGAGATTGCGCGGGAGAGGACGCTACCCGATCAACGCCCGCGCCGCCGCGCGCGCGGCCTCGGTGACTTCCGCGCCCGAGAGCATCCGCGCGATCTCTTCCTCGCGCTCGGCCGGCGACAGGGGCTCGACCTTCGTGCGGGTGGACGTGTCGTCGCCGGATTTCGAGATCCGCCAGTGGGCGTCGCCGCGCGCGGCGACCTGGGCCGAATGGGTCACGACCAGCACCTGGGCATTGGCGGCCAGGCGCTTGAGGCGTAGGCCCACCGCGTCGGCCACGGCCCCGCCGACGCCCTGGTCGACCTCGTCGAAGATCATCAGCGGCTGCGGGCCGCCGCCCTTCCCCGCCAGCGCGGCCTTCAGGGCCAGGGCGAAACGCGCCAGCTCGCCGCCGGAGGCGATCGCTTCCATCGGGCCGAAAGGCGCGCCGGGATTGGTCGAGATCTCGAAGGCGATGCGGTCGAGACCAGAGGGCCCGGCCTTGTCCTCGTCCAGCGGCTCCAGGGCGACGCGGAACCTGGCCTTCTCCAGCTTCAGCGGGCCGAGCTCGGCCTCGACGGCTTGAGCCAGGCGGTCGCCGGCGGCGCGGCGCTCGGCCGACAAGGCCTGGGCGGCATACAGATAGGCCTCGCGTGCCTCTGCGGCCTGCGCCTCCGCGGCGACCAGGGCCTCGGCCGAGGTCTCGACGGCCTGCAGGCGGGCGGCGAACTCGGCGCGGACGGCGGGCAGGTCCTCGACCAGCACGTTCAGCTTCCTGGCCATGCCGCGCAGAGCGAACAATCGCTCCTCGGCCTTCTCCAGGCGGTCGGGTTCGAACTCGAAGCTTTCGGCGGCCATGTCGATGGCGGCGCTGGCTTCCTGGGCCTCGACGAGCGCGCGGTCGACCGCCTCGCAGGCGGCGGCCAGGCGGGTCATGGCCGGACCGTCGGCGGGCGCGCCGGCGTTAGCGGCGCGGTCGCGGGCGCGCTCCAGGGCGCGGAAGGCCGAAGCCAGCTTGCCCGACAGGTTGTCGCCGCCCAGCGCGTCCTGCGCGGCGGCGATGTCGGCCAGGGCCTTCTCGGCGGAACCCAGCAGGGCCCGCTCCTCGGCCAGGGCGGTCTCCTCGCCCTCGCGCGGGTCCAGCCGGTCGAGTTCGGACAGGCGGAGCGTCAGTTCCTCGGTCTCGGCCGCGGCGCGGTCGGACAGGGCCTTCAGCTCGGCGGCGGTCTCGCGGGCGGCGCGCCAGCCGCTCCAGGCCGAGGCCACGGCTCCGACGCTGACCTGGCCGTAGGCGTCCAGCAGGGTGCGGTGGGTGCGCGGATCGAGCAGGCCGACCGTCTCGTGCTGACCGTGCACCTCGAGCAGCAGGGCGCCGAGATCCTTGAGCACGCCGACGCTGGTGGCCTGGTCGTTGACGAAGGCCCGGCTGCGGCCGTCGGGCGACAGCTGGCGGCGCAGGACCAGATCCTCGTCGCGGGCGTAGTCCAGACCCTTGTCGTCGAGATAGGCGAAAGCGGGATGGTCGGGAGCCAGGGCGAAGATGGCCGTGGCGCTGGCGTGGCCGGCGGCGCCGCGACGCACCAGGCCGGCGTCGGCGCGGGCGCCGGTGGCCAGGCCCAGGGCGTCGAGAATGATCGACTTGCCCGCCCCGGTCTCGCCGGTCAGCGCGGTCAGGCCCGGCCCAATGGCCAGGTCGAGGCTCTCGATGAGCACCACGTCGCGGATGGAGAGACCGATCAGCATGGCCGGAAGGATCACCGGGAATCGGGCTTTTTCAAAGAGGAAGCGGTAGGCGCTTGAGAACAAAAGAAAAACGGGCCGTTTTGCAACGGCCCGCTTTCGCTTACATCCCGAGAACGCCCATCAGGCCGCCCTTTTTCTTCTTCTCGCCGGGAGGCGCCAGCGCGCTACCCTTCTCGCGGTTGAGGGTGCGGTCGATCAGGTTGCGCTTGTTGCCGGCCTTCAGCGGCTCGACGGCCGGCTTCAGGCCCGCGTCGTTCAGCAGCTTGTAGGCGTCGGCGTACCAGCGGTCGCCCGGGAAGTTGTAGCCCAGCACCGCGCCGTTGCGCTTGGCTTCCTCGGTCAGGCCCAGGGTCATGTAGGCCTCGACCAGGCGGTAGAGGGCTTCGGGCGTGTGCGAGGTGGTCTGGTGACGGTCGACCACGGTCTTGAAGCGGCCGATGGCGGCCAGCGTCTTGCCGTCGCGCAGGTACCAGCGACCGATGGCCAGCTCCTTGCCGGCCAGCTGGTCGTTGACCATGTCGATCTTCAGGCGGGCGTCCTGGGCGTATTCGCTGTTGGGATAGCGCTGGACGACGTCGCGCAGGGCGGCGAGCGCCTGCTCGGTGGCGGCCTGGTCGCGGTACACGTCGACGATCTGCTCGAAGTAGCAGATGGCCTTCAGGTAGTAGGCGTACGAAGCCGACGGGTTGCCCGGATAGAGCGAGATGAAACGGTCGGCGTCGCCGATGGCGTCGGCGTACTGGTTGCCCTGGTAGTGGGCGTAGCCGGTCATCAGGATCGAGCGGCGCGACCATTCCGAATAGGGGTGCTGGCGCTCGACCTCGCGGAAGTAGTCGACGGCCTCGTTCCAGTTGCCGCGGTCCAGGCGATTGGCGCCGGTGGAGTACAGCAGCTCGACCGGACGCTCTTCATAGGCCAGCGTCGGCTTCTTGGGCTTGCCCGCGCAGGCGGTCACCGAAAGAGCGGCGAGCACGGCCACGATGGAGACGGCCGAACGTCCCGAGATTTTGCGAAGCACGGACTCTCTCACCCTCGAAGCAACCTTGCGCGCCCCCGCGCCGAACCAAGGCTTCTACACCACGTCGATGCGGGCGCAAACGAAAGCCGAGCGGCGGGAGCGATCCCCCGTTTTGATCAGACCGCTTCGGCCAGCTCCGGCGCATGGGCGCGCCAGCGCCAAGCGCGCGGTTGCTCCATCAACGCACGAACAGCGGCGTTATTGAGGCCGTGTCCGGCCAGAATTCCTTCGAACCTGCCAAGGATCGGAGCGCCGACGACATAAAGGTCGCCGACGGCGTCCAGGGCCTTGTGGCGCACGAACTCGTCGGCGCGGCGCAGGCCTTCGGGATTGAGCACGCGGTCGCCGTCGATGACCACGGCGTTCTCCATCGAGCCGCCGCGGGCCAGGCCGATGTCGCGCAGCGCCTCGACTTCGCGCAGGAAGCCGAAGGTGCGGCAGTTCGACAGTTCCTTGCGGAAGCTTTCCTCGTCGATGGCGAGGTCGACGCGCTGGCGGCCGATGGCCTTGCTGGCGAAGACGATCTCGAAGGCCACCTCGAAGGATTCGGCCGGCGTCAGGGTCGCGCGCTTGTCGCCCTCGACCACCTCGATCGGCGAGAGAATCTCGATGTAGCGGCGCGCGGCTTCCTGGCGGCGGCGACCGGCGCGGTCGAGGATCTGCACGAAGGGCTCGGACGAGCCGTCCATGATCGGCACTTCCGGACCGTCCAGCTCGACGACGCAGTTGTCGACCGACAGGGCGGCCAGGGCGGCCATCAGGTGCTCGATGGTCGAGACGCGCACGTCGGCGGCGTTGGCGATGACGGTGCCCAGCTGGGTCTGCACCACGGCGTCGCCGCGAACCGGCACGCGGTTGTCGCGATCCTGGACGTCGGTGCGCACGAAGACGATCCCGCTGTCGGGGGCGGCGGGGCGCACGGCGACGCGCACGTGCGCGCCCGTGTGCAGGCCGATCCCTGCGAAGATCACCGGTCCAGCGACCGTGTGCTGATGATAAGGCGAAACCGACACGAGAAACCTTTGTAAACTTGGGAGCGGCTCTGCGTCCGCCTATTCGTCCCCATTTACCGTCTACGAGCTTTGCCGCGACGCAGCAACGCAAGTCCTGTTTCGGATTGTTACCTTCATAAGTCGTTGTCCGATATGGCATTTTCGCCACGCGGAAGACCAAATTCCGCCACCTTCGCTAACGGCGCCGCAGCATGGAGCAAAGCTTGCCCTTCGGGCTGGCCTCACCGGCACGGCGCCGCTAGGCTCGCGCCGTTTTTGGCAACCTTGCCGCCTGGACCACGACTTCCATGACCAAGACCTTGCGCCTCGCCGCCTCCGCCCTCGCCCTCTCGCTGGCCGCCTTCGCGGTCGTCCCGGCCGCCGCCCAGGCGCAGGGGCGCGGCTTCACCGCCAAGGACATGGTCACCCTCGACCGCGTCAGCGAGCCGAAGGTGTCGCCGGACGGCCGCCAGGTGATCTACCTGGTGCGGACGATGGACCTGCCGGCCAACAAGGCCTCGTTCTCGCTGTGGGTCGCCGACCTGAAGGCCAGGATCGCCCCACGCCGCCTGGCGGTGTCGGACGGCGGCGTCTCCAGCGCCCGCTGGTCGGCCGACGGCAAGAACATCTACTTCCTGTCGGGCCGCGCCGGCTCCGACCAGGTGTTCCGCACGGACGCTTCGGGCGAGACCGCCGTCCAGGTGACCAAGGCCCCGTTCGACGTCGGCGCCTTCAAGGTCTCGGCCGACAGCAAGACGGTGGTGGTCAGCCAGGCCGTCTTCCCCGACTGCCCCACCCTGGCCTGCACCCAGGAGCGCCTGGACCAGAAGAAGGCTCAGAAGACGACCGGCGTCGTCTACGACAAGCTCTTCATCCGTCACTGGGACACCTGGAACGACGGCACGAAGAACCATCTCTACGCCTACGACCTGGACGCTTCGGGCGTGGCGGCGGGCGAGGCGAAGGCGCTCATGGCCGGCTTCGACGGTGATTCCCCGACCAAGCCGTTCGGCGGCGACGAGGACTTCACCATCAGCCCCGACGGCAAGACCGTGGTGTTCTCGGCCAAGATCGCCGGCCGCGACGAGCCCTGGCAGACCAACTACGACCTGTGGTCGGTTCCGGTCGACGGCTCGGCCAAGCCGGCCAACCTGACCGAAGACAACAAGGCCTGGGACGCCCAGCCCACCTTCTCGCCGGACGGCAAGGTCCAGGCGTGGCTGGCCATGAAGCGCCCGGGCTTCGAGGCCGACCGCTTCGGCGTCATGGTGCGCGAGAACGGCAAGGTGCGTGAAGTGGCCCCGGCCTGGGACCACTCGGCCCAGTCGATCACCTTCAGCGGCGACGGCAAGACCATCTACACGACCGCCGAGGACGTGGGTCAGACCAAGCTCTTCGCCATCGACGTCAAGACCGGCAAGGCCACTGCCCTGACCGGCGAGGGCCACGTGGGCGCGTTCAGCGCCGCCGGCGGCTCGACCGTCATCGCCCAGGACAATCTGAAGACCCCGGCCCAGCTCTATGCGCTGGCTCCGAAAGGCGCGCCGATCAAGCTGACCGGCCTGAACGCCGACAAGCTGGAAGGCGTCGCCCTGGGCGAGGCCGAGCAGTTCAGCTTCAAGGGCTGGAACGACGAGACCGTGCACGGCTATCTCGTGAAGCCGGCCAACTTCGATCCGTCGAAGAAGTATCCGGTCGCCTTCCTGATCCACGGCGGCCCGCAGGGCTCGTTCGGGAACCTCTTCCACTACCGCTGGAACGCCCAGACCTACGCCGGCGCCGGCTATGCCGTGGTGATGATCGATTTCCACGGCTCAACCGGCTACGGCCAAGCCTTCACCGACGCGATCAGCCAGCATTGGGGCGACCGCCCGCTGGAAGATCTGCAGAAGGGCTGGGACTTCGCCACCAAGAAGTACGGCTTCCTCGACCAGGACCGCGCCTGCGCCCTGGGCGGCTCGTACGGCGGCTTCATGATCAACTGGATCGCCAGCCAGTGGAAGGAGCCGTGGAAGTGCCTGGTGAACCACGACGGCATCTTCGACAGCCGCTTCATGGGCTACTCGACCGAGGAGCTGTGGTTCAGCGAGTGGGAAAACGGCGGCGCGCCGTGGGAAGGCAAGACCACCTACAGCCAGTTCAACCCGGCCGACCACGTGGCCGAGTGGACCGTGCCGACCCTCGTCGTCCAGGGCCAGAACGACTTCCGCGTGCCCCTCGAACAGGGCATCGCCACCTTCACGGCGCTGCAGCGCAAGGGCGTGCCCAGCAAGTTCCTCTACTACCCCAACGAAAACCACTGGGTGCTGAAGGCCCAGAACTCGGTCCAGTGGCACGACGAGGTGCTGGGCTGGCTGAACCAGTGGACGGGGAAGTAAGGCCCACGGCGGCAAACTCCTCCCTCGCGCAGCGGGGGAGGAGCTTCAATCAAATCCGGCCCGTCGCGACCGACCAGGTCAGGCGGGCCTTTTTTTCGAGCTCGCTCATCTCGCGCCCCTTGGCCTGGCGCGCCGCCAGGGCGGCCGGCGCCACGGCCGGAAAGGCGGCGATCGGCAGGGTCTTGAGCTCGGCGGCCGCCGCCTTGCGCTGCTGCGTCACCCGGGCCTCGACTTCGGCGGCGGTCCAGGCCAGCGGCAGGCGCGAGCGACCGGCCAGCTTCAGCCGCCACAGGCCCGCGAGGCCATAAGCGCGGGCGGCGGCGCGGACGGCGGCGGGATCGGCCGAGGCGTCCAGGCGGCGGGCCATCAGGCCGGCCAGGGCGCCGGCGGTGGCGTCCAGATAGGCCAGCACGGCGGCCTCGTCGGCCAGCGGCGCCTCCTCCAGGTCGGCCAGGCGCGCCTCGGCCACGGCCGCCAGAGCCAGCGGATCGACGCCCGAGGCGGCCAGGGCCTCGACGGCCGGGTGCTTGCGCGGGGCCCTGCCGGCGGCCAGTTCCTCCATCGCCTCGCGCCACCAGGTCAGGCGGATCTCGCCCATCAGCGCGCTGGTGACGCCGCCGGCCACGCGGGCCAGCTCGTAGTTGAAGGCGACCAGGGCGACGATGTCGGTCCGCGCCGCGAGGTCGGAGACGAACCGGCTGGCCAGCCAGCGATCGTTGTCCATGCGGCGGACCAGATCATCGAGGCCGGAATCGTAGGGGTTTTCGGGGGCGGCGGACATGGCGCGGCTTATGCCCCCCTCTTACCCGAAGAGAAAGGCCCGCCGTACCGGCGGGCCGACCGCCCAAAGAAAAAGGCCCGCCGGACGGGCGGGCCTTCGTCTCGATCCGGCGGACGGATCAGTTGAACAGCGTCTGGTACATCGTCATCGTCACCAGCATCGGAATGCTGAGCAGCAGGTTGATGCGCGAGAACAGCATGGCGGTCGTAGCCGCCTTGGCCTTGGTCGCGTCGTCGGCCGGCGCCAGGCCGAGGGCCCGCTTCTGGTTCGGCCAGATCAGGCCCCAGACGTTGAAGAACATCACGGTGGCCAGCCACATGCCCATGCCGATAAAGGTGAAGCCCATGTCGACGCCGCGCTGGTAGCCCTGCCAGGCGCCCAGCGTGATGGCCTCCATCAGGTAGCCGCGGCTGAAGGCGACGATCATGCCCATGATCCAGGTGGCCAGGGCCGACCAGCGGAACCAGAACAGCGCCTCGGGGGCGATATACTTGCTGACCGCCGGCTTCAGCTCGGCGGGGATGGTCGGCATCACCCGCATCTGCACGAAGTTGAAGTAGTAGAGCAGCCCGATCCACAGGATGCCGAACAGCACGTGCAACCAGCGGAACACCGCCTGCCAGTAGGCGCCGTGGAAGCCGTTGGGGCTGTGCCCGAAACCGAACACCATCACCAGGGCCAGCACGAAGCTGACGATGATGGTGCTGCGGAAGTTGGTGAGAATCCCAGTCAATTCAGCCCCCTGAGCCGTGTCTTGGCGCGCAGGATAGGCGGTGTGGGAGAGTCGGGGAAGCGACCCCCTCAGTCGCTTCGCGACAGCTCCCCCAGAGGGGGAGGTGGCGCGTAGGGCCGGAGGGGGTTCAGACCGCGATCAGCGCTGCGGCCATGCGCCGGCCTTCGCTGGCCAGGACGTTGTAGGTGCGGGCGGCGGCCTCGGTGCTCATGAACTCGAGGCCCAGGCCCGCGGCCTTCAGTGCGTCGCGCACGGGGCGCGGCGGCAAGGCGTTGGCCAGGCCCATGCCCAGCAGCACGAACTCGACCGCCCCACCGGCGGCGAACACCGGGGCGAAGGCCTCGGGCGTCAGCTCCGCCAGGCTGGCGACGGCCCAGTCCTGCGGCTGATCGTCGATGACCAGCAGCGAACCGGGCCGCCAGACGCCGGAGACCCGGAAGCCGCCGCCGCCCCAGGCGTCGATCGACGGGGGCTGGCGGGGGGTAGGCCCCTGGCTCACGGCTGGCTGGCCGCGCCGAGCTTCACCGGCTTGGCCTCTTCGTCGCCACGCTTGACGCCCCAGACCAGGATCAGAGGTAGAGCGATGTAGATCGACGAATAGGTGCCGATGGCGATGCCGAACACCATGGTGAAGACCAGCGGGAACAGCACCGGACCGCCGAAGATCATCGTGCCGCCCAGCGCCAGCAGCGCCGTCGAGCCGGTGATGATCGTCCGCGACAGACGCTCGTTCTCCGACAGGTCGATGATCTCGCGCAGCGGCGTGGTCTTGTACTTGCGCAGGTTTTCCTTGAGGCGGTCGAAGGTGATGACCTTTTCGTTCATCGAGTAGCCGATGACCGTCAGCAGGGCCGCGACCGAGGTCATCGAGAACTCGATCTGCATCACCGACAGGATGCCCAGGGTCAGGATGATGTCGTGGAACACGGCCACGACGGCGCCGACGGCGAACTGCCACTGGAAGCGGAACCAGATGTAGCCGAGCATCAGCAGCAGGGCGATGCCCAGCGCCTTGAAGCCGCCGAGCAGCAGCTCGCCCGAGACCTTGGCGCCGATGACGGTCGGCGCCGGCATGGTCATGCCGGGAAACTTCTGGACGATCTCGGTCTTGATCCGGTTGGCCTCGACGTTGGCGTTGACGCCTTCGGTCGGCAGGAAGCGGATCATCGCCGAGTTGGGCGAGCCGAAGCCCTGGACCTGCACGTCATGCGCGCCGGTGGCCCGGGCCACCTTGCGCAGTTCGTCGAGGTCGATGGCCGTGGGCATACGGGCTTCCAGGGCGACGCCGCCCTTGAAGTCGATGCCCAGGTTCAGGCCCTGAGTGAAGAACGACACGCCCGAACCGACGATCAGGATGAGCGAGAAGATCGCGGCGACCGGAGCCCAGCGCACGAAGCGGTAGTGGGTCGAACGCGGGATCAGGCGAATGAGGGGCCAAGCAGCCATGAGCTTTGATCCTTACGCGATCGGCAGCTTCTTCGGCTTGGCGGTCTTGAACCACCAGCCGATGAGCACTTGAGTGATGATGATGGCGGTGAACAGCGAGGTGAACACGCCGATCGCCAGGGTCCAGGCGAAGCCCTTCACGGGGCCCGAGCCGAAGCTGAACATGATGCCGGCCGAGATCAGGCTGGTGATGTTGGCGTCGAGGATCGACACCAGCGCCAGCCTGTAGCCGGTATCGGCCGCCGACATAGGCGACTTCCCGGCCGCGGCCTCGTCGCGCATCCGCTCGTAGATCAGCACGTTGGCGTCGACGGCGACGGCGAGCGTGAGGATCAGGCCGGCGATGCCGGGGAAGGTCAGGGTCGCCTGGCTGAACGACATGATGCCGACGATCAGCAGCACGTTGGCGATCAGGGCGATGGCCGCGAACACGCCGAACAGGCCGTAGGCCAGGATGATGAAGACGAACATCGCCGCCGCGCCGATGGCCAGCGAGATCGCGCCGGCCTTCACGGCGTCCGCGCCCAGTTCGGCGCCGACGGTGCGTTGCTCTTCGATGTTCAACTGGGCCGGCAGCGCGCCCGAACGCAGCAGCAGCGACAGTTCGCTGGCGCTTTCGACGGTGAAGTTGCCGGTGATCTGGCCCGAACCGCCGAGGATCGGCGTTTGGATGGTCGGCGCCGAGATGACCTTGTTGTCGAGCACGATGGCGAAGCGCTTGCCGAGATTGCGCGAAGTGGCGTCGCCGAACTTGCGGGCGCCCGAGCCGTTGAAGCGGAACGAGACCACCGGACGGCCGCTCTGGCCGTCGAAGGCCTGCTGGGCGTCGACCAGTTCCTCGCCCGAGACGACGGCGCGCTTCTTCAGGGCGTAGGCGGGGACGTAGCCGTCGCCGCTGGGCACCAGCACGGTGCCGGGCGGCAGGCGGCCCGAAGCCATTTCTTCCTGGGTGACCGTCTCGTCGACCATCTGGAAGGTCAGCTTGGCGGTCTTGCCGATGACGGCCTTCAGGCGCTCGGGGTCGCTTTCGCCGGCGGCCTGGATGACGATGCGGTCCGCGCCCTGGCGGGTGATCGTCGGCTCCTTGGTGCCCAGGCTGTCGATACGGCGGCGGATGGTCTCGATCGACTGGTCGACGGCCTTGGAGGCGTCGGCGCGGGCGGCGTCGGGCGAGAAGGTCAGCTCGATGCGCTGGTCGGGCTTGGTCGAGACGTTGACGTCGGTGCCCACGCCGCTGGGCAGCGGGCTGCCCAGCTTGCGCAGTTCGGCGACCGCGGCGTTGACCTTGGAGGCGTCGTCGATGCGCACGCCGATCACGCCGTTGGCCTGGGCCAGGCCGTTGAAGTCGATTCCCGCGGTGCGCAGGGTGTTGCGGGCGTCCTCGACCAGGTTGTCGAGGCGCTCCTTGCGCAGTTGGGCGGTGTCGACCTCATACAGGAGGTAGGACCCGCCCTGGAGGTCGAGGCCAAGGTTCAGCTTCTGCTTGGGAACCCATCCCGGCAGGGCGTCTAGCGTCTTCTGCGGCAGAAGATTCGGCAGGGTGAAGACGATGCCGAAGATCACCGACAGGGTGACCAGGATAATCTTCCAGCGGGATAGGCTCAGCATGGACTACGAGGCTCTCGACGACGCCGGGGGCGCCAGGGCGGGCTTGATACGAACTAGACTTAAGCTCAGTTCTTGGGGTCGTTGGCCGGAGCCGGTTCGCCCTTGGCCGTGACTTCGGTGATCATGGCCTTGCGGACCTTCACCGTGACGCCCTGAGCGATTTCGACGCCGACTTCCTTTTCTTCCACGCGCACGATCTTGCCGATCACGCCGCTGGACAGAACGACACTGTCGCCGCGCTTGATGTTGCTCAGGGTCGCGAGGTGTTCCTTTTGGCGCTTCTGCTGAGGACGGATCAGCATGAAGTAGAACAGCACGACCATGAGGATGATCGGCGCGATGCCGATGAGCTGCTGCTCCAGGCCACCAGAGGGGTTCATAACGTCTCCACGAATTTCTGCAGGCGGAGCGCCTGAAATAGGGTCCCCGCCAAGTCGGCGGAAGCTATGCGTTCACCTCCTCTTTTGCAATGAGGGCGCGAGGGCGTTAGGAGCGTGGCCATGACCGAAGCCGCCCTGCCCCTGCTCGCCCGCATCGCCGACGCCCTGGATCGCCTGGCGCCGCCCGCTCCCGTCGCGCCCAGCTTCGACGGCGCGCGCCTCTTCCGGCACGAGCCGGTCTCGGGCGCCTTCCTGCCCGCGCCCGACTACGCGATGGACATCGAGCTGCTGGTCGGCATCGAGCGCCAGAAGGAGCGCTTCCTGCAGAACCTGCGCCGGTTCGCCGTCGGCCTGCCCTGCAACCACGTGCTGCTGTGGGGCGTGCGCGGCACGGGCAAGAGCTCGCTGACCAAGTCGGCCTTCATGGCCCTGGCGGCCGAGCATCCCGACCTGAAGCTGGTCGAGGTCGACCGCGACGAGGTCGCCGCCCTCCCCCCGCTGTTCGACGCCCTGCGCGCGCGCGCCGAGCGCTTCGTGGTGCTGTGCGACGACCTGTCGTTCGAGGACGGCGCGGCGGCGGCCAAGGCCCTGAAGTCGGCGCTCGAGGGCGGCGTCGCCGGCCCGCCCGAGAACGTGCTGTTCGTCTCGACCTCGAACCGCCGCCACCTGATGCCGCGCGATCACGCCGAAAGCCAGGGCGCCATCGCCTCGGCCGAGAACGCGGAAGAAGAGATGAGCGTCTCCGACCGCTTTGGCCTGTGGATCGGCTTCCCGCCCATGGACCAGCCGACCTATCTGGCGGCCATCAACACCTATGCCGAGCGTTTCGGCCTTCAGGTCGAGAACCTGGAGCGCCGGGCCCTGCAATGGTCGCAGCTGCGCGGGGCCCGCTCGGGCCGGGTGGCGTGGCAATTTGTCCGCGACCTCGCCGGCGAACTGGGCGTACGCTTGCCCGGATAACACTAATCCGGGGGGAAGCGTGGCCGACGGCAAGCCGTGGTTCAGGGTCAAGCGTCATGGCTATGGCGCGGGCCCGCCTTGCAGTTGGGAAGGCTGGGCCGTCGTCGCCCTCTATATCGGCCTGCTGCTGGCCTCGGCCGCCCTCTACGGCAAGGCCCACCCGCGCCTCGTCGGCGCGTTCGTCGTGGTCATGACCCTGGTCGTCATGCTCGTCGCCCGCTGGAAGAGCGACGCGCCCTGGCAGTGGCGCGACGGCGAGGAAGACTAGGCCGGATCGCCGCTGGTCGCCGGCGGGGTCTTCTTCTCGGTCAGGGCCACCAGCGCCACGCCGACCATGGTCGCGCCGCCGCCGATGACCAGTTGCAACGACAGGGCGTCGCCCATGAACAGCACGCCGATCGTGCACGAGACCAGCGGCGTCAGCAGGAAGTAGGGCGTCACGCGTCCCGGCTCGCGCCGCTGCACCAGCCAGAACAGCAGGGCGCTGGCCCCGATGGTCGAGACGACGCCGGCGAACACCACGCAGGCCCAGGCCAGCGGCGGCGCGGACGAGACCTTGGCCACCACATCGTCCTCGAAGGCGAAGGACATGGCGATCAGGATCGGCGCGGCCACGAAGGCGGTCAGGCCCTGCACCTTCAGCGGCTTCACGCCCGGCGTCTTGCGCACCAGCACCGTGGCCACCGCCCAGATGGCGGCGGCGGTGACGCCCAGGGCGATGGCCGGCAGGTCGGCCGCGCCGTGCGGATCAAGGCTCATCCACGCCACGCCAGCGAAGGCGACGGCCAGGCCGACGACGGCCGGAACGCGCATGGTCTCGCCCAGCATCCGCCAGGCGAACAGGGCGGTGAACGGGATCCACAGCTGGGTGGCCACCACCAGCGGGCTCAGCGACTTGGCCATGCCGAAGGCGATGTAGATCAAGGCGAAGTGGATCGGTCCCGACAGCAGCACGATGGTCAGCAGCCGCTTCCAGTCCGGAAACGGCGGCCGCACGAACGGGAACAGGAAGGCCAGCGCCAGGGCGAAGCGCAGGCCGCCCACCATCATAGGCGGCAGGGCGGCGGTGGCGAACTTGGCCGCGGCGTTGTTCAGCCCCCAGGTCAGGATGATCGCCAGGATCGCCAGGCGTTCGATCGTCGTCAGGGGGCCGGTGGACGCGGACATGGGGCCGCTTGGATCAGACCCCGCCCGATCCTTCAACCCCGCCGGCGCCGATCACCTGCCGAATGGCCGACAAGAGGATTTCCAGGTCCGCGTCCGGCGTCGTGAAAGCCGGCGTCAGGTAGACGACCTTGCCCATCGGCCGGATCCACGCGCCCTTGGCCGCGAAGGCCTGGCACAGCGCGCCGACGGCCACCGGCGAGGCGAACTCGACGACGCCGATCGCGCCCAGCACCCGCACGTCGACGACGCCCGGCGTTTGGCGGCAAGGCTCCAGCCCTTCCTTCAGCGCCGCCGACACCCGCGCCACGTCGGCCGTCCAGGTTCCAGCCTCGAACAGGTCCAGCGAGGCGTTGGCCGCGGCGCACGCCAGCACATTGCCCATGTAGGTCGGCCCGTGCATCAGGGCCGCGCCGGCGTCGTCGGACCAGAAGGCCTCGAACACCTTCTTGGAGGCGACGGCGGCCGACAGCGGCAGGGTGCCGCCGGTCAGGGCCTTGGACAGGGTGACGATGTCGGGCTCGATCCCCGCCGCCTGCATGGCGAAGAGCTCGCCCGTGCGGCCAAAGCCCGTGAAGATCTCGTCGAAGATCAGCAGCACGCCGTGCTTGTCGGCCAGCCGGCGCAGGCGGCGCAGCACCTCCGGATCGTGGAACAGCATCCCGCCAGCGCCCTGCACCAGGGGCTCGGTCAGCATGGCGGCGATCTCCCCGCCCCGCTGCGCGAGCAGCGCGTCGAGCGCGGCTTCGGAGGCCTCATCCAGCGGCAGGTCGGCGATCACCTGGGCGGGCATGACGCCCGAGAACAGGCTGTGCATCCCCTCCTCCGGGTCGCAGACCGTCATCGTCGCCAGGGTGTCGCCATGATAGCCGCCGCGGAACGACAGGAAGCGCGTGCGGCCCGTCTCGCCGCGATTGATGTGGAACTGCAGCGCCATCTTCATGGCGATCTCGACCGACACCGAGCCGGACTCGGCGAAGAACACATGGTCGAGTTCGCCCGGCAGCATCGCCGCCAGCCGCGCGGCCAGACGATAGGCCGGCTGGTGGGCCAGGCCGCCGAACATCACGTGCGGCATGGCCTCCAGCTGCTGGCGGACCGCCGCAGCGATGTGGGGATGGTTGTAACCGTGAACCGCCGTCCACCAGCTGGCGATGCCGTCGACCAGCTCGCGCCCGTCCTCCAGCACGATCCGCGAGCCGTGGGTGCGCACGACCGCAAGCGGCGCCGGGGCGGTCTTCATCTGGCAGTAGGGCCGCCAGACATGCTTGGCGCCTTCCGAGAGCCAGTCGGGAGCAGTCATGACGATCCTTTCGTTGCGCCGGAGGGGTGGCTTGCCTAGAGCGTCCCGGCCCACCCACGCAAACGGGAATCTGGGCGAGGAATCGGAATGCACAGTCTGGACGCCTTCGCGAGCGGCAAGCTCGCGGCCCTGGAGGCCATGAGCCTGCGCCGCCGCCTCAAGCCCACGCGCCGCCTGCCCGGCGCGGTCGTCGAGCGTGACGGCAAGCGCCTGCTGTCTTTCTCCTGCAACGACTATCTGGGCCTGTCGCAGCATCCGGCCGTGATCGCCGCCGCCCAGGCCGCCGTGGCCGAGCACGGCGCGGGCTCGGGCGCCTCGCGCCTGGTCACCGGCGACAACCCGCTGATCGAGGAGCTCGAGGCGCGCCTGGCCCGTCTCAAGGGAACCGAGGCCTGCGTCGTGTTCGGCTCGGGCTATCTGGCCAACACCGGCGTCATCCCCACCTTCGCCGGCAAGCAGGACGTGGTGTTCGTCGACGAGCTGGCCCACGCCTGCATCTGGGCCGGCGCCCAGCTCTCCGGCGCCAAGGTCGTATCCTTCCCGCACAACGACAGCGACGCCCTGGCCGAACTGCTGGCCGAGCATCGCCCGGGCTTCCGCCACGCCATCGTCGCCACCGACGGGGTGTTCTCGATGGACGGCGACGTCGCGCCGCTGGACTGGCTGTCGGCGGTCTGCGAGGCCAATGACGCCTGGCTGCTGGTCGACGACGCCCACGGCGTGGGCGTGCTGGGCGAAGGCAAGGGAACGGCCGCCCTGTTCCCCGACGCGGTCATCCCCTTGCAGATGGGCACGCTGTCCAAGGCCCTGGGCTCTTACGGCGGCTATCTGTGCGCCTCGCAGAGCGTGGTCGACTTCCTGAAGACCCGAGCCCGCACCGTCGTCTACACCACTGGCCTGCCCCCGGCCTCGGCGGCGGCGGCCATCGCCGCGCTCGACCTGATCGAGGCCGCCCCCGCCTTCGCCGCGCAGCCGCTGCGCAAGGCCCGCCTGTTCACCAAGGCCGCCGGCCTGCCCCGCGCCGAAAGCCCGATCGTGCCGGTGGTGATCGGCGAAGCCGATGCGGCCCTGGCCGCCTCCGCTTCCCTGGAGGCCGAGGGTTTCCTGGTGGTGGCCATCCGTCCGCCGACCGTGCCCGCCGGCACGGCCCGCCTGCGCCTGGCCTTCAGCGCCGAGCATCCCGACGACGAGGTGCTGCGCCTGGCCGCCCTCGTCCGCCCCCATGTGGAAGCGGGCCGATGAGCGCCCTGTTCGTCGCCGGGACCGGCACCGACATCGGCAAGACCCACGTCGCCTGCGCGCTGATCCGGGCCCTTAAGGCCAGGGGCGTGGCCGTCGACGCCTTCAAGCCGGTGGTCAGCGGCTTCGATCCGGCTGATCCGTCCAGCAGCGATCCTGCGCGCCTGGCGCTGGCGCTAGGCGATCCCGCCGCCCTGCCCCGCATCTCGCCGCGCCGCTACCTGGCCCCGCTGGCGCCCAACCTCGCCGCGCGGCTGGAGGGCGACGTCCTGCGGATCGAGGACCTGGCCGCCGACTGCCGTGCGGCCCTCGCCGGCGACCACGAACTGATGCTGGTGGAAGGCGCCGGCGGGGTGATGTCGCCGCTCACCGACGAGGCGACCAATCTCGACCTGATCGCGGATCTTCGCCTGCCGGTCCTGCTGATCGCCGGCTCCTATCTCGGCACGATCAGCCACGTGCTGACCGCCCTGGTCGCCCTGCGGGCCCGTGGCGCGACCGTGGCCGCCATCGTCATGAGCGAGAGCCTCGACGCGCCCGACCTCGCCCAGACCGCCGACGCCCTGGCCGCCTTCGAGCATGAGACGCCAATCTTCCTTGCGCCGCGCGACGAAGCCTGGAACGCAAGCGAGCTGGCCGACCATCTGGTAAAGGGGCTCTGACGCATGCGCGTGGCGATGATCGGCCTGGGCGACATCGCCCGCAAAGCCTACCTGCCGGTTCTGGGAACCCGCGCCGACGTGCAACTGGCCTTCGTCACCCGCAGCACCGCCACGCTCGATGAACTGGGCGCGGCCTGGCGGATCGATCGCCTGCACACCGACCTGGAGGAGGCTCTGGCCCAGGGCCTGGACGCCGCCTTCGTGCATGCGGCCACCGAGGTGCATCCACACATCGTCCGTCGCCTCATCGAAGCAGGCGTGCCCACCCTGGTCGACAAGCCGATCGCCGACACGCTGGAGGCCAGTGAAATCCTGGTCGACCTGGCCGAGACGCGGGGTGTGTCGCTGATGGTCGGCTTCAACCGCCGCCATGCCCCCGCCCAGGCCGAGGCGGCGGCGCTGAACGCCCCGTTCGTGCTGATGCAGAAGAACCGCACGGGCCACGCGGACGGCGTGCGGCGCACGGTCTTCGACGACTTCATCCACGTGGTCGATTCCTTGCGCTTCCTGGCGCCCGGCGCGATGGACGCAAGGGTCAGCGGCCGCCTGGACGGCGACCTGCTGGAGCATGTGATGCTGCACCTGACGGGTTCCAACCGCGACGCCGTAGGCATCATGAACCGCGTCAGCGGCGCCAACGAAGAGGTTCTGGAAGTGATGGGCGGCGGGATCAAGCGCCGGATCGTCAACCTCGCCGATGTCACCGACTTCTCCGGCGGCGAGCGCCTGGCTCGCCGCGGCGACTGGACGAGCGTCGGCCGCCAGCGCGGCTTCGAGGCGATGATCGAGGCCTTTCTCTCCGCCGTGCGCGAGGACCGACGCCTGTCGGCCCTCGACGCCCTGGAAACCCACCGCCTGTGCGAACAGGTGGTGTCGGAACTGTCGGCCTAGAAATCCGCCGACAGCGTCACCTGGAAGGTCCGGTGCGAGCCCGGCCGGAAGGTGGCCAGGGTGTCCACGGTGGTGCTGATCGTGCCGAGATAGTCCTCGTCGAACAGGTTATCGACGTTGATCCGCGCCTTGACCTGCTTCAGCGGCCCCACGCCGAAGCCGTCGCCCAGGTCGATATAGGCGTTCCAAACCGTGTAGCCGTCCGTCTTCTCGGTGTTGCGCATGTTGGTGTAGCGGTCGCTGAGGTGGCGGGCCGAGACGTTGACCAGCGCCCAGTCGGTCGGCTCCCAGGTCACCCCGCCCTGGAACAGCCAGGTCGGGAAGTCCGGCAGGGTGTTGCCCGCGATCGGCTGAACCCCGAAGTTGTTCTCGAACTCGGCCCGGTTGTACGACAGGTTGGCGTTGAAATAGACCTTGCCGCCCAGGACCTGCGGTTTCCACTGGCCGCTGAACTCGGCCCCGTGGGCCTCCACCCCGCCGACGTTCTGGAAGAAGGTCTCGGTCGTCGTGCTGCCCGGCACCACCGAGGCGTAGGACTGCAGGCGATTGTCGAAGGCGGTGTAGTAGGCCACGACCGAGGCGTTGAAGGTCGGCCGGTTGGCGCGATAGCCGATCTCGAGGTTCTGCGAGGTCTCGGCGTCGGGGCCGGGCGCGCCTGGGCTGGCGGCCGAGTAGATGTCGTCGGCGCCGCGTGGCAGGGCCAGGTTCTCCGAATAGGACGCGAACACCTGGTCTCGGCTGTTGATCGAGTAGACCAGGCCCACCTGCGGCAGGAAGCTGTCCTTCCAGTTGTCGGTGATCCGGGGCCGGCGCTGGGCGATGTAGTCGGCCGGATTGCGATAGCCGGCGATCTCGTAGTCGATGTCGGTGGCCTTGAAACCCAGCTCGACCTTCAGCCTGTCGTCCAGCAGCCGCACCGTGTCCTTCAGGAAGAACTGGGTGGTCTCGCGGGTGGAGACGTAGTTGCGCTGCAGGTGCACCGGCTCGTTCAGCAGCGCCGCGCCGTCTGGGTGGCCGCCCGCGGTGTTATAGCGGGCCTGGGTGCGGTGGTAGTCGTCCTTCTCCAGCCAGACGCCGGCCTGGACGGTGTGGATGCCCGCTCGCCAGGTTCCGCCGACGGTGATCCCCTTGCGCGTACCGTCGACGCCCGAGAGGCCGTACTGCACGCCCTTGGGCGCGGTCAGGCCGGCCACGATCAGGCGCTCGGCGTTGTAGCTGGACAGCGAGGTGGCGTAGGCCTCGGGCGAGACGCCGTAGCCGCCCTTGTCCTCGTAGTAGGCGGTCGAGCGGATCTCGAAGGCCTCGCCGATCGGCTTGTTCAGCGACAGGCCGTAGAGGTGGTCCTGCCGGGCGTTGACCGCGAACTTGTAGTACTGGTTGTAGGCGGTGTTGGAGTACGGCACGCCCGTCGCCGTGACCGCCAGGTTGGGCACGTAGCCGAGATAGGCGAAGTCGCGCCCCTTGCGGCCGAATAGGTCGCCCGCCGTCCCGTCGTACTGGGCCTTGGTGATCGACGGGGAGTCGTAGTCGTAATAGTCGTTGTGAACGGTCTGGAACGTCAGGTTCCCGCCGCTCTCGAAGGCGTAGTCGAGCTTGCCCTCGTAGTGCTCGCGCTTGATGAAGCCCGGACCGCGCCACAGGTCGCCCTTGATCCAGGAACCGGCGACATAGCCAGACAGCCGCCCGATCCTGCCGCTTTCCAGGCGCAGGAAGCTGCGGCGCAGGTTGTCCTCGCCCAGGGTCTGGCTGATCGAGCCGCCGGCTTCGGCGTCCGGGGTCTTGGTGAAGTAGTCGACTATCGGCCCGAGCGAGGCGTAGCTGGGCAGCGAGACGTCGCCGGCGCCGGCCGAGGCCTGCACCCGCGCCAGGTTCTCGTTGTCGACATAGCGATAGATCGGGCTGCCGCCGAACTGGTCGCTGCGGCCCATCGGAATGCCGTCGAGCAGGAAGCCGATCTGCTGGAAGTTGAAGGCCCGCACCGAGACCGAATTGCCGAACTCGTACATGCCCAACGCGTCGTTGGCCTGGACGTTGAAGCCCGGCAGGCTCTCCAGCATCTTCAGGCCGGTCACGCCGGCCGGGGCCGACAGCAAGGCCTCGCGGGTGATCGAGACCGTGGCGGTGGCCTGGTCGGTGCCGATGGCGACGCTGGCTTCCGACACCCGCTTGCCGGTGACCACCACGGCGTCGACCGTGTCGGCGGACACCTTGGGATCTTCCTCGGCCAGGGCCGGCGCCCCCGCCCCCATGACGCTGGCCGCCAGCAAGGCGGCCTTCAGACGACGAAACGCGTGCTTGTTCGACTGGACTTGGATCACGGCTATCCCCTGCTTTTCGATCCCCCGACGAGACTGGCTCCCGACCGCAGGTCAAAAAACAGAAATCGCCGTTACAGGAGCCCACTTTTCTTCGTGGTGCCGCCAGCGACAAACGAGATCATTTAATATGCACCAGCACCGTTACTCGACAGGACACGGAAAACACGCCGCCATCCGCCGCGCATACTGACGGCGCGACGGCTTCTGGTCGATCTGGCCTTGGCGACGGACCTCACCATCCGGCGCCCCTCGCGACGACACTGCACGCTGCGCCGCCCTGCTCGTCAAACGCCGCGAGGGCCGTGGGCGCACACCAAGCTTCGGCGCCGCGCGCTCCGGCGCCGAACGCGCAAAGAAAAGGCGGCCGCCCCTTTTCGGAACGGCCGCCTCTTCGAATTCATCCGACGACGGATGCTTAAAAGGGGATTTCGTCGTCCAGGTCGGCCGAGAAGCTCTCGCGCGGGCCGCTGGGCTGGCTGCGCGGAGCGCCGCCGCCGAAGTTGCCGCCGCCTTGGCCGCCGCCGTAGCCGCCACCGCCGCCGCCCTGGCCGTAACCGTCGTCATAGCCGCCGCCCGACGAGGCGCCGGCGCCGTCGCCGCGGCCGCCCAGCATCGTCAGTTCGCCGCGGAACTTCTGCAGCACGATCTCGGTGGAGTACTTTTCCTGGCCCTGCTGGTCGGTCCACTTGCGCGTCTGGATGGCGCCCTCGATGTAGACGGTCGAGCCCTTGCGCAGGTAGCTCTCGGCCACCTTCACCAGGTTGTCGTTGAAGATCACGACCCGGTGCCACTCGGTCTTTTCCTTGCGCTCGCCGCTGGAGCGGTCGCGCCAGGTCTCGGACGTGGCGATGCGCAGGTTGGCGACGCGGTCGCCCGAGTTGAGGGTGCGGATTTCGGGGTCGGCCCCGAGGTTGCCGACGAGGATGACCTTGTTGACGCTGCCAGCCATGGCGATGCCCTGTTCTCGCCCGGCGACCCAACGCGCCGGAATCTCGAAGCCAGGACGTTAACGACTCGGCAAGACCAAAATCAAGATTTGTTCTACGAACGTTCCTGTGAACGGAGGGCGGTTATCCACCGCCCTCTCCTGCTCAATTCAAGCGTCAGCGCGCCGGCAGCGCCCCCGGTACGGCCAGGCGACCGTCGCCCGTGCGCACCAGCGACATGAACCGGGCGCCCTCGTAGCTGTCGCCCAGATAGATGCCTTCCTTCTCCACGAAGATGAACTTGCCCTGGTAGGAGCCGGTCAGTTGCTCCCTGCGCAGGCCCATGCGCATGAACCGGATGCGCATGCCCTCAAGCGTGGCCGCGCAGGTCTCCATGTTGGGCACGTTGCGCTCGACCGGGTTGAACTGCAGCGTGCCGTCCTTCTTCTCGATGACGTGATTGCAGACGCCCTGGTCGAAGGGCGCCTTGGTCTGCTTGACGCAGCCCGACAGGCCGATGGCGGCGGCGCCGAGGGCCAGGACGGCGGCGATGGAGGAAACGCGCATCAGAGAAGCTCCTTGGCCCAAGAACCTTCCCCGAAGGGAAAGGTTCGTATTCAAATATCAAAGCGCGCCCAGCCGCGCTTTAGCCGACGCTGGGAATGGCGCAGTTGGCGGCCTGCTCGACCACCAGGTGGAACGAGCGGTTGTCGGACGAGGCTTCGACCCGGCCCGGCAGCAGGCGCAGGGTCTCGTCGCCCCAGCGGCCGTAGGTGGCGCCGCCCGGACGCTCGCACTTGCCGGCGAACAGTTGCTGGATGCAGGCGTTCTGGGTGATCTCGCCCGGCAGCTTGTTCCACTGGCCGCCCGAATAGCGCTGGCAGACGCCCAGCGGCGCGCTGGCCACCGCGGGCCCGGTCGGCGTGGAGGTGGGCGCGGTGGCGACCGGCGCGGCGACGGTCGGCGGCGGCAGCGGCGTCAGCACCGTGCCGGCCTGGTCGGCCGCGGCCAGGGCCCCGGTCTCGTCGACGCCCACGTCGAGCGCGCCGGTGGCCACGCCGTTCTTCTTGGCGCATTCGGCCAGGGTGGTCTCGCCCACGAACTGGCCGCCGACGAAGCAGCGCAACGGACGAGCCGGATCGTTGAGCTTGGTGTCATCGGGACGCCCCGTCTCGACGATCAGGCCCGCGCGCGAGGCCGGCGGTTCCTCGGCCGGCTTGCGGTCCTTGCCGCCCATCAGCGCGAAGGCCACGCCGAGGCCGGCGATCACGGCCAGGGCCGCTCCGCCGCCCAGCAGCACGCGTCGGTCTTTGAGAAGTTCCATGCCCCCTGGCTACGACGCGTTGGTGACGGTTTCAAGCGTCGCCGCGCCGTAGGGCGCTTACAATTGTCAACCGCCGGTCAGGCGGTCGAGCGCGGCCTGGTAGTTGGCGATCTGGTTGGTCAGGTAGGCAGGCGCCGTGCCGGTGGTGTTGCTCTTGGTCGAGGACGTGTCGACCTTCACTCCGTTGGCGATGTCGGCCATCTCGCGATAGGCGTTGCGGATCGCCGCCGTCGCCGACTTCAGGAGGTCGGCGGTCGTGGCGCGCGACTCGGCGTCGGCCAGGCTCATGTCGAGATTGAGCTTGAGGCCGTAGACCGGCCCCTTGCCGTCGGCCGAGACGGTGCGGCCGCTCTCGGTCTTGGTGTTGCGCACCACGCCCGAGGCCAGGCCCAGCGCGTCCAGCACGTCGCTGTCGCCCTTGCCCGGCAGGATCTCGACGGTCGAGGTCTTGAAAGCCGGCGTGATGCTCAGCTTGCGCATGTTGCCGTCGCTGCTGATCGACACCTTGGCGGCGTTGCCCGAGGCGCGGCGGATCTTGTCGGCCAGGGTCTCGAGCGTGTCGTTGGCGCTGATGGTGATGGTCGTCAGCGGACCGCGCTCGCGCGTGCGGATCTGGAAGGTGTCGCCCGGGCGGGCCGAGGTCGCCGAGACGATCTTGTCCGACTGGGTGAAGTTCATCGCCCCGCGCGGCAGGCCGAAGGCATCGAGGGCGCTGGAGCCGGAGGCGTCGACCGCGATCGAGGTCGGGGTGGCGTAGCCGTCCTTGCCGGTCAGGCGCTGTTCCCAGGTCGCCGCGCCGGTGTCGATGTCGATCTGGGCGACGTAGCCGTCCTTCTGGCCCACGGTGGGCAGGCCCGCCAGGTCCTTGCCGGCCGCGCCGACCAGCCAGACCTGGCCGTTCGAGACGGCCATGCCGGTGACGGTGTCGTCGCCCGTGCCGCCGTAATAGGCCATCGTATCGTCGGCCGTGTCGGTCAGGTCGAGCGAGATCCGGGCCACGAAGCCGTCCGAACCGCCCGAGGCGGCCGAGGTGACGTTGCCCACCGACAGCTCGCCGTTGGTGGTGTAGCCGCCGACATAGAGCTGGCCGTTGTCGATGGTGAGGCCGGCGATGTCGCCGCCCTTCAGCGTGCCCAGGTCACGCACCGCGCCGACATTCATGGTGGCGGCCTTGGTGTAGGTCACCGCCTTGGTCTCGTAGATGCCGGCCGAGTTCAGCGACGTGCGGTTCTCGGTGACCACGGTCGTGGCGACGTCGAAGCTGCGCAGCTTGGCCTGGCTGCCTTCCTTGCTGGCGACGATCACCTTGCCGCCGTCGACGACGATGCCCGAGACCGTGTCGTTCTCGGCGCTGCCGAAGTGGGTGGTGAACAGCGCCTTGGGCGTGCCGGCGATGTCGGTGGCGAAACCGGTCAGGTAGTTGTCGTAGCCGCCCTTCGAGGCCGAGCCCGTGGCGCCGGGCAGGTCCGACTTGGTGCGGCCGGCCACGTAGACCACGCCATCCTCGCCGAAGGCCACGGCCGTGGCCTCGTCTTCCAGCAGGCCGCCGCGACGGACCGTCCAGGCCTCGTCGCCATTGGCGTCGTACAGCGACACGAAGCTGTCGGTCACCGTGCCGTTGCTGTCGGAATTGATCGGACCGGTGGTGGCGCCGTTCAGCGTGCCGGCCACCGAGCCGGCGATGGCCACCTTGCCGTCGTCCGAGACCGCGATCGAGTAGCCCGTGGCGGTGTCGGCCGCGCCCAGGCTGCGCGCGTAGAGCAGCTTGCCGGCCGAGTCGTACTTCAGCAGGGCGACGTCCTGGTCGCCCTTGATCGTCTGGCTCTCGACGCTCTTTTCGACGTCGGCCAGCACGTAGATCGAACCGTCGGGGCCGGTGACGGTCTTGTGGACCTTGGCGACCGTGCCTTCCAGCGTATCGGAGAACACCTTGGTCCCCGCCGTCGTGGCCGTGCCGGCGCCGTACTTGGTCAGGGTGTTCTCGATGACCGCGTCGTCGGTCTTGGTGTCCTTGTCGGGGTCGGGGTTGCCGGCCTCGGTGGTGATGTAGACGGCCGGCTTGGGAGCCGGCGCGGTGAAGCTCAGCTTCTCGATGGAATCGCCGCGGATACGCAGGGCGAAGTCGTCGCCGGTGGCCGGCAGCTTCACCGTCTGGCCGTTGACGGTCGTCGTGCGCTCCACGCCGGGCGTGCGCTCGACGGCGAAGGTGGTGTTGTAGCCGGCCGCCTGGAGCTTGCCGTTGAAGAAGCTGACGACGTTGGACATGGTCCGCGGCGTCGTCCCCATCTCGGCCAGATCCATCGTCAGGTTCTGGGTCTCACCGAACTTGGTGACCGACATCGTGAACTTCTGGTCGCCCTTGAAGGCCGGGACCTCGTCGTCCATCTGGCCGCTGTAGAGCGTGTTGGTGACGTAGCCGTAGACGTTCTTGGGAACGCCGACCTTGGACTTGTCCTGGGTCATGGCCGCGCCGGTGGTCAGGCGCATGCCTTCGGTGTTGGCGTTCTGGACGTAGTTGGTGAGCTCCGTCAGCCCCTTGGTCAGCGCCGTCTGCAGGCGCTTGATCTCGCTGTCGGAGACGTTCTTCTCGCTGGCGCGATTGGCGATGGCTGTCAGGGTGTTCAGGGCCTGGTAGGCCGAGAACAGCTTCTTGTAGTCGCCCTTGATGCCCGGCGCGGCCGCTTCGGCGGCGCCTTCGTCGATGAACTTGCGGCCGTTCAGCGCGGCCTTGACCAGATCGCTGGGCTCGGTGGTCACCGTGGTCCACGGCGCGGCCGGGATGCCCTGCTTGGCGGTGGAGGTCGAACTCGTCGTGCCCGACGACAGCGCGGACGCGGCCGTGCCCACGCCAAGCTTGGCTTGGTAGTAGCTCAGCAGCGAACTGGTGTCGAAGGTGATCACAACCGCTTCCACAAAGGGCGCACGGCGCCACGCGTGGCAATCTTCGGTTACGAACGCTGACGTTTCGTTAAGACGTGTGAATAGTTTCGATCAGGCCGCGATCAGATGGGCGTCGCTCAACGCCCGGCGGGCCTCGTCGCGCAGATCGGCCCACTCCTCGGCCAGGATGCCCAGCAGCACCACGTCGCGCGGCTCGCCGTTCTTGAGCACGTGGCCGCGCAGATAGCCCTCGCGGCGGAAGCCGGACGCCGACTGCGCCTTCAGGGCCGCGTCGTTGTCGGCCATCACCTCGGCGAACACCTTGTGCAGGCCAAGCTCGCCGAAGGCGCGGTCGAGGCCCAGCACCTGGGCCGCCCGCCCTACCCCGCGGCGACGGGCGTCGGCGGCGCCGACGAACCAGTTCCAGCCCGCGCGGCGATGATGCGACTGCAGGCCGGTCAGGGTAAGCAGGCCGGCCGGCGCGCCGGCGCGCACGATCATCCAGCCCTGCATGTCGGGATCCGCGCGCAGGCTCTCGAACCAGGCGGCATGCGCCTCGCGGCTGGGAAACGCCGCGTCGGACATCCAGCGCTCGACCTCGGGCTCGGCGCGCCACTGGAACAGCACCGCCTCGTCCTCGTCCTTCAAGTCCCGCAGTTCGATCATACGAAGCGAATCCCCTTGCGCTGCGGGAGACACAGTAACCACGCGCGAAACGCCGGCCTAGGGAAAGACCGGCGTTTCGTATGACAATTACGTTGCGGCAGGCGCCGCCTCAGCCGTTACCGAACAGCGACAGGATGATCTGCGGCGCGCCGTTGGCGATCGACAGCGCCTGGGCGCCCAGCTGCTGCTTGACCTGCAAGGCCTGCAGGCGGGCGCTTTCCTTGGCCATGTCGGCGTCGACGAGGTTGCCCACGCCGGTTTCCAGCACGTCCGACAGCTTGGAGACGAAGGTGTTGTGGGCGTCGATCTGCTTGGCCTGCGAACCGATCGAGCCGACGGCCTGGTTGACCGTGGCGATGGTGGCGTCCAGGCGCGTCAGGACGGCGGTGGCCTGGGTCAGGGTGGCGATGCTGTCGCCGGCCAGCAGGCTGTTCTTCGGGCTGCCCAGCGACAGGGTCTGGAGGTTCAGCGAGATGACCGTCTGGGCGTCGGCGTCGGCCAGGAAGGTGATGGCGTTGGTCTGGCTGCCGTCGAGGATGTTGGCGCCGTCGAAGGTGGCGCTGTCGACCACCTGGGTGAGGTTGCTGAGCAGGCCCTGGAAGTCGGCGTTGAGGGCGGTGCGGGCCTGGGTCGACAGCGAGCTGTCCTTGGCCGCGACCACCTTCTCGCGCATCAGGTTGAGGAGGTCCGAGACCGACTCGCCGGCCGTCAGGGCTACGTCGGCGATCGAGGTGGCGCGATCCAGGCTCATCTTGACCGAAGCCAGGGCCGAGCGGTCGGCCTGCTGGTCCTGGGCGATCGACCAGACGGCGGCGTTGTCCTTGGCGCTGGAGATCGCAAGGCCGGTGTTGATGCGGGTCTGGACGCCCTGCATCTCGTCATTGGTCTTGTTCAGGTTCTGCAGGGCGATCAGCGCAGGCTGATTGGTGTTCACGCTCAGCGTCATCACGATCTCCGAACGGCGTTCTCGCCGACTTACGAGGAGCTCGGTGCGCGATTCGACGCCCGAGCGGATCGGCCTTGAACTTGCCGCCCGGGGAGTAAGAATATGGTTAACGCTTATAAACCATGTTGCGCCTGCGACGTCGCGCCGCAAGCGTGCATCCAGACCGTGACGCGGGAAGGCCCTAGGTCAGGCCGTCGTAGATCGCGCCAGGCCCGTAGGAGGCCGCTTCCTTGAACCGCAACACGTCCTCGCGGGGATACTGCTTCAGGGTCTCGCCCGTCCGCCGATCCACGGTCTTGTAGACGTAGACGCCGCTGTCGGTGTCCTGCTCGATCACGAGACGCAGGTCGCCAGGCTGGGGGCCGTCGTCGACGACCTTCTGCTCGGCGGACTTGCGCGCCTCGGCCTTGCCGGCTCCGGATACGACTTCGCCGTCCGAGGCCTTGCCCGGGACGGTCATGGGAACGATCAGATTTTGCGCGGGCGGCTCTTGAACCTGAGCCGGCAGCGCGGCCTTGTTTTCCATCTCTCCTATCGTCGCCGTTTAGCGGCGACGCCTTCTTGCTCCCCTCCCCGGCCTGAGGCCGCGAGAAAGGCGGGGGCGGCCCGTGAGAGCCGCCCCCTGCTCGTCCCTTATCGGAACAGGCTCAGGACCGTGCCGGTCGACTGGTTGGCGATAGACAGCGCCTGGATGCCCAGCTGCTGCTTGGTTTGCAGGGCTTGGAGCTTGGCGCTTTCCTTGGCCAGGTCGGCGTCGACCAGGTTGCCCACACCGGCGTCGAGGCTGTCTTGCAGCTTGCCGACGAAGTTCAGGTGGGTGTCCAGGCCGGTCGAGCTGGTGCCCAGCGAGGCCAGCTTGTTGGTCGCCGTTTGCAGGGCCGTGTCGATGGTGGTGATCATCGTCTTGGCCGCGGCGGCGGTCGTGAAGGTGGTGGTGGTCGACAGACCAATGCCGGCCAGCGACAGCGTCTTGGCGTTCACGGTGATCGCCGTGCCGTCCGAGTTGGCCAGGAAGCTGAGCTTCGTGGTCTTGCCGTCGATGATGCTGGCGCCGTTGAACTTGGCGTTCGAGACGGCCTTGGTGATCTGGTCGCGCAGCGAGGTGAAGTCAGCCTTCAGCGCGTTGAACGACGCGGTGTTCAGCGAGGTGTCGGAAGCGGCCAGGGCCTTTTCCTTCATCTTGCCGAGCAGGTCGGTCACCGTGTCGCCAGCCGCCAGAGCGACGTCGATCGTGGACTGACCGCGTTGCAGCGAGTCCTTCACGGCGTTGAGCGAGGAAGCGGTGGCCGACTGGTTCTTGGCCGTGGCCCAGATCGCGCCGTTGTCCTTGGACGAGCCGATCTTCTTGCCGGTGTTGATGCGTTGTTGCGTAACCTGCAGCTCGCTGTTGGTCGAGTTCAGGTTCTGCAGGGCGATCATCGCGCCCGAGTTCGTGTTGATGCTGTTCAGCGCCATAACGAATATGTTCCTATTTCAGGTTGTCCGACGTCATTTTGACTGCCGGGAGCGTTTTGCTCGCTGAACTAGGAAGCAACTACCGGGCCAATCCTGCCCACCCATTCGAAAAATTTAAGCCATTGAAATTACAGCGTTATAGGTTCGTTTAGGATACCCTGAACCGGCAATTTCTGCCGAGCCCGACCACCATCCGGCAAATATTGCCGGGCAGGTTTCGGCAGATGCGACCGAATTGCCCACCGGCAAACCGACCGGCGGTCGGCGAAAGTCAGACCCCGGAACAAAAGAAAACGCCGGGCGATCTTTCGATCGCCCGGCGCTTGATCGCCAGGTCCGGCGCTTCTTCGATCAGCCGCGGAAGAGCGACATGATCGATTGGGGCGCCTGGTTGGCGATGGACAGTGCCTGCACGCCCAGTTGCTGCTTGGTTTGCAGCGACTGCAGCTTGGCGCTTTCCTTGGCCATGTCCGCATCGACCAGGTTGCCGACACCGGCGTCGAGGCTGTCCTGCAGCTTGCCCATGAAGGTCAAGTGCATGTCCAGGCCCACCGAGTTGGTGCCGAGCGAGGCCAGCTTGTTGGTCGCGGTCTGCAGAGCCGTATCGATCGTGGCGATCATCGTCTTTGCAGCTGCGGCCGTCGTGAAGGTCGTCGTCGTCGTCAGGCCGATGCCCGTGAGGGACAGGGTCCGCGAGGTGACGGTGAACGCCGCGCCGGTTTCGTTCGCCAGGAACGCGAGCTTGGTGGTCGAACCGTCCACCACGCTGGCGCCGTTGAACTTGGCGTTGGTCACGGCCTTGGTGATCTGGTCGCGCAGCGACGTGAAGTCGGCCTGCAGCGCTTTGAACGAGGCGGTGTTGAGCGAGGTGTCGGAAGCGGCCAGGGCCTTTTCCTTCATCTTGCCGAGCAGGTCGGTGACCGTGTCGCCGGCCGCCAACGCAACGTCGATGGTCGACTGACCGCGCTGGAGCGAGTCCTTCACGGCATTCAACGAACTCGAGGTCGCGCTCTGCATCTCCGCCATCGACCAGATCGCGCCGTTATCCTTGGCGTTCGCGATCTTCTTGCCGGTGTTGATGCGTTGCTGGGTGGTGGTCAGCTCCGAGTTGGTGGCGTTCAGGTTTTGCAGCGCGATCATCGCGCCGGCATTGGTGTTGATGGAGTTGGCGATCATAGGAACCTACCATTTTGGTGGAGAGCCCCGGCGTTTTGCCGGTCGGGCGTTTTGCCCGCGGGAACCATCGCAAACGGCGGGCCAGTTCAGGCCAAATCGCAATCGACTGAAATCAAACGGAAATCTCTAAGCATGGGCCGGAAACGAAACCGCCCGGCGAATGCAACATTCGCCGGGCGGCAGGTTTTTCCGAAGGGAGGCGGCAATCGGCGCCGAGCCGAGCCTTAAGCGATCAGGCCGCTTCCGCGCGACCGGCCAGCCCCTGCATGATCATGCGATTGATCTCGATCAGCGGCTCGAAGTCTTCTTCCTTGCGCATGACCAGGCTCGAGTGACGCCCGACCCAGATGCTCAGCGAGATGATGCTCGCACGCAGCTCCTTGGTCATGGTGTTCTCAGGCAGCGCGCAATCGGTCGCCAGCGCCGACCAGACGCGACGGTTCCAGTCCAGCGCGTGGATACGCGTCTGGATGTCGTTCACGTCGGCCTGGGAAGCCTCCATGAGGGCGCGCGTCACCTGTCCGAACAGGCGATACTCGACCTCGCGCGGATTCTCAGTCCTGGTCGCCGCCTGCTGGTAGGCCCGAAGAGACATTCCCCAACCTCTCGTCTTCGTAATCGATCAACTTACGGCTCAGCATGAGCGCCTTGTAGTACTCGCGGGCCATGACATGCTTGGAGATCGCGATGCAATCGGCCAGCACGCCAGGATTACGAACCACGCCCATGAACTCGGTCAGGCGCGTGGCGAACTCGTCGTAGTATTTCTCCGCGCCGCTCTCTTCCAGGTACATCATCATGACCGGGAAGTAGATGTGACGCGACGGCGTGGTCACCTGGTCGGGCTGCATGATGTCCTTTTCACGCAGCACCGAGGCCTTGTTCTGCAGGACCAGCACCCCGCGACGATCGCCGTTCTGGACGACCGCCCCGTTGAGCACGAATTTCTCGCCGGGCTTCAGCGACAGCTTCAAAGGCACTTCTAGCCGTTCCTTTCTATCGCTGCGCCCGTCCGCCTCGATGGCGGTTCGCCGGTATGGCGTTCGACCGGAACCTAGAGGGCAGCGGGTTAACGCCCTATTGCCGGCCGCGCGACCGTAAGTCGCAGCTTAGGACACAATTAAGCATACTCGCCCAGAGGATGAAGCCACCCAATCGCCAAGGTGTACGCATGTCCCGCAATCTCGGCTCCGGAATCTCGGCCGCCGCCCTCGCAACCGCCCAGGAGGCGGCCGGTCAAGGGGTCCTTCCGGGCCTGCGCGCGTCGCAGCTGGGCGATTCCGCCTCCGCTGATTCGATCGCCCGCCTCAATCGCGAGGCCAATACGATCCAGGATCCGGCCACCATCAAGCTGCTGAACAAGGCGATCATCGCCGTGCAACGCGGCGAGTACGCCCTGGCCGAGAAGACCGCCCTCAAGGCCCTCAAGAAGAACGAACGCGCCGGCCCCGCCTGGCACGTCCTGGCCGTGGCCCGCGAGAAGCTGGGCGACTTCGCCTCGTCGATGCATTGCTACGACGCGGCGCTGAAACTGCTGCCCGACGAGGCCGCCGTGGCCGGCGACCTTGGCCGCCTGGCGTTCCGCATGGAGATGCCGGAAATCGCCGCCAAGCTGTTCATGCACTCCCTGAACGCCAATCCCAACAGCCTGGAGGCGACCAACAACCTCGCCTGCGCCCTGCGCGACCTGAACCAGGAATCGGCGGCGATCGACATCCTCAAGCCCGCCATCCAGGCCAATCCCACCCAGCCGGTGCTGTGGAACACCCTGGGCACGGTGATGTGCAGCCTGGGCGAAGGCCGCACGGCCGTGACCTTCTTCGACGAGGTGCTGCGCCTGGCCCCGCAGTTCGGCAAGGGCCTGCACAACCGCGCCTTCGCCCGCCTCGACCTTGGCGACGTGGAAGGCGCCCTCGCCGACTGCGACGCCGGCATCCTGGTCGCCGATTCTGCCGAAGACCTGGCGGCCATGAGCTTCGCGCGCTCGACCATCCTGCTGGCGCTGGGCCGGGTGACCGAGGGCTGGGCCGCCTACAGCGCGCGCCTGTCGACCGAGCTGGGGGGCGTTCCCAACTACCAGTTCCCCGTCAAGCGCTGGACGCCCGACCAGGGCTTCGCCGGCAAGCGTCTGCTGGTCGTGGCCGAGCAGGGCCTGGGCGACGAGGTGATGTTCGCCAACACCCTGCCCGACGTCGCGCAGGCCCTGGGCCCGGACGGCGCCCTGTCGATCCTGGTCGAGCGCCGCCTCGTGCCGCTGTTCGAGCGCAGTTTCCCGCAGGCCCAGGTCGCCGTGCACCGCACCGTCTCCTACCAGGGCCACATCTACCGCGACGCGCCGTTCATCGAGGACTGGTCGAACATCGACTGCTGGGTCCCGATGGGCTCGCTGCTGGAGACCCTGCGCCCGTCGGTCGAGGCCTTCCCCCGGCGCGAGCGTTTCCTGACGCCCGATCCCGATCGTGTCGCCCACTGGAAGAAGGTGCTGGAGGACGCCCCGCCCGGGCCCAAGGTGGGCCTGCTGTGGAAGAGCCTGAAGCTGAACGCCGAGCGCGCCCGCCTGTTCTCGCCCTTCGAGCTGTGGGAGCCGGTGCTGAAGACGCCCGGCGTGTCGTTCATCAACCTTCAGTACGGCGACTGTGACGAGGAGATCGCCTACGCCCGCGAGCAGCTGGGCGTCGAGATCTGGACCCCGCCGGGCATCGACCTGAAGCAGGACCTCGACGACGTGGCCGCCCTCTCCTGCGCGCTGGACCTGGTGATCGGCTTCTCCAACGCCACCATCAACCTGGCCGGCGCGTGCGGCGCGCCGATCTGGATGCTGACCGGCGCGGCCTCGTGGACGCGCCTGGGTTCGGACCATTCGCCCTGGTATCCGCAGTGCCGCTGCTTCATCGCGCCGGACTACGACGACTGGCGGCCGATCATGGCCGACGTCGCCGGCGCTCTGGCCGATTTCGCGAAGTAACCGGCAGGAACATCGGGCGCCGGGGCGGGTTTGATTCCCTGAACGGGCGGCGATCGCCGTCCCATCAGGGAGACCCGCCATGCCGCCGGAAAACGACTACGACCCGCAGGATGTCGCCGAGGTCTTGGACGAGACCAACCTGACCGACGACGGCCAGGACATCGCCAATTTCGACGAGATCGACGACGTCTATGACGTCACCCAGGCTGACGACGACGCCGCCGAGGACGAAGACGACGACTATGACACCCTCGACGAGGCCGAGCTCGACGCCATCGACGATGAACTCGAAGCCGGCCGCGACGACGAGGGCCTCGACGTCGAGCGCGAACCGCTGGACCCCGTCGGCGGCGGCCTGTCGGACGAGGACGTGATCTCGACCGACGACGAGGAGCCCTCCGACTACGAGTCGACTCGCCTGGCCGAAGACGACATCGAGGCCCTCGGCTACGAGCGCCGCTAGGCCACGATCGTCAAAACCCCGCTCGAAGCGTTCTAGCCGCGCTCTTCGCACGGCCATAGTTGCGCTGTCCGCACCGTCACGTCAGGCTGTCGCAAGGCCCGACAGGAGATCACCGCATGTCCGATCCGAAGCCCGAAAAATCCCCCGAGAAGCCGCAAGACGAAGCCGAACAGCCGGAATACCTGGAAGACCAGCTGGAAGAAGGCCTGGAAGACAGTTTCCCGGCCAGCGATCCGCCGTCGGTGGCGCGCCGCCATCGCCAGCCGCCGCAGAACCCGTCTTGATCGCGCGGCGCGGCTCTGTAGGTTAGCCCTGGAGATTTGAACACTTGTTCGAGGCGCGCTCCATCCGGAGCCGCCGTCCAGGGACACCGCATGAGCTCGCGCTTCGAAGGCACCGCCGACTACGTCGCCACCGAGGACCTGAAGGTCGCCGTCAACGCGGCCGTGGCCCTGGAACGCCCCCTGCTGATCAAGGGCGAGCCAGGCACGGGCAAGACGGTGCTGGCCTACGAGGTCGCCAAGGCGATGAACGCGCCGCTGCTGACCTGGCACATCAAGTCGACGACCAAGGCCCAGCAGGGCCTCTACGAGTACGACGCCGTCACCCGTCTGCGCGACAGCCAGCTGGGCGACGAGCGCGTCAAGGACGTCAGGAACTACATCAAGAAGGGCAAGCTCTGGGAAGCCTTCGAGGCGCCCGTCCGCCCCGTCCTGCTGATCGACGAGATCGACAAGGCCGACATCGAGTTTCCGAACGACCTCCTGCAGGAGCTCGATCGGATGGAGTTCTTCGTCTACGAGACCGGCGAGACCATCAAGGCCCAGGTGCGGCCGGTGATGATCATCACCTCCAACAACGAGAAAGAACTGCCGGACGCCTTCCTGCGCCGCTGCTTCTTCCACTACATCCGCTTCCCCGAGGAAGCGACGATGCAGGCCATCGTCGACGTGCACTTCCCGGGCATCAAGCAGAAGCTGGTCGCCGAGGCGCTGCGCATCTTCTACGACATGCGGAAAGTTCCGGGCCTGAAGAAGAAGCCCTCGACCTCGGAACTGCTGGACTGGCTGAAGCTGCTGCTGGTCGAGGACATCGACGAGACCGTGCTGCGCGAGAAGGACCCGACCAAGCTGATCCCGCCGCTGCACGGCGCCCTGCTGAAGAACGAGCAGGACGTCCACCTGTTCGAGCGCCTGGCCTTCCTGGCCCGCCGCGAAGGCAGCGCCCGCCCCGGCTAATAGTCCCGTTACCGCAATTTCATTGGACGCCGGTCGCCGAGCCGCACACCTTCGCGCCGAACGTGAAGGATATTCTTCGATGCGCCTCATCCTGGTCCTGGCCGCCGGCGCCGCCGCCCTCGCCGCCTGCTCGCCGCCCGCCTCGGTGAAGACCGAGCGGCACGAGCGCGTGATCCACAGGCGCGAGCCGCTGCGCGCCATCGAGCGGCTGGACTGCCCCGACCGCCAGGGCCGGCTGACGCGGGTCAGCATCGCGCCCGACGGCAAGTCGTGCGGCTACACCGGCGACAACGCCGAGGTGACCCTGCGCCTTGTGGCCCTGCAGGGCGACGACGCCGAAGCCGCGCTGAACCCGATCGAGACCGACCTCAAGGCGCTGATGCCGCACCTGAAGGCTCCGGCCGCGCCGGGCGCACCCCGTTCGTCGAAGGGGGGCAAGGAAACCGCGCAGATCAGGCTGCCGGGCCTCAGCATCGACGCCCGCGACGAAGGCGCCGACATCCGCATCGGCGGCATGACCATCAACGCCGACGACGGCGAGGCCCAGGTCCGCATCACCAAGAACGTCACCAGCAAGGACGGCGAGCGCACCACCTCGGTCGAGGAGCGCAAGGACGGCGGCCGCGAGAGCCGCACCGTCCGCGTCAGCAGTTCCGACGACAAGGACGGCGAGGTCGATATCCGCGCCGACGACCACGGCGCGGTCGTGCGTCACCGCCAGAAAGAGAACGACGGCGTGCGCGCCACCCTCGTCCTGGCCAGCGACAAGGCCCCGGGCGGCTACCACCTGGCCGGCTACGAAGCCCGCGGCCCCAAGGGCGGCCCGCTGGCCGTGGCCATCGTCAAGGCCAAGGACCGCAACTCCGAGGACGGCGACCTGTTCAAGGACATGAAGGCCCTCGTGCGCCACAACGTGGGTGGGTGAGACGCCAAGGAACCTCCCCCTGTGGGGGAGGTGATCGCGAAGCGATCGGTGGGGGGCGTGATAGTGAGATCGGTCAACGCCTGGAAAGCTGAAAACTTCCCCCCACCGGCCTTCGGCCGCCTCCCCCAGTAGGGGGAGGTTCTTCTTCAGATCGGCGTGACTTCCATCACCTTGTAGGTCAGCGGCCGGCCGTCCTCGTCGGTGACGGTGACGTACTCGCCGACGGCGAAGCGGTGCTCGCCCAGGCGGTGGACCGGCTCGTCGTCGATCTGGTCGTCCTCGTCATAGTCGAAGAACCAGCGCTCGCCGCGCCGGGCCAGCCGGCCATCGGCGGGGTCCTCGTCAGGAGCGAAACGGCGCACCGCGCAGTCCTTCCTCGCCTTGGCGTACTGGGCCTCGTCCAGGTGACCGTCGGCCGTAAGCGGCGCGGTCAGGGCGTAGCCGCGATGATCGTCGCCGCCGGCGAATTCGGTGCCCGGATTGCGGGCCAGACGCATGACGATGCGCGATAGGGACATGGACTGCCTCCTTCTTGTTGGTTGAAACGGGCTCAGTGCGACAGGAAGAGCGACGGGCCGTCGGCGTTCAGCAGGCTGCGCGTCGTGCCGCCGAAGATGAACTCCTGCAGCCTTGGATGCCCGAAGGCGCCGGCGACCAGGAAGTCCGCACCCTCCGCCTTCGCCGCCTCCAGCAGCAGCTTGGCCGCGTCGTGCGAGCCTTCCAGCACGCGCACCTGGGCCGCGACGCCCCGGGCCGCCAGGAAGTCGACCATCCGGGCCAGTTCGAAGCTGCGCGACGAGGCCGCCGGCGCGCCGGCCACCACCACCCGCGAGGCCTTCTGCAGCAGCGGCAGGGCCGTACGCAGGGCGCGGCTGGCTTCCTTGCCGCCGTCCCAGGCCACCAGCGCCGTCCCGCCGACCCTCAGGCCCTCGCGGGCCACGACCACGGGCCGCTGCTCATCGGCGATCATCTGCTGGAAGGCCTCGGCCAGCGGGCCCTTGCCGCGCGCGGCGGCGCTGTCGAAGACGATGACGTCCGACAGCCGGCACTCCATGGCCAGTCCCGCCCAGACGGGCGATTCCAGCGTCACCACCCGCGACTTCGGATAGCCCACGGCCGCGACCATGGTCTCGACGGCGTGCGCGCCCTCGACGGCGGCCTCCTTCAGGCTTTCCAGGGCCGTGACCTGCACGCCGCCCATGAAGCCCTCGCCCATCCACGGCATCAGGTCGGCCACGTCCGCGGGGGCGTGGACGGCGGCCAGTTCGGCGTCGAATGCGCCCGCCAGCACGGCGGCGGCCCGCAGCACGCCCTCGTCCGGCCTGGCTCCCGCCAGCGGCGCCATGATCCTTGCCCAGCTCATGATCCATCCTCCTTGTCCCTGACGCGTGACGGTCGTCGAAACCGGTATCCACTTTCGCCGGCCTCCACCTTCGACTGTCGCGCTCCTCGGTACGCTTTCCGACAAAACGCATTTCCACAGGCGTCGGGCCGGGCCATCATTGATCTTCATCAAGCGATGCGGCACTCAAACCACCTTCACCATAAGGAACGATCTCGTGGCCAAAGGGCTGCATAAAAGCCCTCCGAGGGCGTGGCAGCGGATGCTGTCGGGACGCCGGCTTGACCTGCTGGACCCCTCGCCCATGGATATCGAGATCGAGGACATCGCCCACGGCCTGGCGCGCGTGGCCCGCTGGAACGGCCAGACGATCGGCGACCACGGCTTCTCGGTGGCCCAGCACAGCCTGGTGGTCGAGGAGATCGCCGCCCACATCAAGCCCGACCTGGAGCCGCGCTGGCGCCTGGCGGCCCTGCTGCACGACGCCTCCGAATATGTGATCGGCGACATGATCAGCCCGTTCAAGGCGGCCCTGGGCGTGTCGTACAAGGACTTCGAGGCCCGGCTGGAAGACGCCATCCACATCCGCTTCGGCCTGCCGGTGAAGACCCCGGCCCCGATCAAGAAGCTGATCAAGCAGGCCGACCGCGCCTGCGCCTTCTTCGAGGCCACGCAGCTGGCCGGCTTCGAGCACGGCGAATCCCTGTCGATCTTCGGCGCGCCGCCGGCCGGCTACGACCTCAAGATCACGCCCCTGCCCCCGTTCGAAGCGCAAGGACGCTACGTCCAGCGCTTCCACGTTCTGTCCAAGGCGGCCGGCTACGAGTCGGCGCCGGGCGAAGCCTTCGAGACCGAATGAGCGGACCAGCGGCCTCTTCCGGCATCGTCATCGGCCTGTCGGCCGTGGTCGTCGCCGTGCGCGACGGCGAGGTCGTGGTGCTGACCGTGCGCCCGCACGACGCCGTCACCGACATCGCCTCGCCCCTGCCCGGCCTGCCCTTCGGCCCGTTCGATCCCGAGGGCCACCGCACCTTCGAGCTGGCCCTGCGCGCCTTCGTCACCGAGCAGACGCGGTTCCAGCTGGGCTATGTCGAGCAGCTCTACACCTTCGGCGACAAAGGCCGCGACGCCCCGCGCGCCGAGGTCGGGGCCGGCGCGGCGCGCGTGGTCTCGATCGGCTATCTGGGCCTGACGCCCAAGGCCACCGACACGCAAGCCCCCGACACCGCCTGGGCGCCGTGGACCCGGTTCTTTCCCTGGGAAGACTGGCGCGCCGGCCGCCCGGCCCTGCTGGACGAAGCCATCGCCCCGGCCCTGCGCCGCTGGGCCGGCGACGACGCCGACCGCCTGTCGCGCGCCCGCCTGGCGTTCGCCCTGGACGGCGCGCCGTGGAACGAGGAACGGGTGCTCGAGCGCTACGAGCTGCTCTACGAGGCCGGCCTGGCGCCCGAAGCCGCCCGCGATCGCGACCGCGCCGACGGCCATGACCCGGCCGAGCCGGTCGCCCTGTCGGCCGCCCTGGGCGAGCCGATGATCTCCGACCACCGGCGGATCCTGGCCACGGGCCTTTCGCGCCTGCGCGGCAAGATCAAGTACCGCCCGGTGGCCTTCGAGCTTATGCCCGCCGAGTTCACCCTCTCGGCCCTGCAACGCACCGTCGAGGCCATCGCCGGCGTGCCGCTGCACAAGCAGAACTTCCGCCGCGTGGTCGAACGCGAGGACCTGGTCGAGGGCCTGGGCCGCCTCGACAGCGAGACCGGCGGCCGCCCGGCCGAGCTGTTCCGCTTCCGGCGGGAGATCCTCGGAGCGCGGCAGGCCGGCGGGCTGTCGCTGCCGCTGCTGCGGGAGTAGTCCCACCCCACTTCCCGTCATTCCCGCCCTTGTGGCGGGAATGACGGGAGAAATTGGGCGACGGTTGACGCTCGCCGCGACCTGCGGCCGACGGCGCGCTGGTGGTCGAGGAGGCCGACGGCACCGACGCGGTCAACGCCAAGTGGTCGGATGTGTGTGAGTAGAAGTTGCTCCCCCTGAAGGGGGAGCTATCGCGAAGCGACTGAGGGGGAAGTTACTGCGCCCGCCGGCAAATGCCGCGGCGGCTGAAAACGTCCCCCCTCCGGCCCTCCGGGCCACCTCCCCCAGAGGGGGAGGATCTTAAGCGCCAGGATGCTCCCCCTCTGGGGGAGTGTCGCGGAGCGACTGAGGGGGCTTACCCCGCCACCAGACCAAAGTCCGCCACCTGCCCCATCGCCGCGCGG
>Ga0247823_10000008_pt1 | contig 117131 bp, 112 predicted proteins | sample 13C_PalmiticAcid_2_FD_192426 | JGI IMG/M metagenome (GOLD analysis project Ga0247823, IMG submission 192426) | Soil microbial communities from agricultural site in Penn Yan, New York, United States - 13C_PalmiticAcid_Day30 | ecosystem: Environmental > Terrestrial > Soil > Agricultural land... | reverse complement strand
CACCCGCCCCGAGGTGGACGCGGTGTTCTTCTGCAACGACGACCTGGCCCAGGGCGGCCTGCTGTGCGCGCTGCGCCTGAAGATCGAGGTGCCCGCGCGCATCGCGGTGGCGGGCTTCAACGACCTTTCCGGCAGCGACCAGATGGTGCCGCCGCTGACCACGGTGCGCACGCCGCGCCGCGCCATCGGCGAGGCCAGCGCACAGATGCTGCTGAGCCTGATGCGCGGCGAGGTCCCGCCCAAGCCTTCGCTGGACCTGGGTTTCGAGCCCCTGATCCGCGGCAGCAGCTGAAGCGCTTTAAGCTTCGGCATCCCCCTTCTGGAGACACCATGGCCGCCTACCTCTACGGCAACATCGAGATCACCGACCCCGCCCTCTACGAGGAATACCGCCGCGACGTGCCGGCCGTGATCGCCGCGCACGGCGGCCGCTACCTGGTGCGCGGCGGCGCGGTGAAGGTGCTCGAAGGCAACGGGGTGCCGCAACGCCAGGTGATCCTCGAGTTCCCCGACATGGCGCAGCTCGAAGCCTTCTATTACTCGCCCGAGTACCAGCGCCTGGTCGCGATCCGGCAGCGCGCCGCCAGCGGCACGCTGTTCGCCATCGAAGGCTACTGAGGCGGCGGGTCCAGCGAGGGGGCCGAGGCCCCCATCACGCTGTACCAGTCGACCTTGCGCGTCGCGACCATGATGGCGGCCAGCACGCCGAACAGCAGCAGCGAACCCATCATCAGCGCGTTGTCTTCCGAGATCAGGATGCCGTAGAGCACGCCGTAGAGCGCCACCAGCAGGCCGCTCATGAGCAGGCCCGGCGCCCAGCCGCCCAGCACGTGGCGCAGGTAGTGCGCCAGCAGACCGATGCAGGCCGCGCTCGCCACCAGGTAGGCCCAGACGAAGTCCAGGTGCTCGGCGATCGACAGCAACAGCAGGAAAAACAGCACCAGCGCGGCGCCGATCATCAGGTACTGCATGGGGTGAATGCGCCAGCGCTTCACCATCTCCAGCACGAAGAAGGCCGCGAAGGTGAGCACGATGAACATCATCCCGTACTTGGTCGCGCGCTCCGTCAGGCGGTAGACGTCCACCGGGTTGCCGAGCGAGACGGAAAAGCTCTCGGGCGTGCGGCGCTGCTCGCCTTGCTGCACGAACTGCTGTTGCGCCTGGGTGGAGAGCGACGGCACGCTCCACGCGGCCTCGAAGCCCGAAGCGCTCACGCTGCGCGTGCGCGGCAGGAAGTCGCCGTCGAAGCTCGGGTGCGGCCAGCTCGAGCGCAATTGCACGCGGTTCTCGTCGGCCAGCGGCACCCAGCCGATGCGTCCGGTGCCCGCGAGTTCGAGCTGCAGCTCGAACGGCAGCACCGCGCCGGGCCTCAGCTGGGCCACGTCGAGCGAAGCCGCCAGCGGCAGGGGCAGCCGCTGCGCGGCCGGCGCGGGCGCCACGGTGACCGCGCGACCGTCGATCTTGAGCTGGGGCGCGTTGAGCAGGCCGCGCAGGTCGCTCACGCCCATGAGCAGGCGCGGCTGGCCCAGGCTGATCTGGCCGTTCTTCTCGCGCGGCTCCACCTCGGTCCACACGAAGCGGCCGCTGCTGCGGTTCACGCTGGTGTAGACCGTGATCGGGAAGACGCCGCGCCAGCGCGTCTCGGTCGCGAGTTCGCTGTGGGTCTCCATCAGCGTGGGAAATCGGATCACCGCGTGCGACTGCGTCACCCGCTCCTCGCGCGTGTGGCCGGTCTCGCCCACGCTCACGGTGCGGGTGAAGGTCTCGGTGTAGGGCACGTAGAGCACCGGCCCGGTGAGGGTCTGCGCGCCGGCGTGCGCGCGCGCCACCTCCTCGGTGGCGGTCTCGCGGTTCTGGCTGCGCTCGTGGATCAGGTCGCGCACCATCATGAGGGGAATGGACAGCAGCAGCATCAGCAGGCCGATGACCAGCACTTTGCTCAGCAGGGGGTATTTGTTCAAGTCGGGCTCCGTGGTGAGAACCCGGCCAGTCTGTTCCCGCCCTGTGCAGCGGCCGTGCGCTGCAGCGGTGTTTTGTGCAGCGGGTGTGAAATCTCAGGCCGGCAGGCGCCAGCGGGCGATGCAGCCATCGGGCGAGGACACGTTCTCCACCCGCACCTCGCCGCCGTGCAGGTCGCTCACCTCCTTCACCAGGCACAGGCCCAGGCCCGAGCCCTTGTCCTGCCCCTCGCCGCGCGGCAGCGAGTAGAAGCGCTCGAACAGGCGGTCGCGCGCGTAGTCGGGAATGCCCGGCCCCTGGTCGCGCACCGACCATTCCACCTGCCCACCGTCCTTGTGCAGGCGCAGCCACAGCTCGCCCTGCGGCGGCGAGAAGTCGATCGCGTTGTCCAGCAGGTTCTGCAAGGCCTGGCCGATGAGGAAGGCATCGCCCTGCACCACCAGGCCCGGCCCGAGTTCGTCGCGCACGCGCAGCGACTTGCGGCGCAGGCGCGGTTCGAGGCGTTGCAGCAGTTCGCGCGTGAGCGCGCTCAGGTCCACCGGCTCTCGCGTGCCCAGGCCCTGCATCTGCTCCACGTGGGCGAGCTGCAGCAGCTTGTCCACCAGCAGGTGCAGGCGCTCGGCCTGCCGCTGCACGTTGCCGGCGAAGCGCTGCCGGTCGGGCGCGGGCAGGTCCTCCTGCAACAGCTCCGCCGCGCCCCGGATCGCGGCCAGCGGGCTCTTGAGTTCGTGCGTGAGCGTGTGCACGTAGCTCTCGACATAGGCCTTGTCTTCCAGCTTGAGCCGCATGCGCTCCAGCGCGCCCGCCAGATCGGCGAACTCGGTGCTGCCGCTCAGGCGACCCAGCACCGGCAGCGGCGCGCGCTCGCCGCGCGAGACCGCGTTCGCATAACCGCGCAGGCGCGAGAGCGAACTCGCGATCCACCAGCTGAAGAGCAGGCCGATCAGCAGGGACAGGCCCAGCAGCGCCCAGGACCAGCGCAGGATGCGCTGCTCGCTGCGGTCGATGTAGGGCTGCAGGCGCTGGTTGGGGCGCGAGACGGTGAGCACGCCGATGACGCGCTCGCCGTCGCGAATCGGCGCGGCCACGTGCATCACCGTGTTGTCGGGGTCATAGGGACTCGCTGGGCTGGAGCGCGCGCCGTACTCGCCGCGCAGGGTGCGCACCACGTCGTTCCAGCGCGAGTGGTCCTGGCCGATGGCCTCGGGCCGGGTGTCGAAGCGCACGATGCCTTCGGCGTCGGTGATGGTGATGCGGTAGTCGATGCGGTCCTTGCGGAAGCCGCCGATGTTGGCACCGGGCCGCGCCGTGTCCAGGCCCTGCAGCGAGCGGGCGAAGAAGCCCTCGGCGATGGTGCCGGCCTTCATGTCGGGCGTGGCCAGCTGCGCGAGGGTGTAGGCCGCGTCGATCAGGCTGTCTTCCATGGCCAGGCGCGTGCCGGGCTTGACCTCGTCCAGCAGCACGCGCAACACCACGAACAGCGCCAGGCCCAGCACGAGGAAGAACCCGATGAGCAGGCGCAGGCCGATGCGCATTCAGGGCAACCGCAGCGAGTAACCCATGTGGCGGTGGGTCTGGATCACCTCCGCCACCACGCCGCGCTCGCGCAGCTTGGCGCGCAGCAGCTTGATGTGCGCGTCCACCGTGCGGTCGGAGGTGTGCGGGGCCCCGCCCCAGACCAGGTCCATGAGCTCGGTGCGCGAGAAGATGCGCTGCGGGCGCCGCAGCAGCGTGGCGAGCAGCAGGAACTCGTAGCGCGTGAGCGCCAGCAGCTCGCCCTCGCAGGCGATGCGCTGCGCCTGCTCGTCCAGCGTGAGCAGGCCGGCGGCCACCGGGGCCGGCGCGGGCGCGGCGGCCGGGGACACACCGGCCGCGCTGCGGCGCAGGATGGCGCGCACGCGGGCGCAGACCTCGCGCGGCGAAAAGGGTTTGACCACGTAGTCGTCCGCGCCCAGTTCCAGGCCCAGCACGCGGTCAATCTCTTCGTGGCGCGCGGTCAGGAACACGATGGGCAGCTCGCTGGTCTTGCGGATCGCGCGACACACGTCGAAGCCGTTGCCGTCGGGCACGCCCACGTCCAGGATGGCGAGGTCCGGCGGCGCCTGCTCGAAAGCCGACAGCGCCTCGCGCGCCAGCCCCACGTGCCGCACCTCGAAGCCCTCGCTCTGCAGCGCATACAGCAAGGTGTCGGCGATGGCCTGTTCGTCTTCGAGCAGCAGGATGCGCTTGCGCATGGGGTCTTGAGGGCGTTCGAATGGAGCGGGCCATCTTAACCAAGGCCCCGGAGGGCCCCGAAAGCCCGTCACAGCTGGTTACGTGCACGACCTTTGACCACACGCAGGCTTCACACGGGGGCGGGATAATGCCACCCCATGCTTCAGCTCACCCCACGCAGGACGGCGCTCGCCCTGGCGTTCTCCACCGCCCTCATCGTGGCGTTCCCGGTTCCGGCGTCGACCTTCGACCTGCCGTCGCTCGACCGCATCGTCCACTACCAGCCCAAGTTGCCGCTGCAGGTCTACACCGCCGACGGCGAGGAGATCGCGCAGTTCGGCACCGAGCGGCGCGACTACCTGCCGCTCTCGCGCATGCCGCAGCAGCTGCAGCAGGCCCTGCTGGCGGTGGAAGACGCGCGCTTCCGGGAACACTCGGGCGTGGACCCCAAGGGCATGGCCCGGGCGGTGCTCTCGGCCATCACCGGCGGGCGCAAGCAGGGTGCTTCCACCATCACGCAGCAGCTGGTGCGCACCATGCTGCTCACGCGCGAGTTCTCGGCCGAGCGCAAGGCCAAGGAAATCTGGCTCGCGCTCAAGCTGGAAGACGAGCTCTCCAAGGACCGCATCCTGGAGATCTACATGAACGAGATCTTCCTGGGGCAGCGCGCCTACGGCTTCGCCGCCGCCTCGCAGATCTACTTCGGCAAGCCGCTGGACAAGCTCTCGCTGGCCGAAAACGCCATGCTCGCGGGCCTGCCGCAGAACCCGTACTACGCCAACCCGGTGGCCAACTTCGAGCGCGCCACGCAGCGCCAGCGCGTGGTGCTCGAGCGCATGCGCGCCGTCGACGCGATCAACGACAAGCAGCTCGCCGCCGCGCGCGCCGAGAAGCTGGTCATCCGCACCCCGGGCACGCGCAATGTGCACGCCGCCCACGTGGCCGAGATGGCGCGCCGTGCGGTGGTCGAGCGCTTCGGCACCGAGGCCTATTCGAGCGGCCTGCGCGTGACGACCTCGCTGCGCGCGGCCGACCAGCGCGCGGCGCACAACGCCGTGCAGCGCGGCGTGCTGGCCTTCGACCGGCGCGGCGCCTGGCGCGGCCCGGAAGACACCGAGTCGCTGCCCGCGGGCAACGGCGCCGAACTGGAACGCGCGGCCGCCGAGGCCCTCAAGGACCACCGCGACGACGAAACCCTGCGCGTGGGCATCGTGCTGTCGGCCAGCCCGACGGCGCTGGAGGTGCAGCTGGCCAGCGGCGAACGGGTCACCGTGCAGGGCGAAGGCCTGCGCTGGGCGCAGAAGGCGCTCGACGCCAAGGCCAAGGCGCCTTTGAAGATCACGCGCGGCGCCATCGTGCGCGTGGTCGCCAACGGCAAGGCCAAGGACAAGAAGACCCCGCTGTGGGCCATCTCGCAGTGGCCCGAGGCCGAGGCCGCGCTCGTCGCGCTGGACCCGCAGACCGGGCGCGTGCGCGCGCTGGTGGGTGGTTTCGACTTCACCAACCAGCCGTTCAACCACGTGACGCAAGGCTGGCGCCAGCCGGGCTCGGCCTTGAAGCCCCTGCTCTACTCCGCCGCGCTGGAAGCGCGCGTGATGCCGGCCACGCTGGTGGACGACCTGCCCTTCACCGCCGCCAACGGCTGGAGCCCCAACAACGCCAACGGCGAACACCAGGGCCCGATCACCGTGCGCGACGCGCTCAAGCGCTCCAGCAACCTGGCCAGCGTGCGCGTGTTGCAGCACACCGGCACCCAGCCGGCCCGCGAATGGACCGGCCGCTTCGGCCTGGACGTGGCGCGCCAGCCCAACGACCTCACGCTGGCCCTGGGCACCGGCAGCGCCACGCCGCTGCAGATGGCGCAGGCCTACGCCACCCTGGCCAACGGCGGCTGGCCGGTGGCGCCGGTGGTGATCGAGAAGATCACCGACGCGCAAGGCAAGCTGCTGTTCGAAGCGCCGGCCCCTGCACCACTCACCGAAGAGGCCCGCGTCATTCCCGCGCGCAACGCCTACGTGGTCGGCAGCCTGCTCAACGACGTGGCGCGCGCCGGCACCGCCGCGCGGGCCCAGGCCTTGCTCAAGCGGCCCGACATCTACGGCAAGACCGGCACCACCAACGACGCGGTGGACGCCTGGTTCGCCGGCTACCAGCCTTCGCTGGCCGCGGCCGTGTGGGTGGGCTACGACAAGCCCCGCAGCCTGGGCGGCGGCGAGTCGGGCGGCCGCATCGCGCTGCCGATCTGGATCGACTACATGGGCGAGGCGCTCAAGGGCGTGCCGGTGGCGCAGCCCGCTGCCCCGCCCGATGGCCTGGTGCGCGAGAACGAGGACTGGCTGTACGCCGAGTGGCGCGACGGCGGCTGGGTGTCGGCCATCTCGGACACCACGGGTGTGCAGTACAAAACCAATTTCGGCGACGAAGTCGGCAAGGTGTTCAATTCGTTCGGCGCCTGGCTGCGCGGCGAATCCAAACCCTGAGCGAAGGCGCGCTCACGGTGTACCGCCGTGACAGCCCGGTGCGGACCCCGCACCTATCATCGGCTCGCATGAGCCCTACCGACACCCTCGCCCTTCCCACCGCCGTGTTCGAACAGGACGGCCCGCGCTGGCAGCCCAGCGTGCTGGCGCGCGGCCCCTGGGACGCCCGCGCCCAGCACGGCGGCGCCCCTTGCGCCCTGCTGGTGCACCTGGCCGAAAGCGCTTTGCCCGACCCGGCCTGGCAGCTCTCGCGCCTGAGCATCGAGCTGATCAAGCCGGTGCCGGTGGCGCCGCTGACCTCGCGCCTGGAAGCCCACCCGGGGCGCTCCACCACGCGCGTGACGATCGAGCTGTTCGCCGACGAGGTGCTGGTGGCCCGGGGCCATGCGCTGCTGGTGCGCGGGCAGCCGTTCGAGTTGCCGCCCGGCCTGCCGGGCTGGTCGCCGGCGCAGCTGCGTCCGCTGCCCGACGAATGCCATGAGCGGCTGCGCATTCCGGGCCTGCCCGAAGGAGTCTCGTTCTACCAGTCCGCCATGGACCACCGCATGGCCCAGGGCGACGCCGCACAGCCCGGCCCGGCCGCGGCCTGGTTTCGCCTGAATGTGCCCCTGGTGCAGGGCCAGCCCAATTCCCCCGCCATGCGCGCCGCAGCGGCCGCCGATTTCGGCAACGGCCTGAGCTGGGTGTTGCCCGCCGAGCGCTACCTGTTCTCGAACGCGGACCTCAGCCTGCACCTGCACCGCCCGCCCGAGGGCGAGTGGATCGGGCTGCAATCGGAGACCCAGGCCCACGGCGGCGGCGTGGGCAACACGCTCTCACGCCTCTACGACGTGCACGGCCCCATCGGGGTCGCGATCCAGACGCTGGTGATGCGCGAACGCGCCTGAGGCGCTCAGCCCGCGCAGATGCGGGCCTTGGCCTCGGCGTACTCGCGCTTGAAGCGCGCCACCAGATCGGCGGCCGGCAGCACCTCGCGGATCGCGCCGATGCCCTGGCCGCAGCCCCAGATGTCGCGCCAGGCCTTGGCCGCGTTGGCGCCCTCGCCGGTGCCGAAGTTCATCTTGCTCGGGTCGCTCTGCGGCAGGTTGTCCGGGTCCATGCCGGCGTTCTTGATGCTGCCCTTGAGGTAGTTGCCGTGGATGCCGGTGTAGAAGTTGCTGTAGACGATGTCGTCGGAGTCCGACGAGGTGATCATCTCCTTGTAGCCGTCCACCGCACGCGCCTCTTCGGTGGCGATGAAGGCCGAACCGATGTAGGCCAGGTCGGCGCCCATGGCCTGCGCGGCCAGGATGGCGCCGCCCGAGGCGATGGAGCCAGAAAGCGCGATCGGGCCGCCGAACCATTCACGGATTTCCTGCACCATCGCGAACGGGCTCTTCACGCTCGCGTGGCCACCGGCACCGGCCGCCACGGGGATCAGGCCGTCGGCGCCCTTGTCGATCGCCTTGTGCGCGAACACGTTGTTGATGACGTCGTGCAGCACGATGCCGCCCCAGCTGTGCACGCCCTGGTTCACGTCCTCGCGCGCGCCCAGGCTGGTGATCACGATCGGCACCTTGTACTTGGCGCACAGCTGCATGTCGTGTTCCAGGCGGTCGTTGCTCTTGTGCACGATCTGGTTGATCGCGAACGGCGCGGCCTTGTTGTCCGGGTTCGCCTTGTCGTGCGCGGCGAGCGCCTCGGTGATCTCGGCCAGCCATTCGTCCAGCTGCGAGGCCGGGCGCGCGTTGAGCGCGGGCATCGAGCCCACCACGCCGGCCTTGCATTGTGCGATCACGAGCTTGGGGTTGCTGATGATGAACAGCGGCGAACCGATCACCGGGAACTTCAGGTTCTTGAGGACGGGCGGCAGGCTGCGGGCGGGTGCGGTCATGGTGTCTCCGTTGGGTTTCGTCGGGATTCTGGGGGCAGCGCAGTGCAAGGCCCTGTCGATACGGCGACAGGGCGCATGGGCACCGCGATCAGAAAGCGTCGATGGCGAGCGCGGTCGCGGCCTCGGCACCGTCCACGATGCTGTCGCGCACGCCCGGGGCGCGGCTGAGGATGTGGTCGGCGTAGAAGCGCGCGGTGGTGACCTTGGCCTGCATGAAGGCCGCGTCCGTGCCCTGGGCCAGCGCGTCCTCGGCCACCATCAGCGCGCGCGCCATCTGCCAGCCCGCCACGAGGTTGCCCGCGAGCATGAGGTAAGGCACGCTGCCGGCGAAGGCCGCGTTGGGGTTGGCGCGCGTGTTGGCGGCGATGAACTCGACCACGTCCACGAAGGCCTCGCGCGCGGCCTTCAGGCGCGCATGCACGGCCTTGGCGTTGGCGCTGCTGCGCTTGGCCAGCTCGGCTTCGGTCTTCTCGATCTGGGCCGCGATGGCCTTGGCACCGGTGCCGCCGTCGCGCGCGGTCTTGCGGCCCACAAGGTCGTTGGCCTGGATCGCCGTCGTGCCTTCGTAGATGGTGAGGATCTTGGCGTCGCGGTAGTACTGCGCCGCGCCGGTTTCCTCGATGAAGCCCATGCCGCCGTGCACCTGCACGCCCAGGCTGGTGACTTCCAGGCTCATCTCGGTGCTGTAGCCCTTGACCAGCGGCACCAGGAATTCGTAGAAGGCCGCGTTCTGCTTGCGCACCTCGGCATCCGGATGGTGGTGGGAAGCGTCGTAGGCCGCAGCCGCCACGCTGGCCATGGCGCGGCAACCCTCGGTAGAAGCGCGCATGGTCATGAGCATGCGCTTGACGTCCGGGTGGTGGATGATAGGTGCGGCCGTGCTCATCGAGCCATCGACCGGGCGGCTCTGCACGCGGTCCTTGGCGTAGCCCACGGCCTTCTGGTAGGCGCGCTCGGCAATCGCGATGCCCTGCACGCCCACCGCGTAGCGCGCGGCGTTCATCATGATGAACATGTACTCCAGGCCGCGGTTTTCCTGGCCCACGAGGTAGCCCACGGCACCACCGTGGTCGCCGTACTGCAGCACGGCGGTGGGGCTGGCCTTGATGCCCATCTTGTGTTCGATGCTCACGCAGTGCACGTCGTTGCGCGCACCCAGCGAGCCGTCCTTGTTCACCATGAACTTGGGCACCACGAACAGGCTGATGCCCTTCACGCCCTCGGGCGCGCCGGTCACGCGCGCGAGCACGAGGTGCACGATGTTCTCGGCCATGTCGTGCTCACCGTAGGTGATGAAGATCTTGGTGCCGAACACCTTGTAGCTGCCGTCGGGCTGCGGCTCGGCGCGGCTGCGCACGGCGGCCAGGTCGGAGCCGGCCTGCGGCTCGGTCAGGTTCATGGTGCCGGTCCATTGGCCGCTCACCAGCTTTTCGAGGTAGGTCGCCTTGAGTTCGTCGGAGCCCGCGGTGAGCAGGGCCTCAATGGCGCCGTCGGTCAGCAGCGGGCACAGCGCGAAACTCATGTTGGCGCTGTTGAGGATTTCGCCGCAGGCCGCGCCGATGGTCTTGGGCAGGCCCTGGCCGCCGAAGTCCACCGGGTGCTGCAGGCCCTGCCAGCCACCCTCGGCGTACTGCTTGAAGGCGTCCTTGAAACCGGGCGTGGTGGTGACCACGCCGTCCTTGAACCACGAGGGGTTCTTGTCGCCCTCGAAGTTCAGCGGCGCGATCACGCCTTCGTTGAGCTTGGCGCACTCCTCGAGCACGGCTTGCGCGGTCTCCAGACCGGCTTCCTCGAAGCCGGGCATCTGCGCCACCTGGTCGATGCGGGCCAGGTGCTCGATGTCGAACAGCATGTCCTTGAGGGGGGCGGTGTAGCTCATCGTCTTGTCTCCAGGGGGATTCAGGGGTGCAGATGTGGCAAGGGCATCGCGAACGATGCCCTTGTCTTCTTCAGGATGCTCAGAGGGCCTTGATCAGCTCGGGCACGGCGGTGAACAGATCAGCCTCCAGGCCGTAGTCGGCGACGGAGAAGATCGGGGCCTCGGGGTCCTTGTTGATCGCCACGATGACCTTGCTGTCCTTCATGCCGGCCAGATGCTGGATGGCGCCGGAGATGCCGGCGGCGATGTACAGCTGGGGCGCGACGATCTTGCCGGTCTGGCCGACCTGCCAGTCGTTGGGCGCGTAACCCGCGTCCACCGCGGCGCGGCTGGCGCCCAGGGCGGCACCGAGCTTGTCGGCCAGGGGCGTCATCACCTCGTTGAACTTCTCGCTCGAGCCCAGCGCACGGCCACCGGAGACGATGATCTTCGCGGCGGTCAGCTCGGGGCGGTCGCTCTTGGCGATCTCGCTGCCCAAGAAGGAGCTCTTGCCGTCACCCAGGGCGGCCGTCGCGGTTTCCACGGCGGCGCTGCCACCGGTGGCAGCGGCCGGGTCGAAGCCGGTGGTGCGCACGGTGATCACGTGCTTGGCATCGGTGCTCTGCACGGTGGCGATGGCGTTGCCGGCGTAGATCGGGCGCTCGAAGGTGTCGGCGCTGATGACCTTGGTGATGTCGGAGACCTGGCCCACGTCCAGCGTGGCGGCCACGCGCGGCGCGACGTTCTTGCCGCTGGCGGTGGCGGGGAACAGGATGTGGCTGTAGTTCGAGGCGATGGCCAGCACCTGGGCGGCGACGTTCTCGGCCAGGCCGTGTTCGAAGCCCGGGGCGTCGGCGTGGATCACCTTGGCCACGCCAGCGATCTGCGCGGCGGCCTGGGCGGCGGCGGCGGCATTGTGGCCGGCCACGAGCACGTGCACGTCACCCCCGCACTGGGCGGCGGCGGTCACGGTGTTGAGGGTCGCGCCCTTGATGGCGGCGTTGTCGTGTTCGGCAATAACGAGTGCGGTCATTTGTCAGTCCTCAGATCACTTTGGCTTCGTTCTTCAGCTTGTCCACCAGGGCGGCCACATCGGCCACCTTGACGCCGGCACCGCGCTTGGGCGGCTCGCTGACCTTGAGGGTCTTGATGCGCGGCTTCACGTCCACGCCGAGGTCTTCGGGCTTGACGGTCTCCAGCGGCTTCTTCTTGGCTTTCATGATGTTGGGCAGCGTCACGTAACGCGGCTCGTTCAGGCGCAGGTCGGTGGTGATCACGGCCGGCAGGGCGATGGAGAGCGTCTCCAGGCCGCCGTCCACTTCGCGCGTCACGCTGGCTTTGCCATCGGCCACTTCCACTTTGGAAGCGAAGGTCGCCTGCGGCAGGCCCGCCAGCGCGGCCAGCATCTGGCCGGTCTGGTTGCAGTCGTCGTCGATCGCCTGCTTGCCCAGGATCACCAGCTGGGGCTGTTCCTTGTCCACCAGCGCCTTGAGCAGCTTGGCCACGGCCAGGGGCTGCAGCTCTTCGGTGGTCTCCACCAGGATGGCGCGGTCCGCGCCGATGGCCATGGCCGTGCGCAGGGTCTCCTGGCACTGCGCGACACCGCAGGAGACGGCGATCACCTCGGTGACCACGCCCTTCTCCTTCAGGCGCACGGCTTCTTCCACCGCGATCTCGTCGAACGGGTTCATGCTCATCTTGACGTTGGCGATGTCCACGCCAGTGCCGTCGCTCTTCACACGAACCTTGACGTTGTAATCCACCACGCGCTTGACGGGGACGATGACCTTCATGTTGGGCTGCTCCTGATGATTGGAAAAATGTCGTCACGAATTGACGTGCACGTCAACTCCGGATTGTATGCCGATGGCTTGCCCTCTCCGGGGCAGCACCCCGGCGGGCGATGTGAAATGAATAAAAAGAACGGTCGTGCTTTTTCGCCATTGTAGGCGTTCTGGCCCTGCGATGGAAGTCTCGCTAGTGAAACGGCACGTGCATCGATCGCGCAGAGACCCTTTGATTTCTTAATAGATTGTCAAAACGGCTGCGCCCTGACAGGTCCATCGATATATTCGTGCAAAACACATTCTGTTTCCTTTTACCTACTTGCCCGAGCCACATGCGCATTGCCGCCATTGATGACGATCCGGCGCAGCTGGATCTGGTCAGGGTCGTTGTCGCATCCATGGGCCACGACTGTCACCTTTTCGAAAGCGCGAGCGCGTTGCTGCGCGTGCTGCCCAAGGAGACGTTCGATCTCTTCATCGTCGACTGGGAGTTGCCCGACATCACCGGTCTCGACGTGATCCGCGCCATCCGCGACACGGCCATGGCACCGGTGCCGATCCTGATGATGACCAACCGCAGCGACGAGCGCGACATCATCGAAGGCCTGAACTGCGGCGCCGACGACTACATGGTCAAGTCCGCCCGCGTGGGTGAACTGCGCGCGCGCCTGATGGCTTTGCTGCGCCGGGGCGGCCACACCCCGACGCCGACGGAGCTGGTCTGGGGCCGCTACCGCTTCCTGGTGCAGGACCGCATCGTGCGGGTCGACGGCGTCGAGGCCTCCAGCTTGACGAGCAAGGAATTCGACCTCGCCTTCCTCATGTTCCGCAACCTGGGCCGCCTGCTCTCGCGCGCGCACCTGATCGAGGCCGTCTGGGGCATCGACGCGGACATCTCCTCGCGCTCGCTCGACGTCTACATGTCGCACGTGCGCAGCAAGCTGAGCCTTCGCGCCGAGTCGGGCTACAAGCTGGTGTCCGTCTACAACCACGGGTACCGACTCGAAGACCTGGGCCCGGTACCGGCCCTTCTGGCCCATTGAACATGACACCCCCGCCCGCCCACCTTCCCCTGCGTTCATCCTGGCGCCTGCTGGCACCGGCCATGGCCCTGCTCTGCTGGGGCGGGCCAGCGCTGGCGCAGGCAGACCGCGTGCACACCGTGCAACCGGGTGACAACCTCTACGCGCTCGCGCAGCGCTACCTGGACGACCCGCAGCAATGGCCGCAACTGCAGCGCCTCAACCAGGTGAGCCATCCGCGCCGCCTGCGGCCGGGCAGCCAGCTCGTGATACCCGCTGCGCTCGCGCGCCCCGAGCCGGCGGTGGCCGACGTGCTGCACGTCGCCGGGCAGCCCAGTGTGCGCCGTGCCCCGCAGGACCCGGCCTCGCCGCTCGTGGTCGGCGGCCAGGTGCCGGAGGGCGCGCAGATCGATGTGGGTGACGACGGCTTCGTCACGTTGCGCCTGGCCGACGGCTCGGTGGTGCGCCTGTCGGCGGGCACCCAGGTGCGCCTGCGCGAACTGCGGCACGCACCCGCGCCGGGCCATGCCCAGTCCGGCCTGGACCTCGAACGCGGCCGCGTCGATGCCACCGTCAAGCCCCTGTCCACCCCGCGCAGCCGCTTCGAGGTGCGCACGCCGCGCGCCGTGGGCGGCGTGCGCGGCACCACCTTCGGCGTGGCCGTGGGCAGCGGCGGCGACCTGATCGGCGATGTGCGCGAAGGCGCCATCCAGGTGCGCTCGCGCAGCGCGCCGTCCGCCGCCGAGGGAACCCTGGTGCGGGCCGGCCAGGGCGCGCGCGTGGGCGCAACGACCACGGTGGCGCCGTTGCTCCCGCCGCCCGACCTGTCCGGCGTGCCCGAGGTGCTCGAGGATGCCTCGGTGATCGAGTTGCCGCTCGCCCGCGATGCCGGCGCCGCCGCCTGGCAGGTGCGCATCGCCAGCGACGATGCGGCCGAGCGCGTGGTGCGCAACGCCACCTTCCCGCAACCCCTGGCGCGCTTCCCCAGCCTGGACGACGGCTCCTACCTGCTGGCGGTGCGCGCCCTCGACGGCGCGGGGATTCCGGGCACCGAGGCCATGCGCCGCCTGGTCGTCAATGCGCACCCGACGCCCCCGTTGCTGCGCGAGCCGCGCCAGGGCCAACGGGTGGTGGGTCCGGCCATCGAACTGCTGTGCACCGAAGGCGCCGAGGCCGTGGGCTACCGCTTCGAGGTGGCGCGCGATACCGGCTTCACGGACTTGGTGACGCAGACGCCCGACCTCGCCCGCTGCCAGCACACCGAGCGGCCGCTGCCCCCTGGCCGCTACGCCTGGCGCGTCGCGGCGGTGGCGCGCGATGCGCAAGGCCAGCGCGACCAGGGCCCCTTCAGCCGGCCGGTGCCGTTCGAGGTCGTGGCGCTGCCGCCCACGCCGACCGCGCTCAGCCTGGGCGGAGCCGGGTCCGACACGCTGAGCGTGAGCTGGAGCGCCAGCCCGGGGGGTCCGTGGCGCCATCAGATCCAGCTCGCGCACGACGGGTCCTTTGCCCGGCTGCTCGATGACCGGCCGCTTGCCGAACCCACGTTCACGCGCCCCATGCCGGCGCCCGGCAGCTACCACATCCGCGTGCGGCAGATCGACGCCGACGGACTGGCCGGCGCCTGGGGCGAGCCGAAGCGCCTGGAGGTCCCCGACCGCATCGTGACCTCGAACACCCAGCCGCTCACCAGCACCGGAGGCCAGCCGGTGTTGCGGGGCCTTCGCTGACGTCCGCTTGGACACGCGACCCACCGAGTCCGTCACCTCCCAGCTGCAGGAGCCGGTCGCGCGTGCGCGCCGCCCCCGCATGCGCTGGCTCGAATGGGGCCTGCTGTCGGCGGCCCTGCTGGCCGGGGTCGTCGCGCTGGGCTGCACGCGCAGCCTGGAGCACATCGACCTGGCCCTCACCGACCAGCTCGCGCGGCTGAGCCGGCAGACGACCTCGCCCGACATCGTGATCGTGGCGATCGACGACAAAAGCCTGACCGAGATCGGCCGCTGGCCCTGGCGCCGCGCCTTTCACGCCGCGCTGCTCGACCGCATCACCGCCGCCGGGCCTCGCGCCGTGGGCCTGGACCTCATCCTGGTCGAGCCCGATCGCGAGCAGACCGTGGACGACGCCCTGCTCGGCGACGCCATCGCGCGCAACGGCAAGGTCGTGCTGCCCCTGATGCTGCTGGACAACCGCGGCACGGGCCGGCTCACCCGCGCCGATCCCGCGCCCGAGCTGGCGCAGGCGGCGGCGGCCATCGGCCACGTGCACCTGGAGATCGACAGCGACGGCATCGTGCGCAGCACCTTCCTGCGCGAGGGCGACGGCGAGCGCTGGTGGGACCAGTTCGCCGTGGCCCTGCTGCGCGTGGGCGGCTCCGCGCTGCCCGACCCCTTGCCCGGCGAACGCGCACCGCCCCCCGAACACCCGGATGCCTGGCAACGCGATCACTGGATGCAGATCCCCTTCGCCGGGCCGCCGGGCACCTTCCCGCGCGTCTCCTATGTCGACGTGCTCAAGGGCCGCGTGCCGCCCGAGCAGCTGGCGGGCAAGTACGTGCTGGTGGGCTCCACGGCCGCCGGCATGGGCGACGCCTACGCCACGCCGCGCTCGGGCCAGGCCGAGCTGATGGACGGCGTGGAGATCGCCGCCAACGTGATGAACACCCTGCTGCAGGACCACCGCCTGCAGCGCGCCAACGCCTGGCAGAACGCGCTGTTCTGCCTGGTGCCGGTGGCGCTGGCCCTGCTCGCCGTGCTGCTGCTGACGCCGACCGCCTCGCTGCTGGCCAGCGCCGCGCTGTGGGTCGCCACCGTCGCGGCGGCCGCGCTCGCGCCGGCCTTGATCGGCCTTCAATTCGCCCCCACCGCGGCCCTGCTCGGCGTGCTGCTGGCCTACCCCTTGTGGGTGTGGCGGCGGCTGCGCGCGGCGCTGGACTACCTGCTGGAGGAGTTCCAGCGCATGGAAACGCGCCGCGACCTGCCCACCATGCGCCCCGCCACCCGTTCGGGCGACCTGCTGGACCGCCACATCAACGCCCTGCAGGACGCCTCGCAGCAGCTGCGCAACCTGCACCGCTTCGTGAGCGAGACCCTCAACAGCGTGCCCGACGCCACCCTGATCGCCGACGCCACCGGCCAGGTGCTGGCCGGCAACCAGGCCGCCTACCAGTACTTCGGCCAGCAGAACGTCGTCCGGCTGCGCGGCCACCCCATCGGCGAACTGCTGCAAGGTGTGCATCGCACGGGCACGCAGCAGCCGGTGTTCGACGCCGACCGCCTGCGCCACGCCACCCAGCCCTGGGGGGCGGAGGCGCGCGACGCCGCCGGGCGCGATCTGCTGGTGCGCTTCGTGCCCTGCTTCAACACCGACGGCCAGACCAACAGCTGGATCGCCAGCCTGGTCGACATCACGCCGATCCGCGAAGCCGAGCGCCAGCGCGACGTGGCGCTGCGCTTCATTTCGCACGACATGCGCTCGCCGCAGGCCTCCATCCTCGCGCTGCTGGAAGTGCAGCGCCTGACGCCGGAACAGCCGATGCAACCCGAAACGCTGGGCCGCATCGAACGGCACGCGCGCCGCACCCTGGACCTGGCCGAAGAGTTCGTGCAGCTCGCCCGCGCCGAATCCAGCACCTACCGCCTGGAAACCGTGGACCTCGTGGACCTGCTCGACGAGGCCGTGGACGAGGTCTGGCCCCAGGCGCAGGCGCAGCGGGTGAACCTGCTGGTCGTGCGCCCCGAGGCACCGGCCCTGTGCAAGGCCGACCGCAGCCTGCTCACCCGCGCCATCGCCAACCTGCTGGGCAACGCGGTGAAGTACGGCGGCGAAGACGCCGAAGTGCTCTGCTCCGTGCAGGCGGTCGAGGGCGGGTGGCGGGTGTCCATCACCGACCAGGGGCCGGGCATGACGCCCGAGCAGCAGGAGCGGCTGTTCCAGCAGTTCGCCCGGCTCGAACCCGAGCACCGCGTGTCGCGCGGCGTGGGCCTGGGGCTGGTGTTCGTGCGCACCGTGATCGAGCGGCACGGCGCGCGCATCGAGGTCCTGAGCCAGCGCGGCCACGGCACGACCTTCCACTTCACGATCGCCGCCACCGCGCCCCTGCCGTAGGGCGCATTCCACACCGGGCGAGGTCGCTCTGTTAAGCGACTGTTAAACCGTTTGTGGACGACAGAGCCCAAGGCTACGCTGAGGTCTCGTTCCCTGATTTCCCTTCGACGACATGAGCACCCACACGATAGACCGACCTGACCGCACCGTTTCCTGCGAAACGGGCGCGACCCCGGTTGTGCGACGCGGTGCCCGAGAAACCGTGATCCCCACCGAGGCTGCGCTGCACGTTCTGGCCCGCGACGAGTTCTGCAGCATGACCACCCCCCTCCCTGTCGACCCTCTCGTTCACACGATGCGCCTGTTCGACCGCACCGTGCGGCTGCTGTTCAGCCGCCAGGAGCCCGAGCGAGCGCGTTCCCTGGCCATGGAACTGGCGCGCGCCACCTCGCCCTGCAAGGGGCTGGACGACCCGGTGCGCAGCTGGGAGGCGAACCTGCAGGTGGACCGCGGCCTGGGCCGCGCGCGGCGCCTGCAACGCCTGGTCAACAGCCCGGTCTGGCAAAGCGATCACGGCACCCCCGGGAGCAGCAAGACCCCGAACGAGTGCGCCGCGGACTTCCTGTTCGCCTCGGTCATGAACCTGGTGCACCAGATGCCGCTGTCCGACGAGGCCCACGTGTTCCGCCTCTGGTACCTCGCCACGCGCGCGGCCACACCGCCGGACAACGCCCGGCGCCTGTTCGGCGACCTGCGCTACCTGCCGGCCCACCAGCAGCTCGCGGCCGGCGCGCGCCTGCTGGAAACCCTGGGCAGCGAGGCCCTGCACGCCACACCGTCGCGGCCCCGGCTGCCGCCGTCGTACTAGGCCGCAGCGAGGTCCGGGGCCATCCGGGTAAGTCAGGAGGGGGCCGCGCGGGGGCTTGACCTATAGTGATTTCGCCGCCTCCGGTCGAGGCGCGCCCACACCCCCCAACGCGCCCCAGGAGTCCTCATGAAACTTCGCCGCCTCGCCACTGCCGTGCTGTCCACCACCGCGCTCGCGGGCGGCCTGGCCTCGGCGCAGACCGTGTTCACCGTCTCCAGCTGGGTGCCGCCCACCCACACGCTGAGCATGGCGCAGAAGAGCTGGTGCGACCTGCTCGAAAAGGACAGCGCGGGCCGCATGAAATGCAACATCCTGCCCAAAGGCGTGGCGGCGGCCCCCGGCACCTTCGACGCGGTGCGCGACGGCCTGGCCGACATCTCGTACACCGTGGACGGCTACACCCCGGGGCGCTTCATCAACACGCAGGTGGCCGAGTTCCCGTTCCTGGGCGACAGCGCCACCGCCACCTCGGTGGCCTACCAGCGCATCTACAGCAAGTACTTCGCGCCGCTGGGCGAGCACCGGGGCGTGAAGACGCTGGCCGTGTTCACCCACGGCCCCGGCATCATCTTCACCGCCAAGCAGCCCGTGGCCAGCGCGGCCGACGTGGCCAAGCTCAAGTTCCGCATCGGCGGCGGCAACATCAACGAACTCTCCAAGGCCATGGGCTGGAACACCACGCTCAAGCCCGCGCCCGAGTCGTTCGAGATGCTCTCCACCGGCGTGATGGACGGCACCTTCTTCCCCGACGAGTCGGTCGCCTCGTTCAAGCTCAGCATGGTCAAGCACGCCACCACCTTCCCCGGCGGCCTCTACAACACCAGCTTCGTCTTCATGATGAACGAGGGCAAGTACAACGCCCTGTCGGCCCAGGACAAGGCGCTGGTCGACAAGCTCTCGGGCGAAACCGCCGCGCGCATCTTCGGCGAGGGCTGGGACCGCGTCGACGCGGCCAGCCGCGAACTGCAGAAGACGCAGGGCGTGACCCGCATCGTGGCCGACGCCGCCTTCGTGCAGGCCGTGAAAGACAAGCAGGCGGGCCTGGAAAACAAGTGGGCCGATGCCGCACAGGCCAAGGGGCTGAAAGACCCCAAGGCCGTGCTCGCCGAGTTCCGTGCTGAAATCGCCAAGGTCAAGTAAACCGGCGAGCACCCTCCCCCACGGCCGGCCCGGCAGTCTGTTGCACACTGCCCCGCCGGCTTTTTCACATCAGGCCCTTTCATGCTCAAGACGCTGGAACGCATCCTGCGCTGGTCCACCGGCCTCATGGCCGCCATGGCCTTGTTCACCATCATGTGGCTCACGCTGGTGGACGTGGTCGGCCGCCGCTTCTTCAGCCACTCCGTGCCCGGGGGGCTGGAACTCACCGAGATCCTCATGGTCGTCGTGATCTTCGGCGCCATGCCCCTGGTGTCGTGGCGCAACGAGCACGTGGTCTTCGACTCGCTCGACAACATGTTGCCCGACTGGGTGCGCGACATCCAGGCGCGGGTGATCCACCTCATCTGCGCGGGCACCTTCGGCTTCCTGGCCTACCTGATGACGACGCGCGCGGACCGGCTGACCGAGTACGGCGACACCACGGTGCACCTGCAGCTCTCCATCGCCCCGGTGGCCTGGATGATGGCGGCCATGCTGGCTCTCACCGGCCTGGTGCACCTGCTGTTCGTCTTCGTCACGGTGCCCGCGCCCCACCACCCCGAGCCCACCTCCTTCGATGGGGGCACCACATGATCGAAGCCAGCCTGGGTTTCCTCGCCGTCTTCGCCCTGGCGTTTCTGCGCATCCCCATCGCGCTGGCCATGGCCATCGTCGGCCTCACCGGCCTGGGCCTCATGCGCGGCTGGTCGCCGGCCTTCGCCAGCACCAGCCAGGTGATCTTCGAGACCGGTTTCGCCTACGTGCTCTCGGTCATCCCGCTGTTCGTGCTGATGGGCAACCTGGTGGCCCGCGCCGGCATGGCGCGCGAACTCTACACCGCCGCCAACGCCTTCGTGGGGCACCGCAAGGGGGGCCTGGCCATGGCCAGCGTCATCGCCTCCGGCGGCTTCAGCTGCATCTGCGGCTCGTCCATCGCCACCGCCGCGACCATGACCCGCGTGGCCTACCCCGAGATGAAGCGCCACGGCTACAAGGACACGCTGGCCACCGGCTCCATCGCGGCCGGCGGCACGCTGGGCATCCTGATCCCGCCCTCCACCATCATGGTGATCTACGGGATCATGACCGAGACCGACATCGGCAAGCTGTTCATCGCCGGCGTGCTGCCCGGCCTGGTGGCCATCCTCTGCCTGTGCGTGGCGGTGGTCTACATCAGCTGGCGCGACCCGCTGGCCGGCCCGCCCGGCGAGCGCTTCAGCTGGGCCCAGCGGCTCACGGCCCTGCGCAGCATCTGGGCGGTGGTGCTGCTGTTCGCGCTGGTCATCGGCGGCATCTACGGCGGCTTTTTCACCGCCACCGAGGGCGCTGGCGTGGGCGCCTCGGGCGCCTTCCTGTTCGCCCTGCTGCGCGGCGCGCTCACGCCGCGCGTGCTGATGGACATCCTGGTCGACAGCACGCGCACCACGGCCATGCTGTTCACCATCCTGATCGGTGCGATGGTCTTCACCAGCTTCGTCAACTTCACCAGCATGCCGGGCGACCTGCGCGACTTCCTGCTGCAGTTCAGCCCCCACCCCATCATGGTGGTCGTGGTGATGATGGTGATCTACGTCGCGCTCGGCCTGGTGATGGAAGAGCTGTCGATGGTGCTGCTGACCATCCCCGTGTTCTTCCCGGTCATCACCGGCCTGGGCTTCGACCCGGTCTGGTTCGGCGTGCTGATCGTCACCATCGTGGAGATCGGCATGATCTCGCCGCCGGTGGGCATGAACCTGTTCGTCATGAACTCGCTCTTGCCGCTGGTCAAGCTCAAGACGATCTTCCAGGGCGTCTGGCCCTTCGTCATGGCCGACATCGTGCGCCTGGGCATCCTGATCGCCTTCCCGGCGATCTCGCTCTGGCTACCCAGCCTCATGGGCCGCTGAGGGCCTGGGCCCTTCCAGCGGCGGCAGTTCCTTGACCCGCACCACGCGCTGCGGGTAGGGAATCTCGATGGCGTGCTCCTGGAGCGATTGCAGGATGCGCCGGTTGACGCGCGAGAGCAGCCTGAGCTGCTCGGCACCGTCGCCCGAGTTGATCCAGTAGCCCACGGTGAACTGCAGGCCGTCGGCACCGAAGGCCGACAGCGAAGCCTGGGGCGCCGGCTCCTTGAGCGCGTCTTCCTGCTCGCTCACCGCGGCCAGGAGCAGCTGGCTGACCAGCTCCACGTCGCTGTCGTACGCCACCGACACCACCGAGGTCTGCCACACCCGGGTCAGCGCCGAGGACAGGTTCTCCACCCGGTTGATGACCATGAGTTCGTTCGGCACGATGGACTCGCGCCCGGCCGGCGAGCGGATCACGCTGTAGCGGGTGTTAATGTCGAGGATGCGGCCCTCGAAGCTGTCCACCTTCACGTTGTCGCCGATGCGCAGGCGGCGCTCGGCCAGGATCACGAAACCGCTCACGTAGTTGGACGCCAGCTTCTGCAAGCCGAAACCCACGCCCACGCCGATCGCACCGCTGAACACCGAGAGCGCCGTCAGATCGATGCCCACGGCCGAGAGCGCGATGATCAGCCCCACGAACAGCAGCAGCGCGCGCACCGCGTTGCTCACCGCCTTGCGCATCGAGAGATCGCCCCCGGTGGCCTTGCGCAGCAGCCGCGACTCGATCGCGGAGGACACCCAGAGCGCCAGGATCAGCACCGCGCCGGCGGTGACGGAGCCCTCGAGCATCGTGCGCAGGCTCAGCGTGCTCGCGCCGATCTTCCACTGGATGTCGTCCAGCTCGGCCAGCACCACCGGCAGCAACCCGCTGACCCACAGCACCATGAAGAGCCAGGCCGCCCAGGAAATGGTGCGCTCCAGCGCCCGCACCCAGGGCGCGGTGGTGAAGGCCGCCTGCAGCACCTTCACGCCCACGCGGATCACGACCAGCGACACCAGCACCGGAATGGCCACCTTGAACGCCGCCAGCGGCAGGAACTTGGTGACGATGGCGCGCGCGATGTAGCCGAGCAGCAGCAGGGCCAGCGGGAACATCACGCCGTCGATCAGGCGGCGGCCAAACAGCACCGAGGACCGGTCGTCCTGCATGCGCAAGGCATTGCGCAGCGCCCAGCTGAAGCCCCAGGCCAGGGCCACGCAGACCGCGAGCGCGGCGATTTCGACCAGCACCGTGGGCTGCGTGAAACCGGCCAGCCACAGGCCGATGTCGTCAATGGGTTTGGGGTTGGTGGAAGGGTTCATGTCGGATCGGAAAACGGGGTCTCTGAAAATCAGGCGCGCCAGGACGGTGAGCGCTTGTCGATGAAGGCCTGCACGCCTTCCTGCGCGACCTCGTGGGCCATGTTGCAGGCCATGCTCTGGCCCGCGAGCTGGTAGGCCGACTCCATGCCGGTCTCCAGCTGCCGGTAGAACAGCGCCTTGCCCATGGCGAGGGCTTCGCGCGGTTTGGCCAGGATGCGGTCCACCAGGGCCTGCAGCTCGGCGTCCAGCGCATCGGGCGCCACCACGCGGTTGACCAGGCCGCGCGAGCGCGCCTCCTCGGCCGAGATGAAGTCGCCGGTGAGCAGCATCTCCATCGCCTGCTTGGGCAGGATGTTGCGCGAGAGCGCCACACCCGGCGTGGCGCAGAACAGGCCGACGTCGATGCCGTTGACGCCGAAGCTGGCGGTGTCGCTCGCCACCGCCAGGTCGCATTGCGCCACCAGCTGGCAGCCGGCGGCGGTCGCCAGGCCTTGCACGCGCGCGATCACCGGCACCTCCAGCTTGCGGATGGCCAGCATCAGGCGCGAGCACTGCGCGAACAGCTTCTGGTAGTAGGCCAGCTCGGGCGTGGCGCGCATCTGCTTGAGGTCGTGACCGGCGCAGAAAGCCCGGCCGTTCGCGGCGATCACGACCAGGCGCGCCTGCGGGTCGGCGGCCACCGCGTCCACGGCCGATTGCAGGGCCGCCAGCATGGCCTCGGACAGCACGTTGAAACTGCGCGGGGTGTTGAGCGTGAGCGTGTGCACGCCGCGCGCATCGCGCGAACTCAGCAGCACCGCGTCCGCGGGCGAGGAAGAAGGGATGGGCTCGGTCATCGGAACATTATGGGACGCCCGCGCGCCGCAGAAGTTCAGACGCCGGCCAGCACCCTCAGGTGCGCTTCCACGCTGCGCCCCAGGGCGCTGAGCGCGTAGCCGCCTTCCAGGCAGCTCACGATGCGGCCCTTGGCGTGGCGTTGCGCCACTTCCTTGATGCGCTCGGTGATCCAGGCGTAGTCCTGCTCGACCAGCCCGAGCTGCGCCATGTCGTCCTCGCGGTGGGCGTCGAAGCCGGCGCTCACGAAGAGCATCTGCGGCTTGTGCGCCTCCAGCCGGGGCAGCCACATCATGTCCACCAGCTCGCGGATGTCCATGCCCTTGGTGTAGGCCGGCACCGGCAGGTTGACCAGGTTGCTCGCCGTGGAGTGCTCGCACGCCGGGTAGAACGGGTGCTGGTAGAAGCTGCACATGAGGATGCGCTCGTCGCCCGCCACGATGTCCTCGGTGCCGTTGCCGTGGTGCACGTCGAAGTCGATGATGGCCACCCGCTGCAGGCCGTGGCGCTCCAGCGCGTACTTGGCTGCCACCGCCACGTTGTTCACGAAGCAGAAGCCCATGGCCTGGTTGCGCGTGGCGTGGTGGCCCGGCGGGCGCACCGCGCAGAAGGCGTTGGCCAGCTCCCCGGCGATCACCGCGTCGGTCGCGTCGATGGCGGCGCCCGCGGCCATCAGGATCGCGTCCCAGCTGTGCGGGTTGATGGAGGTGTCCGGGTCGACCTGCGCATGGTCCGGGCCGCCGGCGGCCATGTCATCGCGCAGCTGGTCGCTCAGGCCGCGCAGCGCCGCCAGGTGCATGCGGCCATGGGCCAGTTCGAGGTCGGCGATCGCGGCGGGCGTGGCCTCGCGGCGCTCCAGCGCCACGTCCAGCCCGCTGATCAGCAGGCGGTCTTCGATGGCGTCGAGCCGCTCGGGGCACTCCGGGTGCCCGGCGCCCATCTCGTGTCGCCAGCATTCCTTGTGGGTGAAATACCCAGTGGCCTGACTCATGGTGGTTTTACGGTATGGTTCGCGGCATGCAAGCCGACTCAAGAATCCAACTGCTGCTGAGCCAGCTTAACACGGTGATCGTGGGCAAACCGCAGCAGGTCTCGGACTGCGTGGCCTGCCTGCTGGCCGGCGGGCACCTGCTGATCGAGGACGTGCCGGGGGTCGGCAAGACCACGCTGGCGCACGCGCTGGCGCGCTCCTTCGGCCTGCAGTTCTCGCGCGTGCAGTTCACCGCCGACCTGATGCCCAGCGACCTGGTGGGTGTGTCCATCTACGAGCGCGGCCGCGAGGACTTCGTGTTCCACCCCGGCCCGGTGTTCGCCCAGGTGCTGCTGGCCGATGAGATCAACCGCGCCAGCCCCAAGACCCAGAGCGCGCTGCTCGAGGCCATGGAAGAGAAGCAGGTCACGGTCGAAGGCGAGACGCGCGCCCTGCCCGAGCCCTTCTTCGTGATTGCCACGCAGAACCCCCAGGACCAGCTTGGCACCTACGCCCTGCCCGAGTCGCAACTGGACCGGTTCCACATGCGGCTGTCGATCGGCTACCCCGACCGCGCCGCCGAGCGCGAGCTGCTGCGTGGCCAGGACCGGCGCGACATGCTCGAGCGCCTGCCCCCTGCGCTCTCGCCGGCCGACCTCGCCAGCCTGCAGCACACCGTGAGCCAGGTGCACACCGCCGAGCCGGTGCTCGAGTACCTGCAGGACATCGTCGCCGCCACGCGCAGCGGGCGCTGGTTCGCCCAGGGCCTGTCGCCGCGCGCCGCGCTGGCCGTGGTGCGCTCGGCCAAGGCCCAGGCCTACCTGAGCGGGCGCGACTACGTGGCGCCCGACGACATCGCCGCCATCCTGCCGCAGACGGCGGCCCACCGCCTCACGCCTGTGCGCGACGCCGGGCGCGGCCCTGTCGAACAGGTCCGGGCCATGCTGGACGCCGTGCCCTTGCCGTGAAGCGCCCCCCGGTTCGCGCCCGCATCCAGGCCTGGTGGCACAGCCGCCTGCCGCGCCGCGACACCCTCACGCTGACCCAGCGCAACGTCTACATCCTGCCCACGCGGGCGGGCTGGATGCTCGCGCTCACGCTGCTGCTCCTGCTCGTGGCCAGCATCAACTACCAGCTCAACCTGGGCTACCTGCTCACCTTCCTGCTCGCGGGCTGCGCGGTGGTGGGCATGCACGTGTGCCACGGCAACCTGCGCGGCACCACCTTGCACCTGAACCCGCCCACCCCGGTGCACGCCGGCCAGGCCGCGGCGCTGGACATCCGCCTCACCAGCGAGCGCTCGAGCATCCGCTACGGCCTGGGCATGGGCGTGATCGGCGCCGACCTGGCGCACGCGCCCCTGGCCTGGACGGACGTGCCCGCACAGGGCAGCACCACGCTGCAGGTGGCCTGGCCGGTGCCCGGGCGCGGCCTGCACGCGCTGCCGGCCCTCACCGCGCTCACGCTGTTCCCGCTGGGCACCTTCCGCGTGTGGACGGTCTGGCGACCGGCGTCCACCGTGCTGGTCTACCCCGAACCCGAAAGCCAGCCGCCGCCGCTGCCACCGGGCGAGCCGCAGGCCGGCAGCTCGGGCAGCGCGCGAGTGCAGAGCACGGGCGAGTTCGACGGCGTGCGCGCCTACCGCCGGGGCGACCCCATCAAGGCCGTGGTGTGGAAGAAGGCCGCCCAAGCCTTCGCCACCGGGCGCGACGAACTCGTGAGCCGCGACGCGCTCTCCACCCAGCGCCAGCAACTCTGGCTGGACCACGCGCAATGCGGCGCCAGCGAGCTGGAAGCGCGCCTCTCGCGCCTGGCCGCCTGGGTGCTGATGGCCGACCGCCTGGGGCTGGACTACGGCCTGCGCGTGCCGGGCCGCGAGATCGCGCCCGACCAGGGCCCGGTGCACCGCACGCGTTGCCTGGAGGCGCTGGCGCTCGCATGACACACCCCCTGCGCCGCTTCGCGTCTTCCCCCTCTCTGGCGAGAGGGGGACGCAGCCCGTGGCCTGGCAAAGCCAGTTCCACGGCTGCCCTGGCAGACGCCCCTTTGTTCCAGCGCCTTCTCTGACATGGCGGCCATCTCAATGTCTTCTCTGCCCCGCGAGACGCGCGACACGCTGTTCCTGCTCGCCGTGGTCGGCTGGGTGGTCGTCATGCAGGTGGCCCACATTCCCTGGTGGTGCAGCACCCTCACGGCCATCGTGCTGGTGTGGCGCGGCACGCTGGCGCTGCGCGGCCTGCCGCTGCCCGGCTGGCCCTGGCGGCTCGGGCTGCTGGCCGTCACGCTGACCGCCACCTGGGCCACCCACGGCACCCTGCTCGGGCAGGACGCCGGGGTCACGCTCGTCGTCGTGCTGCTGGCGCTCAAGACGCTGGAAATGCGCGCACGGCGCGACGCCTTCGTGGTGTTCTTCCTCGCCTTCTTCACGCTGCTCACGCATTTCTTCTACTCGCAGTCGCTGCTCACGGCGGCGGGCATCCTGATCGCGCTGCTGGGCCTGCTCACGGCGCTGGTGAACGCGCACATGCCGGTGGGCCGGCCCTCGCTGGCGCAGGCCGCGCGCACCGCCGCCGGCATGGCCGCGCTGGGCGCGCCCATCATGCTGGTGCTGTTCCTGCTGTTCCCGCGCCTCTCGCCGCTGTGGGGCGTGCCCGCCGACGAGCGCGGGCGCAGCGGCCTGTCCGGCACCATGCGCGTGGGGCAGATCGCCGAGCTGGCGCTGGACGACAGCATCGCACTGCGCCTGCGCTTCGAAGGCGACCGGCCGCCAGCCAGCCAGCTGTACTTCAGGGGCCCGGTGCTCAGCGCCTTCGACGGCGTGGAATGGCGCCCCGGGCGCGCCGAATTTCCGTCGCGCCAGACACCGCCGAGCGAGCTCACCGTCTCGGGCCCGCCGATCCGCTACGAAGTGACCATGGAGCCGAACCGCCGGCCCTGGCTGTTCCTGCTGGAGGCCGCCGCACAGGCGCCGGAGCTGCCCGACGGCCGCGCGCGCATGACCAGCGAGCTGCAATGGCTCACCGACCGGCCGGTGAGCAGCCTGCTGCGCTTCAGCGCGGTCAGCCACACCCGGTTCCGCCACGGCCCGCTGGCCCCCACCCCCGCGCTGCAGGAGCAGGTGGCCCTGCCGCCCGGCTCCAACCCGCGCACACTCGAACTCGCGAGTCAGCTGCGGCGCGAACACGGCAGCGGCCCGGACGCCACGCCCCGGCTGGTCGAGGCAGTGCTGGAGCGACTGCGCACCGGTGGCTACGTCTACACGCTCGAACCGGGCCTGTACGGCCAGCACACGGCCGACGAATTCTGGTTCGACCGCCGCCAGGGCTTCTGCGAGCACATCGCCAGCAGCTTCGTGGTGCTCATGCGCGCCCTCGGCATTCCCGCGCGCATCGTCACCGGCTACCAGGGCGGCGAAATGAACAGCGTGGACGGCTACTGGACCGTGCGCCAGCGCGACGCCCACGCCTGGACCGAGGTCTGGCACGCCGGCCAGGGCTGGGTGCGGGTGGACCCCACCGCCGCCGTCGCGCCCGGGCGCGTCGGCGCGCTGCTGCGGTTGAGCGCGCCCGAAGGGGCCTTCGCCGGGGCGATCCGCAACCTCAACCCCAACATCGCGGCCCAGCTGCGCGCGGCCTGGGAAGCCATGAACAACCGCTGGAACCAGTGGGTGCTGAACTACACCCAGGGCAGCCAGTTGGACCTGCTCCGGAACCTGGGCTTCCGTTCGCCCAGCTGGGCGGACCTGGCCTATGTGCTGATCGGCGTGGTGGTGCTGGTGAGCCTGATCGGCGCGGCCTGGACGCTGTGGGAGCGCCAGCAGCACGACCCCTGGCTGCGCCTGCTGCGGCGCGCCCGCGCGCGCCTGCAGGCCCAGGGCCTGGACAGCAGCGACCACACCCCGCCCCGCGAACTCGCCCACCGGGTGCAGCAGCACTGGGGCGGCTCGGACGCGGCGCGGCGCGTTGCACAATGGCTGCTGCAACTCGAAGCCCAGCGGTACGCCCGCCCGGGCGCCGCCGACACCCCCACCCTGGCCGCGCTGCAACGCGAATTCCGGCAGCTGGCCTGGCCCAGAAAAGACCACCGTTGAACGCCTTCGCCCTTCTTTCTTCGTCCGCCCTCGCGCTCTGCCTGAGCGCCGGCGCCCTGGCCCAGTCGCCCGCGAAAGCGCGCCCGGCCGCCTCGGCCAAGGCGCCCGCCTACAGCTACGCGCAAAGCGCCACCGCCATGGCCTTCGCCGCCGACCTCGCCGAGCGCCGCAACCTCGACCCGGCCTGGGTGCGCCAGCAGATCGGCGGCGCCCAGCGCATTCCCACCGTCATCCGCCTCATGCAGCCCGCGCCCAGCGGCGTGCCCAAGAACTGGGCCGCCTACCGCGCGCGCTTCATCGAACCCGTGCGCCTGCGCGCCGGTCAGCGCTTCTGGGAAGCCAACCGCGAGACCCTCGCCCGGGCCGAGGCCGAGTTTGGCGTGCCTGCCAGCCTCATCGTGGGCGTGATCGGCGTGGAGACGCTGTACGGCCAGCACACCGGCAACTTCCGCGTCATCGACGCGCTCACCACCCTGGCCTTCGACTTCCCGGCGAGCCACCCGCGCGCGGCCGCGCGCAGCGAGTTCTTCCGCAGCGAACTCGAACAGTTCCTGAGCCTGACCGAACGCACCGCCACCGACCCGGCGACCTACCTGGGCAGCTACGCCGGCGCCATGGGCTGGCCGCAGTTCATGCCCAGCAGCTGGGTGAAATACGCGATCGATTTCGATGCCGACGGCAAGGTCGACCTCTTCAACAGCCAGGCCGATGTGATCGGCTCGGTGGCCAACTACTTCAAGGCCTTCGGCTGGCAGCCCGGCATGCCCACGCACTACCCGGTGCGCTTCGACCCGAACCAGAGCAAGGAAGATTTTGAAACCCTGCTCGCGCCCGACATCCTGCCCAGCTTCGGCGTGGAGAGCTTCACCCGCAAGGGCGCGGTGCTGGAAGGGCCGGCCCTGCAGCACCCCGGCCAGCTGGCCCTGGTGGAGCTGCAGAACGCGGGCGCGCCTTCCAGCTACATCGCCGGCACCGAGAATTTCTACGTGGTCACGCGCTACAACTGGAGCAGCTACTACGCGCTGGCGGTGATCGAGCTGGGCGATGCCGTGAAGGGGCTGGTGGGCGAGCGCTGAGGCCGCTTCACCCAGCCTCTCGCTCGGGATGGCGGTGCCGGGCCACGGCGGCGATAAAGGTCTCGACGTCGCCACCCGACACGATCCCGGGGTCGTCCTCTCCTGAGGGCAACGAGCTGGACACCCCCGCCGCCTGCAGCAACACGGCGGACGCTCGCAGCACCAGGATGGCCTTGCCGTGCCGGTGCTGGTCCTTGATGAAGTCCATGGTGTGGGCATCGAGCGAGAGCGCGCGCACGCCCGCCTCGCCGTCGGGCAGCACCAGCGCATCGAACAGGAAACCCGGCTCGTTTTCCAGCGAGGCATCGGCCTCGATGGCCACCCCGTCCGCCGTGTTCACCGGTCCGATGCGCGGCGCCACGAATCGTGGTGCCGCCCCCTGGGCCGACAGCATCGCGCGCACGTCGAGCGCACTCTGACCGGTCACCCCGTCGGCCACCAGCAGCGCCACCTTGCGACCCTTGATCGAGCCGTCGCCCGGCCGCGCGAGCAACGAGAGCGTGGGCGAGCGGGCCACTTCGGGCTTGGCGGCGCGGTCCAGCGCGCGCGGCATGGGCGGCGGCAGCGGCGACATCCCCAGCCCTTCGGCCACCTGCGCCGCCAGGGCCTCCGACGCATTGCGCAGCGAAGACACCATGCGCTCACGAATGGCCGGCACGGTGACCTTGGAGAGTTCGAAACGGAACGCCGCCGCGATGTGCGCCTGCTCGACCGGGCTCTGGCTCTCGTAGAACAGCGTGGCCTGCGTGTAGTGGTCGGCGAACTTCTCGGGCTTGGCGCGCACCTTGCCCTGCGCTTCCTTGGCCTGGATGCGCGCGGGCACGGACACGAAGCCGTGCGCGGCGCCGGCCTGGAACGGGCAGCCGCCGCCCAGCGAGTTGGGCTCGTAGTTCACGCGACCCCGGTGGATCGCCTGGCGGTGCATGCCGTCGCGCTGGTGGTTGTGCACCGGCGCCAGCGGCGAGTTGATCGGGATCTCGTGGAAGTTGGGCCCGCCCAGCCGGCTGATCTGCGTGTCCACATAGGAGTGGATGCGCCCGGCCAGCAAGGGGTCGTTCGAAAAGTCGAGGCCGGGCACGATGTGCGCCGCACAGAAGGCCACCTGCTCGGTCTCGGCGAAGAAATTGTCCGGGTTGCGGTTGAGCACCATGCGACCCACCGGGCGCACCGGCACAAGTTCCTCGGGCACGATCTTGGTCGGGTCCAGCACGTCGAAGCTGAAGCCATCGGCTTGCTCCTCGGTGAAGATCTGCAGCCCCAGCTCCCACTCGGGAAAGGCGCCGGCCTCGATGCGCTCCCACAGGTCGCGGCGGTGGTAGTCGGGGTCGGCACCGGAGATCTTGACCGCCTCGTCCCACACCAGCGAGTGCGTGCCGTACACCGGGTTCCAGTGGAACTTCACGAACACCGAGTCGCCTTCCGCATTGACCATGCGAAAGGTGTGCACGCCGAAGCCCTGCATGGTCGCGTAGCTGCGCGGAATGCCCCGGTCGGACATCGCCCACATCAGCATGTGGGTGGACTCGGGCATCAGGGAGACGAAGTCCCAGAAAGTGTCGTGCGCGCTGGCGGCCTGCGGCATCTGGTGGTGCGGCTCGGGTTTCACGGCGTGCACCAGGTCCGGGAACTTCATCGCATCCTGGATGAAGAACACCGGCATGTTGTTGCCCACCAGGTCCCAGTTGCCTTCGTCGGTGTAGAACTTCACCGCGAAGCCGCGCACGTCGCGCGCGGTGTCTTTCGACCCGCGCTCGCCCTGCACGGTGGAGAAGCGCACGAACACCGGCGTGACCTTGCCGGTCTCCTGGAAAGGCGCCGCCCGGGTGAGATCGGTGAGGGCCTCGTAGCACTCGAAGTAGCCATGGGCGCCCGAACCTCGCGCGTGCACGATGCGCTCGGGAATGCGCTCATGGTCGAAGTGCGTGATCTTCTCGCGCAGGATGAAATCTTCCAGCAGCGCCGGGCCGCGCACGCCGTACTTCAGAGAATTCTGGTTGTCGGCGATGGGCACGCCCTGGTTGGTCGTGAGCATCTGGCCGGCCGAGTCGACGCGCACCCGGTCGAGCGATTCGATCGCCCAGTTGACACCTTCGGCCGCCACGCTGCCGGTCTTTTCGGAGTGGTTCGCTTCCGACAGCGTGCTGGCGGTCGGCAGGCGGGACGCCGGCTCCACCGTGGCGCCGGGCTGCACGGTCAGGCCGTTCTCGAAGCCGTGCTCGCCGGCCTTGTTGGCATTGAACGGCATCCCTTCAGCGAGCTGACCTGTCTGCACCGCCTTGGTGTTGGCCGGATCGTCGGTGGGCGCGACCTTGGAAGGTCCACTGTCCGTGTTGCGCGCGGCCGCCTTGGGGGCGCTGTCCGGCCGGCTCGGATCGTTGGGGGGAGCGTTCTTCGTTGCCATGATGGATCTTCCAAAGGTTCGTGTTGTCACCGGCCGTCAGGCCGCTTCCACGCCCATCAGGGCTTCCTTGCGGGCTTGCAGCTCCTCGCGCATGGCGACCAGGTCGAGCCCGCGCGCCGCACGGGCCTTGGGAAAGATCTCGTTGCGCTCTTCCTTCACATGGTGATCGATGTATTCACCGAGCACCTTCACCTTGGCGTCGAACATCTCGTCGGGAGCGTCCATCGCTTCGATCTGAGCGATAAGGTCCTTGGCACCGGCGTGTTCCACCTCGGCCTCGGCCAGCAGATCGGTTTCCTTCAACGCGTGCCGCAATGCGGGGTAGAAGATTTCTTCCTCGATGGTGGCGTGGACGGTCAGTTCCTGGCAGATCTCGCGTGCGAGGTCCCGTTTCTTCTGATCGGTGCCGCGCGCTTTGGATTGCGCGAGTTCGTCGTAAGCCTTGAACAGCTTCTTGACGGCTTTGTGGTCGGTGTCCAGAAGCGTGCAGGCATCGGCTTCGGTGCGGGTGGTGGCCATGGAAATCTCCTGATTCGGTGGGGTTCGAACGTCTTCTGATCGTGCGCGGCACGGCCCCGCCTCGCCGATCGCTCAACGGGGTGGGCGTGCCGCATCGGCCATCACGTGGCGTTGCTGTCGCTGGGGCGGCGGTTGTTGTTGTCCTGCCCTTGCTGGGAAGGATTGATTTCCTTGCGGCCCTGCTGGTCGGAGCCGCCGGGGTTGCTTTGCTCGCGTTGGCCGGCGGGTCTGCCCTGGCCGCCTTGCTGACCTTCACGCTGGCCCTGGTTCTGACCCTGCTGGTTTTGGCCCTGCTGGCCCTGCTCCTGCTGATTCTTGCGCTGCGGATCCTGCTGGCCCTGCTGGTTCTGGCCTTGCTGGCCCTGCTGTTGGCCTTGCTGGCCTTGGTTGCTCGATGCCATGTCGTTGCTCCTGCATGTGTTGAAGGGATTGCGGCGATCTCGTGGGGGGATCGAACGCCATGCCTTTGGGCAAGGCACGTGCCCGTGCCCACCGGCCGGCGCTACCCATTGCCCTCCTTGGGCACCACGTCGCCGGAGGACGCCTTCAACACGCTGATGCCGCCATCGGCCTCCAGAAAGGCGAACTTCATGTCCTTCAGGTCGCAATCGGCCTCGCGCAGCGCGCGCCCCACATCGAGCATCGGCACGTGGTGCAACCGGAGCGTGCGGGCGTGGATCCGCCCATCGCGGCCGATGAGCACCGGCTCGCCCTCGGCCAGCGCCTGCAGCCGGGTGCTGCGGGCGGTCACCACCGCCACCAGCATGTTGAGCGCGATCAGCGTCGCGGCCGCCAGCAGCCCGCCGGTCACCGAGTCTTCGCCGCCGCTGAGCCCGGCCGACACCGATTCGCTCAGCAGCATCACCACCAGCAGGTCGAAGGGCGTGAACTGCCCCACGGTGCGCTTGCCGGACACGCGCACCAGCACCAGCAGGACCGCATAAATGATGGCGGCCCGGGCGGGCAGTTCCCACCAGTTCGCCGACAGTTCAAACATGAATTCCCCGACTCGCACGACGGAGCCGTGGGAGAGCAAATCACGTTCCTGCGCCCACGCGCCGGCCGTGTTCTTCACCCCCCGTGCGCTTGCGGCAAATTTTGCTGATCCGCGCCGGTCCCCTCGCCCTTTTTACCGCCGCCTCCCCGCTTGGTGGCGTGGCGAACAGTCAGCTCCCCCGCCGTGCAGCACCATCACGCGCACAACAACCGACCCGGGGGTGGCGATGGACTGGCTCGATCTCATGCAATGGCCCGCGATGCTGGTGACGCTGCTGGCGTCCTGGCTCGTGGCCTCGCGCAGCGCCGGCCGCCGCCACGCCGGCTTCTGGCTGTTTCTCGCCAGCAATGCCTTGTGGATCGCCTGGGGCTGGCATGTGGGTGCGCAGGCGCTCATCGCCCTGCAGGTCGGGCTGGCCGCGCTGAACATCCGCGGCGCCCTGAAAACCGAAGACCCGCCCGAAGGCCGGTCAGGCGCCTAGGCGTTCAGCACCTTGGCCAGGGCATCGGCCGACACGGGCTTGATGAAGTGGTAGTCCACCAGCGCGAACACCTCGGCCGCCAGCTCATCGTCGGGGTCGGAACCGGTCACCGCGATGAGCACCAGGTTGTCACCGCACTTCTGGCGCAAGGCCTGGGTCAGGGCGAGGCCGTCCATGTCGGGCATGTGGACATCCAGCATCACGCACAGGGGGAGCGAGCGGTCCACCGCCTCGATCGCTTCGCGGCCGCTGTACGCGGCCTGCGCCCGATGCCCGAGCAAGGTCATCAGCGTGGTCAGCGAATCCGCCGCGTCCCGAGAGTCGTCGACGATCAATACATCCAGGTCCTGGGTTTTCATGGTGGTGACAGCGGGTGTGGGGCCCTGCGGCGGATCAGCGGGACAGCATAAGCCCTTTTGAGTCCGGACTGGCCTCGATGCCTTTGGCCAGCAGCTCGGTGGCGAACTCGATGTAACCCTGCACCAGCGCATCGCTGCCCGGCCGGTCCTTGAAAAGCACCGCGAGCATCGGCTGGGCATCCATGAAGAAGGTGCACATGCCCAGGATGGCCACGTGAAGGTAGCGGGCGTCCAGTTCCCGGGCCGGCTTGTCACCGGGGATGGGGTGCAACACGAACTGCGTCAGCGCCAAGCCCCGCTTCGCCACGGTATTGAGGTCACCCACCTCTTGCTGGGATTCTTCGTCGGAGTAGATCTCCTTGAGCACCAGGTTGAGGAATTGCGGGTTGCGCTGCAGCGAGTCGATGAGCATGTGCAGGCGCGTGCGGATGCGCTGGCGCAAGGGGCCCGGCTCGTCCAGCATGAGCCGGCTGCGTTCCTGGATGTCGTCCAGCAAGCTCACCGCCGCGGCCCGCAGCAGGCCCTTCTTGGTGCCGAAGTAGTAACGGATCAGCGCCGGGTCCACCTTCGCGGCGCTGGCCACCTCCACCACCGTCAGCGCTTCCGGCGCCTTGTGGCGCAGCAGCGCGAGCGCGGCTTCGACGATCCGCTCCTTGCCCACGCCACTCGTGGAAGCGGGCCGGCCGGCCGTGCGGCGCGGCTCCTTGCGCCGTCGGCGGGGTGCGGGGGTGTCGTTGTCCTTCATCTCGCCATTCTAGGAACCCTGCGAGACACCCTTCTGCATTAATTCCCATTAAAAGGAAATATCCACGTTGACCGTAGGGGTTGGGCCAGGGCGTTTGACAGGCGCTCCATGAGGGTCTTAGCATCCGCACAATTCCTATTTGTAGGAATTAAAAGAACTTCAACCCTCTGCTGGATGTCCCCCATGTCTGTCGTTGCGATCACCTTCAACCCCCACCTCCTCAGCGCCAGGACCGCGACACGGTCCAAGGACGCCGGCAACGGCCTGATCTTTCAACCGGGCGAAGAAGACAACCTGCGATGGCAAAGCCGGCCCAGCGAACCCTCCGCCGAGGAACAGGCACTGGCCTCGGCCATCGTGCAGATCTACGCCGACGACGGCCGCACGCCCGAGGCGTTCGCCCAGGCGCTCAACGAGAAAAACCTGCTGCAGCCCGACGGCAGCGCCTGGACGCCCGAAGCCTTGAGCGCCGTGCTCGAACGCCTGGCGGTCTGACCCCCATCGATCCGAAAGAACACCCATGAAATCCCACGACTTCACCCGGCGCGAGCTGCTGTTGGCCGGCATGGCCCTGGCCGCCCCTGCCGGCGCCTTCGCCCAATCGGCCCGCCCCACCCAGCTCATCGTTGGGTTCCCTGCGGGCGGTGGCATCGATCTGCTGGCCCGCCTGATGGCCAGCCAGCTGCGCGCGCACACCCCCGAACCTGTGGTCGTCGACAACAAGGCCGGCGTGGCCGGCCGCCTGGCGCTGGAACACGTCAAGCGCACACCGGCCGACGGCAGCACCTTGCTGCTGACACCCGACTTTCCCCTGACGATCTTTCCGCACATCTACAAGAAGCTGGCCTACCACCCGGTGCAGGACTTCACGCCCGTGGCGGCCTGTGCGCGCTCGGAGCTTGTGCTCAGCGTGGGGCCCATGGTGCCGCCGACGGTCCAGACCGTGGCCGAGCTCGTGAAATGGATGCAGGCCCATCCGGACAAGGCCGACTACGCCTCGTCAGGGCCTGGCGGCGTGCTGCACCTGCTGGGCGTGATGTTCAGCCAGGCCACCGGCGTGCCGATGACCCACGTGCCCTTCAGGGGCAGCGCGCCCGCGCTGCAGGCGCTGGTGGGCGGGCATGTGGCCACGAGCTTCAACGCCGTGGGCGAGGCCCTGCCCTTCAAGTCCACCGGAGGTTTGCGGCCCATCGCCACCTTCGGCGCCAAGCGCTCGCGCTACCTGCCGGAGACGCCCTGCATGGTGGAGCTGGGCTACCCGAACGTGCAGGCCGACACCTGGCTGGGCGTGTTCGCGCCGCCGCGCCTGCCTCAGGCCCTGGTGGAGCAATGGAACACCCGCATCAACAGCGTCGTGAGTTCCAGCGAGTACATCGCCAGCCTGGACAAGCTCTCGATGGAGCCGCTCACGCTCAAGCCCGCCGCACTCGCCTCGCTCGTCAAGACCGACATCGAGCGCTGGGCGCCGGTCGTCAAAGCCTCCGGCTTCACCGCCGATGAATGAACACCCCCAACACCCCATGAGCATGGACGAAGCGACTTTGAAAGCCGGTGCCGCGCAGCGCGTGGAGCGCGGCCTGTTGAACTACTGGTACCCGGTGCTGCCGAGCTACCGCCTCGCGGGCACGCCCGTCGGGATCACCCGCCTGTCCGAAGAGATCGTGCTGTGGCGCGACGACGAGGGCCAGGTCCGCGCGGTGGAAGACCGCTGCCCGCACCGCGGCGCACGGCTGTCGCTGGGCTGGAACCTCGGCGACCGGGTCGCCTGCTGGTACCACGGCGTGGAGGTGGACGGCGGCGGCAAGGTGGTCGATGTGCCGGCCATGCAGAACTGTTCGCTCACCGGGCGGACCTGCCTGAAGTCCTACCCCGTGGTGGAAGCCCAGGGCGCGATCTTTCTCTGGTTCGGCGACGGCAGCCTGGCGACGCCCGCGCCTTTCGAATTGCCCGAGGAGATGACGGCGGAGGACTACTCGGGTTTCCTGTGCATGCAAAACTGGAAGTGCAACCACCGCTACGCCATCGACAACGTCATGGACCCCATGCACGGCACCTACCTGCACTCGCAGTCGCATTCGATGGCCGAGGGCGACCGGCAGGCCGAGATGACGGTGCGGCCGACGGACACCGGCCTGATCGTCGAGAAAGTAGGGCAGCGCGGCGTGAACTTCGACTGGGTCGAGTTCGGCGAGTCGGGCCTGATGTGGATGCGCCTGGCCGTGCCCTACAGCAAGCAGCACGGCGGCGGCCAGTTCATCATCGTGGGCTTCGTCACCCCGGTCGATGAGGCGCACTGCCAGGTCTACTTCTGGCGCATCCGCAAGGCCTCCGGGTTCGACCGCCACGTCTGGCGCTTCCTCTACCGCAACCGGCTCGAAGGCCTGCACTGGGACGTGCTGGAGCAGGACCGCAAGGTGATCGAAAACCTGACCCGGTCCGCCCGCTCGCAGGAAACGCTGTACCAGCACGACGTCGGCATCGTCCGGGTTCGCCGCCTGATGGAAAAGCGCGCCCAGGAGCAGGTCGCGCAGCGCCTGGCCAGCACGGCCTGACCCCCTCCCCCCTCCTTTCTGTTCCCCCTCTGTCCGGGGACCCCGCCGGGTCCTCTGGGCATCCCTTTGTCCAAAAACTGGAGTCCCCATGAAACAGCCCCTCTTTGTTGCCTGTCTGCTGGCGAGCGCTGCCGTGAACGCGCAGAGCACGGTGTCGATCTACGGCGTCATCGACGCCTCGGTGGAGCACGTCACCAAGGCCACGCCCAGCGGCAGCGGCCTGACCCGCGTGCCGTCCCTCACCGGCAGCGCACCCAGCCGCATCGGCTTTCGCGGCACCGAAGACCTGGGCCAGGGGCTCAAGACCGTCTTCACGCTGGAAACGGGGTTCTCGCCCGACAGCGGCGTCGCCAACCAGGGCGGCCGCGCCTTCGGGCGCCAGGCCTTCGTCGGGCTCTCCGGGCCGTGGGGCACGGTGTCCCTGGGCCGGCAGTACACCATGCTGTTCTATTCCATCCTGGAGTCGGACATCCTCGGCCCCAACCTCTACAGCTCAGGCTCGCTGGACAGCTACATCCCCAACGCGCGCGCCGACAACGCCATCACCTACCGGGGCAGCTTCTCCGGCCTCACGCTGGGTGCGAGCTACAGCCTGGGCCGGGACGCGGTGAACGCCGGCCCCAGCCCGGCCGGCACGAACTGCGCCGGCGAAAACCCGAACGACAGCAAGGCCTGCCGCGAATGGTCGGCCCTCGTCAAGTACGACACCGCCACCTGGGGCACCGCGCTCGCGGTGGACGAGATCCGGGGTGGCGCGGGCGCCTTTGCCGGCCTCACGTCCAGCGCCATGACGGACCGGCGCACCTCCGCCAACGGCTACGTCAAGCTGGGCGGCCTCAAGCTCGCGGGTGGCCTGATCCGCCGCGCCAACGGCGCCAGCGCCACCAACGGCAAAAGCGATCTTTGGTACCTCGGCGCGGCGTACCACGTGACGCCGGCCTTGCTCGTGGACGGCGAAGTCTTCAGCCTGCGCTACAAGGACTCGGTGAACCGGGCCACCCTCGCTGCCGTGCGCGCCACCTACAGCTTCTCGCGGCGCACGGCGGTCTATGCGACGGCCGGGCACATCCAGAACAAGGGCACGCTGGCGCTGTCGGTCAGCGGCGGGCAACCGGGCGGTGCGCCGGTGGCCGGAGGCTCACAAAGCGGTGTGGCTTTCGGCGTGCGGCACAGCTTCTGAGCCGGGGTACTTCAGTGGGCGTGCGCGCCCACCAGCGGGAAGTCGTACTGCGCATCCACCACCCGCGCCGCCATCGTGGGCAGCATGCGGTCGATGAAGACCTCGCCCACCCAGCGGCGCAGGGCCGGGTTGCTCATGGGGCCAGCGGCCTGCAGCGCCATGCTGCTGAAGGTGTTGATGCCATCCTCCATGAGCAGCCCCATGGGCACCGGCGGCAGGCCGGCGGCGGATGCCGTGCCGGTGGACTGCTGCCAGGCGCTCAGGAAGCGGTCGAAACTGCCCACCGTGCCTTTGCGCCACACATCGGCGATGTAGAAGATCCAGGCGCCCTGGTCTTCCACCACGAAGCCCCAGGAGAACTCGTGAATGCCGTCGGGTGCCTGGGCGAACACGCCGATCTCGTTCACGTCCTCGCGCGCCTTGTACTCGGCGAACAGCGGGCCGGGGCCCGAGAGTTCGCCGCGCACGAAGCGCTCCAGCATGCCGGGGTCGGAACTGAACAGCGGCAGCGGGTCGGACCAGGAGCGCTTGGCGCGGTGGATCAGGCGCGAGGTGGCGTCGGCGCTCTTCTGCGCCTGGATGCACCGGTCCATGAAATTCTTGCGGCCCTCGGGCGTGGAGATGAGGTTGACCGTGTCGGTGAAAGCCGCGTCGTCCTTCAGGTAACCGTCCTCGCGCAGGCGCAGCACGATGTCGAGCAGGGAGCTGCGGGTGATGTGCTCGACCATGTAGGCCATGTCGCCGCCCTCGAAGTCGGCCATCGACTGCTGCACCCAGGCCATGGTCTCTTCATGAGAGAGGCCCTGCGGTGCCTTGGGCATGTCGTTGAACAGGGCTCTCAGCACCCTGACCGTATCCAGATCGCTCGCCATTCATCCTCCGTCGTTGGCTTGACCGCCAGCCCCGGGGGATCACAAAGACCTCGGGCTGGCCTGACAGGCAGGATAGGCGTTTTCAGCCTTTTGCCTGACAGCGGGCCGGCCGCGAGTGTGATTTTTGATGCCGATGGGGCCGTTTTCCGAACAACGGTTCAACTTTGGCGCGCCGCCCGCTGCGTACCCACCACCACCAGGGCCACCATCATCATGAGCACCCCCACGAGCTGGCTGATGCTCAGCGCCCGGCCGTACACGGCCCACTCCACCGCCACGGCCGAAGCCGGATAGACGAACTGCAGCACGGCCACACGCCCGGCGGTAAGGCGCGCCACGCCGGCATACAGCACCACATAGGCCAGGCCGGTGTGGATGGCGCCCAGCCCCGCGAGCCAGGCCCAGGCCGGCCCGGCGGGCGGCCAGCCGTGCACGAACGGCCACCACGCCAGCACCACCGCGCCCACCGCGCACTGCCACCAGGCCAGCGCCAGCGGCGTGACGCCGCGCGCCCGGTTGGCGATCAAAGTGAGTGCCGCGTAGCCCACCGAGTTGAACAAGGCCAGTCCGATGCCCCAGAGGTAGGTCGACGACCAGCCCGCGCCGGTGAGCGCCCCGTCCACCCAGCCCGAGGCCAGCGCCAGGCCGATCAGGCAAGCCAGGGTGGCCACGGCCTGGGCGCGCGTGATGCGCTCCTTCCACCACAGCGCGCCGAAGGCCATCACCAGGAACGGCTGCACGTGCACCACCACGGTGGCCACGCCGATGGAGGTGCGCTCGATGGCCTCGAAGAAAAGCACCCAGTTGAAGACCGCGAGCACGCCGGCGCTCACCGCCGCCAGGCGCGCGGCACCGGTAAGCCTGAGTTCCTTCCAGCGCCGGGTGACGGCGAACCAGGCCGTCAGCGCCAGCAGACCGAACGCGCAGCGAAACCACACCGCCGTGAGCGGGCTCTGGCCGGCCTCTTCCAGAAAGATGCCCAGCGTGCCAAGCATGAGGCCGCCCGCCACCATGAGCCACATGCCGGCGCGTTCGTGCGCGGCGGCGGGGTGGTGAGGGCCGAGGGACGAAGACAGGGACGCCGTGGAATTCATGCACCGATGGTCGGCTGAGACGACCCATCTGTACAGCGGATAAATAGAATCCCATGCATTCGACAAACGAATATTGGATCCCCCCCCCATGACCCACACCGACCTGCAACTGGACTGGCTGCGCGCCTTCGTGGCGGTGGTGGACGGCGGCTCGCTCTCGGCCGCCGCACCGCTGGTGCACCGCTCGCAGCCGGCGGTGAGCATGCAGATCCGCAAGCTGGAAGACGCGGTGGGCCGCGCCGTGCTGCTGCGCGGGCCGCGCCACCTGGAACTCACGGCCACCGGCACCGAATTGCTGGGCTACGCGCGGCGCATGCTGGCCTTGCACGCCGAAACGCTGGAGGCCTTGCACGGCCCGGTGCTCAGCGGCCGTGTGCGGCTGGGCGTGCCCGACGACTACGCGGTGAGCTACCTGTCACCGGTGCTGCGCAGCTACGCCGCGCGGCACGCGGGGGTGGAAATCGAGCTGGACTGCGAGCAGTCCACCTCGCTCATTCCGAAGGTGCAGCGCGGCGAGATCGATCTGGCGCTGATCTCGCGCGACAAGGCCACGCGCGGCACCCTGCTGTTCCAGGAGCCCCTGGTGTGGGTGGGTGCGCCGCAGTTCGAGGTGTGGCGGCGCGACCCGCTGCCGATCGCGGTGTACGAAGCCACCAGCCTGGCGCGGCGCTCGGCCATCGCCACGCTCACGGCGCAGCGCCGGGCCTACCGCGTGGTCTACAACAGCTCCAGCCTCGCGGGCCAGCTCGCGGCGGTGGAAAGCGGCCTGGCGGTGGCGGTGCTCACGCGCTGCAGCGCGCCGGCACACCTGGCCATCCTGGGCGAAAAGCAAGGCCTGCCGGCCCTGGATTTCATGGATGTGGCGCTGTACCGAAGCCAGGCCTCGCGCCACCTGCCGGCGGTGGACGCGCTGTTCGAGCAGATGGTGCAGACGCTCAGTGCGAAGGCACCAAGAAGTCCTGGCTGATGCGCCCACCCAGCTCGTTCACGCGGTCGAGGAACTGGGTGAGGAAGGCGTGCAACCCAGTGGAGAGGATCTCGTCGATGCGGGCGTACTGCAGGTCGGCCTTGAGCTTGCCGGCGCGCCGCAGGGTTTCGCCGCTGTGGTCGTTGGACACCACGCTGAGGTTGTTGACCACTTCGTTGAGGCTGGCGGCCAGGCTGCGCGGCATGTCGGCGCGCAGGATCAGCAGCTCGGCCACGCGCTCGGGCGTGATCACGTCGCGATAGACCTTGCGATAGACCTCGAAGCCGCTCACGCTGCGCAGGATCGCGCTCCAGTGGTAGAAGTCGTATTCCTGATCCAGCTCGCTGGCGGCACCGAAGAAGTCGCTGTGCACGGCGTGGAACTTCACGTCCAGCAGGCGGGCCGTGTTGTCCGCGCGCTCCAGGAAGGTGCCCATGCGGTAAAAATGGAAGGCCTCGTCCTGCAGCATGGTGCCGATGGCCACGCCGCGCGAGAGGTGCGAGCGGAACTTGACCCACTCGAAGAATTCCCCCGGGTCGCGCTCGAAGTTCTTGCTCTTGAGCATGCGGTTGAGTTCGAGCCAGGTCTGGTTCTGCGTTTCCCAGAACTCGGTGGTCAGCGCGCCGCGCACGGCCCGCGCGTTCTCGCGCGCCGCCCGCAGGCACGAGTAGATGCTCGACGGGTTGGCCTCGTCGCGCACCATGAAGTCGAGCACGTTGCGCGGCGTGATGTCCTTGCCGTACTTCTGCGTGTAGGTGTACATCAGCTCGCTGATGGTGAGCAGCCCTTCCCAGCCCACCTGGGCCACGGCGGCGGACTGCGGCAGCAGCGAGGTCTGGTAGTTCACGTCCAGCATGCGGGCGGTGTTCTCCGCGCGCTCGGTGTAGCGGGACATCCAGAAGAGGTGGTCGGCGGTGCGCGAAAGCATGGTGTGTCCCTCAGTCTTCAAGAATCCAGGTGTCCTTCGTCCCGCCGCCTTGCGACGAGTTGACGACCAATGAGCCTTCCTTGAGCGCCACGCGCGTGAGGCCGCCGGGCACCATCTGCACTTCCTTGCCACTGAGCACGAAGGGGCGCAGGTCGATGTGGCGCGGCGCCACGCCGCTCTGCACATAGGTGGGGCAGGTGGAGAGCGAGAGCGTGGGCTGCGCGATGTAACCGGTGGGGTTGGCCGCCACGGCCTTGCGGAAGTCCTCGATCTCGGCCTTGGTGGAGGCGGGCCCGACCAGCATGCCGTAGCCGCCCGCGCCGTGCACCTCCTTGACCACCAGGTCCTTCATGTTGGCCATCATGTACTTGAGGTCTTCCGGCTCGCGCCCCATGAAGGTCGGCACGTTGTTCAGGATGGGTTTCTGCCCGAGGTAGAACTCGATCATCTTGGGCACGTAGGGGTAGATGGACTTGTCGTCCGCCACGCCGGTGCCCACGGCGTTGCAGATGGCCACGTTGCCGCTGCGGTACACGCCGAGCAGGCCTTCGCAGCCCAGCGTGGAGGTGGGGCGGAACACCGAGGGGTCGAGGAAGTCGTCGTCGACGCGGCGGTAGATCACGTCCACCCGCTTGGGGCCGCGCGTGGTGCGCATGTAGACGAAGTTGTCCTTGACGAAGAGGTCCTGCCCCTCGACCAGCTCGATGCCCATCTGCTGCGCCAGGAAGGCGTGCTCGAAGTAGGCGCTGTTGTACATGCCGGGTGTGAGCACCACCACCGTGGGCTCGGCCGTGGTGGCCGGGCTGCTCGCGCGCAGGGTCTCCAGCAGCAGGTCGGGGTAATGCGCGACCGGGGCCACGCGGTTCTCCCCGAAGAGTTCGGGGAACAGCCGCATCATCATCTTGCGGTCTTCCAGCATGTAGCTCACGCCGCTGGGCACGCGCAGGTTGTCTTCGAGCACGTAGTACTCGCCCACGCCGTCGGCGTTGGGCGCGCGCACGATGTCGATGCCCGAGATGTGCGAGTAGATCTGGTGCGGCACGTCCACGCCCATCATCTCGGGGCGGAACTGGGCGTTCTGGAAGATCTGGTCGGCCGGCACGATGCCGGCCTTGATGATTTCCTGGCCGTGGTAGACGTCGTGGATGAAGCGGTTGAGCGCGGTCACGCGCTGCACCAGGCCCTCTTCCATGCTGCGCCATTCGTGGGCGGGAATGATGCGGGGGATGAGGTCGAAGGGAATGAGGCGCTCGGTGCCGGAGCCGTCCTCGTCCTTGGCGCCGTACACCGCGAAGGTGATGCCGACGCGCCGGAAGATCATTTCAGCCTCTTCGCGCCGGGCCGCCATCACATCTTCGGGCTGCTGCGCCAGCCAGCGCGCGTAGTTCTGATAGTGGGCCCGGACCTCGCTGGGGGAGGCGTTCATTTCGTCAAACATCGGTCTGCTCATGGGCTTTTTCTCCTGAAGACAGCATAGCAAGGACCGGGCCAGGGTTTTCGAGCATGCGTCGATCCATCGCAGAAACAGGCCATGCGGGCTCAGGTGGCGAGGGTGTCGGTGAAGATGAAAGCGCTGCAGGCGGCCACGAAGGCCGTGGGGGTCTGGCGGTCGCCGAAACCGTAGACCCGCAAGTCGTCGCGGCGCAGGCGGATCGCCACGGGCGTGAAGTCGCTGTCCGACGAGACGAGGCAGACGCCGGTGACCTGCCCCATGTGCATCAGGTCCATCGCGTCCAGACTCAGGGCGATGTCGGCCGCGTTCTTGCCGCGGCTGTAGCTGAAGAGTTGCACCGGTTCGATGGCGTGGCGCAGCAGCATGGCCTTGAAGCGCTGCATGCGGGGCAGCGACCAGTCGGCGTAGGCGCGCTTGATCGCCAGCTCACCGTAGCAGGCGGCGCGCCGCAGGATGGCGCGCAAGCGGGCAGGCGACGCGTTTTCCGCGTCGATAAGGACGGCCAGTTTCTGTTGCTTGCTCAGCAGGCTTGGCATGGAGGCGGCTCCCTTGTTCGTGGTGGAACAACCGCCGCCACACGAGCGTGGCGGCGGCCTGAACGGGCTGAGAACCGGACCAATGGAAACCGGCAGACCCTCGCGGGTCTCCCGCCCAGGCCGCCATAAACGGAACTGGAACGAGAAAGGCGATTTTCCTCGCCTCCGCCATTGGTACGGGTTCTCAGGCCCGGCTCACCTTTTTCGTGAGCGGGAGGGACTTTACACGAAGTACCACCAAAGCATTCACATCAACGCGCCACCACACGGCGCGACTCGGCCACGATCTCCTCGGCCATGGCCTTGGCAGCGACCGACCAGGCCTTGCCCTTGCGGCGCGCCAGCAGGATGGATCGGCGCAAATGCGAGTCCCGCACGGGCACGGCCACGAGGTTCGCACGCGCGAAATGGAACAGCGTGAGTTCGGGCACCACACTGATCCCCAGGCCCTGCGCCACCAGCGCCGCGACCGTCGCGAGGTGCTCCACCTGCAGCGCATCGGTGCGCACGCCCACCCCGGCCAACTCGATGTGATGGCGAACGCTGCTGCTGCGGGCCAGATGCACGAAGTTCTCCTGCGCCAGCTGAGCGAGCGTCACGCTGCGTTTGGCGGCCAGCGGGTGCGAGGGTGGGCACACCAGAAAGAAGCGCTCGCTTTTGAGTTCGATCAGATCGAACTCGCGCAGGTCCCCGCCCGCGGTGATGGTCATGTCCACGCGGCCTTCGCGCAACAGGGCCAGGCCACCATCGGCCAGCGTGTCGAAGAGCTCGACGCGGATGTTGGGGTTGTCCGCCCGGTAGCGGGCGATGGCCTGGGGCATCCAGACGGCCGCCACCGAGGGCAAGGCGGCGACCGCCACCTTGCCGATGCGCCGTGTGGCGAGGTCGCTCAGGTGCGACACCGCGTGCTGCAGGTCCTGTTGGATGCGCATCACCTCGTCGGCAAACACCTCGCCCTCCGGGGTGAGCGAGACGTGGCGCGTCGATCGCTCGAACAGGGCCACGCCCGCCATCTGTTCGATGCGGGCGATCTTCTGGCTGAACGCGCTTTGCGACAGGTGGCACCTTTCCGCCGCGCGCGTGAAGTGCTGCGTCTGCGCGAGCGCCAGAAAAGCGTCCAGGTCCCGGGAGGACAGATTGATTGATGCCATCGATGAAATTATCCGATCTTTCCATTTCACAGGATGTCGACAGCCCTCTAAGCTGACGGAAAAGGAAACAAGATTTGGACCGTTCAGACCGCCATTTTTCGACCGGGACGCTGCGCATTGGCTGCGGCGCCGGGTTCTCGGGCGATCGCTGGGACGGTGCGGTTCCCGTGGTGGCCGCGCTGCGTGCGGCCGGCGGCCCGGCGGTGCTGTTGTTCGAAACGCTGGCCGAACGCACGCTGGCGCTGGCGCAACTCAAACGCCGCGAGCAGCCGGACCACGGCTGGGAACCCTCGCTGGAGCGCTTCCTGGCACCGGTGTTGCGCGACTGCGTGGAAGCGGGCATCCCCATCGTGAGCAACTTCGGCGCGGCCAACCCCACCGGTGCGGCCCAGTGCGTGCACGCGCTGGCCGCCCGGCTCGGCGTTCGGCCGCTGAAGGTCGCGGTCATCGAGGGGGACGACTTGCTGGCCGCGCTGCCCTCCGATCGCCTGAAGCAACTGCTGCCGCCCGCGCTGAAGGGTGAGGCGCTGGTGAGCGCCAACGCCTACCTGGGAGCTCAAGAGATCGCCATGGCCTTGCGCGAAGGAGCCGATGTGGTCGTCACGGGTCGCGTGGCCGACCCGGCCCTGGCCCTGGGGCCCATGCTGGCCCATTTCGGCTGGGCCCTGGACGACTGGGAACGGCTTGCCTGCGGCACCATGGCCGGCCACCTGCTCGAATGCGGGGCGCAGGTCACGGGTGGGTATTTCGCCGACCCCGGCATCAAGGACGTGCCGGACCTGGCCACGGTGGGTTACCCCATCGTCGAGATGGAATCCGATGGGCGCTTTGTCGTCACCAAGCCGCAGGGGACCGGTGGCCGGGTCGACCGGCAGACCGTCACCGAGCAGTTGCTCTACGAGTTGCACGATCCGGCCGCGTACCTGACGCCCGATGTGGTGGCCGACATCAGCGAGACCGAGGTGGTGGAGGTGGGCGCCGATCGCGTTCGTGTCTCGGGCGTGCGTGGCCATCCCCGCCCCCCCACGCTGAAAGCCACGCTCTGCTACGAAGGCGACTGGCTGGCCGAGGGCGAGATTTCCTACGCGGGACACAACGCGACGGCCCGCGCCCAACTGGCCGCGTCCATCGTGCGCGAGCGCCTGCACCTGCTGGGACTCGCCTCCGTGCGGCTCAGGGCAGACCTCATCGGCGTGGCCAGCGCCTTCGCCGACGACGCCGGCCTCTGGCACCAGCGCAACGACGCCCCCGAGCGCGAGGACGTGCGCCTGCGCCTGGCCGCGAGCTGCGCCACGCGCGCCGTGGCGGACACCGTGATGCGCGAGGTGCTGGCCCTGTACACCTGCGGACCGGCCGGCGGTGGCGGCGTGCGCACCCAGGTGACGCCGCGCCTGGCGAGCGACGCCTGCCTGGTGCCACGCGAATGGCTCAGCCCCCGATGGACACTGATCGCATGAATGTTCCGCTGCACACGCTCGCCCACGCCCGCACCGGCGACAAGGGCAACCGCTCTTCCATCTCGGTGATCGCCTACGACGCGCGCCACTGGGCGCTGCTGGTCGAGCAGGTCACCGAATCGCGTGTGGCGGCGCTTTTCGCGCACCGCAGGCCCACTCACGTACAGCGCTATCTGCTGCCCCGACTGTGCGCCATGAATTTCGTGCTCGACGACGTGCTCGACGGCGGGGTGAATGGCTCCCTCAACCTGGACACGCACGGCAAGTGCCTGTCCAGCCTGCTGCTGTCTTTGCCCATCCCTTTGACCGACGCCCATCCATGACATTCACGCCTGCCGCCCTGGACCGCTCGCACGACGCCCAGCGCCGAAGCTGGGTCGCCTCCGCCAACGACCCCGCGAGCGACTTCCCCCTGCAAAACCTCCCGCTGGGCATGTTCACCGCGAAGGGGGAGACTGCGCACGCCACGGCCCGCGCCGGCATCGCCATTGGCGACCAGATTCTGGATCTGAACGCCGCCGTCGCCGAGGGTCTGCTCCCCGGTGCCGCCGCCCGGTCGGTCGCGGCCACCGCCGACGGCACGCTCAACGGCCTGATGGCGCTGGGTCACGAAGCCAGCGGGGCCTTGCGCCTGGCGGTGTCGGACCTGCTCGATGGGGCGCCCACGGCATCGAGCACCCAGGCGCGCGCCCTGGCCGCCCGGCTGCTGCTTCCCCAGGCACAAGCCACGATGCACCTGCCCTCCCGCATCGGCGGTTTCACCGATTTCCTCACTTCCGTGGACCACATCCGGCGCGCGCGCGGCAAGACGCATCCCGACGACGCCGTGCCCGTCACCTTGAGGCACATGCCCCTTGCCTACAACAGCCGCGCCAGTTCGGTGCGGGCCAGCGGGCACCACGTGGTTCGGCCGCACGGCCAGTTCCGCACGCCTGCGGGCGCGGTGCAGTTCGGCCCCTGCTCGGCCCTGGACTTCGAGCTGGAGCTCGGTGCCTACGTGGGGCCGGGCAACGCGCTGGGCGAGATGATCGCCCTGACCGATGCGCCCCGGCACCTGTTCGGCTACTGCCTGCTCAACGACTGGTCGGCGCGCGACATCCAGCGATGGGAAACGCACCCCCTCGGGCCGTTCCTCGGAAAGAGTTTCTGCAGCGTCGTTTCGCCCTGGGTGGTGACCGCCCAGGCGCTCATCCCCTTTCTTTGCGCGCCACCCCGGCGCCCCACGGACCAGCCGGATCCGCTGGCCTATCTGCAGGCCGCGTCCAACGAGGCCGCCGGTGCCATCGACATCCGGGTCGAGGCCTGGATCTCTTCCGCGGCCATGCGCGAGCAGGGCATGCCCGCCCTGTGCATCACGAAAAGCCGCTTCGCCGACATGTACTGGACGTTCCCGCAGATGGTGACGCACCACGCCTGCGGCGGCTGCGACCTCCGGCCCGGCGACCTGATCGGCAGCGGAACCATCTCGGGGCCGGACCCCGGGTCGTGCGGCTGCCTGGCGGAGTTTCCCCATCCGCTGGCGCTGCCCGATGGCAGCCAGCGCCCCTGGCTGGCCGACGGCGACGAAATGACCTTCAAGGCCCGCGCGTCCCGCGAAGGGTTCGCCTCCATCGGCTTCGGCGAATGCCGTTCGCGCATCGCGCCTGCCCTCACCTGAGCTTGCGCCTTTCCCCCATTCATCACCCCTGGAGACAAACGACATGAACAACCACCGGATTCCCTCCACCCTTCTGGCCCTGATGCTGGCGAGCCTGGGCAGCCTGGCCCACGCGCAGACCTACCCGACGCAGCAGCCGTTGCAGGTCGTCGTGCCCTTCGCCGCCGGTGGCGCGGCCGACGGCATGGCCCGCAGCTTCGCCAAAGGCCTCGCGGCCCGCATCGGCCAGCAGGCCGTGGTGATCAACAAGGACGGGGCTGGCGGCACCATCGGTTTCTGGCAGGTGGCGCGGTCCACCGCGAACGGCTACACGCTGGCCTACGGTCCCAGCACCCCGGTCACCGCGGGCGCCATCCTCTCCAACGGTCCCAGATACGACCAGCTCACGCCCGTCTGCCAGACCCACGAGAACATCATGACCGTGGTGGTGCGCGATGAGTCGCCGATCAAGTCCATCCAGCAGCTCATGACGATGGCGCGCGCGCAACCCGGCAAGGTGGCGTATGGCCATTCGGGGCAGGGCACGGTCCCCCACCTGTCCATGGAAAGCTTCGCCCTGGGCGCCGACATGACATTGAACGCCGTCGCCTACCGCGGCGATGCGCCCATGACCACCGACCTGCTGGGCGGGTCCCTGGACTTCGGCGTTTCATCCGCCGCGGCGGCCAGCAACAGCAAACTGCGCGTGCTGGCCGTCTTTGCCGATCAGCGGCAACCGGCGTGGCCGGACGCACCGGCCATGCGCGAGATGGGCACCGCCCCCCTGGCACCCGGCCTGAACGGGCTGTGGGCGCCCAAGGACACGCCGCCCGAAGCGCTCGCGATGCTCGAAAAGGCCTGCGATGCCGTGGTGCGCTCGGACGAATTCCAGCAAACGGCGAAAGGCCTGTCGCAGCGCCCCGCCTTCCTGGAGGGCAGCGCCTACCGCAAGCGCGTGGCCGGCGACTACGCCAGCCTCGAGAAGATCATCCGCACCCTCAACCTGAAGTAAGCATCCCCATGACCCCAGCCTCCACCCCCGACCCGCGCGCCATCCGCCGCGTGGTGACCGGCCACGACGCCGCGGGTCGGTCCCGCATCGTCGAGGACGGTGCCGCCACCGCCGTGCGAACGCTGGACATCCGCCCGGGGTTCCAGTCCGTCAACCTGTGGCGAACCTCCGCCTCGCCCGCGCCAGTGGACGAACCCGATGCGACGTCCGCGCACGTCGGTGTATCGCCACCGGCGCGCGGCACCGTCCTGCGCATCATCGACCTGCCGCCGGAACCGGCCGATCCGGCCGAACTGCGCCGCCTGATCGGGGCGACGTTCGGCAAGCTGTTCGACGATGCGCACCGCGATGACACGCCGCCCGGCCAGCTGCACCCCGGCATGCACCGCACGGCCAGCATCGACTACGCGCTGATCCTGGAGGGCGAGGTCTTCGCGGTCATGGACACCGAAGAGACCTTGCTGAGGGCCGGTGATGTCCTGATCCAGCGCGGCACGAACCACGCCTGGGCCAATCGGTCGGACCGTGTCTGCCGCATTGCGTTCGTCCTGATCGACGCCGACGACAGCGCCGTGGCGCCTCCTTCGCCCTGATCCGCCCTTCAGGGCAGCGCATGCTGCCAATACCGCCGCGCGATCTCCCGCTCGCACACCACGGCCGACGGCGCCTCGCTGCGCCAGGTCGCGGCGCCGCACCCGGGTGAACTCACCCAGGGAATGCCGCGCTGGGCATAGCGCTCCAGCACCACCGGCGAGGGGTGGTTGAAGCGGTTGCGGTAGCCCGACTGCACCAGCACCAGGCCCGGGTGCAGGGCGTTGAGCAGCACCGGGCTGCTGGAGGTCTGGCTGCCGTGGTGCGGCGCGAGCATCACGCTGGCGCGCAGCTCGGGCCGCGCCATCGCCAGGCGCACCTCGTGGGCGGCGTCGATGTCACCACCGAGCCAGGCGCTGTGCTGGCCGCTGGTCACGAGCAGCACGCAGGACATGGCGTTGCTGGAGAGCCGGCCATGCCCGGCTTCGTCGTAGTCGTCCGGCTGCGGGTGCAGCACCTCGAAGTCCACGCCTTCCCAGCGCCAGCGCTGGCCCGCCACGCAGCGGCGCGCCGGGTCGGCATCGTAGGACGACAGCCAGCGCGCCTGGGGCTGCGCGGCCTGCACCGAGGCCGCGCCGCCCGAATGGTCGCTGTCGCTGTGGCTGACCACCACGGCATCGAGCCGCTCGCCCAGCGCCCGCAGCAGCGGCAGCACCACGCGCTCGCCCGCGTCGGCGGCGTCGGGCTGCGGCCCGTAGCGCGGCCCGGTGTCGTAGAGCAGGCTGTGGCCAGCGGTGCGCAGCAGCACGGCACTGCCCTGCCCCACGTCCAGCGCGATCAGTTCGAACTGGCCCGGCACCGGGCGCGGCGGTGTGTAGAGCAAGGCCGGCCACAGCAGCATCAGGCCCGAGAGCCGCACCGCCCAGGGCAGGCGCAGCACCAGCAGCACGCCGCCGAGCACCGCCGCCAGCGCCAGCGGCCCCGGTGCGACCGGGCGGAACAGGGCCGCGCCCGGCCACTGGGCCAGCCACTGCAAGGCCAGGGACAGGCCCTGCACGGCCCAGGCGGCGGCGTCCCACAGGGGCGGCGCGAAGATACCGAGCAAGGCCAGCGGCGTGACCAGCAGGGTCACCCAGGGAATCGCGGCCAGGTTGGCCACCAGCCCCACCACCGAGAACTGCCCGAACAGCAGCAGGGTGAGCGGCGCGAGCGCCACCGTCACCACGCCCTGCTCGCGCAAAAGCCCCATGAACGCCCGCGCGGCCCGCCGCACCCCGCCTGGCCCGGCGGCCGGCGGACGCCGCCCGGGGTCGGTGGCGAACAGGATGGCCACCGCGACGAAGCTGAGCCAGAAGCCGGCCTGCATCAGGGCCCAGGGGTCGAGCAGCACCACCGCCGCCATGGCCAGCAGCCACACCGCCGGCCAGGGCCAGCGCCGCACCGACAGGCGCAGGCCGACCACCACCGCCAGCATGAGCACGGTGCGCTGGGCGGGCACGCCCCAGCCCGCGAACAGCGCGTAAGCGGTGGCGAACGCCACACCACCCAGGCCCGCCGCCCAGGGCGTGGGCAGCACCAGCAAGGCCTTGGGCCACCGAAGCGCCAGCCGCCGCCACAGCGCGCCCACCAGCGCCGTGGCGAGCCAGGCCCAGAGCGTCACGTGCAAGCCGGAAATGCTCATCAAGTGAGCGACGCCGGTGGTGCGGAACAGGTCCCAGTCAGCGCGGTCTGGAAACTTACATTCAAGTCGTTAACTGAAACAATAAGTCGTTAACCGCCGCATTTCAGACAATAAGTCGTTTTCCACCGAGCTGTTTCGCTCCGCGCAGGCAGACAAATAGTCTTTAAGTGCCCGTGCGGTGGCGTGGTTTCACTTCATCACCGTCGGTGCCTCGGTTGTGCTCTTTTGCTGTGAGCAGCTCGCGCGACACTCCACCCTGCTTAATTTCTGAGCAAATGATCTAGTTCAGACAAATAGTTGTTACCTGAAAACCACCGCTGACACCATGTCTTTTACTGGGCCGTGCCGCAAGATTCACTGACCGCAGCTAGCGCAAGGCCGCGCCACGACGACATGCGCGTCTGTCACACGGATATGGACGGCGTCGCGGAATCCTTAGAAACTGCGCCCACCGGCTCATGGTTCGCCAAGTCGCTGCCCGCGCGGTTCAGGCGGGGATGAGAGAAAGGCTACATGTTCTTTAGGAGGAAGAAATGCGAGCAGTGATCTCCACAGTTCTTGCGCTCTCGTTCTTATTCACAGCTTCGTCGCAAGCTCAGACCTCCCCTGTCCCCATCGAGTCGGCTGGGCTCAAAGCCATAGTTGCTAGAACGAACGAATTTCAGAGCATCCTGTCGAAACCCCTGGCAACCGAGACCGAATACCTTGCACTAGCAAAAGGTGCTTGCGATGACTGACGATACTGCTTCAAGACAAGAACTTTCTCGATAGCATCTTCACGCTGGACAAGGCGACCTTCACCACGGTCGATGCCAGAAAGTCAGCGCTGAACAAGTTGCACGACTTCACCTTGCAGTTCAACCGATTTGAGAGAGGGGTTTTACTGAAGGCCGGTCTCACGGCCAATTCTGTGGAGTTCCTGATCAAGTCTAGTGATTCCTTGCGCGCCGCAGTGACCGATGAGAACAAGAGCTCCTCGATTCTGGAGGCCATCCAATGGGTCAAGATGAACGTGTGTACTGCAGAGGACGCTCTTCGCAAGGAGGTCAACCAGCAAATTCGCATGGAAAAACTTAAGAAGTACGCCGTGGGTTTCACTGGGGTCGTCTTCATCGCCGCAGACAACACGGCAGCAGTAGTCACCATCTCTCAAGGCGGCGCAGGGCTGGCCGCCCTACCCTTCTACGTACACTCCGCCAACGTTGGCATGCGTCTTATCGGGTTTAAGAGATGACGGTGCAGACGAATGGTCCGCCAATGACAATCACGTATCGCTGGAGGAAGATTGGGAACAACGCCGCTTGCGACTGGCTTAAACGCTGAACAGTTGTGAAAATTTTGGGGACGTTTAATCGCTCCTTCTGGCCCAACGCATCGGCGACATAGGCGTCCCCTCTACTGCGTCTACACAGAATACGTCCAGACGTGCGCAGGTGCAGAAACATCAAGACCTCAGGTCCGATCGTGAGATCAATCCATTGAGGTCAGGGGAGCGCAACTCGGCTCTCGCGGCTGCACATGGAGACGCAGCCTGCTTCTGGCTCAATTCACATCAACGAAGTCAGCGCTACCGGCCCAAGCGCCGGTAGGCACACCGAGACGCGCAACAAGTTCATTCGCCATCACGCGCCCTTCTGCATTTGCTGCCACGCTACGTCGGACTGCCACTGTGTGGATTTCCCAGCCGGCATACAGTCGTCGCGTTGTGGCTGTGTCATGGTTGGAGATAAGAACAGTCGCTCCACGGCGCGCGGCCGCCTCACACGCGTCAACCAGGTCCTGTTGCTGTGCCATTCCGAAGCGAACGGCGGTGTACTGGGTAAACGAAGGTGTTTCGTCATCTACATATGGCGGGTCGCAATAGACCACATCATCCTCCCCGGCCATCTCTATTGCAGCGCGAAACCCCCCGTTCAAGAGCAGGCACCGTTGCAGCTTCACTGAAGCAGCTTCCATCTCGTGCCAAGGGAACTTGGGAACCGCAGCGAGCTTGCCGTACGGCACGTTGAAGACACCCCTCAAACTCACGCGGTAGATGCCGTTGAAGCCGAACCTGTTCAGGTACGGTAGCAGCGCCGCGCGCTCAAAGGCGTCCGTCGCCGCGTTAAACCGTGCGCGCAGTGACAGGTAAGACTCCTGGGACCGATTCGCCTCAACGAAGTAGCTCGCCGCCTCTTGCGTGTATTCGCGCGGCCGACTCTGGAGCGCAGCCCACATTGCCATCAAGTCAGGATTGGCATCATTGATGACGTACGACTCGTAGTCGGTAGCCAGGAAGACTGAGCCCGCCCCCACAAACGGCTCTATAAGCCGGCGACCTGGAGGCAAAAGCGGCAGGAGCTGGGTGAGGAGTCGGCGTTTGCCGCCTGGCCATTTCAGGCAGGGTTTGGACGGGGCGAGTTTTGGGGCTAGAAGTGGATGCTGTTGCATCCGTTGTCTAGCCCTTGGGTTTATGCCTCCTTAGCGCCGCCCACTTCTGATCGCATCGCTGTGTTGGTCAGCATCGCCCGCTCTATGGGACGCCGGTCGCGGAAACGACCTCGGCCCACGTCCAGCACAAGGGGAGTTGACAAAACCCTCGGGACCGCCTTTAATTCACTCATTCATGTGAGTGAGTGATATAAATGTCTCCTGTGAGCCTCCAAGACATCCTCAACGCAACCTCCCTGCTCGGCATCGCAGCAGGCCGGGACGCGACCGAGCGCCTGCTTTCAAGCGTCATGGCCCCTACCAACACGCCCATGGCGCTTCTCGACTTTCAGGGCATGGAACTCGTGACGGCGAGCGCAGCGCGCGAGAGTATCTTCAAGCTGGCCTCGCACCTGGCCGAGCAAGGCACCCTCCTTGTTTGCGTGAATGCGAATGAAGCCACTCTGGACGAACTAGCTTTTGCCGCCACTGCCCTTAAGCAACCGTTGGTGGTGGCCAGCGTGAACCAAGGCGATGAACTTGGCGCACCCCGTGTCCTTGGGCAACTCGAACCCGTCCAGACGAAGACCCTGGAGTTAGTCGGGCGTCTGGGCGAAGTCGACGCAAAGACGGCGAGCCAGGAAGCAGGGGACCAATCCGCCGGAGCGACTGGGTGGAACAACAGACTCTCGAGTATGGCAAGCCTGCGTTTGCTCAAAGAACGCAAAGTAGGCAAGACCAAGCTGTATTCCTTAACCGTGAAAGGACTCGCCAGTGGGAACTGACTTCTTGCGCAACAAGCGCGACCGGCACTTCAAGTCATGGCGCGAGGGGGCACCCCGAGCCGCATCTGACATGTTTGCCCAGGTCACGAAGGTCCAGCGGATCGTGCGAGCAACCGGCGATGCGAACACCAGGCTTTGTGTCAACCAAGACGTCCTGCTTCGGCGTACACCTGACGGCAAGGTCGTCGCCAGTGACGGCGTGCACCAGGTGGCCATAGTGCACAAGCCCCCGCGTGCATTGCTCGACAAGCTCAAGGCACAGCATGACGCCGCTTGCGGGCGAGTCTCCCGAATCAATCTCACGTCTGGAAACCTGGAACTTCAATTGGAAGACTAATGCTCGACGGCAGCCACCACGACCAGATCTGGGCACTAAAAGACCAAAGCAACGGTCAGCCGCTGCTTGGGTGTGGAGCGTGCCTGGACCGCCAAGTCTGCGGTGGCTTGCACACCCTCAACGGCGGAGCGGATGCCATCAGCTGCATGTCGATGTGCCGGTGCGAAGACCAGGCTCGGTGCGACTATGTTTGTCCGAATGCCCCGAGGCGTTACAGGCTTAGGCTGACCGAAGTGTCTGGGTGGGAGTTGGACAACATTCCCCTGGCAAGCGAAGTTCCTCTTCCGGATCTGCCGGATGCTGTGGCCCTGATTGAAGGTAACGTGGTGGGGCCGCGCCCAATCCGAGACTTTGACTACGTTGCGTTTCCGCTTTCGCTGGGGTTTCGGCATCGCGGAGCGCAAGTCCGTGCCAAGAAGTCTCGCGAACTGCAACAGTCATTCGGCGCAGCACCATCTCAAGGTTGGATTGCCAGTGGCGTGGAGCGCGACTCCTTCGTGGAACGCATGTGGCGCCTGCCGCAGCCAAAGCAAGCCTTTGAAGCTCTCAAGCAAGCCGGTGTTGTCTTCGCCACCAGTCCCAACTACAGCACCTACGCAGACTCACCGAGGCATGACAACTTGCATGCCATGAAACGCATTGCCTGGACCTGGTTTCACATGGTCGAGGCAGGCATCCCCACGGCGCTTCACATCAACGGCCGGACTGACCACGACTTCAAGCGATGGGCGAACTTCGCTGCCCGTCAAAAGAATCTTAAAGCGGTTGCGTTCGAATTCCTGACCGGCGCGGAGCCCGTTGAAGATGGACGGCGCTACGTCGCTCGCCTCATTGACTTCGTGAAGACCAGTGGCCGCAGTGATCTGCTTTTGGTCATCCGGGGCGGCCCACAGTGGGCAGACGAGCTGCGATCCCATTTCAGTCAGGTCATCTTGCTCGACGCCGGCCCGTACTTCAAGACTGTGAAGCGGCAGCGTCTGGAAGTGAACCAGCACGGCAAGCTTAGCTACATCAGGCACACCACTAAGACGCCCTCAGAGATGCGCGCGCTCCTGCGCCACAACGTGAACTCGAAGATGGCAATCTATGCGGCCAAACGCTCTCCCGCGCTACAGGGCGAGCTCGACCTCTTCGTCGACCTCACGCCTTCTAAAACGCTATCGCCACTTCAAGTTGAGGCTGACCACAAAGCCTCGCAGCTCGACCTGTTCCCGTAGAGCCCAACCAGGGTCTGACGAGTCCCCTTCGCTCTGGATACTGGCATCCCCACTTCGCACCCGCAGAGTTGCGTCCAATGAGCGAAGCACGTTCATAACGGTGTTGAAGCCGGTACCGCGTCCGGGCTCAAGCTTGGCAAACCTCGATTTGTGGTTGACGACCGCCATGACCAACGCATCGTCGGCAGAAAGCCCGTGCAGCTCAGGGTCAGCGTTGACATAGCCAGCCACGATGCCGTGACCCGAGTCAGCGACCGTTACCGCAACACCTGTGGGCGTCATCTCAAATCCGGCAACGCCTCGTGCCCCTTCCCCCGCGTGCTGCGGGATGTTTGAGATCAACTCAACGACGGCCCCTTTCAGCAGCAGTCGAGCCTTGTCTGGAATCCCTGCCTGTTGAACGCAGCGCGCAATTGCCTCCGCGAAGCCAATCGACATGTCGTCCGTAGCTTTAGCTCGCGCCCCCATATAGAACGCCCCACGCTCACTGGAAAATGCGCAGCCGTGACGACTTTGTGCCGCCAAACGAAGCAACTCCCCGCGCTGCCCACCTCGCGCATCTAACGAAATACCTTTGAGAGACTTTCGAAGAACGAGCGCTTCGAAAAAAGGACCAAGACTTAGCTCGTCTGCACGCAGCAAGACCTGATCGCCCGAACGTACCGCAAAGGCGGCCTCATCGACTTCCTCGAAGCTTCCTAGGTCAAAGGGTGATGGGTTCAAAACTGTATGGACGATTCTATGCAGGGATGCCAAATTTCCTTTACTAAAGCGAATCTAGTCAAGATGTATCGCGGAAAACTAGAGGCATTGGCAACCGTACTGCGGCGGTTGTCAAGAATGTCACAACCTCGCAGCAGCTACGCGGCTAAGAGAGGCGTCCGGCCCCCTCGCAGATCGCGCGGCCGCAGCACTCTCTCAAAGGAACTCTCAGCGGCGGGAAGCCAAAAACAACCTGCTAAAAGAAGTTCGCGCTTGGTTTGATGAATATCTCGCCCGGGCCAAGGCCGCGTTGAAAATTTCGGCGGCCGACGTCATCGCGCAGCTAAAGACCATGGAGCGCCACTTCACCCAGAGATAAGTGTGATGGAGGTGGCTTCTTCGGCCTCTAACTCTAATCCCGGGCGAAAGGCTTGGAGCGCAAGGTCAGCATCAGTGCATGTAGGGAAGGCTAAACCGATTGACTGAACTACCAGGACAACCGGTAACAACCTTTCCCGCCCATGAGCAAGCTGAAAATCACCCCATTCGACCCCCTGAATCTCCACAGCCACTTCGACAGCGAACGCCCTACCGTGTTTCTGCTGCAGCTAATCCGGGACTTTCCCGAAGCTAGATGCACTGTGGTTCCTCCCTGCTCTAGTGACTGGACAGAGCTCATCATGTGGCTTCCCCACACAACCGATGAAGAGCTTCAGTCTCTCGCCAAAGCGGTGCCGCAGCCCCAGAACTACGACTCGGCGGACTTTCTAAGAAAGCGCAGCATGCTCTGCTTCGAAGCTACCGGCATTGAAGCTCGCATAAACCTCTGGGAACTAAACAATCCATTTTTGCGCAACGGTATAAATCCAGGCTTCGGCGTTGCCTTCATGAACCAAACATTGGGCCTGTACGCAGCGCATCTTTTTAGCCCGGAGGAGATAGAGGACTACATCATGGGGCTACAGGGCGCCATGATTTCCACCGGCCCCAACCACAACCCTGTGCGTGTGTGGGGAGATGCGTTTCTGGATGAGCACGACGGGAAGGAGGATGTTTCGGAGTCAGGGGTCGTGATACTTCCTTGCCTTACCTGGAGCCCCAATAAAATATAGGCCTATAAAGTCATGCAGCGCGCAGTCGCCATGAAAAGCGCACCTCTCAAGCTTGAAGGAGCAACGGCTAAAACCGCTTTCTACGCTTGGGATGGAATGGGCTCAATCAATCTCAGCGCGTAGCGGTCAGCTCGTAGCATCCACTTTCGACGTTCGAGGACAACAGTCTTTTTGCAACTTGGAAGAGTTGCACGAACGTGGACTTCCCACAGAGACAGAAACTGTCCCCCGCCCAGAGCGAATCTGCCTTTCAGAGCTCGTTGAGACCACCGCAGATGGGTACTTGGAAGCGTTCGGTATCAGAGCGCGATCATCTGAAAATAGACACGCCGTCTACGCCTTGCGAAGAGAGCGTTCCACCATAGTGATTCCAGCCTTGGCGCTTATCCGTGGTTGCTACCAGCCGACGCGAATTCTCCTTGCGGAGATGTTTCGTCCTCAGGCGCTGCACCGCATGGCCTACACAGACCCGAGCGACATCAGGCGCATCAGAATCGTGGCTCCCTGGTCTCGCAATCATTTCGTCAAAGAACGGAGTCCTGTCCGCGTTCTCGAGTGGCTCTTGAACGACCCATCGGCCCGACAGTTGGCCAACAGCGTCCACGAGAACGCTATGTGCGGTCGAATCGGCTTCAACTTTTCCCCGCTCGAACTCGACGTCAACATCAGCGGAATCCGCAGAGGTACGACCATCTTCGCGACCTCTGTGACCGTCCAACGTGCTCTGCTGTCGAGCGCTAGCGCGTACGCTGCGGGTGAACTTCATTCCCTGCTTGCGCTGGCCTCCAATGGTGCAGCAGGTGTTTCCAGAACCCCCTTGCATGTGGAACGCGGACCGGATGGCAGACTGCAGCTCAGCGCAGAGGAGTGGGACTCGGTGAGAACGCGCCTGCGCATGTCGCGCAAACCTCGCACCAGCGAGAATGACCTCAAGGAGGTGTTTGAAAACATTCTCTTGAAGCTCACCAGTGACGAGACTTCCTGGCAAGGCATGAAATCCCTGGGGATTGACCCGCAACGTCACAAGGCCTATCACCGACGTTGGTCACATTCAGGTGACTTCACGGACATGGTTGACGAGCTCAATCGCCTTCGAGCTCGAGTAAACTCAACTACATGAAGCCGCTCTCCCCTGGAAAGTACCTCCTGTCTTGCAAGGAGAAGAGTCCGATCGCGGCGGCAATGAATGGTCACAGCGCCGTGTGGCCAGCGGCTGAAGCAGTTTCAGACGGAGAACGCGTTGTCTTGTTCAAGGACGGCAAGCAGGTCTACTCCTGCAACGCCAGGTATGCGGCCGCAAACTTCGAAGTAACGCCGCTCTCCTGATTTGCTGAGATCCAGGGCGCAAGCAATAGAAGCTACGCCTCGGACTTCTCTGCCAAGACCTTGGCGGCCGCCCTCTTCCCCACCGAGCGCAGTGCGAAGATTTTCTGCTGCTGGGCCGCGCGCGGAACGCTCTGTCCTGACTCCCACTTGTAGATGCTGAGACTGGAGACCTCCAGAAGCAAAGCCAGTTGAGCTTGCGTAACGCCAAGCTTCTGACGCATCACTTTCAGGCCATCGGCGCTGTAGGTAGGCTTCCTCCCAGGTCGTGGGGCAGTTTCCTCAGACTGAGGAGCCGCGCTCTTGCTTGCACCACCTGAACCTTTGAGCAACTTGGCCAATGCCTTGTTCTGAGACTGGACGCTCTTGAGCTCTCGTTTAAGCGTGGCGATCTCGCTGCGATGAGAAGTGACCAGCTTACGTACCTGCTCAAGGTCGCTCTTTAGTTCTTTGCGAGCAATGCGGGAAATTTCCTTCTTGAGAGCATCTGCAAAAGTAGGCATCCGTGTTCCCAACGACATTTACTAATAGGAGCGCGACTTTACCGCTATACCGGTTGCTCGTCTTTTTCAGTTTGTATTTCCAAACCAAGAAGGCCCGAACACAAGCTTTCACGATGCTCTGCTATGGACGCGTTTGCGGGGACATAGCCGCATCGCACGACTCAGCTGCCCAAACTTTGGTGCACAACATGCATTGCAAAGATGGCTGTATGAGCGCACAGTACACATATCGCATACGATATATCGATTGGAGAGTCAGATGTCACACGGCGAATCACAGAGAGGATGCGTGGCGCCCCACAGGAGTACGGGAGCATCGTCATGACACGCATCCTCCCCATACTCCTCGGGGAGATCTCGAGGCTTCCCGAGGACCACTTGTATGAGTGGAGTGCGTTCGACCTCCGCCTGCCAGACAGACCCATCGCGACGACGCATGTAGTTGCCCTGCGCGACTCCACCAAAAGGCCGACCGTGACAGGTTCCATCAAGTGCATCGATCCAAGGCGCCTCAGGCTTCATACGACCACGGATCGCGTCTATCAGCTCGACGGCCCACCGTTTGACAGGTCGGTGAGCAAGTTCCTGGCGTTCCAGTGGGCGACTGACATGGAAGCACTGAGCGCGAAAGACTCGACCCAGAAGATAGTGGAGATGCTGTCGGTACGAGCGCAGCACCAATTCATGGTCACGCTAGGCTCCACGCCCGCTGATTTCTCTGACGTCTTATGCGAGCTGCGCATTCACAGCCTTGGAGAGCGCCACTTCGCATCCATGCCGATTTGCATCATCCCAGGCTACGGCACCAGCTGGCGTCAGCCTGTGATTGAAGTGAGCTCTCATCAGACGCCCACTGTAGTGAGCATGCTCAGGCGACTGCTGCCGAAGTTGACCAACTCGGACCGCGATGAACTACGACCAGCTGTCAGCAGGCGCTTGAGTTTGAGCACCTATGAAGGGCCAGACATCAGCGATGCGGCGCTGCGCGAACACCTAATCGCAGAAAGAGACGGCCGCACCATTCGAGTTGAACTGTGCACCGCGTCAGGAGAGTACAAAGCCAGCGGGTGCGCTCAGAAGTACACGACCACCGCTTCGATGCTGGAACATGCCATTGATATGGTGCTGCCGGCAGGCTCCCTGCTGTCGAGCGAAAGTCACCACATCGCGCGCGGGTAGCGGAGAGACCGTAGGGAAGTTCAGTTTGATCGGGTGTCTCGTCTACTCGTGATGCGCTTGGTCGCCTGTCTTTTCAGTCCAGGGCTCCTTCTGGGCGTTCTCTCTGGTTTTACTCGGTGCAGCCTTACGAGGTCTTCCAACATGTAGCGCACCTTCATGTGCGAGAAGCTCGCCTCGCTCGCGAGCCGCGCAACCCAGAAAGACGTCATCCTTACTGCACCTCGGATAGCCATGCTAGCAGCCAACCAGAAGCCGAATGCGATCGCGGTAACCATGAAAAGAAAGTTCATCGCGGGGCCGAAACCATCGGACGCAACCAGTTCTACGACAGATGGCGCGTCTGGAGGGAGGCTAACCACGACCAGCGAGGCAAGAATTGAGACAGCGCTGACCAGCACAGTAACCAGTCGGTCGTTGCGGTCTGCGTCGTAGACGTTTCTCCAGAACCTTGAGAGCGTTGCGCCTGACTGCGACCGCAGCCGCTCGTTCATGGAAACCAAAGCCATCGCCTCGCTCGCGATGGACGCGAACTCGTCTGAAGTGCGACCAAACGCCTTGGTCAAATGCGCATGCCGCAACGCGTCCAGACGCTCACCTGTGGAAGTTCCTGAGGAGCTCCGTGAAGAAAGCAGCGAAGCGCGCTTGTGGTTCTCTATGACGATCGTTGTGCCGATGAAGATGACCTCCATCAAGAACAGTATCCACATGCTGGAGGCTTGCGTTTGGCGCAACTCGCCAAAGTAGTACCAGATGGAGATCATCCACAGGACGAAACTCCCTGCACAAACGGCCCATTGCCAGGACCACAGGCGAGGATAGTGCCGGCGCCCTTCAAATGCATTGAAGTACGCGCGCGCAATCCGATTGAGCTCATCCACAGCCTCTGTCCTCCCCTACCTTTTGTATCTCGGCCAAGGCAGTCCGCTGTCCTTTATGCAACTGCGAGCCAGGCAACCGCTTCAGTCTTTTAGGCTGACTTCAGTCTTCCCTAGTGCTCTCATGCATTGAAGAAAGAAGATGAAGGTGAACTGGCCACGACTCAAGCGATTGGCTATCGCGGTTTCATTTGCTTGAACTCCAAGAGCCTCCAGGCGGTGCGCTAGTACCTTGTAAGTGACCCCCGCGTGAGCTAGCTCAGCCTTGACCAGCCTCTTGGCCAAAGACTCCCATTCCTCGGGTGAAAGTGTGTCGTTTGCGCGACGTTCCTGCTTCATACGGCAAATGTATGTCGCCAAAGACCGGGTTTCTGCCAACATATCGCACTCGATATATTCCTATCCAGAAAGATATAAAAAAAGACCCGGTGATCTCTACACACAGTACAGCCGCGCCTCCTGGCGGCCAACCAGGCTACCACTATGAAACAGCAAGAATGCATCGAGAACGAGCTTCCCCGGATGGAGTCCGAAGGCCAACCTGAAGGGCGCGCACGGCTATGCGCAGCCCCTGCGGCCTCTGCATGGAGGCGTTCATGAAGCAGCTCAAGTGGACCGAAAAGAAAATCGCTTCGATGCAGGCCAAGGGGTTTGGCAAAGGGTCCGGCGCCCACTACAAACCATGGATTGAAGTCACCGACATCAGCAGCCAGGGTCGCAAGTCGTGGGTCCCCAGCACGAAGTGCGGCCGCGTCATCCACACCTTGTCTGATGTCGAACACGACTTGTGCCTCTTGCTGGACTGGTCCGACGACGTCGTTGACATCAATGAGCAGTACCCCCTGGACAGGGAAATCACAACGCAAATTGCCCATGAGCTGCGCATCCCGCACCCCTACTACGGCCTGACCCAGATTCCCGTGGTGATGACCGTGGACTTCATGGTCACCATCACGCGCAACGGCAAACCAGAACTGGAGGCATTCAACGCCAAGGACACCGAGAAAGCTCTGGACGAACGAACGATGCTCAAGCTCGAGATAGTGCGTGAGTCGTTGGCGCAGATGGAGGTTCCACACCACCTGGTCATTGGCTCGCAGCTTCCAGCCAAGCTCGTTGAGAACTTGACGTCAATCGTCAAAGCCACCCCTCAGCCTGATGAGCTGGAGGACTACCCGGGCGCTCTGGAGGATATGACGAACCGCTTTCGCAGCCACTTTGCGCACGTCATTCAGCGTCAGCCGCAACAACAACTCTTCGAAGCGGCCATGGAATTTGACCGAATCCACAGCGTTGCAAGCGGGAGCGGTCTGCGTGCCGCAAAAGCACTGGTGAAACAGAAAGAGGTGCTGTGCGATCTGACGCAGACCTCCATCGACAAAATGCAGCTTGCAGCCTTCTCCATCCGTAATGCCGCCACCGCTGGCCTGCGCCAAGCCGGAGGTGCGCGATGATTTTCCGTAACGCTCTGCTGGAGATTGAAGGGGCGACCCACCGCCTCCTGGAAACCGAGCCCGAGAAGGACGTGGCTTGGGTCATCTCGATGGACGACTTCGCCATGCCTAAATCGGTTGGCCTGTCCGACATTTCGGGTCTCGAAACCATCGAGCACACCGGAGAAAGATTATTGGCTCGCGTGCCTACAGAGGCAGAACGCAGCCGGCGTGACAAGGCGGTCAAGGCACTGCGGCCCCTTCTCGTTCATGGCACCGCTCTGTTCGACGATGTGAGTCGATTCCAACTTATCAAAAAGCACGCCAAGGTCGCAGGGGTCAGCACGCCAAGCCTCTACAAGTGGCTTCGCATGTACTGGCAAAACGGACAGTGCGATGACGCTCTCACGCCCAACTACAGGAACTGCGGCATCTCGCTCACTCAGATTACCGCCGGCCGAGGCGCCAAAGCCAGACACGACGTTGAGACCTACCAGCTGTGTGAGGAGGACATCCAGTACTTCGAGAAGACCATCCAGACCGTCTACTTTGCTGACAAGCGAGAAAGCATCGTCAGTTCGCATCAGCGTCTGCTTGAGAAGTACTACTCGTACCTCGACGGCAATGGACACCGATGCCTCAAAAGCCCTGGCTACCACCCTACTCTGCGCCAGTTCAGCTACTACCTGAAGGCAACATATCCACTCGAGGTGCGCATGCGCGCGCGCCTGGGCGACAAGACATTCGAACGGAACCACCGAGCGGTCCTCGGCACGGTCGAGCAAGACTGCCTCGGGGTCGGACATATCTACGAATGTGACGCCACCGTGGCCGATGTCTACCTGGTCGCCGAAGACGATATCGGCACCATCGTTGGCAAGCCGGTCATCTACTACATCATCGACCGCTGGTCCCGTCTAATCGTGGGCTTCTACGTTGGCTTTGAGAATGCCAGTTGGACAGTAGCCATGCAGGCCCTCCTCTCCATCAGCGAGGACAAAGAGGCACTGTGCAGACGCTATGGCATTGAATACCGCAGAGAGGACTGGCCAGCGCACTGCGTCTTTCCCATCATGTTCTTGGGGGACATGGGAGAACTGCACGGTCTCGGTGGAGGACAGCTCAGCGAAGGGCTGTACACGCGCGTTGCTTTCACACCTGGTCAGCGACCCGACTGGAAGCCGATTGTGGAGACCGGGCACAAGCAGACCCGCGTCGTTCTTCAGGCCGGTACGCCTGGGTTTGACCCACCTGAGAACGCAAAACAGCGACAGGCCTTGCATTACGACAAGGAGTCGTGCCTCACGCTGACCGAGTTCACCAGGCAGCTGCTCGAGCTCATCCTCATGCACAACCGACGCGCCATGCGCGAATACGAATTTTCAATGCAGGAAGCCCGCGAGAAGTTTCTCCCCACACCCGTCAATGTGTGGAACCGTGGAATCGCTACGCGATCGGGAGCGCTCTCCCGATACACCCACGAGCATGTGCGATTCAAGCTGCTTCCACGTGAAACAGGTCGCGTGACGATGAACGGCGTGCTTGTCAAAGGCTGCTACTACACGAGCCCTGAGCTCGTTCGCCGGGGTTGGTTCGTTCAGGCTCGTGCAACAAAGAGGTTCAGTGTAGATGTCGCCCTGGACTATCGCCTGGTGAACAACGTCTACGTCATCGACGACCAAGGCGAGCCCATCCTCTGTGAACTCACGCCTGAATCTCAAAAGCACCGTGGCCGTTCTTTCGCCGAGGTCAAGGTCTATGAGCTCGCAGTCGGTGCAGTCGGCATCGACATCGAACATGACCGCAAGCAAGCAATGTCTGACTATCACGCGGTCGTCGATGAAATCCACGATGCAGGTAGAACGAAACTCAAGAGTGCGCCCAAGCAGACGCGATCGGCACGCAAGGCCGATACCAAGGACGCGAGGGAGGCCGCGCTAACTGCTGAACGCCAAGAGACTGGTCGCTTGAAACCAGCCAACCCACCAGCGGTTCCACATCCGCCCCATTCGTCGCAACTGCAGCTGTCGACTCCGGACACTACTGCCGCATCAGCATCAGCTGTGGTCGACTTCCGCGTTGCAAAGAAGGCCCGTGAAAACCAGGCGGTATTAACTACGGCAACACCTGCGGGGTACCAACCGGTGTCTGGGCTCCCAGACAAGGATGAAATGACACGTCGCACTCTCGAGAGGATGCGCCAAAAGGGGAATACCAAATGAACGTCAGAGGTCAACTAAATCCATCGTGCGTCGATGCCGTCTACAAGAGTTCTCGCATGCCGCAGTACTCTGGCAACCCACTGATTGAGGCGCTTCCTGAAGCCCTTGAGCCGGCCGAAGCACTGGCAGCGTTCTCGACGGCTCCAGCCTACTCACCCGAGCAATGCCAATGGAAGATTTCCGAACGCGTGCAGATGCTCAAGACGCTCTCGGGATTCATGGTGCCACTGGAGAGACATATCGCTTTGGCAAGCGAACTGGACTCCATGCTTCGCAACGGTTATGTGGGTAGAGCACCAGCGACTCCCGAATACGCCGAGCGTCGACAAGCCATCTACGCCGAGAGGATGAACGGAGCCGATTTTGCCGAAGACCAGTACTTCACGCCGGGCCACCAGCTATCGCTTCTCCTGATGGGGCTGAGCGGCATGGGGAAGACGCGATTCCTCAAGCGGTGGGCGGCACAATACCCGAGCGTCATCTATCACCAGGAAACTCACGTCTACCAGATTCCGGTGCTGCACATCGAGCTGCCCGCCAATGGCGAGTCGGTCACAGGCTTGTGCAACGCCATTTTTCGCGCTATCGACAAGCTGATTCCGGGATCCAACTACGTTGAGCAGTACGCCATACGTGGTCGGCCGACAGTCGAAATGCTGATTCTTCGAGTGGAAACAGTGCTGCACCTGCATTGCGTGGGCATGCTCATCTGCGACGAGGTCCAGAACCTGACGAACGCGGGCAAGAGCAAGCAGCGACTCATGACCGAACTGGTGAGCATGTCAAACATCCTGAGCCTGCCTCTCATCTTCATCGGGACGAACAAGACGGAGATGCTCTTCGGATTGGACTTCCGGCAGACCAGGCGTGTCAGCGGATTCGGCGGCCAACATTGGGACCGGCTTGAAGAGGGCTGCGTGCTCGATGACGGTCGAGTGCTGTCCGAGTGGCGCGACTTCGCGGAGTACCTTTGGCAGTTTCAGTGGACCCGCAAGCCGACACCTTTGACTGAGGAGCTCTTGAGCACCTTGTACTGGTGCTGCCAAGGGGTCATCGACACCTGCATCAAGATGTTCGCGGCCACCCAGGCACGCGCCATCCTCTATGGCTCAGAAGAGATTACCAAAGAGCTCCTCCTGGATGTCTACAAGGCTGACTTTCAGTTGATGCATCCCATGCTCGAAGCGCTGCGGAAAAACGACTTGAACGCGCTGGCGCGGTTCGCAGATATCAAGCCGCCAGCACTGAGCGTCATCGTTGATTCGGTGCAAAGACGCGCTCAGAGCCTCAAGACCTCGGCCTTGACCGTTACTAAGGGAACGCCGGGGTTCGTCAACCTCGTTGCAAGCGCCGTCCATGCCACAGGTTTCCCGTTGGAGGACTCCATGAAAGCAGCGCATGAAGTGGTCAGTGAAGGCAAGGCCAAGAACCTGGTCGCAGCCACTGCGGCTGCGGTTCAGACACTGACGCCGCATGCATCACCCAAGCGCGCGGGAGGGTCCGGTAGAAAGAAGGTCGCAATTCAAGAACAAGACTTCTCGGACAGGCCCGACGACCTCCGGCGCTACCTTCAGTACTCCGAGCGCAGCGGCCAGAACGTTCTGGGAGTTCTGGAGAAGGCGGGCGTCGTCCGACCAATTCAAGAGCTTCTCGCCATCTAGTAGAAGAGCCATGCTGCTGCCAAAACCGTATCCAGACGAGGCAGTGGGAAGCGTCCTGATAAGGGCGCAACTGATCTACGGCATTTCCATAAAGCCAATGTTGAGCTGGATTCACGGGAGTCCAACCCCGCGCTCGAGCCACTCGTTCCATCTGGTGACAGAGGTCGATCGTGTGGCGACGTTGTGCGGAATGGAGCCAAGGGAGTTCCTCTACGACCATACGGTGTTCCCGTACGTCACAGCTTGCTTGCCAAAGCACTATGCGGCCAATCTGGAAGCCAAGTTCCTGGGGGCAACAGATGCGAAGAACTTCTCCATGGCATCGCTCGTCGGCAACGCCTCTCAGGGTGCGCCCATGCGTCGCTATTGCCTTCATTGCGCAAGCGATGACCTCATCCGTCATGGCGAAACTTACTGGCATCGACTGCACCAGCTGCCTACCGTACTGATCTGCCCCCTTCACAAGGCACCCTTGGTGCAAACGGGGGTACATGCTGGCTTGGCACATGGGAAAGCAAGCTTGAGCCTCCCGTCGCCCACCTACGTCAGACCGGTCATGCCACCTATCGACATGGACGTCGCGCTCACCCTGGCCAGATTGAGTGAAGACCTCCTGACGGGAAGATTCAACCGAGACGTTGACTGGCACGAGAGCTACCGGCAAAAAGCCTCCGCCAAAGGCCTCCTTCATCACTACGGCGATATCGCAGGCAGCGTGAGCGCGCTGGCGCTTTCAGAACTCTACGGACCAAGGTATCTTGAGCTACTCGCGTGTGAGGTCAAGAGACCGTTTAGCGGTTCTTGGCCCGCACTATTGCTGCGCTCCAGTCGCAACCAGTTCGTGTCCGTCGTGAGGCACCTACTTATGCAGGCGTTCCTGGACCACGTTCGACTGGATGATCGGCTGAGGCTGCTCATCGACAAGGTGGAGAAGTCCTCCCGCACCGACTTCGACTCCTTGGATCGCATGGCGGAAACGGCCATGCGCGAAGAAATTGGGAGGCACAAGGACGCCGGAACCCGCACCACGGTCCGGCATTTGTTGTCCATCACCGGCGTGGGCGCGACCTTTCGTCACAACCGACCGAAGATGCCGTTGAGCAATGCGTTGCTGGAGGAGTTTCGTCGCTCAGACCAGTCGGCGCGGCAACTTGGGGGCAATGCTCACTGGCGCGCACGGACTCCTTCCAGGTGGGGTCTTCCCTCGGCAAGAGCGTTACGAGCGCAAAGGAATGACCCACCCGACCCATCAAGGGACGCCTGAGCCCATTGCATGCGAGCGGCACTACTTTGATTGACCGTCGTCGAGCTTACTGGCTTCAACACTGACAAGCCGCCATCAAGACTGCACCCTCAAGATCGCGGGAACAGGGGCTTCCAAGGTCGCTCTTGCACAGTACCTCCCGACCAAAAGATCGGAAGCGTGTTGTTAGGCGTGGTGTTGTAGAAGACCACCAGAGCGCCCATGTCGCCATGGCCGAGCGGGTAGCTTGGAGAAAGTTCGCGACCGATTTGCTGAAGAACGTCCTGCGCAAAAGCTCGTTCCGCCTGCGTTTCGAAGATCTCCGCTTCCTCATCGCAGGCCAGTAGCTCGTCACCGAAGAAGTGCGCGACCAGAACTGGAATGCCGGGAAACTCTGCCTGGACGGCGCTGACCGCGTTCGGAAACGCGTACATCAGGAAGAGGCACAAGCGGCCTTCGGAAACATATCGCTCCCACAGCTCGGTTGAAATTTTCGCACGGGCCTTTTTGAGACCTCCAACTAACGTGCTACCTGTACCTGCGAAGTCATCGACCAGGGCCACGAAGCCGTCCTTGTCAGCATTCGCACGCATCCAGGTCTCCAACTCGCCCGCAGAGGCACACTTTCCTGCCTGCACGCGCGTCTTTACCTCACGAGCCATGCTCGCACCGCTTTTGTGCTCAACGTCGAGATATCCGATGGCGAGGTTTGTGCGACGGTTCTTCACGATCGTCCATTTGCCACTTCCCGTGCCCACACGCTTGGAGACGATCATTTCGTCCACCTTGGACAGCATGTTTGCGCGCATCCCTTCGGTGATGAAGCCTTGTTCGGATATTCGCTTTAGAAGCAGATAGGCCGTCTCAATGCGAGTGTCGTCATCGAACTGCCGCAACCACTGCTTGATTTCGGCTACGTCCTTCTGCTTGCCGCAATATGTCAGCTTCTGAGCGACTGCGAGCAGCTCATCTTCGCTGATGGGGAAGGCTGCGTCAGGTGCCTCCAACTGCATTGCCGGTACTGGCTCATTGGTCACTGCTGATCTCTCAAGCTCGCAGTGTTTTGTCCATATGGGCAAGAGATTGGAGCGGGCGTTCTCGCCGAGCCACTCGCGGAATATCTGCAATGAGACATATTTCTCCGTATCGCCGCCTCGATCGGAGACCACACCGCGCTTGTGTAGCCTCGCGCATGCCTTGCGGAGTTCCCCAGCGCTGGCACGATCCTCTGCTGCAATCGGAAGGCCCTGCTGCACTTCAAGCAGTTCCGCAATGTCTTCGAATCGGCCTCCGAGTGCTGATATACACGCCAGCGCAATGCAGTTGCCAGCGGCCTCTCTTCTCTTGTCCTGAGACTCCAGAACCGGGTTGTCCTCCCAGAGATGTGCAAAGTTGGTCGCACCTAAAGACACAAGCAACTGATGTCGGACCGCCGAAGTGTCATTCGCGTCAATGAAAGTCCGATGCTCTTGCAAGCACCTCTGGAATAGCTGGTAGCAGAAATTGTGGATGTAGAAGGGATTTCCCGCCGTGTAGTCGATGATGAAATCAACAGCAGTAGTGTCGAACTCCAGCGCGCCTTCCACAGGTTTTTGAATGAGCGCCTGGCAGTCAGCACGGTTGTCAATTCTGTCGAGCCGCACGTTCGTCCACTTGTTCAAGTCGGATTGGTGCCGCTCGAAAATTGCGTCCATCCTTTCGCTGCCCACGAAGAAGAAAGTCAAGCCGGCTTCAGACGCGGATCGAAGCCCTTTCATGAACTGGCGTCCGCGCTCGCCGGTGTAGAACGCTGGGTCGAGATCGTCAAACTCATCGATGATGACAACAAACTTGTGCCGATCCATCTTCTCCGAGAGGCGTTCAACGAACGGGACCAACAGACTGATGCCCGCTCCAAAGTCTGCTTCTTGAGGCAGTTCGATTTTGGTTTCGACCTTTTCCACCAACCGACTGGCTATGCGGTGCGCAAGTTGACCTTCATGAAGCGAAGCCAGTTCTCCCATCCGAAGAAGGATGCAGGTCGTGTCCCGCCTTTTAGACAAATTCGACGCGAACACTTGCAGAAGCGAGGTCTTCCCGATGCGTTTCTGTCCCCACACGAAGGTTGACGTGCCAGCCATTGCGTTCAGAAGCAGGTTCTGCAGTATCGTGCTACGGCCGTACAGGCGGTCGGCTCGTTTGATGGGGTTCAACGTGTAAGGCGGATCTGATAACAGCGCCTCCCAGTTTGGTTCGGTGACTTGCTGACCGATTTCCAATTCATCTTTCGCAACAACCTTCCGGCCAGACCCAGTGACACATGCCCACTGCACGGGGATTCGCAAATCGGCGCAAGGACTCGTAAGCTGCAAGCGCAACCTAACAAGCTGTTCCCCACCAGGGGGGATCGCGAATGGACCTGTTGGCTCACATACCACTAGGTCGTATGCAGCATCTCCTTCGTCCTTCACCGCTGGCTGCAGAGAAACGTCGCGAGCGTAGCCTTTTCCCTGGTTGAGCAACGAGAAAGACAGAAAGATGTCTGTTCCTGCGGCTCGGAGGTCTGCCTTCGTTCGCGGATTTCTGAGCACAAGAGAAGGTGCAAGGGCGATCTCCCCCCTTGATGCCGCGTCCTCGACCAGAGTAACTAGGTGATCTAGCACCGGCTGCACCAGGCTCAGCCAAACTTGGCTCTGCAATCTAGGATCCGGCGCCGTTGGCCGATGCCCTGCGATGTTCTCCAGATACTCGGGGGCACGGCGGAGCACTTCAACGTCTTCATTTTTCTCGTAAGCCTCAAATAGCTTGCGAAAGGCTGGTCCAACCAGAACGTCTAAGTCACTTAAAAAGTCTTGCTCGGCCGCGACCAGTAGTGGCTGGAGGCGATGAGCGAGAGGCAGCAGATCACTCGCTGAGACTCTTGCGGTAGCAGGCGTTGCCCGCAGAAATCTGGCAACAATCGAAGCGCCTTTTGCGAGCAGTTCCTCCATCTTGGCCAAAGACGCCCTGCACACTTCAACCGGAGAACGGACATCAACTCCGAAGGCTGCCGCGATGTCTTCCTTCAGCTTGAAGGCAAAGTCGCGCTCGGCAGCACTGAGCTCCGGGTCGACCGCGTCAACGCGATGAATCGCATTGACAAATGCGGTTGAGAGGTTTTTTCGAGAGTAGGAATCGATCTTTACCAAAACGTCGGACAACGACGATGGCTCAGCTGGAACTGCGCGGGGTGACGCCCATGCGTTGACGATCCTAGCGATGAGCTGTTCGGACTCATCCTCGGACGCCATTGGCAATTTTTGCGACAGCAGTTCACCGATGGTGAATCCATCCCCCCTGTCCTTAGCCGCCTCGAGCAGGTCGCCCCATAGGTCGGCGACCTGCTCGGGCTCAACAGCCGCCACTGGAGTACCTGAGATGGTTGATGTCTTCGAGTTTCGGGGACCAAAGAATTCCTGCAATCGCTGACGCACACGCAACGATAGCTCCCGATTCCACGGCTGTCGCAAACGTGTCGGGAGGTATATGGTTGCCAAGCCTTGCTCTTGCCAACGCTGAGCACTAGCCAAGTCACTTCCCTCAAGCGACGTCTTGTACTCATTTATGAATGTGCGCCGCCACTCTGCAAGTTCTACAGGCGTGACCGTTGGCAAGACAGGCAAGTCTTCTTTGCCACGCATTGGCCTTGCCTCGCCTAGGCGCTCATCCCAAACGTATGTCACGCCGCTCGCATAGTCCATGATGGCGTCCCACAGATCTTGCCGAGTACGCGAGTCGTGCTTTGGTGCGTCTTGAGTTGATTCGGTCGAAACGCTCTTGCTCTGAGGCACTGCCTTCTGCTCAACAGAAGGGACAGCAGGGATGATGGCCTCTGGAGCGACCTTCAACGTCACCTCGCCATGAGACGTATTGGTGGTGACCTTGACCGTAGGCGCAAGCATTGCCAGAAATGCACGCATGTCGGCCACACCGAAGTCCTTCGGGTCGAATCTTCGATCAGTAATTTGGAGCAGCCGGTTCTTCAACACAGCGACCGACATCGTTACTGCATCAGGCCCCAGCTTTCGTTGCGCATGCAAGAACGCAGCGGCAACCAGGTCCATGGCCTCTTGCTTGGTCTTCATTGTCTCTCGTCTCCCCCTAAGTTTTCAGCACGTCTGCTCCTTTAAGATTACAACGTGTGCCACTCGCGCCCCGCGAGCAGGCAGCATTCCCGTGAAAAAATCGGGAAAACCCTCAGAACTTCCGATATCGCAGCCTTTTACATCCATGGACAAAGACAGGGGTTCTTTGTCTCTCATGTCCGCCATCAGCGAAACAGCGTTGGAAGGATCCGATAGCCTCTGCCCGCCGCTACTTTGGATATCTGGACCGGCTACGCCGGCTCCATCTGGCAGTCAACAGTTATGGCCTTGCCCTAGCCTTCAAAAGATAGGCTGACAACCCCTCCTTCACTGACCACTTGCTGCGCGAGGATCCGAAACAGAAGTGAAGGAGACTGACCGGAGCAACCTACTAGTCTTCACTGTCTGAATGCAGGCTCTAAATCGCTTTGATGGAATTGATGCGGTTGCCTTCGCCCAGCAGAACGACACGTGGCCTCCACTGCTCCGCCGTTTCTTCCGTGACAGGAGCGTAGGTGCAGATAATCAGCAGGTCGCCTACATGCGCCTTACGCGCTGCCGCGCCATTGAGCGATATCGCACCTGAGCCGCGAGCGGCCTTGATGATGTAGGTGGAGAACCGCTCTCCGTTGTTGACGTTGTAGAGCTCGATTTTCTCAAACTCTCGCATGTCTGCAGCATCTAGCAGATCTTCATCGATGCCGCAAGAACCTTCGTAGTGCAAGTCAGCTTCGGTCACCGTGGCGCGGTGCAGCTTCGCACGGAGCATCACTCGATTCATTTCAACTCATCTATCTCTAGTTGTCCTGGTTTGCCGCTAGCCGATCACCAGGAGCGCACTTCAACTCTCTGCTTAGACGACAAGCGCTTTCAGTTCAGCTTTTCAAGCTCACTTCTCTCTTTTCAAGCACTCTCATGCATTAAAAATCTGGATGAAGGTGAACTGACCACGGCTTATGCGATTGTCTATCGCAGTCTCGTTCAATTGGACTCAAAGGGCCTCCAGCCGTGACCAGAGAACCTTGTAGTCGTGCCCTCGCGCGCCAATGACGACTTCGGTAACTGCTTGGGATATGCACTGCATCACCTTTCTATCAGTACATATCGACTGACAGTGCATTGACGCTCTCTGCGCCCTCAATAACACTGATGCAAACGCCCGGGGCACGGCTCAGAATGTGGTCGGCATAGAAGCGCGCGGTGGTGATCTTGGCCTGCATGAAGCCGGTGTCCACGCCCTTGGCCAGCTCGTCTTCGGCCACCATCAGCGCGCGCGCCATCTGCCAGCCCGCCACCAGGTTGCCCGCCAGCAGGAGGTAAGGCACGCTGCCCGCGAAGGCGGCATTGGGGTTGGTCTTCGTGTTCGCGGCGATGAACCCGACCACGTCGACAAAGGCCTCGCGCGCGGCCTTCAGGCGCTGGTGCACGGCCTTGGCGTTCGCGCTGCTGCGCTTCGCCAGTTCGGCCTCGGTCTTTTCAATCTGCGCGGCAATCGCCTTCGCGCCGGTGCCGCCGTCGCGTGCCGTCTTGCGGCCCACGAGATCGTTCGCCTGGATCGCCGTCGTGCCTTCGTAGATCGTGAGGATCTTGGCGTCGCGGTAGTGCTGGGCCGCGCCGGTTTCCTCGATGAAGCCCATGCCGCCGTGCACCTGCACACCCAGGCTCGTCACCTCCAGGCTCATCTCGGTGCTGTAGCCCTTGACCAGCGGCACCAGGAACTCGTAGAACGCTGCGTTCTGCTTGCGTACATCGGCATCGGGGTGGTGGTGCGCGGCGTCATAGGCGGCGGCGGCCACGCTGGCCATGGCGCGGCACCCTTCGGTGAACGCGCGCATGGTCATGAGCATGCGCTTGACATCGGGGTGATGAATGATGGGTGCGGCCGTGTTCATCGAACCATCCACCGGACGGCTCTGCACGCGGTCCTTCGCATAGCCCACGGCTTGCTGGTAGGAGCGCTCGGCGATCGCGATGCCCTGCACGCCCACCGCGTAGCGCGCGGCGTTCATCATGATGAACATGTACTCAAGGCCGCGGTTTTCCTGGCCCACGAGGTAGCCCACGGCACCGCCATGGTCGCCGTACTGCAGCACGGCGGTGGGGCTGGCCTTGATGCCCATCTTGTGTTCGATGCTCACGCAGTGCACGTCGTTGCGCGCGCCCAGTGCACCGTCCTTGCCCACCATGAACTTCGGCACCACGAACAGGCTGATGCCCTTCACGCCCTCGGGCGCGCCGGTCACGCGAGCGAGCACGAGGTGCACGATGTTCTCGGCCATGTCGTGCTCGCCGTAGGTGATGAAGATCTTGGTGCCGAACACCTTGTAACTGCCGTCGGGCTGCGGCTCCGCGCGGCTGCGCACCGCCGCCAGGTCGGAACCCGCCTGCGGTTCGGTGAGGTTCATGGTGCCGGTCCACTGGCCACTCACCAGCTTCTCGAGGTAGATGGCCTTCAGCTCGTCGCTCCCGGCGGTCAGCAACGCTTCGATGGCACCATCGGTCAGCAGCGGGCAGAGCGCGAAGCTCATGTTGGCGCTGTTGAGCATTTCTCCGCAGGCCGCACCAATCGTCTTGGGCAGGCCCTGGCCGCCGAAGTCCACCGGGTGCTGCAGGCCCTGCCAGCCGCCCTCGGCGTATTGCTTGAATGCGTCCTTGAAACCGGGCGTCGTGGTGACCACGCCGTCCTTGAAGGACGATGGATTCTTGTCGCCTTCGAAGTTCAGCGGCGCAATCACGCCTTCGTTGAGCTTGGCGCACTCCTCCAGCACGGCCTGCGCGGTTTCCAGGCTGGCGTCCTCGAATCCGGGCATCTGCGCCACCTGGTCGATGCGCGCCAGGTGCTCGATGTCGAACAGCATGTCCTTTACGGGGGCAACGTAGCTCATCAAAATTTGCTCTTAGAGCAGCTCCATAAAACAGCGTGGGGAAGTAGATTTGACACATCAGCAGACGTCATGTCTGCCAAAAGATTGGGGCTTAACTAAGTTTTCCCATCTTTTCATGTGCGTCCACTAGCTGAGCTAGCAGCTTCATAAAAACGACGCGATCCTCTGGAGATAGCGGTTCGACCAGAAGTTCTTGAGAGCGGTAAATGCTTTCTTGCAAGTCGTTTATCAGCTTTAGCCCCTCTTTCGTAATGACAGAGAGTCTTGATCGACGATCGTCAGGATTTACCCTGGTTTCCACCAGCCCTTTGTCGCCCAGTCGCTTAAGCACTTCAGCTGTCGTCGTCCGGTCCAACGAAAGTTCTCGGCCAATGGCCTTCTGATCAAGCCATGGATTCATCGAAAGCGCCGTCAGCATGCCGACCTGAAGCGGCGTGATGCTCTCAGATTTGCACAGTTCAAAGAAAATGGATTGCCCAATCTGAGTCAACCTCCGAATCAGGAAGCCCGGACGGCGCCACATCTCTTGGCGCAGCGGGCTAAAAAACTCTGGCGCCTGCGGCTTTGGCACCACTGTGGAAGCAACAGTCTTTTTCTGAGCAGGAGAGCGCTTTGTCATTATTTCAAGATTGCAGATAGAGTGTGCTCGCGAGTTTATCGACTCTATCCATGGAGGCTAGAGCTCAAGCAGCAACTGAAGATCTACTACAGCAAGTCGATCTTCAAGTACTCGCCGAGCAGACGATAGAAGTCCGCTTCGTCGTCCCAAGGGATCATGTGGCCAGCGCTGAAGGCTGTGCACTGCCTCAGGCCTGGCGCAAGTAGTTCAATCTCAGTCAAATCTGCCGGGAGCACGACACCCCCTTTTCCTGCCGACATGAAAAGTCCGGGCGTCTTCAGCTTGGGCAGATCGGCGTGTATGTCGTCTTCATGAAACCCCGCGTGTGCCTGGACGATCGCTTCCTCGCTACATGTGTGAAGCCACTCGGCCCGCAGTTGCAGTTGCTCCTCTGTCCAGCTCGGAGCGTAGGGTCGAAGATCCTCCGCTGTGACCCCCTTGATGGCCAACTGGATAGATTCCACATACCAAGACAGCGGCACCGGGTAAGGCCGACGGCCTGGACCCGACATCGGAGGATCGATGAGTAACAGCTCACCCATGCGCCTTGGGTCGCGCGCCGCAGCGCGAATCGCAACGCGCGCACCCATGGAGTGCCCCAGCACCGATACGGATGACCAGTCCAAAACTTCCAACAAATCGAGTACGTCAGCCGCCATCGCATCGAGGCTTGCGTCCATGCTAGGCGCGGTGAAAGACAAGCCTCGTCCCCTGAAGTCAAGGACGTGCACGTCATAGTGTCGAGCCAGCCGCTCGGCGACAAATCCCCAGGTAATCGCTGGGCTCGTGATGCCGGGCAAGAGAAGCAGACGAGGGCCGTGCCCTCCAAACCGCAGGAGGTGCAGACGCACTCCATTGGCGCGCACGTGATAGCCATACAGAAAAGAACTCATCGAGACTCCAGGGTGCTCCACCCATACCGGCGCCTGGCTTCCAGGCCACGTTGGGTCACATTGAACAAAGACGACCTATCGCACCCAAGGTGCGCCGAACTAGACTTTGGGCGGCTTTCCGAACCACCCACGGATTCGATTCCAGAGCACGCTCCACATCATTTCCACGATCGAGACCGTTGGCTGTGGCTCGTTGGCAAGCACAGTTTCGCCACCCAACCTGCGGGTGATCTGCTTGCCAAAGTCCGCCACCATGCGCCGCACGAAGTCCTTGACAAGTCCCGAGCGAGAAAATTGAGCCAACGGCCCTTGCAGCGCATAAATCATGTCCACGTGGACCCGGGTGTTGTCAGCAGACAGAGCCTCAAGTCGATAGGTGATGTCCCCCTGAGTTCGAGACTTGCTGAGGCTGTCCTGGCCCGCACCACGAAGGACAGCACGCTTGGCGGTGTCATCACGCTCCAGCCTTGCAGCACCGACGAAAGCGGCCGACATCGGACCGAACTTGACCGAGATGTTGCCCTTGACCTTCTCGCCTTCGTGCGAATCGATGGTTGCGCCAGGCAAGCAAGAAGCCACTGCGGGGAGATCACCCATGAACTCCCACACGCGGTCCAAGGGATAGGGCACATCAAAATAGACCTCGATTGCGTTGCCTTTGGCCTTCGCCTTGGCCATTGCAACCGGATCGACTTCCGCCATTTCCGCGAGAGCGGCAGCCTCAACGACAGGCGCTTTGCCAGTTGGACGAGGAGCCGCGCCGGTGGGTACCGTGGCCGTGAGAGCCTTCACTGCAACCGTTCGCGGCGCGCGCAATGCCTGTCTCAACGTCTCAACTCTCGCATCGGGTGCGTCGCGCTGCTGTTGCAGAACGTCCAGAATCGCATCCACTATTCCTTGATATCCAGTGCAACGGCACAGGTTTCCGGCCAGCTCCAAACGCACCTGCGCTTCGTCAGCCTCGGGTAAACGCAGCACAATGTCGCGAGCCGTGGTGAGCATGCCAGGAGTGCAGAAGCCGCACTGCAGCGCGTGGTGGCGCGTGAACGCCGGTCGCAGAAGCCGCATGACGGCGTCTTCGTCGTAGCCCTCGATGGTGGTGACCTCCCTGCCTTCGCACGCCACGGCAAATGTGATGCACGAACGCGTGGGCTGGCCGTCAACGAGCACTGTGCATGCGCCGCAGACGCCGTGCTCGCAGCCGAGATGGGTTCCGGTCAATCGCAGGTCATCGCGCAGGAAGTCGCCAAGATGCATCCTGGGCTCGGCCTCCCGACGGTAGCTGCGGCCATTTACTTGAATAGAAATCGGGTGCAAGACTCTTACTCCGCTGATTTGGGATCGGCAAAAACGCCGGACTGCACGAGGGCGCGCTCCACGCAGGCCGTGAAAAGCTTCAGATCGATAGCATCTCGCTCAGGCAGGGCGGCGCGCACTGCCGTTCGCAATTGCTCACGTCCAGCAGCGCTAGCGCCCTTGGCCGCGATTTCGCTAGCAAGCCCATCCAGCAGAATGGGAGGGCCGTCGGCCGCACCCAGAACTATTCGCGCGCGCCCGCGCGATGCATCGAAATAGACCGCTGCGCTGGCCTCGGCAAACTCCCCCGGCTTGCGGCACACCTTGTGGTAGCCCCAATGCGAAGTTGTCGTCTCTGACGGCACGGCGACAGAGACGATCAATTCATCGGAGGCAAGCACCGTCGTGTACGCGCCAAGCATGAACGCGTCGGCCTCGAGCGTGCGCTCACCGCGCGGGGACTTCGCCAAGATGCGCGCACCGAGTGCAGCGAGCGTCACCACCCAGTCGGCTGCCGGGTCGGCGTGCGCAAGACTGCCGCCGACAGTGCCGCGAGTGCGGATCGCCCGGTACGCTATCCCGCCTGCGATATCGCGCATGGGATGCTTCGCAAGTGGCTCATGAACACCATCCTCTATCTCGGCGTGCGTGACGGCTGCGCCGATCTCCACCCAGTCGGCCTTTCGACGTACCGTGCGCAAACCGGGAATACTGGAGACATCAACCACCTGTGCGGGCCGCGCCAATCTCAGGTTGAGCATGGGCCCGAAGGACTGACTTCCGCCCATGGCCTTCGCGGTGCCTCCGCCCGTTGCCAGCGCGGCAATGGCGTCGCTCACTTCGAGCACGCGTGTGTATGCAAATTGGGGAGCTTTCATCGTGCTCGCTCCTGTCCCAGCGTTGAGTTTTCAAGGGCCTTGAGCAAGCGGCGGGGGGTCAACGGCGTCATCAGCACCTCATCGGCGCCTGTACCACGCAAGGCGTCGTTCACGGCATTGAAGATCACCGCTGGAGGAGCGATCGCACCGCCCTCGCCCACCCCTTTGGCACCAAAGTCTGTGTGAGGTGAAGGGGTCTCGAAGTGTTCGATGCGGATGCGTGGCACCTCTGTGGCGCCAGGCAAGATGTAGTCGGCAAGAGTTGAGGCCAAAGGCTGGCCTTGGTCGTCGTACGGACTCTCCTCGTACATCGCTGTGCCGATGCCCTGCGCGATGCCTCCGATGGTTTGCCCCTCCACAATCATCGGGTTGACCATGGTGCCGCAGTCTTCGACCACGACGTAGTCGAGAATTTCGACCTCGCCCGTCTCTGTGTCGACTGCGACCACCACGGCGTGCGTCGCGTACGTGAAGGTGCCAGTGTCGACGTTGGGCTTGTACGCACGGGACACTTCCAACCCACCAAGATGAACGTTCGCTGGCAGGTCCTGGGGCGTGAGGTACCACACCCGCCCTACCTCGGACAGGGGAATCGACTTGTCGCCAGCGACGGCATGACCTTCAATCAATGCCACCGCTGCCGGGTCAACACCCATGAGGTAGGCGGCAATCGATTGAATGCGGGGCAGCAGTTCCTTGCACGCGGTCGAGATGGCCCCACCCGACATCACCGTTGCACGGGAAGCGTAAGTTCCTGAGGAGAACGGCGTCAGCGCCGTATCGCCATGCACGACTCGGATTCTCGCCACCGGAATGCCGAGAACGTCGTTGGCGATCTGCGCGAAACTGGTCTCCATGCCCTGCCCGTGCGAGTGCACGCCGACGCGCACTTCAAGGCCGCCGTCAGCCGTCATCCTCACCATCGCCTGATCAAAACCGGGCACCACAGGCAAGCCCCAGTTGGCGAACACCGTGGTGCCATGTGCCGACTGCTCCGTATAGGTGGCGGTGCCGAAACCGATGCGGCGTCCGTCGGGCTCACCGCGCGCCTGGCGCTCGCGGACGGCATCCAGCCCGATCATCTCCACCGCACGCCGCAGGCTCGCAGGAAAGTCGCCGCTGTCAAAGTGCTTATTTGCAACGTTGACGTAAGGCATCTCCGCCGCTGGGACCAGGTTCTCCATCCGGACTTCCCAGGGCTCACGACCGACTTCACGCGCCACCGCGTCCATAAGCAGCTCAATCGCGAAACAGACCCCAGTACGCGCCACGCCGCGATAGGCCATGAATCCCGGCTTGTTGGTCGCGACACACAAGGTCTCGCACCGGTAGCCCCGAAAGGTATACGGCCCCGGAAGGTTGCCGATAGCCTGCCCCGGCTCCAGACCGACGAAGAAGGGATAGTAGGAATACGCCCCACCATCAATGGTGATGATGGCGTCCAATGCAAGGAGCTTCCCGGTCCTGTCCGCATAGGCCGTGAGCTGGTAGTGATGCTGTCGCGTATTGGCTCCAACAATCAAATGCTCGCGACGGTCCTCAAGATAGCGGAATGGTGTGCGATACGTCTTGGCTAACCAAGCGATGCAAAGATCCTCAGGATAGAGCTGCCCCTTATAGCCAAAAGCACCCCCTACATCGGGAGACACAACGCGCACCGCCTCTTCATTCATCGCGAGATGCTGGGCAATGCCCACACGCAGCAAGTGCGGCACCTGGGTCGCGCTGACCACAACGAGCTGATCGGTCTGGAAATCCCAGTAGGCCAGAACCGACTTACCCTCCAGCGGCACGATGCACTGGCGCGAAAGTTCCACCGTGCGGCTGACCTTCACCTCGGCCTTCGCTGCCAACTCATCAAAGTCGCGGTTGGCACGCAGCGTGAGAAACCGGTTGTCCTTCCAGTCAGGGTGCATGAACTCCCCTGTGGCGGCAAGGGCCGAATCCACATCATGGTAGACGGGCAGTTCCTCGTACGAGACCTGCACTTCTTCCAGTAAGTCCTCCGCCACAGCGCGGGTGGGGGCCACAGCCATGGCGATAGCTTCGCCGACGTGTCGAACACGCCCCGATGCCAGGGGCGGCAACGCCGAGTATTGGTATGTGGGGATCGAAGAGGGGGAACCGATGTCTGCTGCGTCCGACAGCATCTCGCGCAAAAACACCTTGCCCGCAAGCTCTTCAGGAATCTCGACACCAGTGATGGTGGCATGCGCCAAAGGGCTACGCAGGAAGGCCACCTCCTGCATGCCAGGCAACACGAAGTCACCCACGAAGTTGCCCTTGCCCATCAGATGACGTGCATCTTCCTTGCGAGGCACCCGGGCACCAATGCCCTCCCGCTTCAACAGCCTCGCTGGAATGTCTTTCTGATCCATGCGCTTCCTTCTTCCTTTACCAAGGTCCTTGTGTTGTCCTGCACGGAATGGATCACCTGCAGAACCATTTTGCGGGATCTCCGCGACGCAGCATCGAGAGACCCCTCTTCAAGTGAACCACCACAAAAAGGCGGTTTGAGCGCCGAGTACATCGCTTCTCTTCAAGCACGATCTTCACCGCCAATATCGTGATTTATGACAGTTCACTTGCACAAGTATATGCCCGATGAATCGACGTGAGAAGCGGGTAAACGCTGATGCACAGGCGGTCGCATGAACTTCCTCCATTTTGGTGCGTTTTACCTATGAGAATCAAGAAATACTGCACCACAAAGAAGAACTTGGAAGCTCAGTTTGGTGCAGTGCATCACAGTACAAACCCGCACTTGAAAACATCAAAATTTCACATTAATATGACAGTTCACTGAGTATTTTTACTCGCGCTAAAAACACAGGATGTAGTCATGGATTGGATCAAGGTCGCCTCAGCGCAAGAGCTGGGAAACGATGAGGCGAAGACCGTCAATGTTGCGGGCCACGGCATCGCGCTGTACCGAATCGACGACGAGTTCTTCGCGACGGACAGCATGTGTACGCATGCCACTGCGCTGCTGTCCGAAGGCTACGTAGAAGACGGTTGTGTGGAATGCCCTTTGCATCAAGGCCGCTTCGACATTCGCACCGGCAAGGCTATGTGCGCACCGGTCACCGTTGATCTGCGCATCCACTCTGTTAAGCGAGAAGGCGACGACATCTACGTGATGTCGCCCGCAGGCAAATGACTTCGTCCGGCATTGTTATCGTGGGCGCAGGCCAATCTGCGGCAGTCGCAGCGCACACTCTTCGCGAGCAGGGCTATGGCGGTCGCATCACGATGCTCGGTCGTGAACGCCACAAGCCTTATGAGCGGCCACCCTTGTCCAAAGCCGTGCTGACCGCTGTTGAGGAGCCTAGGCTAGACGTACTCACGGAAGAAGCGTGGACCCGCAGCGGCATCGAGTTTTCGAGTAGCTGCGAGGCTGTCTCCGTAGACTTAAAGCAGCAGCATGTTCGCCTAACCGATGGTCGGTTGATTGAATACGAGAGGTGCCTACTCGCAACAGGAGGGGAAGCTCAAAAACTCCCTTTCGTACCGCATTCACATCCCCGCGTGCATTACATCCGAACCCTGGATGACGCACGCAGGCTACGCGCCTCTCTTCAAGTCAAACCTCAAGTTGCTATTTTGGGAGGCGGCTTCCTTGGCCTCGAGATCGCCCACTCAGCGCTCGCGGCAGGCGCGTCGGTGACGCTTCTCGAACGCGCAAATTCCCTCCTCGATCGCTTTCTGCCAAATGAGGCGTCCGCTTGGCTGGAAGCCCGGATGGAGGATGCTGGGATAGGGCTCCTGCTTGGGGCCTCTCTCAGCGGCGTCACTGCGCTTCCTAGCGGTCGCATGCGCTTGATAACGGGTGCCGGCGATCCAGAGGTGGATGAGGTTGTCGTGGCTGTTGGCCTGTCGCCCAACGACTCGCTGGCCAGTGAGGCAGGCCTAGAGGTAGCGCCAGGCGGGGGGATTCTGGTAGATGCCTCCTGCCGCACCAGCAACGAACATGTCTTCGCGTGCGGAGACTGCACCAGCCAAAGACGCTCAGGTCAGACGGAGCCAACGCGTCTTGAATCTTGGCAGAACGCGAACGAGCAAGCGCGCACTGCCGCCGCCGCCATGCTCGGCAACCCAATTCCCACGCCACCAGTGCAGTGGTTCTGGACCGACCAAGGACAGCACAACATCCAGGTGCTCGGCCAACCTTTCCCCGGACTCGAATATGTGCGCCGTGGCGATCCCGCAAACAACAAGGTGCTATGGGTCGGCCACCGCAGCGCGACACCCCTGCACGCAGTGGCCATCAATGCCGGCACAGATCTGCGGGCCATACGCCCTCTTCTCGAACTTGGAAGGCCCGTGCAGTGGGAGGAATTCTCACTGGAAAAGACCAACTTGCGCGCATGGGCCAAGCAGATGCAATCCAGCGCCAGCGCGACCGTTTAACTCACCCAAAAAAGCTAAGGAGCTTCCATGTACCAATCGCAGGCGGTCATCGGCATAACGAATGCCAAAAAGAACCCGCCCTTGGAGCAGTGTGTCTGGCCCGCCGACGCCCTGAACAACATTCCAGACTGGGTCTACACGAGCCAGGCCATCTATGACCAGGAGATCGAACGCATCTTCCGAGGAGACACTTGGAACTTTGTCGCCCTAGAAGCGGAGATTCCCAATCCTGGCGACTACAAGCGTGGCTATGTCGGCGCCACGTCCGTGGTGATAGTGCGCGCAGAGGACAACACGATCTCCGTCTTTGAGAACCGCTGCGCCCATCGAGGTGCGGAATTCTGCCGCTCCAGCCAGGGAAATACAAAGGAATTCGTCTGCCCCTATCACCAATGGTCTTACGACCTCAAGGGGAACCTGCAGGGTGTGCCTTTCAAGCGTGGCATCAACAAGGTAGGCGGCATGCCCGCCGACTTCAAAAACGCCGACCACGGCACTCGCCAGTTGCGCGTGGCAACACGAAACGGTGTGGTGTTCGCCACCTATTCCGACAAAACCCCTCCGCTGGAGGAGTACATGACCAAGGAAATCGTCGAGGAGTTCGACGTTCCTTTCTCAGGCAAGAAGCTCAAGATCCTGGGCTACTGCCGCAACGAACTTCCATGCAACTGGAAGATGTACCACGAGAACCTCAAGGATCCCTACCACGCAACGCTACTGCATTCGTTTCTAGTGGTGTTCGGCCTGCTAGTTCCGGGCATCAAATCAACCGTAGTCGCAGATAAGGAGCATGGCCGCCACGGCTTCATGGCATCGGCCAAGCCAGACGAGGTCTATGCCACGGTCGCGGCAGACGACAAAGCTGAGATGCGTTCGTTTAGCGACAACCTCAGGCTGCGCGACGAACGTTTCCTGGACTACGTGCGCGAATTCAAGTCGCCCTGGTCCGCCAACATGATGACCATGTGGCCAAACCTGATTGTTCAGCGCCAGATGAACACGATGGGCGTGCGTCAGATTATTCCGAATGGCCCGAACAGCATGGTGATGCAGTGGACCATGTTCGGCTACGAGGACGACACACCTGAAATGACGCGCCACCGTCTTCGCCAAGGCAACTTGATGGGCCCGGCGGGCTTTCTCGGGCTCGAAGACAACGAGGCATTGAAGTTCGTTCAGGAAGGTCTTCGCAACTCGTCAACCGACAACAACGTCGTCAAGCTCGATGCCGGCCACCAAGGCTCGGCACGAAACCTGATTTCAGAGTCCTGCATCCGCTCCCTCTATCAGTACTACCGGGAAGTCATGGATATCCGTGTCGCGGAGAAAGCAGCATGAAAGAGCGGCTCACATACACCAAATCCGATGTGCCGCCTCAACGCGCTGCCGTACTGCGCGCCGAGATCGAGTCCTTCCACGTGGACTACTGCGCCGCGCTCGACGCCAACGATGTCGAACGTTGGCCAGACTTCTTCAGCAAGGAGGCCACGTACCGCGTCACTTCGCGCCACAACGCACTTCTGAACATGCCTGTGGGGCTCATCTATTGCGAAGGGCTCGACATGATCATTGACCGCGCCCAGGCCGTCGCGCACTCCCAGATGTTTGCGCCACGGCACATGCTGCATGTGCTGGGAATCACGCGTGTACTGCATGAAGCGGGCGACACGGTGAGTTCCCAGACGCCGTTCATCCTGATGCAGACCCTTGTCGAGGGCCCCTCCACGGTGCACCTGGCAGGCATTTACCACGATCGCTTCGTACGCGAAGGTGACCGACTGCTCATCGCCAGCCGAGAAGTGGTGCACGACACGGAAATTCTTGACACCGCCTTGGCCTACCCGGTCTGAGGCCACCTAGGATCAGCATGAACAAGACCCCAAAGATTGCGCTCGAAGAGCATTTCTCCGCTCCCGGTTTCGACGACTACTACGCCAAATACACGCGAGCGCTGCCGGCCGACTTCGTCGCCAAGCTCGACGCCAGGCTGACCGATTTTGATGACCAGCGTCTCGAAGAGATGGACGCGGGGAACATCGAATACGTGGTGCTCTCGCAAACTATGCCCGGTGTACAGGCCGAGGCAGACAGCGATACCGCCATCCGCCGGGCACGCGAGAACAACGAGTTTCTCGTCGAGCGCGTGGCACGCCATCCGAAACGCTACGGAGCCTTCGCCCATGTGGCTCTGCAAGACCCAAAGGCCGCAGCCAATGAGCTGGAACGCACCGTCGTCGAGTACGGCTTCAAGGGCGCAATGATCAACGGCCACACCCTGGGACGCTACTACGAAGGTGCGGAATTCGATGTGTTTTGGGAGCGCGCGCAAGCGCTCGGCGTCCCCATCTATCTGCATCCCAATGCGTTTAGCCAACCGCCGGCGCTGCTGGAGGGCATGCCAATTCTTCAAGGAGCTGCCTGGGGTTGGGGTGTGGAAACAGCAGGTCATGCGCTGCGACTGTTGTTCGGAGGAGTGTTCGACCGTTTCCCACGTCTGAATCTTCTTCTGGGTCACATGGGGGAGGCCCTGCCATACCAGCGCTGGCGCATAGACAGCCGGTTTGCCGCGTATCCGTTTGGCATCAAGCTGGCTCGCAAGCCTAGCGAGTACATCGGAACCAACATCCTCATCACCACCTCTGGCGTGTGCTCTGCGCCGGCATTGGCAGGGGCGATCGGCGAGCTCGGGGCCCATGCAGTGCTCTTCTCAGTCGACTACCCCTACGAGTCGACCGCCGAAGCCTGCCGCTTCATCGAGGAAGCGCCGCTTAACGAGAGAACCCGTGCTCTGGTGTGCCATGGCAATGCACGCCGACTCTTCAGGATGGGCAGCACGGAAGAGCTTGCGCTTCTGCAGATCTAACACCTCAAACCAAAGGACGAAAAATGCCAGTCAGTGATTATCAATTGGTCAAGGCTTGGGACGAAGTTCTGAAGCTCAGCAAGGTGGAGCGCGGACAGAAAGTCTCGATCCTGTGTGGGCCTCATACGCATCCGCAAACGCTGCAGACGGCGACGATTGCAGCGCAGGCAGCCGGTGCGATCGTCACCAAGATCGAGCTTCAGCCCATCAACGCGGAGAAGGCAACCAGCCGTGACCGGATGAACTACTTGGGCGAGACACCGCTATCGAACAATCCAGTTGCGCTCGCGGCAATGAAAAACAGTGATCTCGTCCTTGACTTGATGGTTCTGTTGTTCTCTCCCGAACAGATGGAAATCCTCGAGTCAGGAACAAAAATCCTCTTGGTCGCGGAGCCACCCGAAGTACTGGTGCGAGCAATTCCGACTGAGGACGATCGCAAACGCGTGTTGGCTGCATCGAAGCTCTTAAAGAAGGCGAAAAAGATGCACGTCACGTCGCCTGCTGGCACGGATGTGACGTTCCATCTCGGAGATTTCCCGACCATCTGCGAGTATGGATTCTGCGAGGAACCTGGGCGCTGGGATCACTGGCCCAGTGGCTTCCTTTTTACCTTCGCCAACGAAGGCGGCAGCAACGGCACCATCGTGGTCGATCGCGGCGACATCCTTCTGCCACAGAGGAACTACGTCTCCGACAAGATCACGATGAATTTGCGCGACGGTTTCGTGCGCAGCATTGAAGGTGATCTCGATGCCGCCATGTTGCGCGAATTCATGGAGGCCTACAAAGACCCCGAAGCCTACGCTATTGCGCACATCGGCTGGGGAATGCAGCCACGTTGCTACTGGCACACGCTTTCGCTGATGGACCGCGAGGCGACAACAGGCCAGGATGCGCGCGCGTTCGAGGGCAACTTCCTATTCTCGTTGGGTCCCAACAACGAGGCCGGCGGCCCTCGCACAACGCCGTGTCACCTCGATATTCCTTTGCGCAACTGCACGGTGAAGCTCGATGACATCGTCGTGGTTCAGGATGGCAAAGTCATTGACGAGGCCTTTCAATGAGCCACGATCACGACATCTATCAGAAGCAGGGCTTCGGCAACGCCCTTGCGCCCAAGGCGCCGTTTGGTCTGCTGATAGTCGACTTCGTCAATGGATTTGCCGATCCGCTCACGTTCGGCGGCGGCAACATAGACAAGGCCATTGAATGCACACGCGGCCTTTTGGCAGCGGCACGAAATCGCAGCTGGCCTGTCGTGCACACGCGCGTCGTGTACCAGGACGATGGAGCAGACGCAACTGTCATGGCGCTCAAGGTTCCGTCCTTGCTAAGCCTGCGCGAGCACGCACCAGAAAGCCAGATCGTCTCGCAGCTTCAACCTGTCAGCGGCGAGCTGGTGCTTCGTAAGACCAATCCTTCGGCATTTTTCGGTACTCCGCTGGCAGCCTGGTTTGCTCAACGCGGAGTCCAGACCCTGTTGATCGCGGGCTGCACAACCAGCGGCTGTGTCCGCGCGAGTGTGGTTGACGCAATGTGCCATGGATTCCGCCCGCTCGTTGTCACTGACTGCGTCGGCGACAGGTCGCTACAGGCGCACGACGCCAATCTTTTCGACATGAATCAGAAGTACGCGACCTTGATGCCCCGTGATGTTGCCCTCGAAGCAACTGCCGAATAAGAACAAAGCCTCTCACCCTGCCCCCTCCCCTCATTCGAAAGTCCCGTCCGTCAGCAAATCGGCGCATTCCGTGCCAGCAATCCCCACTACCAGGAGAAAGAAATGACCATCAAGCTCGTTGCCGCACTTGCGGTGTCCCTCGCGGCTATCGCTCTCCCAAGCCATGCCGACGTCATCAAGGTCGGTGTCATCGCGCCCATGTCTGGCCCTTTTTCTGCAGTAGGTCAAACCTGGGAAGGTGCCACCAAGACGTATCAGAAGCTCAATGGCACGACGGCCGGGGGGCATACGATTCAACTCATCTTCCGCGACCTTCCGGAAATCAACCCTGCGCAAGCAAAGGCACTGGCGCAGGAGCTCATCATCAAGGAAGGCGCTCAGTACATCGCCGGCCTCTATTTCACGCCTGACACCTTGGCCGTCGCTGCGCTGGCACAAGAAGCCAAGGTTCCCGTGGTGATCTTCAACGCGTCAACTTCTTCGCTTCTCGAGAAGTCGGACTACTTGCTGCGAACCTCGTACACGCTGCCACAGATGGCTGTGCCTGTCGCGAAGTACGCACTTGAGAAAAACGTGAAGAGCGTCGTATCTCTGGTCAGTGACTTCGGCCCGGGCCTGGATGCGGAAAAGGCCTTTAACACCGAGTTCGTGAGCGGCGGTGGCAAATTGCTCGAAGCCATCCGCGCTCCGCTGAAGACGACTGACTTCGGTCCTTTGATGCAGCGCGTGAAGGCGCTCAAACCCGATGCCCTCTATGTCTTCGGTCCTGGCGGCCCCGCCACCTACGCAATGATCAAAGCCTACAACGAAGCAGGATTGAGGGCTGCGGGTGTTCGCTTCCTTGGCACCGGGGAAACCGATGAAGATCAACTTCGTGCGATCGGACCGGAGTTGCTGGGCATTGAGACCGGGATGTTCTATTCCGCTTCACACAACTCGCCCCTGAACAACGCCGTCATCAAGACTCTGGGCGAAGTGGCACCCAGGGCTATTCCGACGGTTCAGTTGGCGAACGCTTTTGATGGGCTGCACGTCATCTATCACATGGTCAAAGCAACGAATGGCAAGCCCGATGGGGCCAAGGCACTGGCGGCAGCCAAAGGCTTTTCGTGGGAAAGCCCACGTGGCCCGGTGAAGATCGACCCCGCATCCCGCGAGTTTGTGCAGAACGTCTACATGCGCGTGGTCGAGAAGGATGCTTCCGGTCGATTCGTCAACCGGGAATTCCGGACTTTCGAGATGCAGCCCGACTACGGTCGCATTCAGAACGTCTCCAAGTAACGCAGAGACTCCAGCATGTCTGTTGCGCTTCTTAGCAGCATTTTGATTGACGGGATCACCTACGCCATGATCCTGTTCATGATCTCCGTGGGCCTGTCAATGACCATGGGTCTGATGCGGGTCGTAAACCTGGCTCACGGAGCCTTTGCGATGCTCGGCGGGTTTCTTGCGGCCAGCATCCCGGCACGCCTAGGCGTTCCTATCGGGCTGGGCTTCGTTCTAGCAATCGCCGTGGTTAGCGTCGTGGCAGTGTTGTTCGAGCGCATCCTGTTGCGCCGGTTCTACCGGCGCGACGATCTCGACCAGATGTTGGTGACTATCGGGCTGATGTTTGTTGCGACGGCTGCAGTCAACCTAATGTTCGGGTCCACCGTGACGTCCGTCGCGCTTCCCGAAGCATTCACCGGTTCGGTAGACCTGGGTTTTCGCTCAATACCTCGACATAGGCTCATTGTCGTCGCCTGTGGGCTCGTAGTCGTGACCGTTCTCTGGCTAACAGTAGATCGATCATCGTTTGGCATCAGGGTGCGCGCCTCAGTCGACAACGCACCCATCGCACGGGCCATCGGTATCGACACGACAAAGATCTACGCGGCCACCTTTGCAATCGGCGCAGCACTTGCGGCGTTGGGCGGAATAGCTGGCGCGGAGTTGTTGCCGATGGAGCCTACCTACGCCTCCAAGTACCTCGTGATCCTCTTGGCTGTCGTGGCCGTCGGGGGTAACGGGAATCTGTTTGGCTCATTTTTTGCAGCGTTGCTGCTTGGCATTGTGGAGACCTCCATGAAGTACATGGTTCCGCAGCTCGCATCCGCTGCGTTTTTTATGACGATGATCATCGTCTTGCTCGTGCGGCCGCACGGTCTATTCGGGAGGCAGGCATGAGCGCGGTGAGTCCGCCCTTGGCGGCGGTCACTCAACCGCCAACCCGCCCGTGGATGCAGTTTCGTGTCGAGATGGTGTTGATCCTGGTGGGGTTGTTGGCATTCGTCCTATTTCCCCAAGACCTAGGGTTGCTGACCAACATGGCAACGATGTCCATCTTTGCTCTGTCGTTGAGCCTCGTTCTCGGCCAGGCAGGCATCACGACCCTTGGTCAAGCCGCGCTATACGGCAGCGGCGCATACGTGGCGGGTTGGACAGCGCTGTACCTGACTAACGATCCTATCGTTGGACTGCTATTGGGTGCACTGGGTGGAGGATTGATCGCGCTGCTCAGCGGTGCCGTGATGCTGCGGTCGACCAAGCTCACGCTCGTCATGCTAACTATTGCGGTGGCTCAACTGCTGCTCGAATTGGCCAACTGGGCCAGGTGGCTGACTGGTGGAGACGATGGTCTGGCGGGGTTCAACATCGGCCCTCTGTTCGGCATCTGGGAATTCAATTTCCGTGGTCACACTGGCTACTTCTATGCGCTGGGTGCATTGGTCCTCGTGTACTTCCTGGTGCGCAATCTGGTGGAGTCGCCTTTCGGTCTGACGGCCAAGGCGATCCGGCAGGACCCTGGCCGAGTCCAGGCGCTGGGGGGACGCGTCTACCTGCACTTGCTAGCGGTGTACACCGTCGGCGGTATCGTGGCAGGGCTTGCTGGAGCTTTGACGGCTCAAACGAGCAAGGTGGCCAATCTCTTCATGCTGGACTTCACGACATCGGCTGGTGTCGTGGTCATGATCGTATTGGGCGGCACCCGTCGTCTCTCTGGTGCAGTTCTCGGCACCGTCGCGTACATGACGATCCATCACATTGCATCAACCATGAACCCCTATCACTGGCTGTTCATCATTGGATCGATGCTGATCGTCGTACTCATCGTCCTGCCTGAAGGTCTTATTGGTCTTCTGGACCGAGCCACTGCGTACGCAAAGCGGCTGGGCATGAGCGGAGGGGCCAAGAAATGACCTACCGACTTCAAACCAAGAACCTGTGCCACGCCTTCGGTGGCCTGGCAGTTACTCAGAACGTCTCGCTCAATCTCGCCAAGGGCGCCCGCACAGCATTGATCGGGCCGAATGGAGCCGGCAAGACGACCTTGGTGAATTTGTTAAGTGGGACGCAGCGCCCGATGTCCGGTGACATCCTCCTTGATGGCAGCTCTATCGTCCAGTTGCCACAGTACGCGCGCGTTCGCAAAGGCATCGTCCGAACTTTCCAGATTAGCCGTCTGTTCAAAGAACTCACGGTAGAGGAAAACGTCAAGGTCGCCGTACTGCAGCGGCACCGCACATCCATGCAATGGTGGCCCTCCCCAAAGCGGTCCGCGCAGGTTCGCGAGGAGGTCTACGAAACGCTCGGACTGTTGGGTCTACAGCCTTTTGCGAATCGGGTAGTGGGGCAATTGGCCCTCGGCGAGCAGCGCCTGGCGGAAATCGCCCTGGCTCTCGCGATGAGGCCTGAAGTGCTGCTTCTTGACGAGCCTGGTGCAGGAGTCCCACAAGGCGAAGGCGGTCGCATCATGGACGCTGTCGAGAGTCTGCCAAAAGATCTGTCGGTTCTTCTTATTGAGCATGACATGGACCTGGTGTTCCGGTTCGCCTCGCACATCATCGTCCTCGTTGCAGGTGCCGTGCTGGTCGAGGGTTCACCGCAAGAAGTTGCCGCAAACGAACAAGTCAAACAAATCTACTTCGGACGAGACGGTCATGCCTAAAGCCAACATTGAACTTCGGTTCGACAACGTGACAACTGGCTATGGCCGCGTTCCGGTAGTCGAGCATCTCAGCTTGAGCGTTCGCGAAGGTGAGCGACTTGGGCTAATCGGGCGCAACGGCGCGGGCAAGACAACGACGCTAGCGACGGCGATGGGTCTAGCCGATCTGATGAAGGGACGTATTGAGTTCGGTGGAAAAGACATAAGCGGCGCGAGTACGTATGCGCGCGCCCGTGCCGGTCTAGGTTACGTACCGCAAAGCCGCGACATCTTTCCTTCGCTGACTGTGGAAGAGAACCTGCTGTCGGGCCTGCAGGGTCGCTCGGCGAGCGTTGCCCTGCCACCAATCTATGCCCTATTTCCACGCCTCAAGGAAAGGCGACGCAATGGCGGCTCGCAACTCTCGGGGGGCGAGCAGCAAATGCTATCCGTGGCACGGTCCCTTGTCGGCCAGCCTCGCATTCTGCTGCTCGACGAGCCGCTGGAAGGTTTGGCCCCGATGGTGCGTGAGGAGTTGATGGATGCCATCGTTCAGATGAGCGAGAAGCTGGGGGTTGGCTGCGTCCTCGTGGAGCAGCACGTGGACGTCGTTCTGGAGTTTTCCAAGAACGTCATCGTTCTGGAGCGTGGCATCGCCGCTTACTCTGGCTCGGCGGCAGCGCTCCGCGATGAAGAGGACCTGCTCAACCGCACCATCGGCATTCAGAAGTGCTAAGACCGTTTCCTGTCCACATGGAGGGCGCTCCACACTCCAAGCGAAGAGCGGAATCTGCGTACCTGCACGGTATGCGTGATTGGCTCCATGAACGGTCTCACCGATCTGCTGCTGGCAAGTGCTCGAGCCAACCGCGCACCCACGCAGCAAGAAGGGGAACGGAGACTCTGCGTGAAAAATGACGAAAAACTGTCAGAAACGACAAAGGTGCAAACGGACGGCACGCGCTATCGATTTTCTGGCCACGACCGAATCCTGCATCGAACGTCCCTGGACGTAGGCGTGCCAGAGCTGTTGGACTGGTTTGGCTACAAGCGCGCGTTCATCGTCTGCTCTCGAACACTCAACGAGCGTACCGACACGATTCGCGGACTTGCTGCATCGTTAGGTGAGCGTTGTGTCGGTATCACTGATGCGGTTGGCGAACACTCACCGCTGTCCAACGTGCTCTCCGGCGCTCGCGAGGCGGATGCATGCAAGGCCGACGTAATCGTCTCGGTGGGCGGCGGTTCGGTCATGGACATGTGCAAGGTCATCCAGTTATGCATCACCGAGCGGGTTTTCGACCGCGATGCCCTGCTGAAATTGCAAATGAGGATGTCTGCGGATGGAACGGAAATGCTCGCCGCATCGTTCCACACGCCCAACATCAGGCAGATAGCCGTACCGACGACCCTCTCCACCTCGGAATGGACCCCGGCTGGAACGCCTATTGATGACCAGACCCAACTGAAGGCACGCTTCCTAGTGACCGATGGAGCGCCGCGCGGGATTGTCTATGACCCGGAGCTTTTGGCTCGCACGCCTCTTTCGCTGCTGTTAGCTACCGGTATTCGCGGGCTGGACCATGCCATCAACACGGTGTGCTCCACCCAACCGCATCCCTTTGCAAGTCTGCTGGCGGAAAAGGCAATCCAGCTCTATGTCGAGAACTTACCGCGCCTGAGAAACAGCGAAGACTCTGAAGCATTCTCGAACTGCCAACTGGCGACTTGGTACACCGGCATGGGACAGATGTCGGTGCCGCACGGCTTCAGCCACTGGATGGTGCACATCGTGGGGCCCCTCGCCTCTGTGCCTCACAGCGAAGCGGCTTGCGTCCTGATGCTGGCCCAGGCGCGATGGTTGGAAAACCACGCTGTTTCTCAGCACAAAAATGTTCGGAGTCTGTTGGGACGAAACGGTCCCTTCTCCGAAGTGCTTTTCACCCTTCTCACTGAACTCGACATGCCTCGCAGTTTGCGAGATCTGGGACTGAGCGTCGAGCAGGTGGAATCATTCATCCAACCTGCACTTGACCACCCTCAAGTCACACGAAACAACCTTCGTCCCATCACGACGGCGGCGGACGTGCGCGCAGTCCTGCGTCTCGTCCAATCATGAAAGGCTGCCCCACCATGATGGCTGGTCGCTCTCCAATTGGAGCAATCTCTACACAGCGGACTCAAGCGAGAGCGGAGCCTGCCTAGTCTTCAGGTCAAACAATGCAAGGCCTCCGTACACTCCTGGGCCCGCTAAGGGTGTTCGATGCCGTATGTCGTGCCAAGGGCGTTTCGCGCGCCGCTCAGGTGCTTCATGTGACACCGGGCGCCGTTAGTCAGCAGATCAAGCATCTGGAAGAGGGACTTGGCGCCCAGCTGTTTCAAAAGTCTGGGCGCGAAATCCAGCTGACGGCGGTGGGCGAACGACTTTCTCACCGCGTCTCAGATGCATTTGATCGCCTCAACGATGCATTGAACGAGGTGGCCGACGACCAAGCGGAAAAGAGGCTTCGCCTGAAGGTGGCACCCACTCTGGCTATCCGCTGGCTCGTCCCTCGCCTCCAAGGATTCTACGTACAACATCCCGACATAGATCTGGAGATCGCAACGACCGCAATAGCTGACGACATCCGGCTTGAGGGAGCTGACTGTGCTATCCGGCACGGCATAGGCGAGTGGACCGATGTCGACCTGGACCACCTGTTTGACGATGAGTTTCTTCCTGTGTGTGCGCCCAGTCTGGCTGCGCAGGTGCGATCTGCTGAAGACCTCCTGCAGGTCAATCTGCTTCATTCCATGCTGCGTCCACAAGCATGGCCGCTATGGTTCAGCTCCGCTGGTTTGGCGGATCCCCCGCGCCAGCGAGGTATCACGCTGGCCAATGCTGCCTTGTGCTACCAGGCAGCGGCAGATGGCCTTGGCTTCGCGATGGCTCAACGAGCGTACGTGGAAGAGGATCTGCGCATCGGGCGCCTCGTGGTTGCCGCAGACCACGTCGCCAGAACAGAACTCGGTTACTACCTTGTCTGCGACCCCATGAAAGCGACCACGACACCCGTCCGACTTTTTCGTGACTGGATTCGATCGGTGCGTTAACGCGACGCTGAACATGCCCCCGATTTGGTAGCAGGGTTGCGGTACTGCATGACTTTTCGCAACAGGACTTTTGGCCAGGACGATTCGGGTTGAATCGTCTCGCGTGTCAAGGATTTCAGGTGCCGCACCAGTTGCAGACCAAGTCAGGGCTGCCTTAGCTTGCAGGGCGCTGTTCTCGTGAAAACGTCACAGACTGACCACCGCGATGCCAGCTAGCACGACCACGGCCCCGGCAATTCGGCGCGGGAGATGGCTCTCGCCAAAGAGCCAGCACGCAAGGAGTGCGCCGATAACAATGGAAGACTCACGCAGGGGAGCTACGAGTGCCACTGGCGCGCTCTGCATAGCTGTGAGAACGAGGATGTAAGCGAGCGGTGAGAGAACAGCCACGACTAGGATCGGTACTGCGTCAGTACGCAAGGTAGCTTTGATCCGATGCCGTCGGCGCAGCGCGATTGGAGTCAGGGCCAGGCTTTGCAGCAGCAGAGTGCCCGCGTAGTAGCTCACGGGCGTCAAATGGAGCGATGTGACCGAATAGCTATCCCAGAGTGTGTAGCTGGCAATGGCTGCGCCGGTCGCGGAACCCCACAACACTCCCTGCATGGGTCGATGACTCCCACTTCTGAATGGGTTGCCGGCGACCACAAAGATGCCCGTGACGATGAGCAACGCGCCAAGCACAGTGACCGTTGTGAGGCTTTCCCCCAGCAGGAGGACTGCTAGCAGCATCGTGAGCATCGGCCCTGTGCCGCGCGCTACCGGATAAACCAAGCCAAGTTCAGCGCGGTCGTATCCGGCCTGCAAGGTCAGGGAGTAAGCGATGTGCAAAATGGCGGAGACGGCTGCGCCCACAGCGAGCCACCAATCGAGCTTCTGCGCTCCGTTGACAATAAAGGCCACACCGATCGGAACGCACCACAGCGCCGACGCACAGCAATAGGCCCACACGAACAGCAGGGTATCTCCGCGCTTGTACTTGGAGGCCAGGTTCCACGCTGCATGCGCTACTGCTGCAAACAGAACCATCGCAACTGCGGAGGGCTGCATCAGGATATGTCGGGCAAATCGATGCCTGCCCGCTCTGCCCTACGGCCGCGCTCCGGATCGCGCAGCGCAAGAGCGGCAACCAGCGCATCGACGATGACGAGCTGAGCCAGCCGACTCCCCGCTGCTGCCATTTGAGATGGCAATGGGGCACCGCCAACTACAAGCGCAATGTCAGCGAGCGCCGCCAGCGGCGTGCCGTACTGGTTGGTCACGGCAATGAGCGACGCTCCTGCAGAGGCCGCCGCATCTGCAACGGCGAGCGTCGTTGAGGTACGCCCCGTCGAACTGATGGCAATCACGACATCGCCTGGGCCAAGGAGACGCGTGGCAATCATGGCCGAAAGATGGTCCTGAATACCGATGGTCGTCACGCCAACCGCACGCAGCCGGAAGACTGCATCGGCGGCAATCGTCGCAGAAGGGCCTGCTCCGAATGCAATCACCTGGCGCGCATGTTGGATAGCGCCAACCGCATCATCGAGCGCGGAAAGCTCGACGGCGCCGCCGAGCGCGGTCAGCGCATCGGTGCCTGTGCGGATAGATGTTTCGAGCACGGTGGCCAACGTTGCATCCACAGCGAGTACTTCAGGCGGCGCGAAAAACCGAGTTGTACCGCGAGCGCGGGCGATCTCGATCTTGAGTTCGGTGAACCCTGTGAATCCCAGCGCTCGGGTGGCTCGAATTACGGTCGGTGGTGAAACGCCTGCGCGAGCGGCGACCTGGGCCGTCGTGCTCGCACCTACAAACAACGGATCAGCGAGCAGGAGATCGACAACCTTGGCCTCACTCGCGGCCAAGTCGCCGCAACGGGCCTGGATGCTTCCCATCCACTGCTGCAGCCGCCGCTCGCTTTCAGAAACTCCATTACACACATTATTCATGATGTGTAATACATTACAACAAGTCTGAGGAAGACACAACCATCATCCCAGCTGACGCACGTCAACGAAGTCCGTTTGCATGTACACCCAAGTCAAACCCAAGGTCGCCGTGGTCGGACCCGGAGCCATCGGCACCTCCGTCGCGGCGATGCTGCACGAGGTAGGACGCACGCCGTTACTGTGTGGCCGTACCCCCCGCGATCATTTAACGCTGCAGCATGTTGATCGCCTCATCACCGTGCCTGGACCAGTCAAGACAGCTCCCTCACAGATCGCTCACACCGTCGATCTCGTCTTTCTCGCGGTCAAGGCGACACAAACTCATGCGGCAGCAGAATGGCTTAAGGCGTTGACCGGGCCTGCGACAGTCGTATGCGTTCTACAAAACGGGGTCGAACAGTTGGATCAAGTCGCTCCGCACTGTCCACGCGGACAGATCGTTCCCGCTGTCGTGTGGTTTCCAGCGCAGGCGCAATCAGATGGCTCTGTGTGCTTGCGCGGCGATGCGCGGCTCAGTCTGCCAAACATCTCGGCTTCCCATATGGTGGCTGATGCGCTGCAAGGCACGCGGTGTTCTGTAGACCTGGCCGCAAATTTCAGTTCTCTGGCTTGGCGCAAGCTGCTGCAGAACGCCGTGGCCGGACTCATGGCGCTCACGCACCGCCGCTCGGGGATGTTTAGCCGCTCCGACGTCGCTGAGCTAGCCCTCGCCTATTTGCGGGAATGCCTGGCCGTAGCCCGCGCAGAGGGCGCTGAACTCGGCGATGAAGTACCGCAGGAACTCCTCGACAAGTTCCAGGCGGCTCCCGCTGACATGGGCACTTCCATCCTCGCCGATCGAGAGGCCGGCCGGCCACTTGAATGGGATATACGCAACGGCATCTTCGCGCGTCGCGGTAGGAATCACAGCATTCAAACTCCGATTAGCGACGTCCTTGTACCGCTCCTCGCTGCCGCAAGCGATGGTCCTGGCTAACCCTGCAGCCAATGATCACGCTCTCCCTTCTTTTCCTCCTCGCGATCGGTGCCGGAGTTCTCAGCGGCGTTGTCGGTACAGGCTCGTCGTTGATCATGCTGCCCGTCCTCGTGACCATGTACGGGCCTCGAAGCGCGGTTCCCATCATGGCGATCGCCTCCTTGTTCGGCAACATCGGACGTGTGATCGTCTGGTGGCATGTGATCCGTTGGAGGCCGGTGCTCGCCTATTCAGTGACTGGAGTTCCCGCAGCCGTGCTTGGCGCCCACACGCTGCTCACAATTCCACCCGCCGTGGTGGACGTATTCCTGGCCATCTTCTTTCTTGCGATGATCCCGCTGCGCCGCCTCATCAGGCGGTCGCACCTCCAACTGAGCGCATGGCATATGGGTTTCGCAGGAGCGCTCGTTGGATTTCTCACCGGATTGGTGCTCTCCACTGGGCCACTTAGCGTTCCCGTGTTTTCTGGCTACGGAATGAGCGGTGGAGCGTTCCTCGGATCGGAGGCGGCAAGCGCAGTACTGCTCTACGCAGGCAAGCTCGGGACTTTTGGCGTCTCTGGCGTGCTAACGCCACCCGTCGTTGCACACGGACTCACGATTGGCATCGCATTGCTTGCCGGCTCTATGGTCGCCAAACATTTAGTCCAGCGGCTCCGAGCGCAGACCTTCGAGATCCTCATTGACGCTGTACTCGTCGCGGGTGCCGTAGGAATGCTACTGGCCGCCGAATGAATTGGCACGGCTAATGTCTATATGCTCAACGGCGCCTGCCGAAAGGTTGTCAAGCTCCCTTGCGCGCGGATCACGCTTCAGCGATGTAGTCTGAACAGACCGCCCTCAACCCTCGACCGCAGCTAAAAATCGATCGAATGAAGCGTCCACCGCTGCCCTCCCGTCGCCGATGATGTTTAGGCCCCAGGTAAATCCGAACACGTCCGCAAAATCATAGCCACTCAAACGATCACGTATTGCACGGATGTCACTGGTCTTCATTGGGACGAAGTTCGGATAGCTATACATGAACGAGACGTGCCGGCGGTCGTACACCACTTGCAATGCATCGCCCGGAAAGAGCGCACCACCCACTCGTGGTCCTTGCTTCCAATGAAGCACCGAGCTCCCTGGAAAATGCCCACCGACACGAAGGAGGGTCACTTGATCGGAGACCTTATGTACGTCCCCAGCCCAGAACTCGATTTGTGGCGCCTGACGCTGAATCCACGCTTTGTCTGCCGCGTTCAAAAGGATGGGTACACCGCCCAAAGCCTCGCTCCATTCAATCATGGATGCGTAGAAATGAGGATGGGAGATGATGATTTTCGCGACTCCCCCACGCGCCTTGACTTCGGCAACGGCCTCGTCCGTCACCATGCTCACGCATTCCCAAAGAATATTGCCGGCGTCTGTCGGCAGAAGAAGCGCCCGCTGCGGAATGGCAAACCCATTCGGCATGCCAATACCCAGCAGACCACAGTCGTCGTCGATGCGAAGCTTGTGCTTCTCGAGCAAAGCATGGTGCGTGGTCCACTTCTGACCCGCCCACCCGACGTACTGGCGGTCATCCACGCAGACGGGACACTGCACTGGCGGCTGCGCGGATTCTGCGTATTGCGTTCCGCAGGTTTCACAGATGTAGTTAGGCATTGTTTTCCTGGAAAAAGTCGTGAAGCCTGGGGTCTCCCTCTACAACAGTACGTAACGGCTTCTCAATCGCCCGCCGCGAGTTGCGTCCGAATCCATCGCATGGTTTACATTGAAGGCGGCTCAAACGAGGTCTCAATGTCAACCCCAAAGCTCCGTAGAAAGTAGCACACGCACTTGTAGAGACCTACAGTCAAGACTAGGTCGGAGACCTGCCCAGTTTTGAAGACTCGCAACGCATGCTTGCGCCCTTCAGAAGAAAGTCCATCGTTCTTCAGAATGTCATCTACCAAGAAGATCACTTCCCGCTCGATTGGGCGAATCGAAGCGAGGCCCTTGTTAGATCTTGCTGCCTCTATCGCCGCCTTGCTCAACCCAGCCAGTCGGCCGTAACGCTCATGCCTGTCGGTTTCATATAACGCATCGCAGGCGTACCCCACACGGAGGATAGCCAACTCCATCAAGTCAGCGGGCAGGGAGTTCTTCTGCTTCACAGCCTCTGCAAAGACCATGAGATCAGGCGCTATCCCTGGTGAATGCATCAACATCTGCAAGACATTTGATCCCTTCACCCGGAGCATCTCCTGAAGGTCTGGCGGGAGAGTCTCAAGAGACGGATAGTCGATGTAAGCCATGATGCATACCCGCGATTCGCCTGAACAATCGACTCTAGTCCGCCTTAAAGCCGGAAGCTTTAATAATCGGCTCCCAGAAATCGCGCATTTCGTTGAACTTGGTGCTGGCCTCAGCTGGCGAGCTCCCCGTGTTCACGAAGCCAAGCGTGCGGATTTTGCTTGCAAAATTCTCAGTTGCAATAGCCTTACGAACAGCCGTGCTCCACTCAGACGCAGCGGCCGGGGATGCACCTGGTGGAAGACATATGGCCAGGACACCCACGGCCGTGAGCTCCTTGCGACCCAACTCGCTGAAGGTAGGTACATCCGGCAAGAGAGGTGAGCGATGCGGCGATGTAACGGCCAGCACCCGCAACTTACCCGCGCTGTGGTGCTGCGCGAAATCGCCTACTGTGGAAGTACCTGCAGCAATATTGCCACCCATCAAGTTCGTGATCATCGGGGCTGCGCCTGGGAATGGAATGTCTTCCAGAGGCACGCCAATCATCTTGCCAATTTGTAGTCCGAGGAAGTGTGTCGGCCCGCCTGAGGCAGCATGCCCAAAATGAGCCTTCTCGGGATGCGCGCGCATCCACTGAGAAAACTCAGCAAAGGTCTTGATTGGTGAAGAAGCTGGCACAGCCAGCGCCATGGGGAACTCAACCACCGTTGACACCGGGAGGATGTCTCTTTCCGGCTCGTAGTTCAGCTTTCTGAATACGAATGGATAGATCGACCTGAGGAAGTCTGGACATAGCATAGCCACGCTGCCGTCTGCAGGCGCGGAGAGCAGCGTGTCAGTGGCAATTCTCCCACCCGCTCCCGGTTTGTTCTCAACGATGACAGATCGATGAAGCGGGTCTCGAAGTTGTTCTGCCAAAGCCCGCGTAACCACATCCAGCGTGCCGCCGGGCGAGAACCCTACAAGCACTCTGGCCGGACCGCTAGCACTCGCCTGAGCGAGAGCCGGAGGTGACGAAGTAGAAATCACAATGACCAAAAGAATCAGAGCGCTTTGCCACACCTTCGGCACTGTATGAAGCTTCTTACCCAGATATCTGTGTAGTGACATCACGTAACCTCAATCCAGCGGCTTGAATCCTGAGGTCGCGACAATCTTGCCCCACCTTTGGTAGTCCGATTGCACACGCTGGGTGAACTGAGCCGAATCTGCCCCGCTTGGTTTGAAACCCAGCTTGCGAAAGCTCTCCTGCGCGCTAGGCTGCTGCAACGCAGCCTGCACCGCCGCCTGAACCTGTTGCACGAATGCAGCGGGTGTCCCGACGGGATAGAAGAAGCCGGTGTAATCCTCAGTCGTCAACTCGCCGAACCCAGCTTCGGCCGCTGTTGGAACACCCTGAACGCTGCGTTCAGTGCCGCTTGTGGCCAGCAACTTCACACGCCCGCTTTCGAGGTGCGGCACGATCCCTGCAACCACATCGACACCGAAAGGGATCTGACCGCCGTTGAGCGCTTGAAGGTGAGGTGACGCACCGTTGAACGGGATGTAGTTCAGTTGAACTTGACCAGCTCGTGCAAGAACATCCCCCAGGAAGTGCGGTATTGAGCCTGGGCCCACTGCCCCGTAGTTGTCATTGCCCGGCTTCGACTTCACCCATTGAACATATTCGCGCAGTGTGGTGACTCCTGGAGCAGCAGCAGTGCTGGCAACGAATCCAAAGTCCATGTCAACAACAGAAGTCACCGGCACAAAGTCGCGCAGTGGGTCGTAACCCAGGTTCTTGAACACATAGGGATAGACCGCCATCAACGATGAGGACGTGAGCAGCAGAGTGTTTCCATCTGGCTTCGCGCCCTTTACGATGGTGTTTGCGATCCGCGCGCCGGCACCCGGCCTGTTCTCCACAATGAAGGTGGCGTCCATTGACTTTGCCAAGTACGGCGCGATGATTCTTGCTATCGCGTCTGTCGAGCCACCCGGTGGAAATCCAACAACGATTCGGACAGTGCGTCCCGCACCACGAGAAGCCTGAGCGCGCACCACTTGCGCGCAGCTGGCAGCCCCAAGAATCAGGGCGGAGACAACGTTTCTGCGTTTCATAGACTGACTGTGCTCATTTCTGTTTACGGTTAATCCGCAGAGGCGCTTTTAACGCGCTCGTGGGGAACGGAAGGATGCGAGGGAAGCGGGCCAGTCAGCGGCCCCGGAAAACGGGAGCTCTCTTTTCGCCGAAGGCTCGACGCCCTTCAAGTCGATCCTCGCTATCCCTCAGCACCCCAAAGGCCTGGCGCTCGAGCTCAAGCCCACCAACAAGCGGCAACTCCCGCCCGGTCATCGCTAAGCGCTTGGCGGCAGTCATAGCCAGCGGGGCGTTGCCTGCCATAGTGCGCGCCAGGCGAACGACTGTGGCCTGCAACTCGGACAGAGGCACCACTTTGCTGACCAATCCGATCCTCAACGCCTCACTGGCATCGATGCGCTCACCTGTCAGCAACATCCACATCGCATCCGATTGGCCAACGGCTCGGATAAGTCGTTGAGTACCGCCAGCACCCGGGATGCTGCCGACACGCACTTCTGGTAAGCCAAATTGGGCATTTTCAGAGCAGATACGGATGTCCGCAAGCAACGCGAGTTCCAGTCCACCGCCGAGGGCGTAGCCATTGATCGCAGCAATTACCGGCTTATCTGTCTGCAGCGTGCCGAAGTTGAAATGCTTGGTACCGCCACGAAACACTTGCCGAGCAGCACTGTCGGCGGGGGGCATCGTTTTCTTGAGGTCTGCACCTGTGCAGAACGCACGCTCGCCTGCGCCGGTGAGGACGAGCACGCGAATGTCTTCGTCGTTCGATACCTCGTCCCATATTTCAAGCAACTGCTCATTCGATTCTGGATCGATCGAATTCATGGCTTCTGGGCGATTTAGGGTAACGACGGCGACGCCATCTTGCACTGTCTTGGTAATAGGCATGGGATTTCTTCAGTTTCGTTTAGGGCAGGCGGCTGTCACCACCTCAATGTCTTCAGCCGACATGCCGAGTTCGACAAGCACCTCACGAGTGTGTTGACCGAGCGTGGGCGCAGTTCGTCGTGCAAGAGGACGCTCTCCAACCGCACCCAATACACTGCGCGGCATCGTCAAAACACCTGCGACCGGATGCTGCAGTTTCTCCGTGAGAGCTGCTTCGACAAAGGCCGAAGACTGCGTCACCTCGGCATAGTTGTTGATGGGCCCGCAAATGATGTCTACAGCAGTGAACCTCTCGAGCCAGAAGGCGCGCGACTGCTCGACCATGCGCGCTTCAATCAAGCGCAACATCGAATCGCGGTTTTCAAGCCGGCTCTTGTTCTCGGAGAAGCGGGGATCGGACGCCAGTTCGGGTGCGTCGATGGCATCGCAGAAGGCCTGCCAACGCGCAGGGTGATACGCCGCCACCATGATCCATCCGTCAGCGCAACGCAGCGCCTCATTTGGCGTTGAATAGGGCGCGGCGTTACCTTGTGGACCGGGCACTTGGCCATCGGCAAGGTAGGACGCAAAACTCACGTGCTGCAGTGCGATGGCACTCGCAAACATGCTGGCCTCCACGTGCTGCCCCAGGCCCGTGCGTTGCCGCTCAGCAAGAGCAGCCAGAACCGAGATGGTGGCCAGTGATCCCGTCATTAGGTCGACCACCGGCACCGGAACCTTGCACGGGTCTCCATCGCGTGCGCCGGTGACGCTCATGAGGCCGCTTACCGCCTGCAGCACGCCATCCACCCCCGGCAGGTCTCTTCCCGCTCCCTGTTGCCCATACGCCGACACCGAGCAGTAGATCAGACGCCGGTTTTCAGCGGACACCGTAGCGTAGTCCAACCCGAACCGCTCCATCACGCCGGGGCGAAAGCTTTCCACGACGACATCCGCTCCGGCGATCAGATGCAAGGCAACCTGCCGGTGCTCTGGCTGTTTGAGATCCAAAACGATGCTGCGCTTGTTGCGATTGAGCGCAAGAAAAGCAACGCCTTCACCGTTGACCCAGGGTGAAAGAGCCCGCGAGAGGTCACCTGTGGGAGCCTCCACCTTCACGACATCGGCGCCGAGATCAGCCATGCACAGAGTGCAAGTCGGCCCAGCCATCACCTGGGTGAAGTCAATCACCTTCAGCCCGTTCAGTGCATTTGCCAGCATGCGATTTTCAACTCGGTTGGTTGCTCTTGCTGTCGAACCGGGCGGTTACACCGAGGGACTGCTGAGACTGCGCCCACCGCAAACGTACAGGAGCTGGCCGGTGACGTAGCTCGAACCGGGTTCTGCAAAAAAGCGGACGGCGCGGGCAATGTCCTCCGGCTGGCCAATTCGCTCCATCGGCACCGTTTTGTGCAGACTCTGGCGGACCTCCTCCGTCAGCGTTTCAAACAGAGGGGTCTCAACGATGCCGGGCGCGATTGCATTCACCGTAATGCCCTTGCGCGCGTACTCCAGCGCCAGCGAGCGAGTCAGGCTGACAACGGCGCCTTTAGACGCAGAGTACGCTGCCTGGCCGCGATTGCCCAACCAAGCACGGGAGCCGATGTTGATGATGCGTCCGAACCGGTTCTCCGCCATCTGCGCCAGCACCGCCTTGGAGCAGATGAACTGCGAATGGAGGTTGATCTCGATTACCCGGCTCCAGAACGCGAGATCCATCTTGGAGACGAGCTTGTCGCCACCAATGCCCGCGTTGTTGACCAGGATGTCTATGCGCGCATGGGACGTTAGGAGCTGGGCCACGGTCGATTCCACCTGCTCCACAGAGCTGACATCCACCTTGAAGGTCTTCACGTCAAAGCCTTCACCGGAGAGGGTGCGCTCGGCTTCTTTCAATGCTCCTTCGTCGAAGTCCCAAAGCGCGATTCGGCAACCGGCGGTCGCCAGCTCTCGGGCGATACCTAAACCAATTCCCTTCGCGCCGCCAGTGACGACAGCGACAAGGCCTTGCAGCGACGCGGGAGCGGTGTTTTGTGTAGGGTTCATGGTGCTTGCCTTCAGAGCGAAAGAATGTTGATTGAGCAGGCAGCGTGGTCTACGCCCCAGATGCCACCACCGGTCACCTGCGTGAGGCCGATCCGAGCGCCATGTACCTGTCGAGCTCCAGCACGGCCTTGCAGTTGCTCGCACACCTCGACGATTTGTGCGACACCCGTCGCACCCGGGGGATGACCCTTGGCGATGAGGCCACCACTCGGGTTGACGGGTACCCGACCGCCCAACGCGGGCGCGCCACTTTGCAGAAAGCCTGCGGCATCGCCACGGGCGCAAAGCCCGAGCGCCTCGTAATAGAGCAACTCGGAAATGGTGAAAGCGTCATGCACCTCGAGAAGGCTCAGGTCTTGCGGACCGATGCCAGCCTGCTCATAGGCGAGTCGGGCGGCGCGCGCCGTAATCTCGGCCTCGGTCATATCCACCGGTTCGGTCTCGAACAAGCCGGACTGCACCACGGACGCCAGCACCCTCACCGGCTTTGCCACACCCTTCGGGGGTCGGGTGCTGAGCACGATCGCCGCTGCGCCGTCAACCACGGCAGGACAGCACTGCAGCAGCGTGAGCGGTTCGGCCACTGGGCGAGAAGCAAGCACCTCTTCGCGCGTGGCCTGTTTCGCGAACTTGGCGATCGGGTTCAGGGCACCGTGTTTTCGATTCTTGACCGAAATGTCCGCCAGTGTCTCCAACTTAAGGCCATGGTCATGCATGTAGCGCTTGGCGCGCATGGCATACAAGGCCGGCATGATCATGCCGCGCCGGTTGTTCCAGTCCTTCTGGCTGAGTTGCAAAGGCCCACCGCCCAGGCTACTCAGATGGTCCATGCCAAACACCACTACGGTCTCGTACTGGCCAACCTTGAGTGCCTGCAAGGCGAGATTGAGCGCGGTCGCTCCGCTGGAGCAGGCGTTGTCCACGTTGTAGACCGCGCCGCCGTTGACATGCATTTCACGCAATGCGCGCTGTCCCGGCAACGACGCCCCGAGCGCGTTTCCGCAATAGAACGCCTGCACCTCGGACAGAGGCGTGCCGGCATCCGCCAAGGCATCGAGGATGGCAGACTGCGCCATGGCCTCTTCGGTCAACTCCGGGAAACGACCGAAATCGGTGATGCCCACGCCGGTGATCAGGGGTTGGTTCATAGCATCACTCCTGGAAGGCGTAATCGGGCGTGCCGTCAGGCAACGAGAAGGGCACCACACGCACGCGGCTGCCGATGGCGGGTGGCTCGGCGTCAAACAGCAGCCGTCCGAACGCGCGTACACCAGGTTCGAAGTCGACCATGGCCAAGCCGTAGGGTGGCTTGTCCTTGCCTGCGTGAACGATGGTGAAGCTGTAGAGGGAGCCAGTCGGACCGAGGTCGATTTCCTCAGCCTGCTGACCGTTGTGAACGAACTCGATCGGTGGGAATTGGGGCGGCTGCCCGGCAACACGTGTGGCTATCAGCACCATGCCGTCAGCGGTTTCACGGAAGTGGGATTCCGTTCGCTTGATGATGTTCAAAAGTATCTCCTGTTCACGCAGCGCTTGCTACGACGACAGGCAGTATGAGGATTCAAGTCCTTACGGTCATTGCAGTTCTGTTTGGAAAATTTTAGCCAGGCTAAAACGCGAAAACCCTCGCAGCGCTGCTAAAGAATTCCCAGCCAAACTGAAATGACGACAGGTGGATGGAAATGCATACTGAAGCGATGAAAGAACAAATTCGCGTTCCCGTCACCATGATGCGCGGTGGCACCAGCAAGGCCGTTTTTCTCGCACAGCGGGACGTGCCCACCGATCCCCAGGCGCGCCAGCGATTCCTTCTGGCTTTGTTTGGCAGCCCAGATGTGCGACAGATCGATGGGCTCGGCGGCGCCGACATCCTGACGAGCAAATGCGCCATCATTGGACCCCCTTCGCGCTCGGACGCTGACATCGACTACACCTTCGTGCAGATCGGAATCGATCAGCCGACCGTGAGCTTCGAGATAGTCTGCGGCAACATTTCATCGGCTACCGGGGTGTACGCGTTGCAGGAGCGGTTGATTCCTGTGCAAGAGCCTTTCACCACCGTTCGCGTGCACAACACCAACACCGGGAAGATTCTCCGGATGGTGGTGCAGTGTGCGGACGGCGAGCCGCGCGTGGAAGGCGAAAGCGAAGTGGACGGAGTTCCAGGAACAGGTGCAGAGGTAGCGCTGGACTACTCAGACACCAGCGGAGCCACCTCAGGCAAGCTGTTGCCCACCGGCCAGGCACGCGATTGGGTGCACGTGTCCAAGCTCGGCCGCGACATCCCCGTCTCAATCGTTGACGTTGGCACTGCGTGTGTGTTCGTCCGTGCTGCAGATCTTGGCATCACGGGCAAAGAACTGCCTGGGGAACTCAGCCCTGACATCTACGAGACGGCCGAGGAGGTGAGGCGATGGGCCGCTGACCGTTGCGGCCTGCCCCCGGAAGGCATTCTCACGCCTTACCAGGTCCTTATCGGCGAAGCGCAAGACTACCGAACCATCGCAAACCGCGTCGTGGGGTCGTCTGAGATCGACTTCGTCGCGCGCATGGTTCTCAATGGTGGGGCCATGCACAAGGCGTTCCCGGGTGGTGGCTCCGTATGCCTTTCTGTTGCGGCGCAGATCGCGGGGACTATCCCGGCTGAGGCGCGGGGCAACCATGCGGGACCTGCGTCCATTCGCATTGGCCATCCCAGTGGAGTGATCAAGATTTTTTCGAACGTGGAACACGCGGCTGATGGCACATGGAAGGTGCGCGAAGTGCACTTCACTCGCACGGCCAGAAGGTTGTTTGACGGAACTGCCTATGTGCGACAGAAACTGCTCGAAGCCACCTGATTCGCCTAGCCGCCGGAACTGATAAGAGAAACACCTTGATGCGGATCGACACCGCGACGAAAGCCATGCTATGAATACACAAGACCTTTTCTCGTTGAAGGGCCGAACGGCGTTGGTAACGGGTGGTTCACGAGGAATTGGCCGCATGATCGCAGAAGGGTTTCTGGCTCAAGGTGCGCGGGTTTACATCAGCGCACGCAAGGCCGAAGCATGCGACCTGGCAGCACGGGAGTTGTCCAAGAGTGGTCACTGCGTCTCGCTTCCATACGACGTGTCCACGCTCGCAGGTTGCCAAGAATTGGCAGCGGCCTACGCTCAGCACGAGCCCACGATGGACATCCTGGTCAACAACGCTGGTGCATCCTGGGGAGAAGACTTCGATGCCTTCCCCGAAGGGGGTTGGGACAAGGTGATGAATTTGAATCTGAAAACGCCCTTCTTCTTGACCAAGGCGCTTTCGGAGCCACTGCGCACCGCTGCCAAAACTCGCGTGGGCAAAGTCATCAACATCGCTTCGACCGACGGCATCGGACTCAATCCGCAGGAAAACTACTCATACGTCGCGAGTAAGGCAGGCTTGATTCACCTCACGCGGCGGATGGCGCTGCGTCTAGCCAAGGACAACATCGCGGTTAGCGCGATCGCGCCCGGTGCGTTTCCATCCGAGATGAACCGCAATGCGCGCGACCATGGGGAAGAGCTGTCCGAGCACATTCCGGCCAAGCGCATCGGCACGATAGAAGACATCGCAGGTGCAGCGATATTTTTGGCTTCGCGCGCCGGCGACTACGTAATGGGGGCCACCGTGGTGGTGGATGGCGGCGTAACGCAAGCACGCGCCTACAGGTGAGCACGCCGACACGGCTTCACCCACGCCAACTGCAGAAAGCGCAAACGCAATCGGAATGCAGTCTTCAAGCCACCGCCTGCAGTCGATCGTTGATGTAGGTTGCAGGGGGCTTTCCGAACGCCTTCTTGAACATCGTAATGAAGGCAGATGTTGATTCGTAGCCAAGGCTATAGGCCACTTGCTGTACGGTCGCGCCACCAGACAGCTCACGCAGCGCCACAATCATGTGCAGTTGGCGGCGCCATCTGCCAAAGCTCAGGCCGGTTAGAGATGTACAAAGTCGGTTCAGCGTGCGCTCGCTCATCCCCAGCTCGCAAGCCCAGTCTTTCTGGGTACGTCGGTCAGAAGGGTCTCGCATCATGGCGCGAGACACCTTTCGGAGCCTCGCGTCTTTAGGCATGGGTAGGAAGAGCTCTTCTGCGGGCATCGCACAGAGTTGGTCCAGCAGGACGCTGGCGAGTCGATCAGTCGGCCCACCAGGCTCGTACATAGTCGGTTGCACTGCCATGTACTGGATCATCTCGCTCAACATTGGGCTGATGCTCAGTGTGCAACAACGGGTGGGCAGTGGTGCGGCACCGGGAGCTACAAACAGATAGAAGATCACTGCGTTCGCCGTGCTGTGATTGCTGTGCGACATCCCGCCTGGAATCCACACACCCGCCTGCGGTGGAACCATCCACAAAGCACCAGGCACATCGCAAGAAACAGCCCCGCGCAGCGCCATGACAAGTTGGCCAGAGCGGTGTTCATGTATCGGGACTTCGCGCTCACGCGCCTCCACATCGACACGAAGGGCCATGACGGGCACGGCTGGCTCGTAGTCGAGCTCAAAGCTTGAGCCTGACGGCGTTCGATCTCTGGCGGTCACACGGGATGGCTGAAAAGAGAAACTATTTGTCTGAGTATGCAATTTTAGCCTTTCATGGCCACGACTAGCATCACTACATGCAAATGATTCGCAACAATGATGGCGCCACACCGACGCCATCGTGGTCACTCGAACGGCTGATAGCGCCGGTTCGATTTTCCAGACAGGAGTGGCAGTTTTCTCTCAAGAGTTTCGCGGCCGCCATGCTTGCGCTGTACCTATCAAGCCGCTTCGGTCTTCCACGACCATTCTGGGCCGTGATGACTGCGTACATAGTTGCCCATCCAATCGCAGGCAACGTGCGCTCTAAAGCGCTTTACCGGCTCCTGGGGACTCTTCTAGGGTGCGCCGCCACTGTGATGCTCATTCCCTCACTGTCTGGATCACCAGAGATCTTGTCGTTGGCCATGTCCTTGTGGGTGGGGCTGTGCCTATACCTCTCTTTGCTGGACAGAAGTGCACGCTCCTACTTGCTCATGCTAGCTGGCTACTCGGCTGCTCTGATTGGTTTTCCCCTTGTAGAGGCCCCCGCCGCGATGTTCGACACTGCCATCGCGCGAGTCACCGAGATCGCATTGGGAATCTCTTGCGCCTGCCTGATCCACGGAAGTGCGCTTCCGGCCAGCCTAGCGCCATCAATCCTTGGCGTGATGGACCGAGCGTTGAGTGATGCTCGTCAATGGCTGCACGATCTATTTCTTGCAAAGCCCGTCAAGGCAACTCAAAAGCGTACTTTGGCAGATCGTCAGCAACTGGCACTGGACATCACACAGTTGCGTCTGTTGTCCACGCATGTGCCTTTTGACGCCACGAACCTACGGTGGACGGGGAGTTCTATCGACGCCTTGCAGGACCGCATAGCTGCGCTTATGCCAACACTGTCAGCCGTAGAAGATCGCTTGGAGGCTATGGACGCCGCAGGAGGCCTTCCGGACGACATCACCTCGGCCTTCTCCCTGCACACTGAGTGGCTAGACCCTGATGCGCCCCGAGCGTCAATAGACGAGGCACGCGCCGCCTTTGCAGCAGTAGCAGACGGTCCAGCGCCCACTCCCTGGATTCGCGCGCTGCGCATCGACCTGGCAACCCGCATGGGCGATTTAGTAACCGATTGGCATGCTTGCACCGAACTGCGACGTAGCATCGATGAAGGCATTGCCGGCAACGTTGCACCAAAACATCGGACAAAAGCAATGCGTCGCCGTGTGTTGCATCTGGATAGAGGACTCGCCATGCGCTCGGCGATTGCTGCAGTTCTGTCCACCGTTATGTCGTGTGCTCTCTGGATCGCTACTGGCTGGCCCTCAGGATCGGCCATGGCCATGAGCGCTGCGGTCTTCTGCAGCTTCTTTGCCACCATGGACGACCCTGTGCCAGCGATGCACAAGTTCATCGTCGCACTTCTTTGGTCATTGCCCGTTTCCGCCTTCTGTGTATTGGGGGTCATGCCGCTGGCCCGTGACTTTGGCATGCTGGTGCTGTGCATCGCACCTCTTTTCCTGGTGATCGGGTGCTACATGGCGCGCCCGGCTAGTTCCTTGAACGCCCTAGGCATGTTTTTCGGCGTTGCTGGGACCCTCGCCCTCCAAGATACAGCCACCGCCGATTTGGTGAGCTTCATCAGTACCAACCTGGCCTTGTTTGTAGGTGCAGCGATCGCGGCACGCGTCACCGCGCTTATGCGTAGCGTCGGCCCCGATTGGACTGCCGAGCGCATAAGACGTTCGACTTGGAAGGATCTTGCCAAGCTGGCTTCTCATCCCCATGACACATCCTCCCGTGATGCATACGCCGGTCGAATGTTGGACAGAATTTCCCTACTCGCGCCGCGCTTGACCCCCCATGGCCCTGAGGCAATCGAGGTTGCCGCAGTCCACGCGTTGCGCGAGCTGCGCATGGGAGCGGACATCGTCGCGCTTCAACTTCATCGTGAGCGACTTCCAGTAGAGCCGACCAGCCGCCTTTTAAGGGAGTTAGCTCTCATGCTGCAAACACAGGCTGCTGGCGCGCCATCTCGGGTTGAGTCGTTGCTGCCGCAAGTTGACCGGCTGCTCCTGAACGCCGTAACCGAAAAAGCTGACCGGCCCGTGATCGCGGCACTCGTAGGCCTTAGACGCAACCTCTTTCCGTCGGCGCCCGCCACTCTTCCACCATGACCGAAGTAAATTTTTTCGGCCTGCAGCTGCCGTCTCTTTTGCTGCTGGCGGGATGTGCGCTGGTGTGCACATGGCTAATTCGCCGCCCTCTGGCAAGCCTTGGCGCTTACCGATGGATATGGCATCCCGCGCTGTTTGACCTTGCACTCTACATCCTCGTTCTTTATATCTTGGCGTGGTTCCCCGGCGCCAGCACTTAGCTTCAAACCCGCGCTTGCGCCACCGCCTATGAAACCTGACACCCCTACCCTCTCTTTGCGCAGCTCCCTTCCTCCCCTTCCCGTCATCCGTGTGCTTGTCACGCTTCTCACAGTGATGGCCTCCGTCTGGGCAGGCTATAAGCTATGGGACCACTATGAGCGCGCCCCGTGGACTCGCAATGGCCGTGTGCGCGCCGACGTGGTGCAAGTTGCACCCGATGTTTCTGGCATCGTCAAAGTAGTTGCAGTGCACGATAACCAGCCTGTCGCTGCCGGCACTTTGCTGTTTTCTGTAGACAGCGCCCGCTTCGAACTGGCACTCCACCAAGCCGAAGCCGATGCTGTCGTACGGCGTATCGCGATCAAGAATCAGCGCCTTGCTCTTGCCCAAGCACAACGTGAGAGCAGTCGCCTGTCCAAACTAAGCGATGGGAGTGCGCCGGACCACCGAGAACAGCTAAGCCTAAAGGTCGTTAACGCGCAAGGCGCACTCCAGTTGGCCGAAGCCGCCCTCCGGCAGGCCGAAATTGCCGTGGACACGGCCAGGCTGAACCTGCAACGCACAGAGGTTCGCGCGCCCACTGCCGGTCTAGTGACAAACCTGGACCTGCATCAAGGAGCCTACGCTAGTGCTGGCCACCCAGCGCTGGCTTTAGTTGATACCGAATCAATCTACGTCGAAGGCTATTTCGAAGAGCACAAGCTGGCCCGAATCCAACCAGGAGACAGGGTACGCGTCACCCCCATGGGGGCACCTGCGCTTTCGGGAGCCGTTGAGAGCATCGCCGCCGGCATCGGTGACCGGGACCGCAGCACCAGCAGCAACCTGCTAACAAGCGTCAATCCCACCTTTAGCTGGGTCCGCCTTGCACAACGCGTTCCCGTTAGAGTGAGGCTCGATGAGATCCCCTCTAACAGGCGCCTGGTCTCAGGACAAACGGCCACCGTGGAGGTTCTTGAGCCTTACAGAATTCAGCGTACGGCACACCAGTCAAACGAAGACCCGATTTGAAAGCCTTACACCAGCTCCGGGCCACAGACACGAGAGCTCCAGCCTTGCAAGTACCAGCTCACTAAGAAGTCGTCAAAGCTCGCTCTGCTCTGGAACCTTCAACATGTCTTTGGCCGAGGCGACCATCATCTCGCGTGGCACCTCGACCCCATTCTTCACAGCTATGACTTCTGCCATGATGCTCACTGCGATCTCAGAGGGCGTCTTACTTCCAACGAAGATACCAACGGGCGCCCGCAACTTCTCCAGGTTGCTCAGCGCAACATCAAAATGCTCGTGCATCCGTTGCCGACGGATTTCTGTGTTTCGGCGACTCCCGATCGCACCGACATAAAGCGCCTCCGAGTTGATGGCCTCAAGCAGAGCGAGGTCGTCCAGTTTGGGGTCGTGAGTGAGTGCGATGACGACGCTACGACGATCTGGTCTGAAAGACACTACCTCGTCATCAGGCATGCCTTTCACCAAGGTCACCCCCGGTACGGACCAAGACTCGGTGTACTCAACCCTTGGGTCACAAACCGTCACAGAGAACCCACAGAAGGCCGCCATAGTCGCCAAGTACTCCGTCAGTTGCCCAGCTCCTATCAGCAACATTCGATATTCCGGGCCAAAGGTGTTGGTCACGAAATCATTCGTGCAGACTAGCTCGTCCGGATTCTCCGCTTGTGTGAGAAGCACGTCACCGTCAAGGACGCTCACACGGCGATGCATGAGTCCTCCCCGCCCCAGCTCATCCACCAATCGTTCAAGAGGTTCAAGCTGGGGATTGGGCTCAATCATCAGTTTTATGGTTCCGCCGCAAGGCAGGCCAAACCTGTGAGCCTCATCGCTGGACACACCGTAGGTCAGAATCAAAGGCCCTCCTGACTCTGAACAGAGGCTTGCGCCGTGGTTAGGGGCCGTGGCTTTCACGATCAGGTCATCCTCGATACATCCACCGCTGACAGAACCAACCACGTTGCCATCATCACGCAACGCGAGCACCGAACCTACGGGTCGAGGCGATGACCCCCAGGTTCCCACAACCGTGACGAGCCAAGCGGACTTGTTGTCACGGCGCCAGTCTCTCAATGAACGTAAAACCAACAAGTCAAGGTTGTCCATCGTTGCTCTTCTTCCAAGTAGCAGAAATGCAGGGTGAAGTCCGCTGCCAACCTCCAAACTTGGTGGGGGCGACTATGCGGAAACTCTGCGTGCGAGCACCGTATGACCATCCCGCACTTGCTACCAAGTGGTCAGGTCGTGGCGGGCTGATGGTGCAGGATGTTTTTAAGAATTTCATTGAACGCCGCAGGACGCTCGTACTGCACCCAATGTCCTGCCTGTGCGACAAGCGCCAACTGCTGCATTCGTGGCGCATGCGCTAGCGCGTTGCCAATGAGCTCGAGGCGACCACGGTATACGACGTCTTCAGCTCCCCAGATACCAGCGACCGGACATTGAATCTCAGGGAGAAGCCGCAGCAGCGCGTCTCCAAATATCAGACGCCGTGCAGTCATGCGATCTCTCACAACGTTGTCTGCGTGCAGTGTTACAGCGAGTTCGTCAATCGCACGAGCTTGAGAAAGCATCAAAGCGCCAAGGTTGTTCCTATGCACGTTGCGCCTCGCCTCTCCAGGTTCCGCCGTATGCCAAGGCCTCAGGTCGATATGGGGATGCGGCGCCCTACTCAATGCCGGAGCGCCAACGAGTACCAGCTGCGCCAGGCGAGCGGGGTCGCGAGCGGCTAGAAATCCTGCTACCAAAGCTCCAAAGGAGAAGCCGACGACATCGATTGGGTTATCCCCGAACACATGGGGAAGGTTGAGCGACAAACAGTCAGCAACAGCGTCTGCGTCATTGCCATTCAACGGCGTAGCTGACTCACCGAAACCCGGGAGATCTGGTGCCCATACGCAGCGACCTTGAGACGACAGCGCAGCAATATTTCGTACCCAATGCGTCCAGCTGCCTGATCCTCCATGAAGAAGTAGCACTGGTCGTCCTTCACCCCAACTCCGCCAAACTATGCGCCCCCCACCACATTCTGTGTAGTGGCGACGAGCGGCCTTGTCCAGCTCGTCCATGGCATCGATTGAGTCAACGCGTAGAGGAAGAGAAGCTGCTGACAGCATGTCGGACCTCGCCTATTGGCCAGCCAAGAAGCAGGCCGACTTACTGAAGACAGCTCTCCAACCCTCACCGGGTTCATTGTCCTCATGCAGCTGAGCTTCGCCTGAATGACCGATGTCGTTCATTCCATTTGTCATCATTCCGTTTTACCCAGAGTAAGTGCATGAGTAGCACGAACTGCCACTTCGCACAGATCAAAGTCTGTCCGTCATCGCAATGCGCGTCCATCCATCTTTTCTCCGGATCGTTTAGAAAAATTTGTGCGCTGACGCCCGAGATGTCGCACGGCCCGATCTCAGTTCGCAATAGCCGTCACAAGTAGAAGCGCAGGCGGAGGCTCACTCCGATCAAGCTCCCTGACTCGGGCGAGCCAATCGCTGGGAGCTGCGGATGTTTCGGCGCGTGGCGACCCGGATGCCTTCAGGATTGACGCGACTCGAGCTGGGCGCGCAGCCGCTGCACGAGTTCTTCCGTGGGCATGACGTCGGCATACGTGCTTGCCATGTCGAACAAGTTCACGGCATGCGATGTCTGCGAGCGGTCGTAAACGGCGTCCTGCGGGACCACGACCTTGAAGTTGAGTGCACAAGCATCCACTACGGTCGCACGCACGCAACCGCTAGTGGTGCAACCTGTGACCATGAGCGTATCGATGCCCTGAGCAATAAGGTATTAGTTCAAGGCGAAAGAGTTTTAAGTTCCAAGATGGAGCCGCGCCTAGCAGTCCTTGCTTCACTCGATCACCGCGCGGCTTTACTGGACTGCCCGAGGTGGGTCATAAGAAAGAGGGAGAGGAGCACCAGCGGCGCCACGACGCAACTCACGTAACTCAAGCCTGCGAACAGCACGTACACCAAATGGCATGCCAGTACCACGCTCAAAATGAAGAAAGACAAGGTGTTGTCTTCCACTGAAAACTGACCCAGTTAGAGCATCAATTTCCATTGAAAGCTGACCCACGTAAGAACCCTATCCTGCTGCTTTTGGCAGCAGGAGATTTCAGGAGTGATAGACGTGGCGACACTGAGTGTCATAAGACGCTGGGCACTGCGCGAGCAGATGTCCATCCGCGAGATCTCCAGGCGTACAGGCCTGGCTCGCAACACCGTTAAGAAGTACCTGCGGGCGGGCGATGAAGAGCCCCGTTACGCCAAGCGTGCGAGCTCCAGCAAGCTCGATCCTTACGCTGAAAAACTCTCTACCTGGCTGTCGATCGAGGCAACAAAGTCGCGCAAACAGCGGCGCACTTTGCTGCAGCTCCACACACCCAAGTCTGAAAAGGAGAAAACGCAGCACTTATCCACACCGTGAGCTTCTTTGCTCACAAAGCGGGTGGGTCAATGTTCGATGGAAATGATGGGTCAGAGACAAGTGCAATTCAACA